>Ga0228702_1002099_pt1 | contig 11779 bp, 8 predicted proteins | sample McNCre217_Aug_MG_2_FD_178018 | JGI IMG/M metagenome (GOLD analysis project Ga0228702, IMG submission 178018) | Freshwater microbial communities from McNutts Creek, Athens, Georgia, United States - 20-17_Aug_MG | ecosystem: Environmental > Aquatic > Freshwater > Creek | place: USA: Georgia... | reverse complement strand
CTTTAGTCATTTCGCTTATGTCAATCCAGAGGCCCCACAGGGTGGAACCTTGTATTTGCCAAATCCTGATCGCAGAACCAGTTTCGATAAATTTAATCCTTTTACTTTAAAAGGTGTTGCTGCCCCTGGTGTTAGCCAATTAATGTTTGAGAGTCTTTTAATTGGTAGTGCAGATGAAATAGCATCTGCTTATGGTTTGTTGGCTGAGGATGTCACTTTGTCGAAAGATCAAATGAGCGTGACTTTTAAGTTGCGGGCCAATGCGAAATTTAATGATGGCTCTCCAGTTCTTGCTAAAGATGTGAAGTACTCATTTGATACATTGATGAGTAAATTAGCTAGTCCACAATTTAAAACCGTTTATGCGGATGTTAAGCAAGCCGTGGTTCTGTCGGAGCGAATGGTACGCTTTGACTTTCATCGCAAAAATACTGAATTGCCGTTATTGGTTGGATCGATGCCAGTTTTTTCGGATCAATGGGGTAAAGATAAAGGTGGCATGGGCAAGCCATTTAATCAGCTTACTTTTGAGCCGCCCATTGGTAGCGGGCCTTATTTAATTGAAACGTACGATATTGGTAAAAGTATCGTTTTTAAAAAGAACCCTCATTATTGGGGGCGTGATTTAAATGTTCGGGTTGGTTCATTTAATTTCGATCGAGTTTCTTACCGCTTATATAAAGATGATACTGCTAGGTTAGAAGCCCTTAAAGCAGGGGAGTTTGATGCCTTGGTCGAGTACCGCGCTAAAAATTGGGCTAAAAGTTATGTGGGGCCTAAATTTAGAGATGGTACATTTAAGAAGCAACATTTTTCTCATCGCAATGGTGCGGGTATGCAAGGTTTTGTGATGAATATGCGCAAGCCTATTTTTCAAGATCAACGTGTAAGAGAGGCTTTGACCTTAGCACTTGATTTTGAGTGGATGAATCGCCAATTGTTTTATGGTCAATATCATCGCATTGACAGCTATTTCTCTAATAGTGATTTAGGCGCCTCATATCAGCCAGCAAGTATGCCTAGTGCCCAAGAAAGAAAGATATTAGAGTCATTGCAACAAAAGTATCCAAAGTATTTCCCTTCTAAGGCTCTTGGCCCAATGACTTTGCCTGTAACCACGGAGTCGCCATCAAGTTTGCGCAAAAATTTGCGTCAAGCTAGAGAGTTGCTGGCTCAAGCGGGGTGGGTATATAAAGATGGCGCACTCAGAAATGCCAAGGGTCAGGCATTTGAGTTTGAGTTTATGGACGATGGTGGGGCTATGTCTCGTTTAGTGTCTGCTTATGCGCGCAATTTGGAAAAGCTGGGCATTAAGCTGGATATTAGGACAACCGACTACGCTTTGTATCAGAAGCGATTGGAAGAGTTTGATTTCTTCATGACGAGTATGAAGTTTCCTGATTCTCAGAGCCCAGGAAATGAGTTATGGGATCGTTACGGTAGTGCTTCTGCAACCACAAAAGGTTCAGACAATATTATTGGGGTGGAGTCCCCAGTTGTGGATGCTTTGATTGGTGAGATTGTTAAGGCTCAGACTAGGAAAGAGCTCGTCACTGCGACAAGGGCTTTAGATCGAGTTTTAACCCATAGCTATTACGTCGTGCCTCATTGGTATAGTCCAACTCATCGAGTCGCATATAAATCAGATTTGGCGTTTCCGCCACCGCCGACTTATTTTGCGGCGGAGTCTTGGATACTTTCTATTTGGTGGCGCCAACCCACTTCAACTTACTAGGCGGGGGTCTCTCAGTGAATAGTGCGTTATTTCGATACATCGTTAAGCGCATCCTTTTGATGATCCCAACTTTATTGGGCGTTATCACTTTAACGTTTGCTGTGATTCAGTTTGTTCCGGGAGGACCTGTTGAGCAAATGATGCTAGAGCTCAAGGGTCGAGGTGAGGCTAGTGTTGGTCATAGCGAATCCTCCGGTGGGGGCGCCACTTATCGTGGTCGACAAGGCATTGATGAAGAACGACTTAAAGAGATTAAGGCTTTGTATGGTTTTGATAAGCCTGTTCATGAGCGGTATGCGCAAATGCTTAAACAGTTTGCAACTTTTGATTTAGGGCAAAGCTACTACCAGCATAAAAGCGTCTGGGAGTTAGTGATATCTAAGTTGCCTGTTTCGATCAGTTTGGGGTTGTGGACTTTCTTAATTACTTATTTGATATCAATACCGTTAGGCATTAAAAAAGCAGTTCGGATAGGTACAAGGTTTGATACTGTTAGTAGTGTTTTGATATTGGTTGGTTATGCCATTCCAGGGTTTGTTTTGGGTGTCTTGCTATTGGTTTTGTTTGGAGGCGGTAGCTTTCTTCAGATATTTCCTTTAAGAGGTTTGACCTCGGATGATTGGGCGCAAATGAGTTGGGTTGGTAAGGTGCTCGATTACTTTTGGCATTTAGTGCTACCTATTACGGCTTCCGTATTGGGGCATTTTGCTGTGATTACGATGCTGACAAAAAATTCATTTTTAGAAGAGATACGCAAGCAATATGTATTAACTGCAAGAGCTAAGGGTCTTAGCGAAGATAAAGTTTTATGGAAGCATGTATTTCGTAATGCCATGATTCCTTTGGTCACTGGATTTCCTGCGGCTTTTATTGGGGCTTTCTTTACAGGTTCTTTATTGATCGAAACTTTATTTTCATTAGATGGCTTAGGTTTACTTTCTTATGAAGCAGTAATGAGGCGAGATTACCCTGTGGTATTGGGTACTTTGTACTTCTTCACATTGATTGGCTTGGTGACTAGGTTAATTTCTGATATCGCTTATGTGCTGGTGGATCCGCGCATTCAGTTTGATAGCCAGTCAGGAGGTGGCGCATGATCTTGATGCCTAGATTGAAGTGGATGAGTGCCATTTCCCATAGTGATCAATGGAAGAGATTTAAAGCCAATCGTTTGGGATATTGGAGTCTTTGGATCTTTGCTGTTTTATTTGTTGTTAGTCTCTTTGCTGAAGTAATTGCGAATGATCGACCGTTATTGGTGCGTTATGAAGGTAGTTTTTACGTGCCGATCGTTAAAGACTATTCAGAAAAAACATTTGGGGGAGATTTCCCAACGCCAACAGATTATCTAGACCCTGACATTAAGAAAACATTTTCTAAGCCAGGTAATTGGGCTATTTACCCGCTTATTACCTATCGTTATGACACGCTAAATTATTTTGCTAAAGAACCGAATCCAGCTTCACCTTCTCAGGATAACTGGCTTGGAACAGATGATCGTGGTCGTGATGTGTTAGCTCGTTTAATTTATGGCTTTCGCCTCTCTGTTTTATTTGGACTGTCTTTGACCATTCTTGGTGTGTTTTTAGGTGTATTAAGCGGTGCATTGATGGGCTACTGGGGTGGTCGAGTTGATTTGGTGTCTCAGCGAGCTATTGAAATTTGGAGTTCGATGCCTGAGTTGTATTTGTTAATTATTTTTGCATCTATTTTTTCACCTAGCGTTGGTTTGTTGATTCTGTTGCTATCTCTGTTTGGTTGGATGGGATTGTCAGATTATGTGCGAGCAGAGTTTTTGAAAAATAGATCATTAGAGTATGTGAGAGCAGCTCATGCTTTAGGTTTATCTAGTGCGCAAATTATGTGGCGCCACATCCTACCTAACAGTTTGACGCCTGTGATTACTTTTTTACCATTTAGGATGAGCGCCGCCATTTTGGCTTTAACCAGTTTGGATTTTTTGGGCTTAGGTGTTCCACCCGATAAAGCAAGTCTGGGAGAGTTGTTATCTCAGGGAAAAGCTAATCTGGATGCATGGTGGATTTCATTGGCTACTTTTCTGGTGCTGGCAGGAACTTTGATGTTGCTTACTTTTATGGGGGATGCCTTGAGAGATGCATTTGATACAAGAAGAGCGCATCAAAACTTGGGCAAGGAAGCATGATGAGCAGATCTTTGATTAATATTAAAAATCTGACGATTCGTTTTGGACGGAAAACAGTTGTTAATGATTTCAGCTTGGATATCTCTGAAGGCGAACGCCTAGCGATCGTAGGTGAATCTGGGTCTGGAAAGACATTAACAGGTTTATCTCTCATAGGTTTATTGCCTGAGTCCGCTGAAGTGAGCGGCACTATTGAGATGGATGGCCGGCAAGGTATTCGCAATCTTCTTAAGTTATCGCCAACAGAGTTGCGATCTATTCGTGGCAAAGATATTGCCATGATTTTTCAAGAGCCTATGACAGCGCTCAACCCTCTTTATACGATAGGCAATCAAATTGTTGAGGCGGTGATGTGCCACGAGCCAATGCTTTCAGCTCAACAGTGCCAAGAACGTGCCATTAACTTATTAACTAAAACAGGCATTCCCTCTCCTGAAGAGCGTTTTTTGTATTACCCGCATCAGTTGTCGGGTGGTCAGCGTCAAAGAGCAATGATCGCGATGGCGTTGGCATGTAAACCTAGGTTATTGATTGCTGATGAGCCAACTACAGCGCTAGATCCAGATTTGCGTCTACAGATTTTGGAGTTGCTAAAGAGTTTGCAAGAAGATGCGAAGATCCATGGCGGTATGGCTGTGTTACTGATTACACATGACTTAAATATGGTGCGGCACTTTGCTTCTAGGGTAGGTGTGATGCATCAAGGTAAGTTACTTGAGTGTAAGTCAACTGAAGAAATTTTTACGCATCCAGAACATGCCTATACCGACAGTTTAGTTAACAGTAGTCCTGTTCGAAGTGTTGTGCCAGTCGTACCTATTGCACCTGTTTTATTAAAGGCCCGGGATATTTCCGTGGCATTTCCTAAAGCAGGTGGTTCTTGGGTTGCAGGAATTAAAAAATTTTTGAGGGGGTTACATGTTTCTGCTTTATGGAAACGTGAATATGATCCCGTTGTTAAAAATGTTAGCTTGGAATTGCGCCAGGGTGAAACCTTGGGGGTAATTGGTGAGTCTGGATCCGGTAAGTCAACTTTAGCGATGGCTTTATTGGATCTCTTAGGTCAAACAGGTGCGAAAGTGTCTGGTGAAGTTGAGGTATTGGAGCATCCTTGGTTTGAGATGGGAAGACCCCAACAGCGTTCTTTGCGCTCGTCTTTTCAGGTAATTTTTCAGGATCCATTTGGATCCTTATCTCCTAGGATGACCGTTGGCCAGATTGTTGGCGAAGGGTTATCTTTACATCAACCACATCTATCTTTAGATGCCAGGAAGCAGTTGGTTATTGATGCCCTGAAAGAGGTGGGCTTAGACCGAACCGCATATAGTCGTTATCCCCATGAGTTTTCTGGTGGTCAGCGTCAGCGAATAGCCATTGCTCGAGCTTTGGTTTTAAAGCCTCAAATTTTGGTCTTGGATGAGCCAACTTCAGCGCTAGATGTCACGATTCAGAAGCAGATTTTGGCCTTATTGTCTGATTTGCAGCACAAGTACAACATGGCTTATTTGTTAATTAGTCATGACTTAGAGGTTATTCATGCCATGTCGCACCGCATCATAACTCTAAAAAAAGGTAAACAAATCAAGCATCAAGAGCTCTAGCCTAAGAATTGGGCTGATAAATCGGTTCAGGGTATAATGGAGAAATGACTAAGATTCGTCACCAGCTTCTCGCATTGCTAGTTGCTTCCTCAGCGCTTTGTGGCTCCCATGCCATGGCGCAGTCTGCTGCCGACCCTGAAATAGCTACTGAAACAGTTGGTAACAAATTTACTAGCGCGGCAAGTCAATTAGCGAATACTGTAACTAGTTCCGTGGTGGGTGGTACAGAGGGGCTTATCGATAATGCGATGCAGTTAATTGGCGTGCGTTATCGTTGGGGTGGTAATACACCTAAGAGTGGCTTGGATTGCAGTGGCTTTGTGCGTTATGTGTTTAACGATACATTTGGTTTCTTGTTGCCACGTAAGTCTGCGCAAATGAGCCAAGTAGGTTTAGAAGTTAACAAAGAACAATTAAAGCCTGGTGATTTGGTATTTTTTAACACGATGCGCCATGCTTTTTCTCACGTAGGTATTTACGTGGGCGATAACAAGTTTATCCATGCCCCATCTAGAGGTAAGTCGATTCGTGTTGATGACATGACTAAGGCTTATTGGGTAAAGCGTTACGATGGTGCTCGTCGTTTGGATGGCTCAGATGCTATGACTGAAGAGCAGCGTCAGCAATTACTTTTAGATTATCAAGAACGTATTGAGAAGAGTGGTCGTCTTTAAAAGTGAAAGAGTTAAAGTATAAAAAAGCCAGGTATATCTGGCTTTTTTATTTCATGCCAAGTCTGTATTTAATTTGGCTCATTTGAGCCATAGTAGCTTCTTCACCAGCAAGAATAGCGGCATTGCGTGATTTGAAATCAGTGCCTTTCATGGTGCCTAATTGTGGGCGAATGACTACTTGAGCGTTCTCTAATTCAAAGTGGTTGATACTTTGACCCATGATAGAGGTTGTTTGTAATAAAACACCTAATGTGCCGCTGGTATCTTGCGTGCTTGGTTCTGTTGAGATGTTTACAGCGATAACAAAATCGGCCCCCATTTGTTTGGCGTAACGGACTGGTACAGGCGATACCAAGCCACCATCGACATATTCACGGCCATTGATAACGCTTGGTTGAAAAATGCCGGGGACGCTACAAGAAGCGCGTACTGCCTGACCAGTATCACCTCGTTGGAAGAGGATGCCGGCTCCTGTTTGTAAATCAGTTGCAACGATACCAAGAGGGATCGGCATATTTTCAATACGTTGATTTTTAACAAGGCGATTAACAGTTGATTGCAATGCATCACCTTTAATCATTCCGCCAAATTTTCCAGAAAAGGGTAGAGCCCAGTCAGTAATTGAAGCTTCATCTAAGGTGAGTGCCATACGATTTAATTCAGTACCGGGATTGCCTGATGCATATAGAGCTGCTATGACACTGCCAGCACTTGTGCCAACTACTAAGTCGGGTTTAATGCCTTGAGCTTCAAGAGTCTTAATAACGCCAATGTGTGCAAATCCTCTAGCAGCTCCGCCACCAAGGGCTAAACCAATTTTTGGTTTTTTGCCACTAAAGGTTGAGCAACCACCTAAAAGTGATAGGCTTAATACACCGGTTCCCGCCATGGTTAAAAAACTTCTGCGGGAGGTATGGTAACCTATTTGAGAATCGTTCTCATTAATATCGTTATGAAGGTGTTTATTTAGCATGCAGTCTATTAAAAAATCAAAAGTAATGGTTGTTGCAGCTCTTTCAATTATGAGCTGTTGTTTATCTATGCCAGCATTATCTCAGTCTTCTCAAGTTTTGAACTTGTACTCTGCAAGACATTACCAAACTGATGAATCTTTATATGCCAACTTTACTAAGCAAACAGGCATCAAGATCAACCGTATTGAGGCTGATGACAATGCTCTTTTTGAGAGATTGCGTAGTGAAGGTAGGAGCAGTCCAGCTGATGTTATTTTGATGGTAGATGCCGCAAGATTGTGGCGCGCAGAAATTGAGGGCTTGTTTCAGCCTATTCAATCTAAGGTTCTAGAGACGCGTATTCCTAAGAATTTGCGCTCAAGTGATGCAGGGCAAGGTAGCCAATGGTTTGGTTTCTCAACAAGAGCTCGCATGGTTGTTTATAACAAGGCTGCGGTTAAACCTGCCGATGTTGATACTTATGAAAAGCTCGCAGATCCGGTTAATAAAGGAAAAGTTTGTACCCGTTCTGGTTCCCATCCTTATATGTTGTCTTTGATTGGAGCTATGGTTGAGCGTAGTGGGGAGGCTAAAACCGAGGCTTGGGCCAAGGGTATGGTGGCTAATATGGCTAGAACGCCTAAAGGTGGCGATACGGATCAGATTAAAGGCGTTGCTTCTGGTGAGTGTGGTGTCGCTTTGACTAATTCTTATTATTTAGCTCGCATCATGCGTTCCGATAAACCGGAAGATCGCCAAATTATTTCTAAGATAGGCTTTATTTGGCCTAACCAAGCAGGATCTGGAACTCACATGAATGTGGCTGGGGGTGCAGTAGCTAAAAATGCTCCGAATAAGGCAGCTGCCATTAAGTTTTTAGAATATTTGGCAAGTGATCAAGCGCAACAATATTTTGCCGATGGCAATAATGAATGGCCAGCGGTACCTTCTGTTAAGACCAATAATGAAGCGTTGAGGCAGTGGGGTAGCTTTAAGAAAGAGAATATTTCTATCGCTGCAATTGGTAAAAATCAAATTTATGCGCAAAAAATTCTCGATAGAGTGTCCTATCGCTAGAAAGAAAGCCTAGAATCTCAGGCTTAAATGAACGTATCACCTGAGATTCCTCCTACTATTGAAGATAACTGTTACCACTGCGGTGGAGAGTTACCTATTCATACGCCTTATAGCGCTGACTTAAAAGGCCGGCCGCGCTATTTTTGTTGCGCGGGTTGTTTGGCGATTGCGCAGACTATTCATGGTCAAGGTTTGGATGCTTTTTATGCAAGAAGAGTTCCTTTAGGTGGCAAGCCTGATGATCCGAAGGGGTTTGGTGGTGAAATTCCTGATCAGCTTTTAGCCTACGATGATCCGCTTTTATTGGACCGGTTTACTAGACTTGTGGCTAATCGGGAATATCAAGGGAGATGCCTTGAAACAACTTTGCGCTTGGAAAAGATTCGTTGTGCGGCTTGTGTTTGGTTGAACGAGCAGCATTTAAAAAGAATCCCTGGGGTGACAGATGTTCAAATTAATTATGTGACGCAGCGTGCCACGGTTCAGTTTGACCCCGAAGTTGTAACGCTTTCTAAAATTTTGTATGCAGTGGAGCAGATTGGTTATGAGGCTTGGCCTTTTGAGCCATCTATGGCTGCTGATATTGCGAAGAAGGAAAGACGTCAGTTGCTGATGCGCTTGGGTGTGGCCATGTTGGGGATGATGCAGGTCATGATGTATGCCTGGCCAACTTATACAGGCGCAGAAGATTTATTGGTTGAGCATTCCTTATTGTTAGGCTGGACTAGTTGGGCGTTAACAGTGCCTGTGGTGATTTATTCCGCTGGCCCTATGTTTGTGGCGGCGTGGCATAGTATTAGGTCGTTTAGACAAACTGGTATGTTGGGTATGGATGTGCCGGTTACATTGGCTGTCGCCCTTGCTTTTTTAGCGGGCACAATCAGTTTGGTGACAGGGGTGAGTCAAAGCTACTTCGATTCCATCACCATGTTCGTGGCATTTTTGTTAGGCGCTCGTTATGTAGAATTATTGGCTAGGCAGGATGCTCAAGGTGGCGCTGAGGCGCTAGCTAAACAACTGCCAGCAACTTGTGAGCGTATTGAAAATTACCCAGGTGACCAATCTAAGTCAATTCCGGTAGTGCGCTGTGTTGTGGGAGATGTATTACGTATTTCTCCTGGAGAGATTATTCCTGTTGATGGTGAGCTGTTATCGGGGCAAGCAAGTCTTGACGAATCTTTATTAACAGGCGAAAGCAGACCAGTTGCTAAAAAAGTTTCTGATGTTTTGTATGCAGGCAGTCATAACATTGTGAGTCCCATCTTGATGCGTGTGACCGCAATTGGTCAAGCCACAAGAATTGCAGGCATTGCTGCATTGTTAGATAAAGCACTTCAGGCTAAGCCTCGGTTAGTAGGGTTGGCTGAAAAATGGGCAGGTTATTTTGTGGTGTTTTTAATGAGTGCTGCTTTATTAACGGGAATTGTTTGGTTTTATTGGGATGCTAGTAGAGCCTGGGAGGTGGCGGTAGCTGTATTGGTTGCTAGTTGCCCATGCGCACTGTCTTTAGCTACCCCAGCGGCGATGGCGGCAGCGCAAGGTGCCGTAACAAGATTAGGGTTGTTGGTGGTTAGAGGTCATGCGATGGAGGCCTTGGCCCAATCAACGGATTTAGTTTTAGATAAGACAGGTACCTTAACAACTGGACGACCAGAGCTGAAAGATGTGTTGCATATTAGGGATGGCTTTACTAAGGCAGATGTTTTAAGTATCGCCTCTGCTATGGAGTTGGGGCAAAAACATCCGCTAGCGTTGGCTATTCTGGAGGCGACTGAGCGCTTATCTATCAAGCTTTTTAACTTGCCGGAAGCACCTATCAGTGAATTGGGCAAGGGTTTGAAATCTGGTGAATACCGCTTAGGTAATTGTCGTTGGGCTGGTGTTGATGCTGTTGCTGTTCCACAGGCTTATGAACAGGCTAGCTTAGTTTATTTACGTGATGGCAATGGATTATTGGCGGTGTTTGCTCTTTTAGATCAGCCGCGCGATGGTGCAAAAGAATTTATTACTGCAGCTAAGAAAAAAGGTATTCATGTTCATTTACTTTCTGGGGATGATGAGGCAACGGTAGCGTGGTGGGCTCATTATTTTGGGATTAAAGATTTTGTTGGCGGAGCTTTACCAGAGGATAAATATGAGTTTATTGAAAAACTGCAGGCGGAAGGTAAAACTATTTGGGCTGTAGGGGATGGTGTAAATGATGCGCCATTTTTAGCTAAAGCAGATATTTCAATTGCTGTCGGTGGTGGGGCGCCTTTAGCTCAAGCAGGAGCCGATGCTGTATTAACTTCTGAATCTTTAAAAACGTTGTCCCAGGCGCTAGTCATTTCCACTAAAGCCAAAGTTATCATGCGTCAAAATTTAATTTGGGCCTTTATTTATAACGTGTTGGCTATTCCTGTTGCCATGATGGGATTAGTGAACCCATGGATTGCAGGTATTGGTATGTCTTTATCTTCTTTGGCAGTTACTTTGAATGCTTGGCGGCTTCGGAAAGTTCCTTAGTTAACTAGTAAAAGATGGGATCTAGCTCAAAGTTAATGTTTTTTACTAACTAATATAGGTGAATCCTAGGCTAGACTCTTACTATGGAAAGTCTTTATCTTTTAATACCAATGTCCCTTGTTGTGGTGGCATTTATCGTTCTAATTCTCTATTGGTCGGTCAAAAGTGGTCAATTTGAGGATTTGGAGGGGCCTGCTCACGCCATTTTGATGGATGATGATGTGCCGGAGTCTAAATCCCCCTCAGATTCAGTCAAAAAACAGTAATAAATCCAATAAAAACAAACTCTCCCGAAAAAACTTGACCTATATCAAACCCATTTCATGATGGCGGTTTGATAATCGTGGTGGGATAAATCGGCCAAAAGGCTAGTAAGGGAGAAACCATGGGACTTACCGTGGGCAACAATGAAAACACCTTTAATTACAAGGTGGTTCGCCAATTTGCTTTAGTAACGGTGCTTTGGGGCATTGTGGGCATGTTGGTGGGTGTGATTTTGGCTGCGCAATTAATCTGGCCTGATATCACATTTAATATTCCGTTTTTGAGCTATGGACGTTTGCGTCCTTTGCATACCAATGCGGTTATTTTTGCATTTGGGGGCAGCGCTCTATTTGCAACTTCCTACTACATTGTGCAGCGCACATGTCAGGTGAGGTTGTTCTGCGATAAGTTGGCAGCGTTCACCTTTTGGGGTTGGCAAGCAGTCATTGTTGCTGCAGCTGTTACCTTGCCATTGGGAATTACAGCTTCTAAAGAGTACGCCGAGTTAGAGTGGCCGATTGATATTTTAATTACAGTGGTATGGGTGGCTTATGCGATTGTGTTTTTTGGCACATTGATTAAGCGTAAGACAAAACATATCTACGTATCTAACTGGTTCTTTGGTGCTTATATTTTGACAATTGCGATGCTGCATATTGTTAACAATATCGAAATGCCAGCTAGTTTGTGGAAATCATATTCAGCCTATGCTGGTGCGCAAGATGCGATGATCCAGTGGTGGTACGGACACAATGCCGTAGGTTTTTTCTTAACAACGAGTTTCTTGGGCATGATGTATTACTTCA
>Ga0228702_1002098_pt1 | contig 11788 bp, 8 predicted proteins | sample McNCre217_Aug_MG_2_FD_178018 | JGI IMG/M metagenome (GOLD analysis project Ga0228702, IMG submission 178018) | Freshwater microbial communities from McNutts Creek, Athens, Georgia, United States - 20-17_Aug_MG | ecosystem: Environmental > Aquatic > Freshwater > Creek | place: USA: Georgia... | reverse complement strand
CCCCCTCTTTTCCTATCGCTTGTTCGGCATTCTCTGCACAAAAATGAGGTATGTTGCAGGAAATTCTCGCGATTATCCCCCATCGACCGCCCTTTCTCTTTATCGATGAAATCAAAGAGATTCGTGACGATGGAGCAATTTGTGCCCGAACTTTTCGAGCCGATGAGCCTTTTTATTCTGGTCACTACCCTGGAAATCCCATCACGCCAGGGGTGTTGCTCTGCGAGTCAGTTTTTCAAACGGGAGCTGTTTATCTCACGCAAAAACTTCAAAAAGCTGGTCAACAGTCAGATCATAAAACGCCTGTTTTATGTCGGATTGAGGAGGCTAAATTTAAAGGTATGGTGAAGCCAGGTGATACGGTGACAATTGAAGTTAAGCATACTGAAACTTTGCAGCAGTTTCATTTCCTCTCGGGTAGTGTAAAACGAGAAGGCAAAGTTGTTTTGTCTTTGCGATTCGCACTCGCTCTCATCGATCAACCCAATTGAATTTCCCCATGTCGTTCCTCGGACTTTCTGGTAAAACTTTTTTAGTATTAGGTGTAGCCAATAAAAAATCGGTTGCTTGGCATGTGGCCAAGACGCTGGAGGAGGAAGGAGCTAAAGTTATCTATTCCGTTCGATCGCCTGCTCGCAAAGAATCACTCGCTTCTCTTTTGGCGCATAAGCCAGTTTACGTCTGTGATTTGGAATTCGAGGATCAGACGCAGAAGTTGGCGGAACAGGTTGGTCGGGAACATGGTCCAATTGACGGTATTCTCCATAGTGTAGCTTTTGCCAATTTTTCTCGAGGTATTCAGCCGTTTCATGAAACGGTGAGGGCGGATTTTCTTCAAGCAACCGCCATTTCCTGTTTCTCTTTAGTCGAGTTGGCACGTTATTTTAAGCCTTATCTTAGCCAAGAGGCATCGGTGGTAGCGATTGGAATCTCTTCTCAGGTTACGGCTGCTAATTACGGCTATATGTCTCCGATTAAAGCCGCTCTGGAATCGGCTACACGTTTTTTGGCCAAATCATTTTCGGCCGATACTCGCATTCGATTTAATACCGTCAATGCAGGTCCCTTGAAGACCAGTGCGAGCGCAGGAATTCCTGGTTATCTCGATAACTATCTCCACGCGGAGAAGATGACGTTACGTAAGGCAGCGCTGAAAACTCAAGAAGTTGCTGATGCGGCGGTCTGGCTTCTGTCTTCACGTTCCAGTGGAGTGAATGGTCAGGGTATTATTGTTGATGCCGGAATGGGGTTAAATTTCTTTGATGAAGAGTTGGTCAAAGCCTCATCGCGTATTTCTTAATCGTGCAGTTCCATCGCACAGTTTTAACAGATTTAGTTTGTGAATTACCTCCTGAGGTTTGGACCTCGGCCGAGGTCGAGCAACGATTAGCCCCCTTGTATTCTCGTTTGAAACTTCCTGAGGGACGTTTGGAATTAATGACGGGCATTAAAGAGCGACGCTTTTGGCCTCAGGCAATTCGTCCATCACAAGCCTCCGCTATGGCAGGTCGTAAGGCCATGGCCTCGGCGGGCGTAGGGCCAAAAGATATTGATTTACTAATACATGCCTCGGTTTGTCGTGATCGTCTTGAGCCATCAACAGCGGCCTATGTTCATGGTCTCTTGGGTTTAGGTTCTCAGGCCCAGATTCTCGACGTGTCTAATGCCTGTCTAGGCTTTCTGAATGCCGTGGTGCTCGCTGCTGGACTGGTCGAGTCGGGTCAAATTAAGCGCGCGCTGATTTGTGCTGGAGAAGATGGTCGTCCCTTAGTCGAGCACACTATCCGCCAACTTAACGAAAATCTTTCGTTAACCCGGGAGACGATTAAGCCTTTTTTTGCGAATCTCACCATTGGGGCTGGGGCTGCGGCCGCTCTGGTTTGTCGCGATGATTTGGCGAGCGCAGGAGCGATTCGTCTATGTGCAGGTGCTTGGGAAACAGATTCTTCAGCGAATGCCTTGTGCGAAGGGGATACTACGGCAAACGAATTAGATATGCGTACCGACTCGGAAGCTTTACTGGTCGCAGGAGTGCGTTTGGCGCAGTCTTGTTGGCAAAAATTTAAAAACGAAAGTGGATGGGATGAAAATACCCCGCAAAAAATCGTAACTCACCAGGTTGGCCGTCGTCACTCCTCGTTGCTTTTTGAACGTTTAGGTCTTAATCCTCAAAAAGATTGTCCTTCTTTTGAAAGACTAGGAAATGTTGGGTCGGTTTCTTTACCAGCTACTCTGGCTCTCGCTCGTGCCGAAGGTAGAATTCAATCGGGCGACAAAACCGCTTTACTGGGCATTGGCAGTGGCTTGGCGAGCCTGATGCTCGCTGTCGAATGTTGATTCCTAATCTCCATACCATTCCCCCAGAGGTGAAAGCGCTTTATCCCTTTCAGGTTAAAGAGTATCCCACTTCATTGGGTGTCATGCGCTATGTCGATCATGGGCCGGCCGGGGGTGCGCCAGTGCTTCTTTTGCATGGGAATCCTTCCTGGTCTTTTCTTTGGAGGAAGCTTATCGGCCCTTTGGCTGAACGCGGCTTTCGGGTCATTGCTCCAGATCACCTAGGGATGGGTTTGTCTGCTCGGCCACAGACGATGCTGCGATTGGAGGATCGTATTCAATCGATTAAAGAATTAGTCGATGCCTTGTCTTTATCCTCGTTTCATCTCGGAGTTCACGACTGGGGCGGTGCGATTGGCCTAGGTTTAGCCACACGAATGCCCCAGCGAGTTAACCACATTCTGATTACGAATACGGGTGCTTTTCTTTCGGACAATATACCGTGTCGTATCGCTCTTTGTCGTCTTCCAGTGCTAGGACGATTAATCACGCAGTATGGCGACGGCTTCGCTTGGCCAGCCACGTGGATGGCTGTAGAAAAGCCCTTAAGTTCTGCGGTAAAAAAGGGGTTTCTTTTTCCGTATTCTTCAGCTCCATTGCGTCGTGCCATTGCTGATTTCGTTTTGGATATTCCAATGGAAGAGAATCATCCCACTCGAAGTGTCTTAGCTGAGGTTGAAAATCAATTAAGCCAGCTTCGGAATAAAAAGGTAATGCTCCTTTGGGGTATGAAAGATTTTTGTTTCGATGAAACCTTTTTTGCTGAATTTGCCCAAAGATTTCCGACCGCTCAGAAGATTGTTTTTCCTCAAGCTGGCCATTATGTCCTGGAAGATATCTCCGAATCAGAAATTGCCCAAGCAGCCGATTTTTTCCTGTAAAAATAAGGGGTTTTTAGGCCTGTTAAATTTTTTGTTAAAAAGTCTGTGAATTACTTGGTAATGGGCTGTTTTTTTGCTGCAGAAATCGATTCATAAATTACTTATCATTAAGTATTTATGATAGCAAAAAAAGAAGCGTTTTTTGCTGTTTTCCTATTGCGAAAACCCCCTTCCGATTTACAGTGTTTTTTGTCCGTTTAAACACGGATTGCCCCACTATTTATTTATCTAAAAATGAGCGAAAATTCAGAAAAAACTGGTTCTGGTAAACATGCAGGTAAGGCCTCTTACGAGGCAACCGATATCAAGCGCCTGAAGGGCTTGAAGGCTGTTCGGGAGCGACCTGGCATGTATATCGGTGATACCAATGAAACAGGTCTGCACCACTGCGTTTACGAAATCGTGGACAATTCTATCGACGAAGCGCTGGCGGGATTCTGTCATCACATTAAAGTTGAGATTCATACGGATGGATCTCTTTCCGTGGAAGATGATGGTCGGGGTATTCCTGTTTCGATTCACCCTGAAGAAAAAATTCCTACTCTCGAATTGGTTCTGACCAATCTTCATGCTGGTGGTAAGTTTGATAAAGGGGCTTACCAGGTCTCCGGCGGATTAAATGGTGTCGGAGCGAAGTGCGTTAATGCCTTGTCGGATAGTTTTGTCGCTGAAGTCAGCCGCGAGGGGGAGGTTCACCAAATGAAATTCTGCCGTGGCGAAGTCACTCAACCCATCAAGGTTATTGGTAAGACCAAGCGCACGGGAACCAAAATCACTTTCCACCCCGACCCCGAAATCTTCGTCGCTACGCAAGAGTTTAAGTACGACACGCTGGTTCGACGCATGCGCGAATTAGCTTTCTTGGTTCCCGGAATCACGGTGGAGATGAAGGATCATCGCTCTAATCGTGCTGATAAATTTGAGTTTAAAGACGGTATCGCGGAGTATGTGGCTTTCTTAAATGTTAATGAAGAGCCTTTGTTTAAGGATCCAATTTTGATTTCCGCAGAAGTGGATTTCACCGATTTGGAAAATCCTCGGGTGATGAGCGAAGGCGAAAAGCCTAAGCCCAATCAGCGCCGCATGACGGTCGATGTCGCTCTGCAGTATAACGATCGTTATGACGAAATGGTCTTTTCCTACACCAATTTAATTAATCAACCTGAGGGTGGAACGCACCTATCTGGTTTTCGTTCAGCTCTCACACGGGTCATTAACCACTATGCTAAGTCGAATAATTTGATTAAAGAAAAGGACGCCAAACTTAATGGTGACGATATGCGCGAAGGGCTAGTCGCCGTTATCTCGGTTAAGCACCCTGATCCCAAGTTCCAATCGCAGAATAAAACTCGTTTAACCAATCCAGAGGTGGAAGGTATTGTTACCTCGGTCGTGAGCGAGCAACTGAAGTACTATCTCGAGCGTGACCCCAAGACTGGAAAGCGCATCGTGGATAAGTGTCTCAATGCTGCCCGAGCTCGTGAGGCCGCTCGCAAAGCCCGCGAAACAGTGCGCAAGTCAGCCATGTCCTCTGGTGGATTGCCTGGTAAGTTGGCCGACTGCTCGGAGAGCGATCCATCCATCTGCGAACTTTATATTGTCGAAGGTGACTCGGCGGGTGGTTCTGCAAAACAAGGACGTGACCGTCGCTTCCAAGCGATTTTGCCGATTAAAGGCAAAATTCTAAATGTGGAAAAAGCCCGCATTGATAAAATTTTATCGAACGAAGAAATCCGTACCATCATCACGGCCTGCGGTACGGGAATCGGTAAGCACGAAGGAGACGGAGCTTTTGATGTCACCAAGTGTCGCTACCATAAAATTGTCATCATGACGGATGCCGACGTGGACGGCTCTCACATCCGTACGCTTTTATTAACCTTCCTCTTCCGGCAGATGCCAGGCCTTATTGAAGCGGGTTATGTCTACATCGCCCAACCTCCGCTTTATCGTATTAAGCGCAAAAAGCGTGAGCAGTATGTGGATCACGATGCCGACTTAAATCGCATTCTCTTAGAATTAGGTTCTGAAGAAGTGAACTTACTTCGCTTGCGTGATAAGCATGTGTTCCCCGGTCAGAAGCTCGACAAGATTGTTGAGTCATTGGCGCGCTTAGAAGCACTCGGTGTTGCAGTCACTCGCACAGGATGTTCCTTGGGACTTTATCTCGATCAACAAAATCACAAGTCGCACGCGCTCCCTCGCTTTATTGTGCGCACACGTACGGGCAACGAGGAGACCTATGAATTCTTGCAGGATGCCGAAGCGAAGCAGGACTACTTGAAGACCCTCGGTGTGGAGGATTTCCTCTCCGAAATGATCAATCGGGAGAAGAAATTGAAAGATGGTACAGTTGTACAACAGCGTATTAACCTCATCGAAATCTTCGAAAACGAATCCATCAGTAAGGTCTTAAAAGACCTCGAAACCCAAGGAATGGATGTGCAGAAATTCTCCGCGGGTGAAGAGGCACGCTATCATCTCATCGATGGTTCTGTTGCCGAAGAAGAGCCTGCCGCCGAGGCCAAAGGTGATGACGACGAAAAGGCGGACGAAAAACCTGCGAAAAAAATCGCGAAAAAATCAGAGCCAGTGCCGCTTTTATCTATTCTCGAATTGATTGGGCAGATTCGTCAGTTTGGCCGTAAAGGGCTGACCATTCAGCGATACAAAGGCTTGGGGGAAATGAATCCCAAACAGTTGTTCGAAACGACAATGGATCCAGCTAAGCGCCGCTTCTTAAAGGTCGATATTCGTGATGCCGCCGAAGCGAATCGCGTTTTCGCCATGCTCATGGGCGAAGACGTGCCTTCACGTCGTGCTTTTATCGAGGATAACGCCCTCAATACTTCCAACCTCGACGTTTAATTCCTTACTCACTTTTAAATTTATCAATCAATGTATTCTGAAAAAGAAAAATTAACTTCCGCGAATATCTCGGAAATTATGCAAACCGCTTACATCGATTACTCGATGTCAGTGATTGTTTCGCGGGCCTTGCCCGATGCACGCGACGGGTTGAAGCCCGTGCAGCGACGCATTCTTTATGCGATGTTACGCGAAGGGTTGGTACATAACCGTCCCTTCGATAAGTGTGCAGGTGTGGTCGGTGAAGTTTTAAAGAACTACCACCCGCACGGAGATAGCTCGGTTTATGACACCCTGGTGCGTTTAGCGCAAAACTGGGTGATGCGCTACCCGCTCATCGAGCCTCAAGGTAACTTCGGTTCAATTGATGGCGATCCGCCCGCTGCTTATCGATATACCGAATGTCGTTTGGAGGAAATTTCTTCGGAGCTTTTAGCCGATATCGATGAAGATACGGTTGATTTTATTCCGAATTATAAAGAATCCACCACCGAGCCAACGGTATTGCCCTGTGCTTTGCCACATTTGTTGATGAATGGTTCGACAGGTATTGCGGTAGGTATGACCACCAATATTCCGCCCCACAATCTGAATGAGCTCGTGGAAGCCACCTGCCTCATCATTGATAAACCCAGTACCACGGTAGATGATTTAGAAAAAATTATTATCGGACCCGACTTCCCCACGGGCGGAGTTGTCAATGGTAAAGATGGGATTAAACAGTACCTCCGTACAGGTCGGGGTATCGTGCGCGTTCGCGGAGTAGCCCAAAGCGAAGAACTTAAAAACGGAAAAGTACAAGTCGTACTCACCGAGCTGCCCTACAATGTCAACCGCGCGTCCCTCGTAAAGCATATCGCTGATTTGGTGGGAGAGAAAGTTCTCGATGAGGTCTCCGACTTGCGCGATGAATCAGATGAAAACACCCGCGTGGTGATTGAGTTGAAACGCAACGAGTCGCCTAAAGTCGTCATCAATAAACTCTTCAAGCATACCGCCTTTGAAAGCTCTTTTGGCGTTATCTTGCTCGCTTTAGATAAACGTCGTCCCAAGCAGATGAATATTCGCGAAATGCTCGAGTGCTTTGTCGAGCATCGTCGCGATGTCGTCACTCGTCGTACGCGCTTCCGCTTACGTAAGGCCGAGGATCGCGCACACATTTTAGAAGGCTTCAAGATTGCCCTGCGTAACTTGGATGACTTCGTGAAGATTATTCGTGCTGCAGCCAATCGCGACGAAGCCCGCGTCAAACTGATGGCTAAGTACGGTTTGAGCGAGCGTCAGGCGGTAGCTATCTTGGATTTACGCCTCTATCAATTGACGGGATTAGAGCGGGATAAGATTGAAGCCGAGTACCGTGAACTCATGGCGCTGGTGGAAGAATTGCGCTCGATTCTCAGTAGCGAAGCGAAACTACTCTCGCTGATTAAGAAAGAATTACGCGAAGCTGCCAAAAATCACCTTTCCCCGCGCAAAACTAAGGTCATGGCCGAAGAAGGTGAGTTAGCGATGGAAGACGTCATTGCGAACGAAGGCTGTGTGGTCACGGTTTCGCACGCTGGCTTTATTAAACGCACGCCCGTGGCCCAGTATCGCTTGCAGAAGCGCGGAGGTAAAGGTACCAAGGGTGCGGAGTTGTCTAAGGTCGCATCGGAAGAAGACAGTGACTTTATTGAGCATCTTTTCACTGCGAATACCCACGACCATATTATGTTCTTCATGAACAACGGACGTGTTTATGTGGAAAAGGTTTATGAAATCGAAGAAGGTAATCGTGCAACCCGTGGTAAATCCATTGCTCGCTTGCTCGACTTGAAAGACGATGAGAAGTTGGCCGCGATGGTTTGTGTGCCTAATTTCGATGAAGGTAAATTCCTTATCATGTGCACCGCCAACGGTACCATTAAAAAGACTGAGCTCTCAAAGTATGGCAATTATCGGAAAGGCGGAATCATTGGGGTGAACATTGAGCATGGAGATCAATTAATCTCGGTTAAACTTACCAATGGTGACAACGAAGTCGTGATGATTTCACAATCGGGAATGTCGATTCGCTTCCACGAGTCCGATGTTCGTTCGATGGGCCGCGATACCACGGGAGTAATCGGTATGAATCTCGATAAAGGTGACCTCGTTAAAGCGATGGAGATTGTGGATCCGACCAACACGCTTCTCGTTGTGGGTATCGATGGCATCGGTAAGCGAACTCCCTTTGATGATCCAGAGACGAAGGAGCCGATTTATCGCAAGCAATCGCGTGGCGGTAAGGGTGTCATTGCTATCAAGACTGAAGTCGGCGTTGCGGGCGCTCTCAGTGTTCAAGAAAAAGACGAAGTCATGATGCTAACCAAGGGCGGTCAATCGATTCGTACCAAGGTTTCAGATATCCGTTGTACGGAAGGTCGTAATACCAAAGGCGTACGGGTGATGCGACTCGGAGAGGGCGAATCGCTCATCGGTATTTCGAAAGTTGAACGATCCGACGAGGAGGAAGAAAACTCCAAGCCATCCGCCTAATCTCGGATAATCTCAAAACAAAGGGGCGCTTCAGCGCCCCTTTTTGTTTAGACCTTTTCTAAGGCGGCGATGCATTCAATGTGACGTGTTTGGGGGAACAGGTCGAAAGGTTTAGCGGAAATGACTTTCCAGCCTAGATGCGTGAGAAACTTTAAGTCGCGAGCTTGCGTGTCTGGTGCACAACTAATGTAAACGATGCGACGGGGATTAAACTGATTTAATTGGGTAAGAAATGATTCATCGCAACCCCGACGAGGGGGGTCGACGATGACGGCTGCTTCGGGTCCTCGGATAGCGATATTCTTAAAAATCGATTCAGCTGATCCAGCAATAAAACGGCAATTCGTTAAGCCGTTGAGCGTGGCGTTTTCTGCAGCTTTACGCGCCGCTTCAGCACTCACTTCGATACCATTGACTGATTCAAAATCTCGGGCTCCCGAAATGGCAAATAAACCTGAGCCACAGTAGGTGTCCACGAGGTGTTTTGCTCCAGAACTTTTGGCTAAAGTTATGGCATGACCGACAAAATGCTCGAGTACAGAGGGGTTATTTTGGAAAAATTCTCCGGCGAGAAATTTTAATTTAATTTTCCCGACTTTCTCGGTGACGGTTTGGCGTGAGTCGGAGACCACTCCTTCTTCGCATTCACGAAAAAGCAGGGTGGCGCCGCGTTCAAACTGCCCAGGTCGACTGCGGATATCTTTGCGCGCGCGAGCGTAGGCTGCATTAATCGCATCCGTGGCGATGGGACATTTAGCGACATCGATAATTCGTCGCGATGTGCCTGTTGCTAAAAAGCCGATGGGAAAATCAGCCCGTTTCGGGGCGAGGAAATGTGGCGTTATTTTGGATCGGTAGCCGTATTGTTTAGGCGAAGGGTGGCATGCCTCGATGGTAATTTTTAACCCTCCAATACGCTCATAAACTTCTTCGACCTGTTTTCTTTTCCATTCCAGTTGTTCTGGGTAAGCCATGTTTTGATATTGGCAGCCACCGCATTCACCAAAAAGTTCACAGCGTGGTTGCACGCGATGCGGTGAAGGAACGAGTACGCGAACAAGGTCGCCACGCGAATAGTTGGCTGCATTATGCCAAATCTTTACCACAACTTTTTCTCCAGGAAGAGCTCCAGCCACAAAAACCACCCAACCGTCTACCCGGCCTAGTCCATCACCAAGGTTGGTCAGTGTAGCAATTTCCACTTCGACCTCTTGGTGGTAACTAAAAGGGCCTTCTCGAAATTTATTGGGTTTGGCTGGTTCAGACATGCCTTGAAGTTTGGATGCTACCGTAGAAGGTCGAGCCTTAACCCGAGGGCTGAACCCTGACCTTGCCCTTTGTGCTTAAATGACTCTTCTTATTTGGGTGTCCGAAGAAGTCATTCAAAGTCGACAAAACCCCCGCATTCAAGGGGTAGCACGTTTACGAGACCGTGCGGAAAGAGAGTCGCGCGGATTATTTCTCGTTGAAGGGTTGCGAGAACTCAGTCGTGCGTTGGAGCGTAAAATTAAAATCGAAGAAGTTTATTTTTGTCCTGCATTATTTCGGAGTGCCGAGGCGGCTGAATTAGTCACTCACTGTCGGGCTGCCCGCATCATTTGCTGTGAAGTTGGCCAATCGGCCTTTGAGAAAATCAGTGGTCGCGAAGGACCCGATGGACTGATTGGGGTGGCAAAAATATGGGATTGTTCCCTGAGTCAATTGACCTTGCCTGCTGATTCTTTGCTTTTGGTGGTAGAATCCATCGAAAAACCAGGTAATTTGGGTGCCTTGTTGCGGACAGCCGATTCTGCGGGTTGTCATGCTTTACTAGTTTGCGAGCCGACCACCGATCTTTTTAATCCTAACGTCGTACGAGCTTCACAAGGTGCTGTTTTTTCTATGCCCTGTGCCGTTTGTTCTTCAGCCGAAGCTCAGGCCTGGATGAAGGCCAATCAGATTCGTTCTTTTGCTACCACCCCAGCTGCCACCAAGGTGTTTTGGGACAGTGATTATCGTGGTCGTGTTGCGATTCTTTTGGGTTCAGAAAAAGACGGACTTTCCGAATTTTGGTTAAAGCAGGCCGATGAGAAAATATCGATTCCCCAGGCCGGCCTTTCCGACTCTCTTAATGTTTCAAATGCGGCCGCGATTGTTCTCTTTGAAGCCGTGCGTCAGCGTCGATTCTCATAAAAAAGGGTCGGACGAGCCGACCCTTTGATTTGAGTGAGAAGAGAGTTTTTTACCCGATGGCTTTGGCAACGAGGTCGTCGAGTTTTTTGCCATCGACAGCAAAAGCACGAATACCTTCGGCTGTTTTTTCCGTCGCCATCGCATCTTCATTGTGGAACCAGCGGAATTCTTTTTCTCCCCAAGCCTTGGCAGCCTCTCCTTCGGTTTTGGCTTTTTGTTCGTCGAGAACTTTGGGTACGCTGGCTTCGTCTTTGGAAAGCTTGTCGAGTAAATCAGGGGCAATGGTTAACAAATCACAGCCGCAGAGAGCCTTAATTTGGCCCGTGTTGCGGAAGGAGGCGCCCATGACTTCCGTTTTGATGCCATTGCGTTTGTAGTAAGCAAAGATACGACGCACGGATTGCACACCAGGGTCATTGGATCCAGAGGAAGCTTCTTCATTCCAATTAGCGCCTTGGGATTTTTTATGCCAGTCGTAGATTCGACCGACGAAAGGAGAGATCAATTGAACTTTAGCGTCGGCACAGGCAACCGCTTGAGCAAATGAGAAGAGTAAAGTTAAGTTACAACGAATGCCTTCTTTTTCGAGTTCGGCAGCGGCTTGAATTCCTTCCCAAGTGGAAGCAATTTTAATGAGAATGCGTTCTTTCGGAATACCAGCAGCCTTGTAGAGAGCAATCAGCTCTTTGGCTTTGGCAATCGTGGCTGTTTTATCGAAGGAGAGACGGGCATCGACTTCGGTTGAAACGCGACCAGGGACAATTTTGAGAATTTCGGTGCCGAAAGAAATCAGTAGAGCATCGACGGCTGCTTGGACACCTTTGCTGCGGTTGTCTTGAGCAGCTTTGTCGAGGAGCACTTTATACTCAGGCATTAAGACGGCCTTAAGAATGAGGCTAGGGTTAGTGGTCGCATCCAGAGGCTTAAAAGCTCTCATGGCGGCAAAGTCTCCCGTATCGGCGACGACTTTAGTGTGTTGGCGTAGTTGCTCGAGTGCGTTCATAATCAAGTTT
>Ga0228702_1002097_pt1 | contig 11795 bp, 9 predicted proteins | sample McNCre217_Aug_MG_2_FD_178018 | JGI IMG/M metagenome (GOLD analysis project Ga0228702, IMG submission 178018) | Freshwater microbial communities from McNutts Creek, Athens, Georgia, United States - 20-17_Aug_MG | ecosystem: Environmental > Aquatic > Freshwater > Creek | place: USA: Georgia... | reverse complement strand
CCTGGGTAGGGTCCTGGCTACCTTTGTGGCAAATTCGCCCAGGGTGGTGACTTCCGACAGGTTGCCAATCCGGCCGCTGCCCGCGCTCGCTTCTTGATTGGTAAGTGGCCGGGGCTGCTGGACTCCGAGAGCCTTCGCTAGGACATCGGATACGCCATCGGCAACGATGTCCGCGTTGGTGTGTGCCGCGTAGATCGCCAGGTTTGCCCGGATGGCGCGCGCCAGGGTGGCTCCCTTTGCGGTGTCTTCGGCCAGCGTTTTTACCCCGCGCATGATGAAGGGGTGGTGCGCCAGGATCAAATCGAAACCCTCACCGATGGCGTAGTCGACGATTTCGGATGTTACGTCCACCGAAAGCAGGATCTTGCGAATTTCCTGCCTGAGACTTCCGGCAACCAGGCCTGGTGCGTCCCAATCCTCGGCGTCTACCAACGGCCAAAGGGCATCGAATTTCTTTAGTAGCGCTGCTAGCTCGGTCACTTAGAGCTCACCCAGAACATTGATGAGTTCCTTGTGGCGATCCTGCAGGGCACGGCCCTCCGCCTCTTGATCGCGAATGCGACCGAGGGTGGTCAGCGGCGCGAGCAGGCCGATGGCGAACGCGATCCAGACTCCAGCATCCGCCTGGGATCCGGTGACCGAGAAACCGAGTGGCCCGGCGAGATAACCCAGCCAGGTAAAGCCAGGGACGTCGGAACGAACGAACCCTAGTCCGACTGCGACTGCCAGGACCCAGCCCGCCAGGTTGTTTACACAAACTCGTCCGTAGAAGCCATAGTCCCGCAACAACGAGATCTCGTGATAGTCGTCGCGGCGCAGCACGCTGTCGACACCGAAAATGGCCAACCAAGCGACTACAGGCACACCGGCAACCGGCAGAAGCGAAATGGCGCCGGACTTCAGGCTGGACTCGTCCACAAACAGATGGCCACTCACACCCGCAAGGGCCACCAGGAGTGCGGAAAGCACAATTACCCACCAGCGGGTGCCGGCCAGGCCAAAGCCGGAGAAGGAGTCGGCGCTTCGACGAATTTGGTGAGATAGGGCTAGCACTGCAGCCACCGTGAACAGAACTCCCATGGCCTCGCCCTTGAGTGCCACCAGGTCGAGGTTGTAATAGGCATAACCAGAAAGCACCGCCACCGAACCAACGATCGCGTGGCTTGCTAGGCCGGCAGCAAGCAGCTTTGGGGCAACGATTTCATTACGGAGGTTCGGGGTCTCGTCGGCCGCGGTAGTTCCCCAGACTACGCTCAGCAGGATCACCAGCGCCGATGCGAAAGCCAGCGCCTTGCCAGCATCAATGCCGCCACCGAGATTGAACGAAGCTGGGCTAAGTGCAGCCGTGGTGCCTAGGATTCCAAGCGCCCAGATTGCTGTGCCCAGTGCGACCACGAGGGTCACCACAAATCTTGCGGCGGAACCAAGGATGGTCACAATGGCTGCCACCAGAAGCACGAGTACCAGCAGCAGATAGAAGGAATCTATAGCCAGTCCCCCGATTGAAATCGTCTTCGGTAGCGACGGATAGAACCAGGCCAGCGCGAACACCGTGGCGATCGTGGCGAACGCGGTCGCGGCGTACTTGGCTAGCATCACAAAGATCAGCGGAATAACGGCTCCGCGGACGCCAAAGGCCGCGCGCGAGATAGTCGCCTGTGGCTGGCGGCCGCGACGAGCGGAGAGTGCTGCCGTGCCGAAACCGAATCCGGCAGTGGCGAGAGCACCGAACGCTCCGGCTAGCACCGTAACGAGGTTGAACTTTAGGCTGGCGGCGGTGAATCCAGCGGCGATGAGGAACAGCAAATTTCCCGTGCCATTCCAGGTGGCCAGGAGGGCTCCGAAGCCGCTCTTTCCATCGGTTGTGGGCACCGAAATGCTGGCCGCGGGCAGCGCACGTTCTTCTACCGGTACCAGGCCAGTGATTGGCAGTACGTCAGGAACAGGCGTGATGTTAGGCGCCGATTCGATCGCCACTGGCTGCTCCGCGGTGTCTGCTTCGCCGCCAACGGCCAGGATTACGTCGTCGACCAGATTCGGCTGTGCCGTAGAGGTGGTGTCGGCCTCCTCATATGCGGTGACCGCTTCCTCGGCGGACGCAAGGTCTGCTGGTGCCGCGACACCGGCTTCGCCCTCAGTGACAGCAAACGGTTCAACAGCCGGGACGGCAGGAAATTCGACTACCGCTTCGTCTACTGGCACTTCGGCAACTTCAACAACCGGTTCAACTGATGGTTGATCGGGAGTCTCAACAACCGGTTCAATGGCGGCAACCCGATCTTCAACAGAGGCTGGTTGACTCTCGCCCATGTGCTGTGCGATCGGGGTTACTACCTCGACGCTCTGAGTGTCTGGCAGAGGGTTGGCGAAGGTGGGTATGAAGAAACTCTTGGTGTCGGATTCCAAGGTGATGGGTGCATACGACAGATTGTGCTCGACGGCACTTATTTCCAGTGCTGGAGCCGGTTCGAATTCCACGTGCTGGCGACTGGCGAAGAGTGCATTCAGATTACCTGCGATGTCGGAAACCGAGCTTGCCTGAGGTTGTTCCTCAGCTTCGGTAATCGGGCCTTCGGTTGGCTCGGATTCCGAGACCTGCTCCACCGTGGGAATAAAGCCGGTGAGGCCGAGTTCGAGGTGATTTGAAACCTCATTGCGCAGCTGCGGTGCATCCTCGTGCTGAGCAGATCGAAGGGCAAGTTGCCGCTGCAACACCTGCATGCCCTCGAGGGCCCCAAGTTTGCCGAGTACGGCTTGCAGCTCTTCGTCGGTGAGGACGCGCTCTTGCCAGTCGTTTGAGGTCATACGGAAATGCTAGCGGAGAACGAAGAAGCGGCACCTCCTAAAAAGGAGGTGCCGCTTCATTTGTGGGCCCTACCGGGCTCGAACCGATGACATCCACGGTGTAAGCGTGGCGCTCTACCAACTGAGCTAAAGGCCCTTGCTGTCCTTGGACAACTCGATATACTCTAGCGCATTTTTGGCAAGCGTGTTTTAAAGTGCAGCGATTGCCGTCTTGTAGTCGGCAAAATTCCTGGCCTGGCCAGGCGCGGTAACGAACTTGGCGGTGATTATGCCGTCCTTGTTGATCACAAAGGTCGCGCGTGTCGCCATGCCGCTCTCTTCCAGGAACACGCCATACTCCTTAGCGGTCGCGCCATGCGGCCAGAAGTCGCTGAGAAGACTGAACTGGTAAGACTCCTGCTCGGCGAAAACGCGCTGAGTGTACTTGGAATCGCAGCTGATTCCGAGTACCTCAACATTGGTGTCCTCGAACAGCGCGATGTTGTCGCGAAGCTCGCAAAGCTCGCCGGTGCAGATTCCGGTGAAGGAATACGGGTAGAAGACCAGGACCACGTTCTTCTTGCCCTTGAAATCGGCGAGGGAAACGGTTTCTCCGTGCTGGTTAGAAAGTGAGAACGCGGGAGCGAATTCACCTACGAGTGCGGTCATTATGTAGCCCTTTCTGGCCAGATGAGTTTTGTGCCAAACCGGTAGTTGGAAACAAGCAAATCTCGCTAAATGTTTCCTACCAAGCGAATAAACTCTATAGGTGGCTTGCACCCAAGCCCCATTTTGCTATGTCTCTCGCTCACAACGCGATTTCAATCAGGAATTGAGGACTCGGTGTCGATTAACAACCAAGACGCCTTTGCAGTTAGCACTCCGGACATCGACCCACAGGAAACCTCTGAGTGGCTCGAATCTCTGGATGCCGTAGCCCGGGTTCACGGTCGTGGCCGAGCTCGAGAGATCATGTTGAATCTCCTGCGTCGTTCCCACGAGCTGCAGTTGAACGTCCCTATCGTTCCGACCACCGATTACATCAACACCATCGCCGTCGAAAACGAACCTGAGTTCCCAGGCGACGAGCAGATCGAGCGCACCTACCGCGCCTGGATGCGTTGGAATGCCGCGATGCTGGTGCACCGCGCCCAGCGTCCCGGCGTGGGCGTTGGTGGCCACATCTCCACCTTTGCCTCTTCGGCGTCGCTCTACGAGGTTGGTTTCAACCACTTCTTCCGCGGTCAGGACCACCCATCGGGCGGAGACCAGATCTTCATCCAGGGCCACGCCTCCCCCGGACCATACTCCCGAGCCTTCCTCGAGGGTCGCCTGAGCGCCGAGCAGCTAGACGGTTTCCGTCAGGAGAAGTCGCACGCCGGTGGTGGACTCTCGTCATACCCACACCCACGTCTGATGCCAGATTTCTGGCAGTTCCCAACCGTATCTATGGGTCTCGGCCCAATTAACGCCATTTATCAGGCGCAGGCCAACCGTTACCTGGAGGGCCGTGGCCTGAAGCCTCAGACCGACCAGCACGTCTGGGCCTACTTAGGCGACGGCGAGCTCGATGAGGTCGAAAGCCGTGGCGCGCTGCAGCTTGCCGCCAACGACAAGCTGGACAACCTCACCTTCGTGGTCAACTGCAACCTTCAGCGCCTCGACGGCCCGGTTCGCGGTAATGGCAAGATCATCCAGGAGCTGGAAAGCTTCTTCCGCGGTGCCGGTTGGAACGTAATCAAGGTCATCTGGGGTCGCGACTGGGACCCATTGCTGGCCAAGGACGCCGAGGGCGCACTGGTAGACCTCATGAACCGCACCCCGGACGGCGACTACCAGACCTACAAGACCGAGTCCGGTGCCTTCGTACGCGAAAACTTCTTCGCTCGCGACCCACGTACCCTCGCAATGGTTGAGGACATGACCGATGACCAGATCTGGGGTCTGCGTCGCGGTGGCCACGACTACCGCAAGATTTACGCGGCGTACAAGGCTGCGATGGAACACAAGGGTCAGCCAACCGTAATCCTGGTAAAGACCATCAAGGGCTTCACCCTGGGTAAGAGCTTCGAGGGTCGCAACGCAACCCACCAGATGAAGAAACTAACCCTGGACAACCTGAAGGCATTCCGCGATGAGCTGCACATCCCCATCACCGATGCCCAGCTGGACGAGCACCCTTACCAGCCTCCGTACTACCACCCAGGATTCGATGCGCCAGAAATCGAGTACATGCTCGAACGTCGACGCGCACTAGGTGGCTTCATTCCAGAGCGTCGAAGCAAGTACGTCGACTTCGCGCTGCCAGAGGCTAAGGTCTACGACTCGGTAAAGGGCGGTTCGGGCAACCAGGAAGTCGCCACCACAATGGCCTTCGTTCGTCTGTTCAAGGAACTCCTGCGTGCTCCGGGAATCGGTGAGCGCATCGTTCCGGTTATTCCAGACGAGGCCCGTACCTTCGGTATGGATTCGCTTTTCCCAACCGCAAAGATCTACAACCCGAATGGTCAGCACTACATCTCGGTTGACCGCGAACTGCTTCTTGCCTACAAGGAGTCGCCAGCGGGCCAGATCCTGCACACCGGTATCAATGAGGCGGGTGCAATGGCTGGTTTCACCGCCACCGCAACCAGCTACGCAACCCACGGGCAGCCGCTGATTCCGTTCTACGTCTTCTACTCGATGTTCGGCTTCCAGCGCACCGCGGATGCAATCTGGGCGGCAACCGACCAGCTGTCGCGTGGATTCATGATCGGTGCTACCGCCGGCCGTACCACCCTCACCGGTGAAGGTCTGCAGCACGCCGACGGCCACAGCCCGCTGATCGCGGCAACCAACACCGGAGTAATCTCCTACGACCCGGCTTATGGTTACGAGATCGCGCACATCATTCGTTCGGGAATCGAGCGCATGTACGGCGGCAACCACCCGGATCCAAACGTTATTTACTACGTCACCGTTTACAACGAGCCATACCAGCAACCTGCCGAGCCGGCCGACGTCGATGCCGAGGGCATCGTTCGCGGTATTCACCGCATTTCGCGCAACGAAAACGCCGGTCACAAGGCTCAGATCTTGGCCTCTGGTGTTGCGGTTCCTTGGGCTAAGGAAGCTCAGACTCTGCTGCAGAACGACTGGGGCGTTTCGGCCGACATCTGGTCGGTCACTTCGTGGACCGAACTTCGTCGTGACGGCCTCCGCCGTGACGAAGCCCAGTTCCTCAACCCGGACCAGCAGGTTGCGCCGGCATTCGTTACCTCCAAGTTGGCGGGCAACGAGGGTCCATTCCTAGGCGTATCCGACTTCATGCACGCGATTCCAGACCAGATTCGTAACTGGATACCGGGCGACTACGCCACGCTGGGTGCCGAAGGCTTCGGCTTCAGCGACACCCGTGCCGCGGCTCGTCGACACTTCAAGATCGATGGTCCTTCCATCGTCGTTCGAGTGCTGGAGCAGCTGGTGGCACAGGGCAAGATGGACCCGAGCGCACCACGTCAGGCAATCGAAAAGTATCGCCTCCACGATGTAAACGCCGGCACCAGCGGAAACGCTGGCGGCGAAGCCTAAAAGCAGAGGAACCGCTACATGATCGTTGTCGTCTGTCCGGGACAGGGCTCTCAGACCCCGGGTTTCCTTAACCCTTGGCTTGAGCTCCCAAACTTCCGCACCTCAATAGAAGAGCAGCAGGCTGCTAGCGGTATCGATCTGGCCGGTTACGGAACCACCGCCGATGCCGACACGATTCGCGATACCGCGGTCGCTCAGCCGCTAATCGTGGCGGCTGGAGTGGCTACCATCGCCGAACTCCTACAGGGCGCACCGCTTTCAGGTTCGGGGATTTCCGGAGTAGCAGGGCATTCCGTCGGCGAAATCACCGCAGCGGTGGCCGCCGGGGTGTTCAGCGCAGAGGACGGCATCAAGTTCGTACGCGAACGCGGAAACGCCATGGCAAAGGCTGCAGCACTTGAAGTAACGTCCATGGCTGCGGTTTTGGGTGGAGATCAGTCCGAGGTAGAGGCACGTCTGGCCGAACTCGGTCTGGAGCCCGCCAACTACAACGGTGGTGGGCAGATCGTGGCAGCGGGTACCGCTGCGGCAATTGCGGAGCTGCAGGCCAACCCAGCAGCCGGCACCCGCGTGATTCCGCTTCAGGTCGCCGGAGCCTTCCACACCCGTTTCATGGCGCCAGCTGTGGAAACTCTAGACAACTATGTCAAGTCGATAAGTGTGAGCGACCCATCAGTGAAGCTCTGGAGCAACAACGGTGGACGAGCGGTAACGAACGGTGCCGAGTTCGTGTCGCTCCTAGTGTCTCAGGTGAAGAGCCCGGTTCGATGGGATCTTTGCATGAGCGCAATGGTCGATGCCGGAGTCACTGCGGTGATCGAGGTCGCCCCCGCCGGCACTCTCGTCGGACTGGCTAAGCGCGGAATGCCGGGCATCGAAACCCTGGCAATCAAAACCCCGGAAAATCTGGAAGCCGCCCGAACCCTCATCGCCAACCACAGCTAGGAAATCGTGACCCAGCCAGTCTTGAACCAGTACGACGTCGTCAAATACTCGCGCATTTATGCGCTTGGCGCGGCCCGTGGGGACCTAACAGTTACCAACGACGACATCGCCGGGCCAATCGATTCTTCCGACGAGTGGATTCGCCAGCGCACCGGCATCGTGACCCGGAAGCGGGCTTCCAAGGACCGCTCTCTGATGGACATGGCCGTCGAGGCCTCCAACGAGGCGATTGCAAAGGCCGGAATCGATCCAAAAGAAATCGGCGCTGTAATCTTCAGCACTATCACCCACCCCTTCCAGACCCCATCGGCGGCTACCCTGCTCGCCGACAAGGTAGGCGCAAATCCAGCCCCTGCATACGACGTCTCCGCTGCCTGCGCCGGTTATTGCTACGGGATTGCTCAGGCCGATGCCCTGGTTCGTTCCGGAATGGCCAAGTACGTATTGGTGGTTGGTGGCGAGAAGCTCTCAGATTTCATCGACCCTACCGATCGCAGCATCTCGTTCCTGCTTGGCGACGGTGCCGGTGCGGCCATCGTCGGGCCGAGCGATTTCCCCGGCATCTCCCCTACTGTCTGGGGCTCCGACGGATCACACTGGGATGCGGTAAGCATGACTAGCTCGCTGCTGGACTTCCGCGATGGCGCAGCGTCATGGCCGACCCTGCAGCAGGAGGGCCAAACCGTGTTCCGTTGGGCCGTCTGGGAAATGGCTAAGACCGCCCGCAAGGCTCTCGAGGTAGCAGGCGTTCAGCCGGAAGACCTCAGCGCTCTGGTGACCCACCAGGCCAACATCCGAATCATCGACGAACTGGCCAAGCAGCTCAAGCTTCCCGAATCGGTGGTTATTGCCCGCGACATCGTTACCACAGGTAACACCTCCGCGGCTTCGATCCCGCTAGCCATGCACTCGCTGCTGGCGTCGGGAGAGGTGAAGAGCGGCGGACTGGCGCTAGAAATTGGCTTCGGCGCGGGCCTCGCCTTCGGCGCTCAAGTGGTAGTCCTCCCTTAAACTTTTATAAGTTCCTCAACAACCTACAAGGAGAAACAAATGGCATTTTCGCAGGCTGAAGTTCTAGCTGGTCTCGCCGAGATCGTAAACGACGAGACTGGTATCGCAACCGAGTCCGTCCAGCTCGAGAAGTCGTTCACCGATGACCTCGACATCGACTCGATCTCGATGATGACCATTGTTGTAAACGCCGAGGACAAGTTCGGCGTCAAGATTCCTGACGAGGAAGTTAAGAACCTGATCACCGTTGGTGACGCAGTTAACTTCATCGTTGCGGCACAGGGCTAACTAACCTTGTCTGGCAAGATTGTCGTCACCGGGCTGGGAGCAACAACTCCCCTCGGTGGCGATGTCGAGTCCACCTGGAACGCACTGCTTGCAGGTGAGTCCGGTATTTCCACCCTCGAGCAGGAGTGGGTGGCTCGCTACGAGATCCCAGTGACCTTCGCCGGTCAGGCAAAGGTCAAGGCCGCCGACGTGCTCACTCCACAGGAGTGCAAGCGCCTCGACCCTTCAAGCCAGTTCGCTCTCATTGCGGGACGCGAAGCTTGGAAGGACGCCGGGGCACCCGAGGTGGCTCCCGAACGTCTTGCCGTTGAATTCTCTACCGGCATCGGCGGAGTCTGGACGCTCCTCGACGCGTTCGACACCCTCAAGGAAAAGGGCCCTCGCCGAGTCCTTCCGATGACCGTGCCAATGCTGATGCCTAACGGCCCTGCCGTTGCCATCGGAATGGACATCGCCGCTCGCGGCGGCGTTCGTACCTCGGTTTCGGCATGTGCTTCCAGCACCGAAGCATTAGCAAACGCCATCGACCGCCTGCGTTCGGGCGAAATCGATGTTGTAGTTTCCGGTGGCTCCGAGGCTGCAATTCACCCACTTCCGATCTCGGCTTTCGCATCGATGCACGCGCTTTCGCGACGCAACGATGACCCAAAGGCTGCGAGTCGCCCATACGACCTCGGCCGCGACGGCTTTGTCATGGGTGAAGGCGCGGGCGCACTAGTTCTGGAGACTGAGGAGCACGCGCTCGCTCGCGGTGCGAAAATCTACGCGGAGTTAGTAAGCGGCGCCGTGACTTCCGATGCACACCACATCACCGCTCCAGACCCAGAGGGTACCGGCGCTGCACGTGCAGTAGTACGAGCCCTCGAGCACGGAAACGTGAAGGCGGAGGACATCTGCCACATCAACGCTCACGCGACCTCGACTCCGGTTGGCGATATCGCAGAGTACACCGCCCTCAAGCGAGTATTCGGAGACCACCTGCCAAAGGTTGCGGTTTCGGCGACTAAGTCTTCCACGGGACACCTTCTCGGTGGAGCCGGTGCCATCGAGGCGATCTTCACTATTCTTGCGCTGAAGAACCGCCTGGCTCCCCCAACCATCAACCTAGACAACCAGGATCCGGCGATCCCGGTTGATGTAGTGACCTCCCCTCGCCCACTCGGCGAAGGCGAACTAGTTGCAATGAGCAACTCCTTCGGTTTTGGCGGTCACAATGCAGTAGTTATTTTCCGGTCATACGGAAACTAATGTTGTAGCTATTTTCCGGTCACACGGAGAATTGACACCTAGCAAACCTGCTAGCGTCCTAGCCGGCTCGTACCAGTGAATCGTCACCGGGATGGGTTTCGGCAAGTCGAAGTGGTTCAAGTGCCGCTTCCCAGGGATCGGCTAGCAGGTTTTGCAATTCCCGCTTGAGCCGCCTGTGGTCCGCTCCCCCGACCTCAATCGCCAGGCGAATTTCATTCTCTCCGATTACCAAGTTGCCAAAGGCATCAAGCGAGCGATGGCGGATGCCTAGGCCGGGGACAAACAACCATCGGTCGGAAGGCTGGTCCTCAATCCAGTTGTCCACCTCGAAGTAGATTGTGCGCCAGCCGGCAAGCATCGAAGCCAGAGTTGCAGCGGTATCTGCGTCTCCGAACCAGTCGACACGCGTGTAGTAGTTGCCCTGTAGTCCCGGCTGCCTAGCCCAGACAGGAAAAACCTCGTACCGGAGGGTACGCGAAATAGACCAGCCGATCTGCTTTAACAGATGCGACGGCGATGCATGGATCCAGACCGATCCGGCACGTCTCTGCGTCATAATCTCCCGACTAAAGGTTCGTCTTCCCCAACGACCTGCAGCCAGAATTGCTCGACACAAATAGACCTAAAGAATACGTCGTCGAGACTCAGCCTGTCAACGAGTTGGGCGGACTCCGCGGGTAGTCTATTAGGACAATGAGCAAGCTCTACTTCCGCTACGGCGCAATGAACTCCGGAAAAAGCACCGCCCTGCTACAGGTGGCATATAACTACGAAGAACGCTCTCAGGCTGTCCTACTGGCCAAACCGTTCATCGATGCCAAGGGCGGCGACACTGTCGTCAGCCGACTCGGAATGTCCAGAACCGTGGATTTCCTGGTCAGGCCGCAGGACAACTTGCGCGAGCTATTGGCCCATTTCCGCGGGTTGAAAATGGCGGAAACCGGTCTAGATACCGCTTGCCTGCTGCTGGACGAATCTCAGTTTTTCACCCGAGCGCAAATCGATCAGGCCCTAGAAATTGCCGTTCTCGACGGGATTCCCGTGTTGGCCTACGGGATTCGCACCGATTTCCTCACTGAGTCGTTCCCAGGCTCCTTGCGCCTTTTCGAGCTCGCTCACAGTATCGAGGAGCTGAAGACGGTTTGCCGATGTGGTCGAAAGGCAATTTTCAACGCCCGACTAGACAACGGCAGATTCGTGTTCGAGGGCTCGCAGGTGGCAATCGATGGCATCGATACCAGCTATGAATCGCTCTGCGCGGGTTGCTACGTTCGCGAACGCTCTCACGCTTGATGTTTCGGTTCACGGGCTTCAGAGATGGCCATTGCCACCCGCTCTTCTCTGCTAGGGAATCAAACGGTCCGGACATCGGCGGATTAAGTACCCTAGCCGAGGTGCAGGCTCAACTAGCCGATTATTTGGTGGCCAATCCGGCCTGCGAGTGGTTGGACTGTGGCAGTTTTACACCGGATTTAGTGCCAATGGGCGGCCTGCATCGAAGCCTGCTCGATACCATCTCGACGACGGTACCGATTGTTGTGCACGCCGCCGATCACCATTCCATCTGGGTAAACAGTGCCGCACTGCGTGCCGCTGGCCTGCTGGCAAACGTGCCCAGCATCGCTAATGCCTATATCGAAGTGGATTTTGCGGGGGTTCCCACCGGAATCATCCGCGAGTGGGACGCCATGAAGTTAGTTTATGCGCACCAACCGTCGCCAAGCCTCGAAAGCGATATTGCTGCGATCCTGCGGGCCCAGGAACGGCTACTAGCCGGCGGCATCGTTGCCGTGCAGGAGGCCTGGATTGACCAGGGAATGCCGGAGTCCTACCTGGAGTGTGCAGCGCGCGGGGAGCTAAAGATTCGAGTAAATCTGGCACCACGCATAGATGTCGCCGATTGGCCGGCCAACCTGAATTTTGCTAAAGCGACCCGGTCGTCCGTGCGG
>Ga0228702_1002093_pt1 | contig 11798 bp, 8 predicted proteins | sample McNCre217_Aug_MG_2_FD_178018 | JGI IMG/M metagenome (GOLD analysis project Ga0228702, IMG submission 178018) | Freshwater microbial communities from McNutts Creek, Athens, Georgia, United States - 20-17_Aug_MG | ecosystem: Environmental > Aquatic > Freshwater > Creek | place: USA: Georgia... | reverse complement strand
AGGCCACCGGCTACCCACGTGACAAGATCTACGGCGTGTGGTGGGCGGGTGCCGAGCCCGATGTCAAGGACGTCGGCGAAGGCGCCAAAGGCTACAACGCCATCACCATGCAGCACGGCGCCGAGCCGAACGCCGCATTCGTGAAGGAAATCATGGACAAAGTGCACGCCAAGGGTCAGGGCACCGGTCCCAAGGACGAAGTCGGTTCTGTGCTGTACGTGCGTGGTGCCATGAGCGCGATGTTCGCCGTTGAAGGCATGCGCCGTGCCCAAGAGCGTTTCGGCAAAGGCAAGGTCATCACCGGTGAGCAAATGCGCTGGGGTCTGGAGAACCTGGATCTGCCCCAGGCCAAGCTCGATGCGCTGGGCTTCAAGGGCGTGATGCGTCCCATCTCCACCAGCTGCCAGGACCACGTGGGTTCTGCTTGGGGCCGTATCCACACCTGGAACGGCAGCAAGTGGGAGTTCACCAGCGACTGGTACCAGGCCGACGAAATGATCATCAAGCCGATGGTCAAAGCCGCTGCGGACAAGTACGCCGCCGAGAAGAAACTGACACGCCGCTCTGCTGCGGACTGCCAGTCTTGATGGCATCCACCCCACCGTGCAAGCGGTGGGGCGGTGGCTGCAACACTGCAGCCACCAAATGAAAGCCTCGAACGTGAACCGATCGGCGCTTTCATTTGGGCAAACCCTGGAAAGTTGAATAGGCAAAGACCATGAGCGAAAAAAACATTGTTCTGAACGTCAACGGCATCGAAGTCATTTACAACCACGTGATCCTGGTGCTCAAGGGCGTGTCCCTGCAGGTGCCTGAGCAGGGCATCGTGGCTTTGCTGGGCGGCAACGGTGCCGGCAAAACCACCACCTTGCGCGCCATCTCCAACTTGCTCAAGGGCGAGCGCGGCGAAGTCACCAAGGGCTCCATCGAGTTCCGTGGTGAGCGCATCGAGAACCTCTCGCCCGCTGACCTGGTCAACCGGGGTGTGGTGCAGGTCATGGAAGGCCGCCACTGCTTTGCCCACTTGACCATCGAAGAAAATCTGATGACCGGCAGCTACACCCGCACCGACAAGGGCGAGATCGCGGCCAACCTGGAAAAGGTCTACAACTACTTCCCGCGCCTGAAAACCCGCCGCACCTCGCAGGCGGCTTACACCTCGGGCGGCGAGCAGCAGATGTGCGCGATCGGCCGTGCCCTGATGTCCAACCCCAACATGGTCTTGCTGGACGAGCCGTCGATGGGTCTGGCGCCGCAGATCGTGGAAGAGGTGTTCAACATCGTCAAGGATTTGAACGACAAAGAAAAAGTCACCTTCCTGATCGCCGAGCAGAACACCAACATGGCCCTGAAATACGCCGACTACGGCTACATCATGGAGTCGGGCCGCGTGGTGATGGACGGCTCTGCCGAATACCTGCGCACGAACGAAGACGTCAAGGAGTTCTACCTGGGCGTGGGCGGTGGCGAGCGCAAGAGCTTCAAGGACGTCAAGAGCTACAAGCGTCGCAAGCGCTGGTTGGCTTGAGGCGCCGCTTCTTCTCCTTTCCTTTCTCATTGCAGTACCCCAGAAAGAAACCCCATGTCCCAGCACTTTGATGCCTTGGAAACGCGCGCCCCTGAAGTCCGTGAAGCTGCGTTGATGGCCGCTTTGCCCGCGCAGGTTGCACACGCCAAAGCCCATGCACCGGCATTTGCCGAGTTGCTCAAGGACGTGGATGCGGCCAGCGTCAACAGCCGCGCTGCGCTGGCCCAATTGCCCGTGATCCGCAAATACGAATTGCTCGAACGCCAGAAGGCCGCGCGTGCAGCCGGTGGCAATGTGTTTGGTGGTTTCAGTGCGCTGGGTTTTGGCAAGGGCATGACCCGCGTGTTCGCCAGCCCCGGCACGATCTACGAACCCGAGGGCACCCGCAGCGACTACTGGCGCATGGCACGCGCCATGTTTGCCGCAGGCTTTCGCCCGGGCGAGCTGATCCACAACAGCTTCAGCTACCACTTCACGCCTGCGGGCTCGATGATGGAAACCGGCGCCCATGCACTGGGCTGCACCGTGTTTCCGGGCGGCACGGGCCAGACCGAGCAACAGGTGGGCGCCATGGCCGAGCTGCAGCCTGCGGGCTACATCGGCACGCCAAGCTTCCTCAAAATCATCATCGAAAAAGCCGCCGAGCAAGGCGTGGCCCTGTCCAGCGTGACCAAGGCGCTGGTGTCGGGCGAAGCGTTTCCGCCCAGCCTGCGCGACTGGATGGCCGAGCGCGGCGTGGCCGGTTACCAGTGCTATGCCACCGCCGATCTGGGCCTGATCGCCTATGAAACTTCGGCCCGCGAAGGCCTGGTGCTGGACGAGGGCGTGATCGTTGAGATCGTTCGCCCTGGCACCGGCGACCCGGTCCCCGAAGGCGAAGTGGGCGAGTTGGTTGTGACCAGCCTGAACCCCGACTATCCGCTGATCCGTTTCGGTACGGGGGACTTGTCGGCCATCTTGCCCGGCCAGTGCCCCACGGGCCGCACCGGTCAGCGCATCAAAGGCTGGATGGGCCGGGCCGACCAAACGACCAAGGTGCGTGGCATGTTTGTGCACCCTGGGCAGGTGGCCGAGATCGTCAAGCGTTTCCCCGAAGTGTTGAAAGCGCGTCTGGTCGTGACCGGCGAGATGGCCAATGACCAGATGGCTTTGCGCGTCGAGACCGGCAACACCGCCGATGAAGCCCTCAAGGCCCGTATTGCCGATGCGGTGCGTGATGTGACCAAGCTGCGCAGTGATGTTCAGTTGGTTGCAGCAGGCAGCCTGGACAATGACGGCAAAGTGATCGAAGACGCCAGAAGTTACCAGTGAGGCCTGCAAGGGTCAGGCCTGTGAGGCCTGATCCCACTAGGGCAAACCGCTACGTAATTTCCGCGATGTATGCTGCCCCTCAGCGCCCTACACTGGGGGATTGATGAGGAGTGTCTCGATGAAGAAATTATTTGTTTTGGCTGCACTGGCCGTCGCTGCGGTGGGCGCCCAAGCCCAAGCCTACCCTGGCACCAAGCCCATCACCATCGTTGTGCCTTTCGCTGCCGGTGGACCCACAGACCGGGTGGCGCGTGACCTGGCCGAGGCCTTGCGCAAGCCCTTGGGCGGCGCCGTGATTCTGGTGGACAACGCTGCAGGTGCAGGTGGCTCCATCGGTGCCAGCAAAGTCGCCAAGGCCCCGGCCGATGGCCACACCTTGCTGTTGCACCACATCGCCATGGCCACCATGCCGACCCTGGTGCGCAACATCCCCTTCAAAGTCGAAAGCGACTTTGAATACCTGGGCATGATCAACGATGTGCCCATGACCTTGATCGGCAAGCCGGCATTGGCGGCCAACAGCTACAAAGAGCTGTCCAGCTGGATCAATGCCAACAAGGGCAACATCAACCTGGGCAATGCCGGTGTGGGCTCTGCATCGCACCTGTGCGGTTTGCTGTTCCAAAATGCGGTGCAAGTGGACATGACCACCGTGCCCTACAAAGGCACAGCACCTGCCATCACCGACTTGATCGGCGGTCAGATTGACTTGATGTGCGATCAAACCACGAACACCACCAGCCAGATCGAAGGCAAGAAGGTCAAAGCTTTTGCCGTGACCACGTCCAAGCGCTTGTCGACAGCTGCCTTGAAAGACCTGCCGACTTTGCAAGAGTCGGGCTTGAAGGGTTTTGAAGTCACCATCTGGCACGGCCTGTATGCTCCCAAGGGCACGCCTGCCGATGTGCAAGCCAAGGTCAATGCCGCCTTGAAGGCCGCCTTGAAAGACCCCGAATTCATCAAAAAGCAAGAAGGTCTGGGCGCCGTGGTGGTGACCGACAAGCGCATGGAGCCTGCAGAACACAAGAAATTTGTGGCCGCAGAAATCGCCAAGTGGAGCCCCATCATCAAGGCTGCTGGCGTTTACGCCGACTGATCTTTCAGCGCACCATGAAAAAAGCCGCTTTTCAGCGGCTTTTTCTTTGGGTTTGCGTCTGTTGGAAGATTCATTTTGGTTACATGAACGGTTTGCAATCGATTTTTCTGTCTTTATTCAAGACAATCGCAAGACTTTTTGAGCCCATGACCCAAAGGAATATCATGAACAAGTATCTGCAACAGTTGAGTGTGTTGGTTGGCGCTGTGGGCCTGTTGGTCGGTTCTGCCATGGCGCAGGGCACCATGCGCAACGAGGTGATCAAACCCTTGGCGGCTGCGCAAGAAGCGATCAAGAGCAACCAAAACGAACAAGCTTTGGGTTTGTTGCGCGATGCTTTGGCGGTGCCCCAGCTCACAGCCAACGAAAAAAACATGATCCTGCGCACGCAAGCGGTGGCTGCATTGCGCGCTCAGAAATGGGCCATTGCAGTCGAGGCGCTGGAATCTTTGGTGACTTCCGCCGATGTACCTCAAGCCGACAAGCCAGCTTTGCTCGAGTCATTGATTAATGCTTGTTTGCAAACGAAAGATGACGCACGCGTTGTGAAATGGTCGCGGCAATACTTCCAAGTGGGAGGAGCCAATCCCGCTGTGCATTTGGCGATGGTTCAGTCCTTGGTGGCCTCAGGGCAACACACTGAAGTTGTGACGGTGATGCTCGGCAAAGCCCGCCAGGATGCTTCGACGGGTAAGAAAACACCTGAGCCGGAGCTGCGCGCATGGGCGCTCAGTTACCGCCAACTCAAGGATGACGCCGGGTACGTGAACACCCTCAAACAGCTGTTGTCGAGCTACCCCAGCAAGGCTTATTGGGCAGAAGTGATCGGTCGCATGTCACAGCAAGCGGGTTTGAACACCCGATTGGAGTTGGACTTGTACCGCTTGTTGGAGGAAACGGATAATTTGGAAGATGCGGCTGAATACATGGAAATGGCCTCGTTGGCCTTGAAAGCGGGTTTGCCCACGGAGGCAGTCCGCGTCCTCACCAAGGGCTTTGATGTCGGCGTGTTGGGTAAAGGCGCAGAGGCTGTTGCACATGCCAAGTTGCGAACGGATGCTCAGAAAAAAGTTCGCGAAGACGATGCCTTGTTCGTGCAACTTGAAAAGTCGGCAAAAGACGGCCCTTCATGGGCTGCAGTGGGCGATGTCCATTTTTCGCGCCAAAACTGGTCCGCTGCGCATTTGGCCTACGCCAAGGCGATCGAGTCGGGTGGTCTGCGGCGAGAGCATGAAGTGCGATTGCATGACGCCATCAGCCTTGTTCATGCCCAGCAAAAGGTCGCAGCGCGCCAACAATTGGCTTCGGTGAGTGGGGATGTCACGGCGGTGGAATTGGCCGCTTTATGGACGATTCTGGCGCGCTGAACAGCGGTCAAGACCTGGGGTGAGTCCCCAAGCAGATCGATGCATTTCAAAACAAGTACAAACCCTATTGCAATCGATTGCAATGTGGGATAAATTGGGGCATTGCATTTCTACTGCCCTGTGCAGTACCTTCCACGCAAAGACCGATGACATCCATCCGCACAACACCGCCCACTTTGTCGATCGCACAGATCGTGCAAATGAACATCGGCTTTTTGGGCTTGCAATTCAGCTTTGGCTTGCAGCAAAGCAATATGAGCCCGATCTACAGCTACCTGGGGGCGGATGAGGCGTCTTTGCCATTGCTCGCATTGGCCGGGCCGGTGACTGGCTTGCTGGTGCAACCCATTGTGGGCGCCATGAGCGACAGGACCACATCGCGGTGGGGCAGAAGGACGCCCTATTTCTTCATTGGTGCGGTGCTGTGCTCATTGTCTTTGTTGGCCATGCCTTACAGCGCTGCGCTGTGGATGGCAGCCAGTTTGCTTTGGATTCTGGATGCTGCCAACAACATCACCATGGAGCCCTATCGCGCTTATGTGAGTGATCGGCTGCCCAAGGACCAACATGCATTGGGTTATCTGACGCAAAGCGCCTTCACAGGGTTGGCGCAAACACTTTCATACCTCGCGCCATCCATCATGGTTTGGATGGGCATGAACAAGGATGCGGTGGGCGGCAACCACATTCCGCAAATCACACAAGTGGCTTTCATCATTGGAGCATTGCTGTCCGCATCCACCATTGTCTGGTCCATCTGGAAAGTGCCCGAATTACCCTTGTCATCGCAAGAAATGGCCGCATTGAAAGCCAAGCAGCAAGGCTGGCTCAGCACCCTCCAAGAAATTGTGGATGCCGTCAAAGAAATGCCACAAGCCATGCGGCAGTTGGCGTGGATGAAACTTTTTCAGTGGTACGCCATGATGTGCTATTGGCAATACGTCACGTATGCGATCGCTCGCAATCTGTTTGACACATCCGACCCCACCAGCACAGGCTTCAGAGATGCGGTGCTGGTCAACGGTCAAATCGGTGGGTTCTACAACGCTGTGGCATTTGTCGCCGCTTTGGCCATGGTGCCGTACACGCGCCGCTGGGGCGCTGGAAAGATGCATGCAATGTGTTTGGTTGCAGCAGGTCTGGGGATGATGACCATTCCTCAAATTCAAAACCCAACCCTCTTGTTCCTGCCCATGATTGGTGTTGGTTTGGGCTGGGCCAGCATCATGGGCAATCCCTATGTGATGTTGGCCAGGAGCATTCCAGCAGAGAGAACAGGCGTTTACATGGGCATCTTCAACATGTTCATTGTGATTCCCATGCTCATCCAGGGCGTGACCTTGCCCTTGATTTACCACCCCATCTTGGGTGGCGATCCTCGGAATGTTCTGGTGCTGGCCGGTGGCTTGCTCGTGTTGGCTGCGCTGGCCACCTTGCGGGTCAAAGTCCCCGTTGAAAACACAGCAACTTCAGCCTGAAGTTGACTGCACGACTTGTATCTTGAAATTGATGTCTCAGAAAAATGCGTAACGAAGTTCAATTGATCACCTATGTCGACCGCTTTGGCGGACAGACCTTGACACAACTCCAGGCGTTGTTGACCGGACCTTTGAAGGGTGCATTTGGTGGCGTACATTTGCTGCCGTTTTTCCACAAAATAGATGGTGCCGATGCGGGGTTTGATCCCATTGACCACACGCGCGTAGACGAGCGCTTGGGCGACTGGCAGGACATTGCCGGTTTGTCAAAGGACTTGGGCGTGATGGCCGACGTGATCGTGAACCACATGTCCTCCGAATCTCCTCAATTCCTCGATTACTCACATAAAGGTCGTGATTCGGAATACGACGGCTTGTTCCTCACAATGGAATCCGTCTTCCCGAACGGCGCCACCGAAAAAGATTTGCTGGCGGTGTACCGTCCACGGCCGGGCATGCCTTTCACGGTGACTACACTGGCCAATGGCGAGCGCCGTTTGCTGTGGACCACATTCACGCCCCAGCAAATCGACATCGATGTCCACACACCAGCAGGCAAGGCCTATCTCGAATCCATCTTGCAAAAGCTCTCGCAAAGCGGTGTCACCATGGTGCGCCTCGATGCAGTGGGTTATGCCATCAAGAAGGCCGGCACGAATTGCTTCATGATGCCCGAGACCTTTGAGTTCATCAAAGCCTTTGCGCAGCGTGGACGTGAGTTGGGTTTGGAAGTGTTGGTGGAAATCCATTCGTACTACAAGCGCCAGATGGAGATCGCCAAGCAGGTGGACTGGGTGTATGACTTTGCCTTGCCGCCGTTGGTTTTGCACGCACTGGAATTCGGTCGCAGCGGCCCTTTGCTGGACTGGATTGCACAACGACCCAACAACGCCGTGACAGTGCTCGATACACACGATGGCATTGGCATCATCGACATTGGTGCGGATGCCTCCGATCGTGTCAACAACCCAGGCCTGGTACCACCGCATGAGCTGGACGAGCTGGTGGAGCGGATGCATCGCAACTCGAACAATCAAAGCCGTCAGGCAACCGGTGCAGCGGCCTCCAATCTGGACCTGTACCAAGTCAACTGCACCTTCTTTGATGCCATGGGCCGCAACGCAGCCGCCTACCTCGTGGCGCGTGCTGTCCAGTTCTTTGTGCCGGGGATTCCGCAGGTGTACTACGTGGGCTTGCTTGCTGGTGAGAACGACATGGACTTGTTGGCGCAAACCAAAGTGGGTCGTGACATCAACCGCCACTACTATTCACGTGAAGAGGTGCTGAGCGATCTGAACAAGCCAGTCGTCAAGCGCCTGCTTGAACTGATGCGCTTGCGTAACAGCCATCCAGCCTTTGGGGGAACATTCAGCAGCGCAGCTTCGGCCGCACACCTGCTGACACTGAACTGGCAACAAGGATCTGCGTACGCCCGCCTTGAAGTCGATTTGACGACCAAGTCAGGCCGAATTGTTCATGGCCTAGTTGCAAACGAAGAGGTAGTTTTTGAATTGCGGTGAACTCTAAACTCGGAAACTTTCGAAAAGCCAGTCAGATAACTGACTGGCTTTTTTCATGGTTCGTTCAATGTGTTGGGTGAGGCTCAGAGCTCACTTTTATCGATTCAGGCGGGCAGGCCTTTGAACACAAAAAAACCGCCCGAAGGCGGTTTTGATCCAGTTGGTGATTCAACAACGGGCACCTCAAGATGCCCATTGCTTCAACTTAGAAGTTGTATTTGACGCCAACTTTGACGGTACGCCCTGTGATCGAACGAGCCGCAGAGCGTTCGTTGTTGACTTCGGTGTAGCCCAAGGTGTTGGTCAAATTGTTGACGCTCAGAGTCAAGGTTGTGGACTTGTTCAGCTCATGCGCTGCGAATGCATTCACATAGGTGTAAGCAGGCAGGGTGGCTTCCAATCCAGAGACCGTTTGCGCATCTTTGGAGCTGGATGTGCCAATGACAGCTGCGCCGACCGTGGTGTCGCCAAACTTGTAAGTCGGGCTCAACTGGTAGATCGCTTTGGCTTGGCGGTTAGGCGCTTTGCCAACATAGGCGGCATTGTTGCTGTTGGTGACTTCTGCATCTGTCAGTGTCAAGCCACCATTGATGCGGAAAGCACCCACGCGGTAACCAGCTTCCAGTTCGACACCCTTCGCGCTGTATTTGTTGAAAGATGTTGTGCCGGTTGTGAGGTCGTAGTTGGACTCATCCGTCTTGGCCAAGAAGAAGGTCACAAAGGTGCTCAGGTTTCCGTTTTTGTTTTTGATACCCGCTTCGTATTGCTTGACTTCGTTCACAGGAACGGTTTTTCCAACAAAGCAAGTCAAGCCACATTTGCTCGTACTCTCTTGGAAGAGAACGCGGTCGCTGTTGAATGACGCGCCATCGCTGATGCGGGCAAACAAAGCGGTATTTTTGTCGATGTTGTAATTAGCGCCGAACGAGTAAGCGTTGAAGTTCGACTTGTAGTCGACACCACGTGCACCCAGAGAGTCGCCATTGGCGTTGTAAGTCCCAGTTACAGATTGACGGTCCATGCGCACGCTACCATCCAGAACCCATGCGCCTTTTTCCCAATTCAGAGCCGCATAAGGTGAAACGGTGTTGTAGGTTTGGTTGATGTGGCGCTTGTACCAGGACGTGTAGCTGCCATAGGTGGAGTTCGCGGCTGGAACCAGCGGCGCATTGAAACCACCGATTTCCCAGTCAATGTCCAGTTTTTGGCTGGAAGCAAAGACACCGGCGGTCGTGGTCAGCTTGGCGCCATCTTGCAGTGAGTGTTTCTTGCTCAGTTTTAAATCATTAACGGCCAAGCCCACATCGTTGAATTTGGCACCCAAAAAGAGTGCTGTGTAGTTGCTTGCACCCGCAGCTGGGAGTGCGTTGTCAGCATAGTTGCCGGGCATGATGCCATTGAAGCCGCCACTGTTGTTGGAGAGGCGGAATTTGTCATTCAACGTCCAACCATCACCCAAATTCAGATTGATTTCAGAGCCGATAGCGGTGGATTTAGAGCGCAGACCTTCGTTCATGCTGGCGGCGCCGCCATGCATGCCGTATTGAGAGATGTTGGGCAGGTTCGATGCGTAAGGGGAGAAGGTGCGTGGGTCCACACCAGGCAATGTCACAATTTGACCATTGACTGTGTTGACTGGGGATGCCATCAATGTGGGTGTTTTGTCATCCAGGAATTTCGCATGCAGTTTGACGCTGTTGCCGCCACCCAGGTCTTTGTTGAAAGACGCCTTGAATTGGCCACCGGACTCCATGTTCACGCCATGCGTGTCGCGTGGACCTTCGCCGGAGCGTACAAAACCACTCAGGTAAACGGAAGAAGTGTCGGATGTGGCTTTGCCGTAGCCAAAGTCGACGCGACGCTGGCTGGGTCCGCTGACATTGGTGGTTGCAGACATCGTGCCGCCTTCCACATCGCCAGTTTTGCTGATGAAGTTGATGATGCCGCCGGGGGCATTGGTCGCCATGGTCGAGGCAGAGCCGCCACGAACGACTTCAAGACCGTCTGTGCCCAAAGAGGAGCGCAGGAACATGTCTGGGGTCACAAAGTTGAAATCGCCAATTTGGAGGACGGGCAAGCCATCTTCTTGAAATTGGACATAGCGCGAACCGCCGGCAGAAATTGGAACGCCGCGAACGGTCACGTTGGCATTGCCTTCGCCGCCGCTGGATTCAGCACGGACGCCAGGCACAGAGCGCAGCAAATCAGCTGAACTGCTGGCGACAGTGTTGGTCAGTTGCTCGGAGTCCAGTGTGCTGATGGACAAGCTTTGCTTCATTTTGCTGCCGCCGGTAGCGGAGCCGGTCACCACGACCTCATCCAGTTTGAGTGTGTCGTTGTTGGCTTGAGCGTAAGCAACGCTCAACTGAAATGCTGCCAGAGCAGCGGCGGCGGCCACTTTGGTGTGGGTAGCGATTTTTTGCTTCTTCATAGAAGGGTCTCCATAACATTGAAACGATTGCAAAACCATGAATGAATTTTTGCAGATGATGATCCATTGGCTTCACAGAGAGGTGACTGCACTTTGGATGATGCCTATTTTGCAAATCAATGAAAACGATTGCAATAGATGCTTGCAGGAAAAATGCAGATTTGAATGGGGATCAGCTTCCGTCTTCACTCGAGAAATGGCCAAAAACTAGGACTTTCCCTAGTGTGTATGATCGACAACATGAGAACGACGTGGTTTGAAATTTGATAACTGGTATTTCCCCTAGGTATCGTCAAACAAGAAACGTGCGTATCATGCAAACGATTGCATTGACCGAAACTCGACACAAGGAGAATAGAAACAATGGACGATTACGCCAGCCGGCAACGCAAGCCGACCAAGCACCTGATCGGGCTGGGGCTGGTGGTGGTGCTGCACCTTTTGCTCTTTTGGGCCATCAGCTCGGGCTTGGCCCGTGCCTTTGTCAAAAAGATCAAAGGTCCTGTGGAAGCCGTTTTGCTCGAAGACACAAAACCCGATATTCCACCGCCGCCACCGCCACCTCCTCCCAAGAATTTGCCACCACCTCCGGCTTATGTGCCGCCCGTGGATGTGCCCGTGAGCAATGCAGCACCTGCTGCCAACGCCATTGCGGCCGTATCTGCCACACCCCAGCCTGTGGTGCCGCCAGCCCCAGCTGTGGTGGCCAAGGATCCCGTGCGCACAGCTGCGGTGGTCAACTCGGCCAACTGCGAGAAGCCCGAATACCCCAGCGCATCGCGTCGCCTCGAGGAAGAGGGCACGGTGAGCCTGCGCTTCCTGGTGGGTGCAGATGGCAAAGTGGTGCAAGCCGAGATCGAAAAATCTTCGGGTTACAAGCGCCTGGACGAAGCAGCCCGAGCAGGTTTGTCGCGTTGCGCGTTCAAGCCTGCCACCGTGGACGGCAAGCCCGAGCAAGGCTGGGCCACCATGAAGTACACCTGGCGTCTGGAATGATCCGGCCGCTCAGATTCAAAAGTTAACCGTTTTCACAAGAACCCAGAGGAGCCCCTCATCATGTTCAACAA
>Ga0228702_1002086_pt1 | contig 11850 bp, 10 predicted proteins | sample McNCre217_Aug_MG_2_FD_178018 | JGI IMG/M metagenome (GOLD analysis project Ga0228702, IMG submission 178018) | Freshwater microbial communities from McNutts Creek, Athens, Georgia, United States - 20-17_Aug_MG | ecosystem: Environmental > Aquatic > Freshwater > Creek | place: USA: Georgia... | reverse complement strand
TCGTTTTGCCGAGACAAAGCGCGCCGGTTGTGTTTTCGAATATGTTTACCTCGCACGCCCAGACACCTCAATCAACGGTCGAGTTGTTTACGACGCACGCGTTGATATGGGTAAGGCGCTAGCCCGCGAGTATCCGGTTGAGGCTGACCTGGTAATTCCGACCCCCGAGTCTGGAACCCCCGCCGCTATTGGGTATTCGCAGGAATCAGGCATTCCGTTTGGCCACGGTTTGGTGAAGAACGCCTATGTCGGCCGCACCTTTATTCAGCCTTCGCAGACCATTCGTCAGCGTGGTATCCGCTTGAAGTTGAACCCGCTTAAGGAAGTTATTCGCGGCAAGCGCATCGTGGTTATCGATGACTCGATTGTTCGCGGAAATACGCAGCGCGCTCTCGTGCAAATGTTGCGCGAAGCAGGTGCTGCAGAAATTCACGTGCGTATATCATCACCACCAATTACTTGGCCATGTTTCTACGGAATCGATTTTGCAACTCGCGCTGAGTTGATCGCCACCGGACTCGGTGTTGACGACGTTCGTAAGTCAATTGGTGCAGACACTCTCGGATATCTTTCGAAAGAAGGAATGATTGCGGCATCTGGCCAGGAAGAAAAGTCTTTGTGCACAGCTTGCTTCACCGGGCAGTATCCAATCGAACTTCCTACGCTTGATCGACTTGGCAAAAACCTTCTTGAAAAAACCGACGATGCAGCTTGCAACCCAGGTCCAGACAGCGAGAGCGACAAGCTCGTGCGCGAACAACAGGAAACTTTAAATGACTGATGCTTACGCAGCAGCTGGAGTAGATACTCACGCTGGAGATCTTGCTGTTGAACTAATGAAGCGTGCAGTTGGCGCAACACATAACGACATGGTGGTTGGCGGACTCGGTGGCTTTGCCGGAATGATGGACGTTTCATTCCTGAAGAATTACGATCGACCGCTACTTGCCACATCGACCGATGGTGTTGGCACCAAGGTTGCGATTGCGCAGATCATCGACAAGCACGACACCATTGGACAAGATTTGGTTGGCATGGTTGTCGACGACATCGTTGTGGTTGGCGCTAAGAGCTTGTTTATGACCGACTACATCGCTTGCGGCAAGGTGGTGCCGCAACGCATCGCCGACATCGTGCGCGGAATCGCCGAAGCGTGCGCATCAGTTGGGGTTGCCCTGGTTGGCGGCGAGACCGCTGAGCACCCAGGACTACTGGGCCCGGACGATTACGACGTTGCCGGTGCCGCAGTTGGAGTGGTTGACGCCGCAAATCTGCTCGGGCCACAAAAGGTTAAGGCCGGCGACATCGTGCTGGGTATGCAGTCTTCTGGCCTGCACTCAAATGGCTATTCGCTTGTGCGCAAGGTAGTTGCCGATTCTGGTCTCGACTACCGCAAGTCGGTTGCCGAATTTGACAGCCGTTCCCTCGGCGAAGTTTTGCTCGAGCCAACCCGCCTTTACACCGGAGTGCTCAACAACTTGCTTGAGTCTTCCCTCGGTACTTCGGTGCACGCAATGAGTCACATCACCGGCGGTGGCATCGCTGCCAATATTGCGCGCGTGCTTCCTGAGGGTTTGGCACTTGATGTTGATCGTTCAACTTGGTCGCCGCACGAGGTATTCCGCGTACTTGCCGGTTGGGGAGACTTCTCACTTGAGTCGGTTGAGGGCACTTGGAACCTTGGCCTCGGACAGGCAGTGGTCGTTGACGCAGCTAATGCCGAAAAAGTTTCAACCAAGTTGAATGAGCTCGGAGTGCCAACCTGGCAGCTGGGTGTAATCGAAAATGCTCCGGCAGATTTGAGTAGTTACGTTCACGGCGCAAAGGGCGTTGATGGCGGAGCCGTTCGTCTAGTCGGCAAATTCGCTAACTAAGAAAGTTTCTTTTGAAACACGAAAAACTTGATCGCAAATCTGCGGTCGTAATCGGAACGCTACTGGTCACGGCATTCATCGGAATGCTTAATGAAACTGCTCTCGGCGTTGCTCTGCCACAGGTGATGAAGGAATTACAAATTCCAGAGAGCACTGGTCAGTGGCTAAACACCGCGTTCATGCTGACCGTGGCAATCGTGATTCCAACCACCGGATACCTGCAGGTGCGTTTTAGTCGTCGTCGACTTTTTCTTTACGGCATGGGTGCATTCACCATCGGTACTTTGGTCTGCGCTATTGCACCGGTGTTTGCATTTTTAGTTGTTGGCCGCGTAATTCAAGCCGGTGGCGCTGGGCTAATGTTCCCGCTGCTGATGACCACCATTATGGTTTTGGTGCCGGAAGGCTCCCGCGGTCGCATCATGGGAAATATCGGAATCGTGATGAGCGTGGCGCCGGCAATCGGTCCATCGTTCGGTGGTTTGGTTTTGAATTTCTCAAACTGGCGCACAATCTTTTGGATCATCTTGCCAATTGCACTAGTTGTGACTTTGTTTGGTTACAACAAAGTTAGAGGTGAACAAGAGCGAAGCAAGGCCGGAATTGACTGGGCCTCTGTGGTTATCTCGGTGTTTGCCTTCGGCGGATTGATTTACGGTCTAAGTTCATTTGGCGACCAGGCGCGCGGTAAGGCGCTAGTGAGTCCCTACATCCCTCTAGCTGTGGGCCTCTTAGCTATGATCTGGTTCGTCCGCAGACAATTGAAATTGGCCAAGGAAGATCGCGCGCTGCTAGATGTAAATGTTTTCCGTTCTAGAACTTTTACCCTGAGTGCGATTGTGCTTCTTGCAATGTGCGTGAGCTTGTTTGGACTTGCTCTATTGGTACCAATTTATGCGCAGACTTCGCTCGGATTTACTGCGTTAGAAATTGGCCTAGTACTGCTACCGGGCACACTGTTTAACGGTTTGATCTCCCCATACGTTGGACGACTCTCCGATAAATACGGACCGACAAAACTAATGCGCCCAGGATCAATTGTCACTGCGCTAGCACTGACCTACATGTGCACTTTTGATATACACACACAGCTTTGGCAACTCTTCATTTCAAACTTCTTATTGGGCGCTGGTTTAGCCTTCATTTTCACGCCGCTATTCACCGTTTCTGTTTCATCACTTGAGCCGAAACTATATCCGCATGGAACCGCAATCACCGGAGCAGCTCAACAAATTGCAGGTGCTGCTGGCACTGCCATGATGATCACTGTTTTCACATTAGTTTCGGTTGCGGCAAAAACTGGTGGTCAAGTTTCCGATACTCAGGCGGCAGCTGATGGCGCGCACTGGGCATTTGTGTCTGGCGCAATCATTTCGGTCATTGCCATATTTGTAACCTGGGCAATCAAGCCACTAAAGAAGTAAATTTAAGACAATGACACTTCACGTAGCGATTGTTGGCGCCGGTCCGGCGGGAATTTATGCCGGCAACATATTGGCGCACCAGCACCCAGATGTTGAGATCGATCTATTCGATACCTTGCCTGCCCCTTACGGTTTGATTCGCTATGGAGTTGCTCCGGATCACCCACGTATCAAGGGAATTGTTAATTCACTTCACGAGATGCTGAACGACGGCAAAATTCGTTTCTACGGAAACGTGACTTTTGGAAAAGATCTCACCCTTGCAGACATCAAGCAGCACTATCACGCCGTGATTTTTGCAACCGGAGCTATCAAGGATGCCCAGCTAGACATTCCCGGCATCGATCTCCCTGGCTCATACGGGGCCGCTGACTTTGTGGCCTGGTACGACGGCCACCCAGACTTTCCGCGCACCTGGCCACTGGAGGCCAAGCAGGTGGCGGTCTTAGGCAACGGCAACGTGGCTTTGGACGTGGCTCGCGTTTTGGCAAAGCACGCGGACGACCTGCTCAGCACAGACATCCCCGCCAACGTTTATCAAGGTTTGAAATCCTCTCCGGTTACTGACGTTCACGTGTTTGGTCGTCGTGGCCCGGCAAATATTAAGTTCACTCCGATTGAACTTCGTGAACTTGGTGAAGTTGAGGACGTAGACATCGTGCTTTACGACGAAGATTTTCCAGATGGCTGGTTCGACGAGGATGCAGAAGGCGTAACCAATCAGCACAAGGTGATGGCGCGCATTATGGAATCGTGGCGCGAACGTGAACTGACTGGTGCATCACGCAGATTGCACTTGCACTTCTACTCAACCCCGATCGAAATTCTTGGAGACGACAAAGTCACCGGCATCAAGTTTGAGCGCACCGGCACCGGCGAAACTTTTGAACAAGAAGTACAGGCGGTTTACCGAGCCATCGGTTACTTTGGTTCAGAACTTCCAGAAATTCCATTCGATGAACAACTCGGCGTGATTACCAACCAGGGTGGACGCGTTGCCGATGGCATCTACGCAACCGGTTGGATTAAGCGCGGGCCGGTTGGATTGATTGGCCACACCAAGAGTGATGCCACCGAGACCATCGAAAACCTAGTGGCAGATATTCCCAATTTAAAAAACCCGGCTACGCCGGGAGGGGTGCTTACAACTCTCGAAGCTCGTGGTGTGCAATACACCGATTGGCAGGGTTGGCTAAAACTCGATGCTTACGAGCAGTCACTCGGAGAAAAAGAAAATCGCGAACGAATCAAAGTTGTCGATCGCGATGAGCAAGTAAAAATTAGTCGCGCTTAGCGCCGAGCCTCTTCTTCGTCGTCAGACTCATCCGCGTCAGATTCGTCTTCGTCGTCGTAAAGATCCGCCCACTTGTCTTCGTATTGGTCTTCGGCCTCGGTTGAGCCAATTTCCTTCTGAAGCGCGTCGAGGTCGGTGTTTGGGCTGAAGTATTTCAGCTCGCGAGCCACTTTAGTGTTTTTCGCTTTTTGACGGCCGCGCCCCATGGCTGGCTCCCAACTAATCGACGATTTGCTTTGGCTAGTTTAGCAAGAGCCCAATGACTAGGGCAGTCAGCAAACAGGCGACCACCGGCACCAGATAGTTAGCCAGCAGGTTCAGGGCTGCCTTTAGATAGCTGCGATCGCGCAGGTAGTTTCCAGCGTCGGCAACAACCGCGCTAAAGGTAGACAATCCACCGCAGATTCCAGTGGTCACGATGAGTGTGCTCGGGTCATTCTTGGACATCGCTAGGAAGAAAATCACCGCGGCCACGCTGTTGGCGGTCAAAATACCCCAAGGTAGCCAGCCAGTCCAGCGACCGGCCCAGAGGCGGAACACCGAACCTAGACCACCAGCGGCAGCTATCGCGAACACCAATCCAAGGTCAAGCATTGGTGAACCGCGCAATCAACCATCGGGTGGCAAGGTACAGCGCTACACCAAGCAAGATCTGGAGCAAGACCCCGTACCAGCTGTAAAAGGTGAGGAGGGTCAGTCCACTCATAGTGGTGAATCCGCCGGCGAAGCCGGTGACAAAAAACGCACGTCGAGAGTCAGTTTTGAACCATTTGATTCCGAGGAAGGCCGCGATGAAAACTGCGCCGAGTAAATTTGCCACCCATAGACCTTGGAACAGCCCCTCGATATTTTGATTTAGCAAATATCGGAACGCAGTGCCGATGAATCCACCCACAAATGTGAGCGCAATAATTCGAGCACTAATTTTCATTTAGTCTTCGTCGATGCGTTTTGCACGAACGCGAGAAATCTTGTTCTCGAGTCCGCGTTGCTTACGAGGTGCTGGGCGCACTGTGTCTCCACGACGCGAGTCACCAGGGAGTGGACGACGAGCGAAGAGATCTTTGTACTCGGCAGATTCCAAACGCCATGGCACGAGAGTCACCATTACTCCGCGCAAGTACATTAGCTGCTTGCGAATGCGCGAAGCGCGGTGGTTGTGGAAGATGTGCTCCCACCAGTGACCCACAATAAGTTTTGGAAGGTAAATCGAAATGCGTTCGCTACCGTTTTGTGCGCGGTGCTGTTGCAAGTACTCAATTAGTGGAGCAGAGAATTCGCGATATGGAGATTCCAGAATTCGCAGTGGAACTCCGATTTCCTTTTCAAACTTCTTCCAAGTCTTTGCGAATTTCTTGGCTGCTTCCGGATCCACGGCGATGTGAATTGCCTCGAGGTGAGTGTGTCGGCTCGACAGTGCATAGTCCAACGCTTTCAACTGTGGCTTGTTTAACTTGTCCATCAGCACGATTGCGTAGTCACCCTTGGCACCGAATACCGTGTCTGGGTCCATCTGAATTTCCCGATCAACCATGTTGTAGTAGCGGTGTGTGTAATACATAACCACGTAAAGAATCGGCATGATCACGAAAACCATCCAGGCTCCGTGCGTGAACTTAGTCAGCGTCACGATGATCAAAACGGAGAAAGTCATCAGTGCACCAATGCCGTTGACCACCAAACCAGAGATTCCCTCCTTGCGGTGAGCGTCGTTCAATTCAGGCGATGCGTCCTTCTTTGGCTGCATCAATCGCGACCAGTGCTTGAGCATGCCAACCTGGCCAACGGTGAAACTGGTAAAGACTCCGAGGATGTAAAGCTGGATAAGTCCGGTAACCGAGGCCTGGAAGCCAATTACCATAACCATGGCTGCCAAGGTGAGGGAAAGCATTCCGTTTGAGTAGACCAGGCGGTCGCCTCGAGTAAGCAGAGCCTTAGGCGCAAACTTGTCGCCGGCGAGTACCGAGGTCAATAGTGGGAAACCGTTGAATGCGGTGTTCGCAGCCAGGAGCAAAACCGCAGCTGTTGCCGCCTGCAGCACGAAGAACAGCCATGAACCATTTCCGAATACCGCAACACCTAGCTGAGCCATCACCGAAAGCTGAGGGTCCATTGCGCAAGCCGCCCAACCCTTCAACTGCTCACATGGATTTTCTGCGTAGTGAACATTCGAGACAAGAGCGAGTGTAGTAATTCCGATAAACGCAAAAATCGCAATCGAGCCCATGAGCAACATGGTCTTTTGTGCATTCTTAATCTTTGGCAGACGGAATGCCTGAACACCGTTTGCAATTGCTTCGACTCCGGTAAGTGCAGAACAACCAGAGGCAAATGCGCGGAGCAAAAGCAGAATCATTGCCGACTGCGTGGTTGCCGCCGCCTGATCCATGATAGAAACCTCATAGCCAGCAGAAGGTGCGGTTAGTGATGCTCCAGATGCCAGCTGGACAAATCCAGAAACTATTAGCGCGCCAATTGAACCAATAAACAAATAAGTAGGAATCGCAAAAGCAACTCCGGATTCGCGAACACCACGAAGGTTTACCGCACATAGTGCAACCAAGAATCCAACTGCGATTTCTACTCGCCATGGAGCAAGTGCCGGAAATGCGGAGATTAAGTTATCCGTGCCAGATGCAATCGAAACCGCAACGGTCATCACGTAGTCGAGAAGTAGTGCAGAGGCAACTAACAGTGCCCACTTCTTGCCAAGGTTCTTCATAGCAACTTCGTAGTCGCCACCGCCAGATGGGTAAGCCTTGATTACCTTGCGGTAAGAGAAGATGATCATCGCCAAAAGAAGAACCACCATGGCAGCGATGCCAGGGGCCGCGGATAGCATTGCCACACCGCCGAGGGTGAGGATCATGAGCATCTCTTGCGGGCCATAGGCCACAGATGAAAGTGCGTCACTCGAGAAAATCGGAAGTGCAATTACCTTTGGCAGTAACTGGCCCTCTAGATTTTCGTTAGCAAGCTTGCGGCCTAGGAACCAACGTTTTGGCTGAATCAGATCGTTCACAAAGAGAAAGCCTACTCTTTGACGAGTAGGCCTTTTCCTTGAGCTAAAACGTTACTTACGCTTGGACTTTCGGCCCCCGCCAAGGTTGAAGGTGGCCAAGAATCCTAGGAAAAGGAAGCCTGCAGCTGCCCAACCGGTGGCCTTTACGCCATCGGTGAAGCCGGCAGCGGTAGCCGCCTGAATCTGGTCGCCGGTGGCTGCCGGGGCACCCTTGCTCTGCAGCACCATCGAAACCTGAGGAATAGCGCCACCGGAGCTGTCCACGATCACATCGGAAAGTGACTTCGCCAAGACTTCAACCTGAGCCTTGTCGGTGCTCTTGAAAGCGTCCAAGTTTTCGATTCGAGAAATAACGGCCGACTGAGTCACGGTAAACAAAGTGGTGCCGAGCACTGCAATGCCGAGTGCCGAACCAATTTGGCGAACTGTGCTCTGCGAACCAGATGCCTGTCCGATTTTGTTTTGCGGGACATCAACCAAAATCACGCCGGTTAGCTGCGCGGTGGCCATACCAACACCGAATCCGTAAATGAATAGGAACGGAGAGATTGGTCCCCATCCTGCGCCATTGGCTGCGAAAATCGCGATGCCAATTACACCGAGGAGTTCAAGCAGCACACCGATGCGCACCGAAACCTTTGGCGGAATTTTTCCACCAGATGCACCGGCAGCTCCAGAGGCAACGAACGCTCCACCAGCGAGCCACAACAAAACCAAACCGGATGAAAGTGAGTTCAAGCCCTCAACGTTTTGCAACCAAAGTGGCAATGCAAAAATCAAACCAAATTCACCCATAGAAATAATGGTGACGGCGATTGATCCATTGCGGAAACTTGGAATCGAGAAAAGTGAAAGATCAAGTAGCACATTCTTGTGCGCCTTTTCGCGAGCACGCTGCTGCAAAATAAAACCGAATAGAGCGACCACAAACAACGCGAGTGCAAGTGGAATTACCGAGATGCTGGTGTCTGGCCAAGTGAAGTCGCCGATTTTAAATTTGTTGCCGGTTGGAGTGAACCAACCGTAAATGCGGCCCTCGATGAGGCTAAACACCAGGGTGCCAAGCATGACAACCGAAATCAGCGCACCAAGAATATCGATGCGGCCCGGACGCATTTCTGCCTTGGATTCATTCACCTGCCACAGCAAGCCCACAATCACGATGATGCCAAAAGGAACGTTTACGTAGAACGCCCAACGCCAGTCGACAGTGGCTAGCCAGCCGCCAAGCACCGGACCAACCGCAACCATTCCACCGATGGTCGATCCCCAAATTGCAAATGCGATTCCGCGCTCTTTGCCCTGGAAGTTTGTGTTAACCAACGCGAGAGTTGTTGGCAAAACCATTGCACCGCCGACACCCTGAATGATTCGAGCGACAATCATCGAGCTTGCATCGGTTGACGCACCAGCTCCAATTGATGCGAGTACGAATATCAAAATACCCAGCACCAACATGAGGCGTCGGCCGAATCGATCGGCGAGTGAACCCCAAACCAAAAGTAGTGATGCGAAAACTAATACATAGCTTTCCTGCACCCACTGAATGTCGGTCGAAGTTAATTTCAGCGACTTAATCACTGCGGGGAAAATTGTGTTGACGATTGTTCCGTCGATGATGACGAGCGAAATCGCCATCGAAATAAAGATCAGACCAATCCAGCGGTTTTTAGTTCTAGCCATAGTCAAAGGCTACTCGACCCTTTAAAAACGAAAACACTCCCACGTGAGATAGGAGTGCTTCGAGTGGCTCCGACCGGCATCGATCCGGTGACCTAACGATTTTCAGTCGTTCGCTCTACCAACTGAGCTACAGAGCCCAGCGCAACTTGCGTTACGCCTTAGTTAAAAAACCCTTCTTTCGAAGGGCCTCTCAACTTGGCGATCCTGACGGGACTTGAACCCGCGACCTCCGCCGTGACAGGGCGGCGCGCTAACCAACTGCGCTACAGGACCTAATGACGCTACAACTATCGAAATGGTGACCCCAACGGGATTCGAACCCGTGCTACTGCCGTGAAAGGGCAGCGTCCTAGGCCACTAAACGATGGGGCCTACAAAGTCGATACTTCATAGCACCAAGGGTCAAGATTACCCGCCTAATGGTGATTACCGCAACCCAAAGCCGATTCACAGGCTGCCTTAAGCCGTAAACCGCACCGCTGCGTTTAAGTTTTAAGCATGTCTCCCAAGTTCACCCGCGCCCTGACCATTGGCGCACTGGCTCTTGGGCTCATCGCAGGCACCGCGGTGGTGGCTCCATCCTGGGCCGTACCTTCTTATCCGAGCGCCGCCGAGGTGGCAGCCGCTAAGAAGAAGGTCTCCACCAAAAAGGCCATGATCAAGCGACTTGAGGCGATCATCCAAGATTTGACCGATAAGGCCGATTCAGCCGAACGCGTTGCTCAGATTAAGGGTGAAACTTACAGTCAGGCCAAGGACGTCTACGACCAAAAGGCCGCTCAGGTGGCATCACTGCAATCACAAGCGGACGCAGCCATGGCGCAGGCGAATCAAGCAACCACTCAACTAGGACAAATCGCCGCACAAATGTTTCGCGATGGATCTGGCGGCACAACCCTTAACTTATTTTTGAATTCCAACAAGGCGAGTAATTTGCTTTACCAACTTGGCGCTCAAGAAAAACTCGCAAAAACCAGTAACACGATTTATCAGCGCTCGATTCAAAAACAAAAGTATGCGCAATCACTTGCCAACGAATTGCAAGCAGCGAAGCTCGAACTCGAAGCCAAGAAAAAAGTTGCGCAGTCTGCATACGATGAAGCGCAAACAGCAGCTAACACTGCGCAAGGTTTAGTGAACCAAAACGTAAAACTAAATAAAACTTTTTACGCGCAACTTGCGGTGTTGCAAAACACGTCTGCCGATTTGGAACGTCAACGCGCTGAAGGCCTAGCGGCGGAACGCAGACAGCAGGCTGGTTCGGCAAAGATGGATGCGCCTGAGCTCTACACAGTTGGCGATGCCGATCAAGACAAAGTTTCTGTTGCGCTCAATTTTATGAAGGCACAACTCGGTGAGCGATACGTGCTTGGTGGAATTGGTCCAGATGTTTGGGACTGTTCTGGAATCACCAAGGCCGGTTACGGAGCCGCTGGTATTTACATCGGCACTCACTCGGCAACCAATCAGTTCCGCACCATGGCTCAGGCGCGCAAGCTGGTGCCGCTAAACCAGATGCAGGTTGGTGACTTGCTTTGGTACTCGCAGGAGAGCGCCTTCGACGGCGACAAGTACCACGTGGTGGTCTACGTTGGCGGAGGCATGATGCTCGAAGCACCAAACCCGGCGCGCACAGTGCGCATCGTGCCTATCCGTTGGGGTGAAATGTTCCCCTATGCTGGTCGCCCGAGCGCCTAGTAATTACTGAGCGTCTCCGATGCGAGCCCAGGTCTTAGCAATGACAAACCACTGACCATCAACCTTGAGCAAGCTCAGGTAGTCCTGCATTACTCCGCCAAACATTTCGAGCTGCACACGAGCGATGGCGTTTGAATCGAAAAGCTGGTCGACAAACAAAATTTCATCGCGACGAGCTTCACCTTTTGATGCCGGCGATTCGCGATTCATCATTTGCTCTTTGTAAACAGCGGCAGTGCGCACGTTGTATTTATCGTCAGGAGTTCCAAACAGTGAACAGTCTGGGTGAAAAACTTTGTCGAACAAATCCATGTTCTGGGTGTGCATCAACTCGAAATAGTTATCGAGCAGTGTGATGATGCCGACTTCGATAGTCGAGGTCTCGAGGTTCATTAGTTCTTGTAACGTTCGATAGCTTCGACGATTAGCTTTTCTGCAACATCCTTGCCAGCCCACTCGCCAACCTTTACCCACTTGCCAGGTTCTAGATCCTTGTAGTGCTCGAAGAAGTGCTTAAGTTCGTTCTTGGTTTGCTGAGGAACATCATTGATGTCTTGGATGTGTGCCCAACGTGGATCCTTGGTTGGCACGCAAACAATCTTTTCGTCGATGCCGCCGTCGTCTTCCATAGGAAGCACGCCAACCGGACGAACGTCAACTACAACACCAGGGAAAACTGGGAATTCGAGAAGTACCAGTGCGTCTAGTGGGTCGCCGTCGCCACCGAGGGTGTTGTCGAAGTAGCCGTAGTCAACCGGGTAAACGAAAGGTGTGAAGAGTACGCGGTCTAGGTGTACGCGACCGGTTTCGTGGTCTACCTCGTATTTGTTGCGAGATCCGCGTGGAATTTCGATT
>Ga0228702_1002084_pt1 | contig 11854 bp, 11 predicted proteins | sample McNCre217_Aug_MG_2_FD_178018 | JGI IMG/M metagenome (GOLD analysis project Ga0228702, IMG submission 178018) | Freshwater microbial communities from McNutts Creek, Athens, Georgia, United States - 20-17_Aug_MG | ecosystem: Environmental > Aquatic > Freshwater > Creek | place: USA: Georgia... | reverse complement strand
AGCGGTAACAACGACGAGAAGATCATAGCCACCCGACATTAGATAGCAGCTCTCTACTTGTTCGAATTGGCTGATACGCTCAGCAATCACGTCAAAACCACCCGTACCTTCGGTGCGAATTTTAATTTCAATCACCGCACGGACGCGACGCTCCGCTTCAAAACTCGGATTCAAAACGGCGCGCCAACCCAACAGAATTCCCTGCTGACGGAGTTCCGCCAACTGACTTTCCACGGCCGCTTGGCCCATATTTAAAATCTTTCCGATTTGGGCGGTGTCGAGAGGCTCACCCTCGAGTAATAATTTCAGGACGGAGTTCATGGGGAAGAAAATTAAGCTTTCACAAGAGCGCGGCGTTGGCGGACCGACTCTGCCAGTTGTTGGAGGATGGGAATAGTTTGCTCGAAGGAGATACACGCATCGGTAATGCTACATCCATAGGTAGAAGCGTCGCGACCTTTCCAGTCTTGTCGACCCTCAACCAGATGGCTTTCAATCATAACCCCACCGATTATTTTAGACCCACGCGAAACCTGTTCGGCGATATCGGCGGCAACCAAAGATTGGCGACGATGATCCTTCGAACTATTACCGTGAGAACAGTCAATCATCAGACGTGTAGAAATGCCCGCTTTTTGTAAGCGTGTTTCCGCATCGGCTACGAAATCGGCACCGTAATTGGGACCCGTGCGCGACCCCCCGCGGAGAATGACGTGAGCATCGGGATTGCCTGAGGTTTGGAAAATCGCAACGGCACCATCCTTGGTCACCGAGGGGAACCAGTGCGAAGAACGGGCCGACAAACAGGCATCGACCGCCACTTGGATTGATCCATCCGTGCCATTCTTGAAACCGACTGGCATCGAGAGTCCTGAAGCGAGTTCACGGTGAATTTGACTTTCGGTCGTACGAGCACCGATAGCGCCATAAGCGACAAGGTCGGCGATGTACTGTGGCGTAATGGGATCAAGGAATTCACTCGCGGAGGGAAGACCCAAATCAGCAATATCAGCCAGAAGACGGCGACCAATACGGAGCCCATCGTTAATTTTAAACGAACCATCAACTTCAGGATCATTAATCAGCCCCTTCCAGCCAACAGTCGTGCGTGGTTTTTCGAAGTAAACACGCATGACGATGAGTAAATCAGCGGCATGTTTTTTTGCTTCTGGAAGGAGAAGTTTCGCGTAGTCGAGAGCCGCCTTAGGATCATGAACGGAGCATGGTCCAACCACCACTAAGAGACGATCATCCTTGCCCGCGAGAATGGCTGAAGCATCGCGTCTTGCGAGAGCGACTACCTCAGTGGCACGTTCGGTCGGGCGCAATTCCTGGAGCAGAAGAGCGGGGGGCAACAGGGGGAGCCGGCTGCGGATGCGTAAATCGTCCGTATGGTAGAACATTAGAAAGGGCCTTTCTTAAGGAAAAGGGGTCAAATGAAGGGTGCAACGGGAGCTATGTCAATGACTCGTCCCGTATTGACGAGGAGTAATCCTTGTATCAAAACTGTCTCAAATAGAATGCCAAAGTCAACCGCCAACGATTCAAGCGACCAATCCAGTGCGTTTCGTGCTTTCATCGCCGACAAGGGCTTAAGGGGCACGCGACAAAGAATGGCCGTTTTTGAAGCAGCCCGAAGCTCTGCTGGACACTACACGGCAGAAGAGTTGCTTAAAAAATCTCGAGCTCTCGATCGCTCGGTCTCTCGTGCGACTGTTTATCGTGCCCTTCCCTTGCTTATCGAATGTAATGTTGTTCGCGAAGTCGATGTTGGTCGCGATCATAAATATTATTTAACGGAAACCGGTTCGACGCCATTTCGGGCTCAATTAATTTGTGGCCACTGCGACACTATTCTTGAGGTTGATGCGCCTTTCATGGAGTGGTATGGCAAGGCCGTCGCGGCTAAACATGGTATGAAACCTATTTCGCAAAAACTTCAAGTGACAGCTCTCTGTCCTAAATGCCAAAAATAAATTTTCTTTTTTTATGAAAGCTTTTCCAGTTCCCGCCGTCTTCCCTCCTCTACCCGCAGGTGGAATTCCGCTAACCGATTTACAGCGTGAAGTTCTGGCTTTGAAAAAAGCGAAAGATGCCATCATTCTAGCACACAATTATCAATGCGAGGATATCCAAGCTGTCGCTGATTACGTCGGTGATTCTTTAGGATTAGCCTACAAAGCGGCCGAGACAAAAAATCAAACGATTGTTTTTTGCGGGGTGCATTTTATGGCGGAAACCGCCAAAATTGTTAATCCTACACGAAGTGTCTTACTGCCGGATATGAATGCAGGGTGTTCTTTAGCCGACTCCTGCCCGGCGGAAAAACTTGCCCAAGTCAAAGCCACAAACCCTGAACTTTATGTCGTCGCTTATATCAATTGCAGTGCGGCCGTAAAGGCTTTGAGCGATGTCATCGTGACTAGTGGTAATGCTACGAAAATTGTCCAAAAAGTTCCGGCCCATCGTCCAATTCTTTTTATCCCCGATCAAAATTTAGGCAGCTGGGTTTCGTCTAAAACAGGTCGAGCCATGCAATTGTGGCCAGGCAACTGCTACGCTCATGTGCAATTCACTCCCGCAGCTTTGCTTCGAGCCAAAGCACAGTACCCTGATGCTCCCATCGTCGCGCACCCCGAGTGCACGGAGGCAGTACGCGAGTTAGCCGATACGGTTTGCTCGACCGAAAAGATGGTCGAATGGAGCAAAGCACAGAAAGCAGAAACGCTTATTATCACCACCGAGTCAGGTATGATACATCGACTGCGTCGCGAGGTTCCCCACAAGACCTTCATTGCGGCGCCCACGGATCGTTGCTCCTGCAACGAATGTCGTTTCATGAAAATGAATACCCTGGAAAAGGTGCGTAATTGCTTGGTCCATGGTAAGCCAGAAATCGAACTCGAGGAGTCCATCCGTTCAGCCGCCGAAATTCCTTTGCGACGCATGCTGGAATGGAGCCGTATTTAACTGATTTTCGTTAAATTTTTTACCTTAAAATGAACTTAAACTATACCAATCAATTTCGTTAAGCGCTTGGCTAAATGATTTTTTCTCGTAAATTCACTTCAAGATTTCTTGCGAACTGTTTGACATTCCTAACTTTATTATAAAGTTGAAACCAGTGTCCGCTCTTAAACAGAGTTAGTTTTATAAAATGAATTTAAACAAAATGAAATTAGAATTAGATCCCTCCACTTTCCCAACGAAAGATGCTTTTATCCGCGCCTCGATTGCTCGCGCTCGTGATCTCGCTGTTCAGGCTTGGGACGAAGAATACTCCAACCGACAAGAATTTATTGCACGAGAAGTTTCCAGTCTTTCCAAAACCGAACTTGCCCGTCGTCTTATCAAATTAATGTCACGACCCAGTCGTGCTCGGGCGAAGATTAACGACTCGATGCGCACCAAGGCAAAATCGATGCGCAACAAAGGGTTTAATGTTCGTGAAATTTCGGCAGAACTCGGAATATCCATTCCTTCGGTTTACAACATTACGAAGGACTAATCTTGCCGTACCTTGCCCGACATTGTTGAATCTCAACAATGTACCATTGGCCTTACGCTGACCCTGCTTTAGCTCCAGGCAATGCCCCCGTTCATATCGGTGGAAGTTGGGATATTTCGACCCTTTTAGGTGCTTACCAAAAAGGGATTTTTCCTTGGCCGATTCCAGGTCTGCCTATTCGTTGGTGGAGCCCCGATCCACGGTTTGTTCTGCTGCCAAGTGAGTTGCGCTGTACTCCCAGTTTACGCAAGGTAATGCGCAAAACAGGCTGGAAAGTTACCATCGACCAAGATTTCGCGTCCGTTATTCGACACTGTGCCAAGGTTCCACGTGCAGGCCAAGCGAGCACTTGGATTACACCCGAAGTAATCCAAGCTTACACCGAGTTACATCGTCTCGGTTTTGCGCATAGCGTGGAAACCTATTGGGAAGGTGAACTCGTGGGAGGTCTCTATGGTATTACCATGGGCCAAATCTTTCACGGGGAATCCATGTTCCACTTAAAAACAGACGCTTCCAAGGTTGCCTTCGTCGCCTTGGTAGAGCGTTTGCATGCCTGTGGCTACCGCTTGATTGACTGCCAAATACCCACTCCACACTTGGCGAGTTTCGGGGCTTTTGCCGCGCCACGCTCTGATTTCTTGGCCTTCCTTGAGATTTATCGAAAAGTTAACCCTACAGGTAATCCCTGGGTTAATCCGCTTTGGCCCAAAGTTCAGGGTGAGCCTGCACAAACTTAGGAATCTCGCGTTCATACACTCTTTCCACAATCAGGCAAAGTTGCTGAAGGGATCTTCCATCCGTATAAACGGCAATGCCCGCATTCAAGTAAGCCTGTTCGCGCTGTTGCATTAAGTCGCGTATCTTTTTCTCGGTATCTTCCCCGACAAGAAGTGGCCGATGTGTTTTATTCGCAGTGCGACGAACAATAGTCTCCACCGAAGCAAAAAGTGTGATCACAATTCCTTTACGACGAACAAGCTCGGCCATTCCTGGAGGCACGACCAAACCGCCGCCGCAAGCGACAATCGCTCCTTTCGAGGGTATTTTCTCTTCCATTATTTTTTTCTCACATTGACGGAAGTAAGCCTCTCCGTGTTTGGCAAAAATCTCTGCCACACTCATACCTTCTGCTTTTTCAATCAAATCATCGGTATCCAAAAATGGACGTTGCCAACGATGAGCTAACTGACGACCCAGAGCAGACTTACCCGTGCCCATCATTCCCGCAAGAATGAGGTTGGGTTGAAGTTGCGGTTTAAGGTCCTGCACCATGAGTTCATCACACATCGGCCACCGGTTTTCCGCAAGCGACAATCTCAGATTAAACCCGCGAAAATTAACCCAAAGGCAAACTGGACCGCTTGCTTTCAAGGACTTCCTTGGTTACTTCAAAATATCCATGACCTGTGTTGCACCATCAACCCCAGTAACAAATCAGCACGACTTGAAAGAGGTACTAAAACAAACTCAAGGGGTTCCATTTTATCAACGTCCAGAATGGGCTCAAGCACTTGCCCTACCCCACCCTGTATTGGCGAATTTACCACACTTAACGAAAGAGGATTTTCGTCAAAATTCTCCTACAGGATTTTTACCCGACCGTTTTGATTTAGCCACTCTCGCCCAGTCTGGAATCATTGAAGAAGAAAGCACTTCGGGAACTTCTGGAACGAGTGTTCGAGTTATCTTTGGTTCAACCTGGTGGGCTGAACAGGAAGCGCGTGCACTCCGTCAAAATCGATTGATACGGCAAGTATTACAGGAAAATCCTCTGGCCCGTCGGGCGGTCTTCACCACCCCTGGTTGCAGTGGTGTCAGCTGCTACGCACGCTGGCTTAATTACGATCAGCGTATCCTGGGCCAAACCCTCTTCGTCAATCAATCGCGCATTCCTTTCACCATACCCGAGGAAAAATATGCACAAATGGCAGAAGAAACCTTGCGGTGGAATCCCGCTTTTCTGGACGTTGATCCCGTCCATGGGATGGCTTTTGCACTTTACTGCGAGCGACACCAAATTCGCTTCCCCGACCTGCGCTTTATCCTCACCAGTTACGAATACACCAGCGTAGTGCATCGGCGAATCATGAATCGAGTTTTTGGCGTGCCCATCATCAATCTTTATGGCTCGAGTGAAACGGGACATCTCTTGATTGAAAAAGAGGATGGCTATCTGGTACCTAGCGAAGAAACGGCCCTACTGGAAATCGACTCACCTCAAGCTTCGAGAATCGGACAACTTTTGGTCACCACCCTAACCAATCCATACTTGCCCTTAATTCGCTATGAAATTGGAGATTATGTTGAAAAACAGTCCCGCGGCTATCAGGTACACGGTCGGATGAGAGATGCCCTGCTTGACCAATACGGGATGATTGTGACCACACGACAAATTGATGAGTTATTCAGCGACTTGGAAAAGGTAGTTCATTACCAGTTACGTCAAAATTCTGCCGGAGACTGCGAACTCTTTTTACTTCCAGAAAAATCTGAGGATCCGCTCACCGAGACTATTGCGGTCATAGCGGAGCGATTAAAAAAGAGACTTGGCTTCGCCATTAACAGCCAAAGCGTTTCGCTGATTACCCCAGAAGACTCTGGTAAATTTCGTCTGACCGCTCGATTCGTACAAAAATAAGTCGTCGAAATTGACGTTTAGTTGGTGTTTTTTCTGCTTCGGGCTGGAAAAGTGTAGTTTTTCAGACCAACATCACCGCGTTTAACACCATGGAAGTTTACATCGACGGAAAATTTTATCCAAAAGCCGAAGCCAAAATCTCTGTCTTCGACCACGGTTTCCTGTATGGAGACGGTATCTTTGAAGGTATCCGCCTCTACAAGGGCTGTGTCTTCCGTCTCGATGAACACCTCGAGCGTCTCGAGATGTCCGCTAAAGCAATCTGCCTTAACCTTCCTTGGTCTCGTCAGCAGATTGCCGACATTGTCTGCGAGTCCTGTCGCCGCAATCAACTCACCGATGGCTACATTCGTTTGGTCATTTCCCGTGGATTCGGCGACCTTGGCCTATCACCCAAGAATTGCCCAACGCCCTCTATCATCTGCATCGCAGATTCTATTAAACTCTATCCCGAGGAATTTTACTCCACGGGAATGAAAATCATCACTGCTCCGACGCGTCGTATCAGTCCTGCAGCCCTGCCTCCGATGATCAAGTCCCTGAACTATCTTAACAACATCATGGCCAAGATGGAGGCTCAACAACACGGTTTCCATGAGTGCCTCATGCTCAACGAACAAGGCTATGTATCAGAGTGCACAGGCGATAATGTTTTCCTCATTCACAAAGGAAAAATGTATACCCCTGCGTCTCACTCGGGCGCCCTTGTCGGAATCACCCGTCAAGTGGCTCTCGAAATTGCTAATTCCTTAAAGATTCCCACGGTTGAAACGAATCTAACTCGTTACGATGTTTGGAATGCCGACGAGTGCTTCCTTACTGGCACAGCTGCGGAGGTCATTCCTGTGATTGAAGTGGATGCTCGTACTATCGGTACAGGAAAACCTGGTCCTATTACTGGCAAAATACTCGCTGAATTCCGTAAAAAAGCTTCGATTGAGGGAACGATGATTCGTTAACCACGCGTTGTTACTTTTCTTCGGGTAACTCAACCACAGGGAGAGTTTTTGATTTCAAAATCGATTCCTCTTTATCCTGTGCCTTTTTGTCCGCCAACTTAGGGAAGTAAAGATACAACTCTGACTTTAGCGGATCAGGATTGTAGAAATTACCAATGGGCGATTGACGAGTTACTTGTAGGCTAGCCTCTTTCAACTGCATTTGACCTAAGTCGGGTCGTGCATTCACCGAGAAAATAGTTCGAATAGCCAAAGAGGGCTTCGTGACAATGGAACTGCTTTTACCCTCTGCCTCTAAAATGGAAAAAGCGATACCCTTCGGATCGTCTGTGACGGGGAGAGTCCATGATTGTGCTTCTTTAATATCTGGAGGAAGCAAGATTACGAGGTGACGCACTGGACCTTTAGGATTACCCGGATAGACTAACTTTTTTCGCCAAAGCGGCCAATAGCGGCGGCCCTGTTCATCAATGACTTCATTACCACCAGGGCCAGATACAACTAAGAGCCTATTCTTCAGCGCTTGTAATTCAGCATCAGTCAATTCAGCTGGTTCAGCGCCAGGCAATCGCGGAGGGGCTTCATTGGCTGCAACATCGGGTGAAACCAAAAGCACCACTTCCATTGGTCCTGCGCAATGATAGTCGACCCAGTCGATGACGCCATAAGGTATGGCCGTCATCGCTGTCGCCAAAGCTGCCCCAGCGAATGCTGATTTTCCTAAAGTAAGGCGATTTGCCAGAGATGAAAAAAGTCCTGCACCAGCGAACCCCGCTGCGTGAATCGAGATACTTGTTCCAAGATTCCATTGCGCCAACAAGTAATCTTCCGCCGAACCAGTCCAGCGAATGTAATAGAGCATGAATATTGCCCAAACCACTCCAAGCGCAGCACCTAAGAAAGGCCCAAAACGAAGACCCAGTTTCACATAACCTCGAGTCGCTAAAGTAGAGAACAGGGCTGCAAAAACGCCTCCAAAGAAGGCCTGCTGTAAATTCGAAACACCTGTGAACAAGGCTGCAAGGAGCAGAAAACCCCACGTAAACCAATAGGTACGAGCAAATTGGTTCATTCGCCAACAATCGTACCTGCAGGAACGACTGCTCCTTTCTTTACGACGATCACACCATCGCGAACATAAAGGGAGTCTGTTTCCCATTTCTCAGGTAAACCCGTGGGCGCAATTCGACAGCCTGCACCAATCCGTGCATTTTTATCGATGATTGCATTGCGGATGTAGCAATTCTCCCCGACCCCAATATCAGGGCGTCCAAGTTGACGATTCAGTTGCAGATCCTTGGGACGTTCAAAAAGGTCTGCCCCCATCATAACTACATTTTCAAAATGGCTACCACGGCGAACGACCGAGCGAACACCGATCACCGAGCGAATCAGTTCCGATTCATCAACAATAGCACCTCCAGCCATCAGTACACGGGTAGCACGACAGGCATTAACTTTTGCCGTTGGTAAATAACGAGCGTGAGTGAACACGCGATTTTCACTATCGAAGAAATCAAACGGTGGAACGGGGTCGGTCAGGGTTAAATTGCATTCCCAGAAGGAACCCACGGTGCCAATGTCTTCCCAATAACCATCGAAGACAAACCCTGAGAGTCGCTTCTTGCCCAATAAACCAGGGATAACCTCTTTTCCAAAATCGGTTTGGGTCGGATCAGCTAATGCTTCACGCATGACTTTACCCGAGAAAAGATAAATTCCCATCGAAGCGAGGCAGTAGGGCTTATCGGATTGATCGGCGAGTTTCGCCCGCGCAGAGCCACCTAAAACTAAGGTTTGAATCACCGCGGGGTCTTTGGGCTTTTCAACAAATTGAGTGACCAGCAACTCTTCATTGACGCGCATCACACCCAACGCCGAAACTTGGTCGGCGGGCATTGCTTTGGCGGCGATGGTGACATCGGAACGCGTCTCCAAGTGCTGCCGAGCAATTTCAGCAAAATCGAGTCGGTAAAGTTGATCACCAGACAAGATTAAAACCAAATCTTCATCTTTTAAATTATAGTGATGAAGGTTCTGCCGAACGGCATCGGCCGTGCCTTGATACCATGCCTCGCTATCACCTCTCTGCTCTGCAGCCAAAATATCAACGAATCCACCACCAAATCCATCGAACTTATAAGTTTGTTGAATGTGTTTGTGAAGGGAGGCCGTATTAAACTGAGTCAGCACGAAAATTTCATTAAAGCCCGAGTTAAGGCAGTTGCTGATTGGAATATCGACTAACCGATAATTCCCAGCGAGAGGTACTGCGGGCTTACAGCGGTCTTTGGTTAAGGGATAAAGCCGCGAACCTCGGCCTCCGCCCATAATGATACAAATGACGCGCGGGAAGGAATGCATAACGGTTCATTATTATCCGTAAGACATTCGATAGCCACAAGCGGAAAAGACCGAGAAAGGTGGCTTGAAGGTTAGCCCAAGCGTGTTTGCATCCACCCCCATCCCTATGGCATTGGCTTTTCACATACTTGGCACTAGTAGTTCGGGGAATTGTTCAATTCTTGAATCCAACGGACTGAAAATCATGCTCGATGCAGGTTTTCCTGGTCCTCGTCTCGAATCATCTTTGCAAAAACTAGGATTTTCTGCACCCGCCATCGATGCCGTTCTCATCACACACGAACACAGTGATCACTGTATCGGCCTAGCCTCATTACTTCGACAAAACCCTCAGCTTAAAGTTTTTGCTAATCGCGAAACCGCACGTCGGATACAATCCACTCTTAAACTTCGTCCCAACTGGCAACTCTTTGAAACAGGAGAGACATTTGATTTTCGTGGTGTTCACATCACTTCGATTCCCATTCCCCACGATGCCGCTGATCCTGTGGGCTTCGCCATCGACTGCCCGCCAAGCAATGGACAACCCTCTAAACGCATCACTTGGCTCACGGACTTAGGTCATGCGACAGAGGTAGTTCGCTATCACTGCGCTCAAGCTGATATTCTCGTACTGGAATCCAATTATGATGATGAAATGTTGGACCTCTCAAAACGCCCCTTACATCTCAAACAAAGAATTCGTGGTAAACACGGACACTTATCCAACCACGATGCCTGCCAACTTCTTCTAAGTTTACGTGAGTGGAGAACCAGTGAACTCTTTTTAGGTCATCTTAGCAAAGAGTGCAATCGGACGCTTTTAGTGGATGAAATGATGAATCAAATCAGACAGCATAAAAACGACCTGCGCATCACGGTTGTCGACCCACTGGAGGATGACCCAGTAAGCACTTGGTAAAGTCTTATCGCGCCGCTGGTACGGGAACTTCGTCAGTATTACCTGTCGTTACCATCGGCTTATTATTTAAAGACGCAGGTGGAGGAGCAGGCGTCGTTTTAGCTGACTTTACAGGCGCACCCGTTGCAACGGAAAGAGCCAGACGCTTAATGGCTACCGCACAGGCCGGGGAAGCAGGATTCAAATCTTGAGCTTGAATCCAAGCCGCCAGCGCTGCGGCCTCGGCCCCTTCATTTTCCAATTTTTCGGCTAAACCTAAAAGCCGAGCGTAATCAGCGACAAGAGGCGCAATATCCGAACGAGTCTTGGCCAAAACTAAATCATCCGAATCAGTCTTGGATGCTTCTGCCAAAACATCCCAGGCCATGTAAGGATTATTCTGCGAAGCGAGGACAGAGGCCTTCTGAATATTGGCATCCAACTCGCCCACTCGATTCACCACCTTACGCAAACTTTCTGAGCGCTCTTTGTCTGTGGCTAAAGCCAAAGCAAATTCGAGTTTCTTATTAAAGATATCACGCCACTTTGCTTCCGACACCAAGCGATCAAACTCCGGCACCATTTGTCCAATCTTGTCTTGGCGACTGACTACTTGGTTTGCAAACTCTTTGATGCCAGGGTTCTGTGGCCAGATTCGGGTGGCCTGATCGAGGGCAGCCAACGATTTGTCATTATTACCCGCTAGGGCTGCTTGTTTAGCGGCCAAGATAGACATGTTCGAAGCATTAATCGCATTATTAACTTTGGAGAGAATCGCGGCTCCAGGAAAATCTTTTGCCCGACCACGAACCTTGTTCACATACCCTTCGACATTAGCTAAATCGCGCTCATCGCCGAGACGTTGCAATTCGCGCAAGTCACGCCAGAGCAACAAAAGCTCGCGCTTTTTCGCCTGATCAAACGTCATAACACTCGGCTCAAACTCACCTAAGAAATAAGTCTCTTGGAGTCTTTCAAAGGCACCATAGAGTTCGCCTTGGTTAATTAAATCATCCACCGAACTCATTCCCACTTTAACATCATTCACAGCCTCGCGAGCCAATGTATCAATCGATTCTAAAGTAGGAACAAAATCCGATACGGGGAAAAACTCCTTAACTTCTTTAGCCCCAACACGAATATTTTGATTAGCTCCCTTAAAAAGTACGCGATAAAAAGCACTGGTAATCATGCAATGATGATAACGACGAGCGAGCAAGAAGCCGACCATTTGAGACTGAAACTCAACCTGAGCTTTCAAGCCAAGAGCCGTCATTTCTGCATTTTTTGCTAAGATTTCTGCCTGGGTCCTCTGCTCGTCTTTTACGCGGTAACCAATTTCTGTTTGGCTAGGTGCAGTCCGATTAAGCTTCGTCTGGGTCTTTGAATTAACCGTATTGTCTTTCTCTTCTTGAGCCGCTTCCAGCATTTGCACCCGATTCACAATAAGCCCTTCCTGACTCTTACGCAAAACCTCCAGCTGATTTTTCGTGATGTTCAAA
>Ga0228702_1002083_pt1 | contig 11855 bp, 11 predicted proteins | sample McNCre217_Aug_MG_2_FD_178018 | JGI IMG/M metagenome (GOLD analysis project Ga0228702, IMG submission 178018) | Freshwater microbial communities from McNutts Creek, Athens, Georgia, United States - 20-17_Aug_MG | ecosystem: Environmental > Aquatic > Freshwater > Creek | place: USA: Georgia... | reverse complement strand
GCACCATCACCAACCAAATGCGCCGCATGGGCGACAGCGTGGACTGGAGCCGCGAATACTTCACGATGGACCCCAAGCTGTCCAAAACCGTGACCGAAACCTTTGTGCAGCTCTACGAGCAAGGCCTCATCTACCGTGGCAAGCGCTTGGTGAACTGGGACCCAGTGCTGATGAGCGCGGTGTCTGACCTCGAAGTCGAGAGCGAGGAAGAAGACGGCTCGATGTGGCACATCCGCTATGACTTGGCCGATGGTTCGGGTTCACTCACTGTGGCCACCACCCGTCCCGAAACCCTGTTGGGCGACGTGGCCGTGATGGTGCACCCCGAAGACGAACGTTACAGCGCTCTGATCGGCAAACAGGTGAACCTGCCTTTGTGCGGCCGCACCATCCCCGTGATTGCCGACGAGTATGTCGACAAAGAATTCGGCACCGGCGTGGTCAAGGTCACGCCAGCACACGACACCAACGACTACCAGGTTGGCCAGCGCCACAAGCTGGACATGATCTGCGTGCTGAACCTAGACGCAACCATCAACAACAACGCACCCGAGAAATACCGAGGCCTTGACCGCTTCGTGGCCCGCAAGGCCGTGGTGGCCGACCTTGAGGCCGCAGGCGCTTTGGTGGAAGTGAAGAAACACAAACTCATGGTGCCCCGCTGCGCCCGCACAGGTCAGGTGATTGAGCCCATGCTGACCGATCAATGGTTCGTCGCCATGAACCAAGTGGGCAAAGGCGATGCCACCGGCAAGAGCATTGCGCAAAAAGCCATCGACGCGGTGCAAACCGGCCAAGTGAGCTTTGTGCCCGAGAACTGGGTGAACACCTACAACCAGTGGATGAACAACATCCAAGACTGGTGCATCTCGCGCCAGTTGTGGTGGGGCCACCAAATTCCGGCTTGGTACGACGAAGACGGCAAGGTGTATGTGGCGCGCGATGAAGCCGAGGCGCAGGCCAAAGCGCCCGGCAAGACGCTCAAGCGCGACGAAGACGTGCTGGACACGTGGTATTCCAGTGCGCTGGTCCCCTTCTCTACGCTCGGCTGGCAGGCTACTGCCGCGAGCGCGGGGGGCGCAGACAGTCTTGCTCCTCTTCGCGATGCTCAGAATGTCGCTGCGCCTGCCCACGCCCCCCACGCTCACGGCAGCAGCCATGGTGCGCAGACCGATTACGACTTGTATCTGCCGTCTTCTGTACTGGTCACCGGCTACGACATCATCTTCTTCTGGGTCGCCCGGATGATCATGATGACGACCCACTTCACGGGTCGCGTGCCGTTCAAGCATGTGTACATCCACGGCTTGGTGCTCGACGCGCAAGGCAAGAAGATGAGCAAGTCTGAAGGCAACGTGCTTGACCCTGTCGACTTGATCGACGGCATCACGCTGGAGCCTTTGCTTGAGAAGCGCACCCAAGGTTTACGCAAGCCCGAGACTGCCCCCAAAGTGCGCAAGCAAACCGAAAAAGAATTTCCAGAAGGCATCCCCGCCTACGGCGCGGACGCGCTGCGCTTTACGTTTGCAGCGCTGGCCACCTTGGGCCGCTCGATCAACTTCGACAGCAAGCGCTGCGAGGGCTACCGCAATTTCTGCAACAAGCTGTGGAATGCCACGCGTTTTGTGCTGATGAACTGCGAAGGCCAAGACTGTGGTTTGAAAGAACACACCAAAGAAGAATGTGCTGTCGGTGGCCCATCACACGGCTACCTGAGCTTCAGCCAAGCTGACCGCTGGATTGTTTCTAAGCTGCAACGCGTGGAAGCCGACGTGGCCAAAGGCTTTGCCGAGTACCGCTTGGACAACGTGGCCAACACGATTTACGACTTTGTGTGGAACGAGTTCTGCGATTGGTATTTGGAAATTGCCAAGGTGCAAATCAATGTGGGCGACGACTCGCAAAAGCGTGCGACGCGTCGCACCTTGATTCGCACGTTGGAAACCATCCTGCGTTTGGCGCACCCCATCACCCCCTTCATCACCGAAGAGCTGTGGCAAACCGTGGCCGTGGTGGCGGGTCGCAAAGCAGCTGACGATGCCTCTGCGTCCATCAGCATTGCGGCTTACCCCGTGAGCCAACCTGAACGCATCGACGAGCAAGCCGAAGCCTATGTGGCACGCGTCAAATCCTTGGTCGATGCTTGCCGCAACTTGCGCGGTGAGATGGGCGTGTCGCCCGCCACACGCATGCCCTTGTTTGCGCTCGCGGGCAGCGCCGAAGAGCACACCTTCATGCAAAGCGTCGCCCCTGTGTTGCAAGCCTTGGCCAAGCTCAGCGAAGTCAAAGTGTTTGACGACGAAGCCGCTTGGTCTGCTGCCGCGCAAGCCGCACCTGTGGCCGTGATTGGCGAGCTGCGTGTGTGCTTGTTCATCGAAGTGGATGTGGCCGCCGAGAAGATTCGCTTGGGCAAAGAAGTCGAGCGCTTGCAAAACGAAATTGAAAAAGCAGGCTCTAAGTTGAAGAACGAAGCCTTTGTGGCCAAAGCACCACCAGCTGTCATCGAAGAGGCCAAGAAACGCGTGGCTGACTTCACTGCCACGTTGACCAAGGTGCAGGAGCAGCTTGTCAAACTGCAGAAATAAAGCCTCGATAAACTTGGCAAAACTATTAAGTTCTCACGTATGACCAAAGCTCTCACCAAAGCCGTTTTCCCCGTCGCAGGCATGGGCACCCGCTTCTTGCCCGCAACCAAAGCCAGCCCCAAAGAAATGCTGACCGTGGTGGACAAACCGCTCATCCAATACGCGGTGGAAGAGGCTTATGAGGCTGGCATTCGTGAAATGATTTTTGTCACAGGCCGCAGCAAGCGCGCCATCGAAGACCACTTCGACATGGCCTACGAGTTGGAAACCGAACTCGAAGCCGCAGGCAAACAAGCCTTGCTCGACATCGTGCGCAGCGTGCAACCTGACGACATGCAATGCGTCTACGTGCGTCAAGCACGCGCACTGGGTCTGGGCCACGCTGTGTTGTGCGCTGAGCACTTGGTGGGTGATGAACCTTTCGCCGTCTTGTTGGCTGACGACTTGATGCGCGGCAAAGCGGGCGGCCCCGGTGTGTTGAAGCAAATGGCGGATGTGTTTGCAAGCACCCAATCTTCTGTGTTGGCCGTGCAGGAAGTTCCGTTAGAACACGTTCATCGCTACGGCGTGGTGGCAGGCAAAGACATTGGCAATGGGTTGGTCGACATTCAGCAAATGGTCGAGAAACCCAAAGCCGAAGTCGCCCCCTCACGCACCACCGTGGCGGGCCGCTACATCTTGACCCCTGCGGTGTTTGAGCGCATCCGCGCAGGCGGGCGTGGCGTGCAAGGCGAGATTCAACTCACCGACGGCATTGCAGGCTTGTTGGCCACGGAGAAAGTGTTGGCCTATTCGTATGAAGGCAAGCGCTATGACTGCGGCAGCAAAGTGGGCTTTTTGCAAGCCAGCGTCGAGCTGGCCTTGGAGCACGCTGAAGTGGGTGCAGAGTTCCGCGACTACTTAAAGCAACTCAACGTCGCTTAATTTTTAACGTCGCTTCAAGATGTGAACAAAGTCGCTGCCCTCGGTGGTCTGCGACAACAGTTCATTGCCAGTCTGCTTGGCAAAGGCAGCAAAGTCTCGCACAGAGCCCGTGTCGGTAGACACCACTTTCAGCACCTGACCACTCGTCATCGTGGTCAGCGCTTTTTTGGCTTTCAAGATCGGCAGCGGGCAGTTGAGTCCGCGTGTGTCAATTTCTACATCGAAGTTCATGCGGGAAACACTCCTGTCGACAAGTAGCGATCACCTCGGTCGCACACGATGAAGGCGATCGTGGCGTTTTCGACCTGTTGCGCAATTTGCATCGCCACCCAGCACGCACCCGCAGCAGAAATGCCGCCAAAGATACCCTCTTCGCGCGCCAAGCGGCGGCACATGTCTTCCGCGTCGTCTTGGCTCACGTAGACCAATTCGTCCACATGGCTCGCGTCGTAAATCTTAGGCAAGTACTCTTGCGGCCATTTGCGAATACCCGGAATGCGTGAGCCCTCTGAGGGCTGCGCACCGATGATGCGAATGGCGGGGTTCTTCTCTTTCAAATAACGCGACACACCGGTGATGGTGCCTGTGGTGCCCATGGCGCTCACGAAATGCGTGATGCGGCCCTGCGTTTGCTCCCACAGCTCAGGGCCTGTGGTTTCATAGTGAATGCGCGGGTTGTCCTCGTTGGCGAACTGATCGAGCATGCGGCCCTTGCCTTCTTTTTGCATGCGCTCGGCCAAATCACGGGCGTATTCCATGCCGCCGCTCTTGGGCGTCAAGATCAATTCCGCACCAAACGCTTTCATGGTTTGCGCGCGTTCAATCGACAAGTCCTCCGGCATGATGAGCACCATGCGGTAGCCCTTGATCGCCGCAGCCATGGCCAACGCAATGCCGGTGTTGCCCGATGTGGCCTCAATCAAGGTGTCGCCCGGTTGGATGTCGCCACGCTCTTGCGCACGTTGAATCATGGACAGCGCCGGACGGTCCTTCACAGACCCAGCAGGGTTGTTGCCTTCGAGCTTGCCCAAAATCACGTTGCCACGCTTGGCATTGTCAGCCGCGCCAATGCGCTGTAAAGCGACCAAAGGCGTCTTACCAATCGCGTCTTCAATCGTGGGATAAATGATTTTTGAACTCATAAGACCTAACTGTGCCACAACTGGCGGGGGTTTTCGCATGAACTTAGACGTCTGACTCTAGCCTCTAAAGAGCGCCCAACGCCTTGAATCGCCCCACATACGGCTCTACGATTCAGTTCATACAAATCAACCCAAGGAAATTACCATGCAAAACGCATTCGATCACATCAAGCCTCAAGTTGCCGCGAACTTGGAAACCGCCTACGAAGTGGCTGACTTGGCCATCTCGCAAATTGAGCGCGCCACTGAGTTGTCACTGGCTTTGAACAAACAAAACACAGCATTCTCTAAAGAGCAAGTCAACGCGGCGACCGAACTGAAAGACCCCGCTGCCGTCTTCCAATTCGTGCAAGCGCAATTGGAAGCCTCTGCCAAGTACGCCGCCTCTGTGGCCCAAGAAGCGTTTGAATTGAGCCAACAATTCCAAGCCGAAGTGTCTGAATTTGCAGAAACTCACTTTGACGCAAACCACGCAGAAGCCAACAAACTGATTGCGCAAGCGTTGAAGAACGCGCCTCAAGGCTCAGAAGCCGCCGTCGCAGCTGTCAAGCAAGCCGTGGAAGCTGGCAACAAGGCCGTGACTGAAGCGCGCAAAGCCGCCAAACAATCGGCTCAATTGGCCAAAGAAAACTTTGAGCAACTGAAAGCCCATGCACCTGTCGCCAAAAAAGCAGCACGTCGTCGCGGTTAATCCCTACACACGACAATAAAAAACCCGCTTCGGCGGGTTTTTTATTGAAGTTTTGATAGGCTACGACACATGAACACCCAACACCCCACGCTATCCATTGGACTCATTCACACAGAGAAACTCGTTGTGCAAGCCAAGCACACCGTCCCTCAGGTTGACACCGAATGGGAAGGGTTCAAGGACATGCCGCCCGTGTTTGCCACCGCCATGATGGTTGCGTTCATGGAGCAAACCTGCATCATGGGGCTTCAACCCTATCTGTTGCCCAACCAACGAACTGTTGGCACCCATGTGGATGTCAGCCACGTGGCGGCAACGCCCGTGGGCATGAAAGTCACCGCCGAAGTTGAGCTGATCGCCATCGATGGCAGAGCACTGACCTACAAAGTGTCTTGCAAAGACGAAGCGGGCCTGATTGGTGAAGGCACACACCGCCGAGCCATCATCGACGTCGAGAAATTTCTGCAGCGCTTAGAGCAAAAATCAAATCACCTAGATTGAAATACGAGTAACACCCATTCGCCTAGCGCGATAAAACTTTAAGCATGTCCTTCAGCTCGGCGATCTCTTTTCGCATGGCGCGCACTTCGTCTTCTAATGGCGAACCATGTTGGTGCTGACTCATTCCGATGTTTTCTTCTGAACTAGATGTCAGCGAGTCAACAATCACCGCGATGAACAAATTGACCACAACAAACGTGGCAATCAAAATGAACAAGACGAAGAAAATCCAAGCGTAGGGAAACTTCTCCATCACTGGGCGCGCAACGCCATCCGACCAACTCTCGAGCGTCATGACCTGGAACAGGGTAAAAAATGTATTGCTCAGACCGCCAAAATATTCTGGGAATTCTTTGCCAAATTCATTCGTCGCAATGACTCCGGCAACATAAAAAACAATCAAGATCAAACTAAAGACAGATCCCAAGCCTGGCAAAGAGCTAAGCAAGCCACTCACCACACGCTTCATGCTTTCGACTTTGTTAATCAGTCGTAAAACTCGCAGAACACGAAGGGAACGCAACACGGACAAACTCTCGGTTGCGGGAACTAACGAAATACCGACGACCAAAAAGTCAAACACACACCACGGATCACGAAAGTACTTGAGGCCTCTTGATGCCATGAGCAGCACAATCTCTAGCGTGAAGATGAGCAAAATGCCATGGTCAATAAACACCAGTTCTTTGCCAATACTTTCAACAATATCGGGATTGGTTTCCAACCCCAACAAAATTGCGTTCAACACGATCAAGAACACAATGAAATGTTGAATCGCTGAGCTATTCACGAACGCTTCAATCTTGCGTCTCCAAAGGGGCGCATCGGGGGCATGTTCAAACATAAAAACCTTCTTTTGAAATTTGTCAAATTTTATTCATTTCAAATGAGTGACAAATCTACCGGAAGAAATACCGCAAAAACCCGATCTCCGTATCAAGAACGTATCAGGATCAGCGGGAACATGCCAGCGATCACTGCAAGCACGCCGGATGGCTCAGAAAAAACAACGATGCAGAACACGCCGCACAATGCCACGACCGCACCCAAAATCACAGACATTTTCATAATTTAAGCATCTAAAAACGACGGTTACGGGCATTGAACAACGTAAACACCGCATGGGCAACTAACGATTGGTTCTAGGTCATTGGCATTAACGCTTTGTAACGGCCTGAAATTCTGATCCCTAGCTCGGCAAGAAGGCCGCTCAAGTTTTAGCGTTTCGTGTCGATACGACTTTGACAACACCCTAAATCAGCACACCATGTCCGACCTGACCGTCACCGTTGTTCCCGTGACATCTTTGGAGAGAACCAAGGACGGAACCAGTGCGCCAGCAAAAGAACTAACACGCGTTGTAGACCCATCACGACAAATCACAGCATCTGAAGAGAAGAGGCACAAGCCTTCAGCTTCAACCGATCTGAACTACTCAATCGACCATGACGACAAGGCACTGCATCTCAAAGTGCAGCGCTCCGACGGTGAAGTGGTGCGCGAAGTTGTGTTCAACAGGATTGACCCTAATTTGCTCAACACGAAAAACCTCAAAGGCGTCTTCGTGGACGACAGCTCATAAAAAGAGTCGCGATGATGCAAGATCTGCATCCGAAAATTTTTGCTTTCAATACGCGGATCAGCGCACTGGCTAGCCCTTAACTTTGCCCTAATGAAGTTGCAAAATTTAGCTCAAAGTATTTTCAAATCAATTAACAATTTTTAAATACAAATTGAAACCAAGCCAAAGAAAGCTGTTTCAACAAAAGTAAATCAAACTTTGCCGCAGCCAGGTTCCAAAAAGCAGCATCGTCTGGCCCCACATGGCTAAAGTTGAACTGCACACCACTGGCAGAAAAATCTACACAAAACGCATCACCGTCAGCGAACCATTGCGCACGTTGGCCTGCTTCTATTTGCGCAATCGTATCCATCACTTCTTGACAGCGCTCAACCGTATCCACATCGCTTGTGAGCCACGCACACACAAAGCGATTCAACGGATGATGCAGATCAACCTCACCCTCGTCTCCCACCCACTCACAGGCCGGGTAGCGCACGGTCTGCGCGGCACTGCCAGGCACCGGTGCTTGTTCTTGGATGAAGCAGCGAAGCGGCATGGCTCAGTGGCGTTTGCTGTACACGGGGTAGGCGGTGACGCGTGGCTCTAGGTAGCCTTCCACGCGCACGCCGCTGGGGGTGAGCGCGCTCCACTTGTCGCCACGAATGGTTTTGGTGGGACTGAACCATGCGGCGTTGACCTCACTCACCACCTGCTCCGCCGTCCAGTCTTTGGGGAACATGGTGTTGGGCATCGGGCTGCCGTTACGGTCGGTTTTGGTGATCCACTGGCCTGCATGTTGTGGGTCTGCCATCTGCACTTGGGCACGGTACACGCCCGTTGCATCGGGCGCAGAAGCGGTGCCTTCTATCAGTCGCACATCGCCGTTGAGCAAGGTGTGGCCGCCAGTGGGCTCGCCGGTGTGGCGTTTGTAGTCGGCACCGAGGATGTGTTTGAAATCAATGGGCGAGTTGCTGGTGGGCAGTGCGGCATCTTGCGCAGTCGTGACATGTTTGACTTGCTCATGCGGCGTGGCTTGCGTCGAACTGTGCGGCGCTTTGTACGAAAAAAACGCCGACAGCGCGACGACCACCAAAGCCAATAAAAGACGACTCAACTTATTCACCCATCACCTCACCTTCACGGCGTGGGTCAGCACCGCTGACCCACACGTTTTGTCCATGCTTGTTTTGTTTGACCACGGCCTGCAGGCCACTGGTCAAGGCTTGTTCGCGCACCTCATGCCCACGCTCGCGCAAGGCCGCAAGGGTAGCAGGTGCGAAGCGTCCCCCTTCCAACACCAGCGGGCCACCCACACTGCCAAAGTTGGGCAAGGCAATGGCTTGCTGCGGGCTCATGCCCCAATTCAACACACCGTACAAAGTTTTGGTCGTGAAGTGAATGATCATCGCGCCGCCGGGGCTACCCAGGCTCGCCACCAACTCGCCTGTGGCTTTGTCAAACACCAACAAAGGCGACATGGATGAACGTGGGCGTTTGTTGGGTTGCACGCGGTTGGCGACCACGCGGCCTTGTGCATCACGCGGCGCAAAACTGAAATCGGTCAGCTCGTTGTTGAGCAAAAAACCTTTGACCATTTGACGCGCGCCAAACGCGTCTTCAATGGTGGTGGTCATGGCCAGCGCGTTGCCCTGCCCATCAACGATGCTGATGTGCGAAGTGCCGTACTCGGGCTGCACCGCCATCGGCGCAAAGCTGCTGCGCTGCCCACGCACAGGCACACCGGGCAAGGCTTGTGGCATGGCGGTGGGTCGAATGAGTTTGGCACGCTCGCGCACATAGGCAGGAGCCAACAAACTTTGCCACTCGCCACTGGGCGGTGGCACAAAGTCGGGGTCGGCCACGTATTGCGCGCGGTCTGCAAACGCAAGGCGCGAGGCTTCGGCATACAAATGCAGCCAACGTGCATTCGGTGCACCATCTGCCGCGTCAGCAGGCGACGGCATGAGGGACGCAGGCGTGTGCTGCAACATGCCCACAATTTGCCCCACGGCGATCGTGCCCGAGCTGGGTGGCGGAAAGCCACACACGCGGTACACACGCGCATGGGCCGCGTGATCAAAACACAAGGGGGTGCGTTCTTTGGCTTGGTAATTGGCCAAGTCACTCAAGGCCAAACGACCTGGGTTGCTTGCGTGCTGCTGCACTTTGCGCACGATAGCCTCGGCCACCTCGCCGCTGTAAAACGCTTGCACACCTTCGGTGGCAATGCGTTGCAACACGACAGCCAGCTCAGGGTTGCGCAACACGTAGCCCACAGGGTGTGGCTCGCCATTCGCTTGGTAAAAGTAAGCACGCGCCGCGGGATCGAGACGCAAATAGGCATCGGCCTTGAGCTGTGCGTACAAACGCGGACTGACGGGAAAACCTGTGTTGGCCAACGCAATCGCAGGCGCAAACAACTGCGCCCATGGCAGCTTGCCATGCTGTGCATGCGCTTGCGCCAACATGCGCAGCACACCAGGTGTGCCTACCGCACGGCCACCAACAGCCGCCACATGAAACGCGAGTGGCTTGCCATCCGCACCTAACAAGAGCTCTTCGGTTGCAGCGGCAGGTGCTGTTTCTCGGCCATCAAACGCTTGCACATGCGCACCCGCGCTGTGCAACAAAAACGCGCCGCCACCAATGCCACTCGATTGCGGCTCGACCAAGCCCAACACCATTTGCACGGCGATGGCAGCGTCTACCGCGGAGCCACCCGCCTTGAGCACATCAAACCCAGCTTGCGTGGCCAAGGGGTTGGCCGCGGCCACGGCAAACTGTTTCGTCACCACATCGGCTTTGCGGGTAAAGCCTGTGGCGATTTCGGGTTGCAGTGGCGTGCTGCTGTAGGGTTGCGTGGTGCAAGCACTCAGCCACAGCACCAACGCGATGGGCAAGAGGCGCCCATAAGACGCCTTGCGCTGCCAAGCGCGACGGACTAACTCGTCCATCACTTCTTGAACACTTTATTGTGCAGCCGTCGCATCGACAACCACACCAACAAGCCCACGAAAGGCAAAGCACACGCGGCGGTGAGGTCGGGCGAAAAAGGCCAGCCCACTTTCTCTGCGCCCTTGGCCATGTAACTGACCAAGCCCGTGAAGTAATACGTGATGGCCGCCACCGACAACCCCTCCACCGTGGATTGCAATTTGAGCTGCACGTCTTGGCGTTGGTTCATGGTGGTCAGCAGTGCTTGGCTGCTTTGTTGCTGTTCGTAGTCCACACGGGTGCGCAGCAAGTTGCTCATGCGTGAGACGCGCTCAGACAACGCGTTTTGACGACGCGCGGCCCAGTCGCAGGTGCTGCGGGCGGGCGACAAACGGCGTTCTATAAATTCGGCAATGGTTTGCATGCCAGGCATGCGCGATTCGGCAATGTCACGGATGCGGCGATCGACCAATTCAAAATAAGCCCGCGTGGCCGAGAAGCGTGAATGGGTGCTGGCGTATTGCCCTTCCACCTCGCCCGCTAAACGCGTGAGGCGATCGAGCAACACTGCCTCGTCGGCGCTGCTGGCATGGCGAATGGCATCAGCGAGTGCAGCAAATTCACGCTCGGCATCGGCCAACACATGCGAGGCTTGGCGCGCCGCAGGCACGCCCAACAAAGCGGCCATGCGATACGTTTCAATCTCTAACAGCTGTTGCACCAAGCCACCTTGTCGGCGCGGCGTGAGAGAGCCCGTCAACAACACGATGCGCGAATAGCCATCGGGGTGCAACTGAAAATCGGTGTACACCTCGCCATGTCCTTCGGCTACGGTCGAGGCTACCAAGGTGTCGTCGTGCAACACCTTGGGCATGTCTTGGTGAATATCGGGCGTGGACGATGGCAGCAGCCACACGTGCAACCGCGCCAAGCATTCGCCCGGTAACTGCGTCAGCCACTTGTGGGGCACCGCCTGCACCGCAGTCATGGGTTCGCCTTGGGCAAACACATCTGACGGTACGGGACGCATGAAGGTCCACGACACAAACTCGGTGTGCAATTCCCAACGCATGCGAAACGGCCCCAGGTCCATGCGCACATGGTTGGTGTGGGCATCGGGCGCGGGCAAATGGTGATCGTGCAGCAACTGGGCCAAATGGTCGCGGCTGGCTTGTGCGCTGATGCGGTCCACCCACATGACCACGCGCGAAATCACCTGCGGCGCTTGCATGGGCTCTGGCGGCCGAGCATGCACTTCGTTGTGCAAGGCCAGTCGTTGGGGATGGTCGATCATCGCGGTCTTTCTGAGAAAACAGATGCAAGCCTCAATATAAGCGAAGCCGAATCGACGCCGAATGAAAAACGGCACCCAAAGGTGCCGTTTGAAGTTGAAACAGTTTGAACTGAATTACTCTTCCACGAAGGCTTCTTCGCGTTTGGACTTGATGGACGGCAACAGCACGATCACCAAGAGCATCGCAGCAGCAGCCAACAAACCAGCAGACAAAGGACGT
>Ga0228702_1002080_pt1 | contig 11863 bp, 14 predicted proteins | sample McNCre217_Aug_MG_2_FD_178018 | JGI IMG/M metagenome (GOLD analysis project Ga0228702, IMG submission 178018) | Freshwater microbial communities from McNutts Creek, Athens, Georgia, United States - 20-17_Aug_MG | ecosystem: Environmental > Aquatic > Freshwater > Creek | place: USA: Georgia... | reverse complement strand
CGGTTCCTGGAATTGACCCCGCACAACTCAAGCAGTTGTTTAACGGTCAGCAAGGCGGCATCCTGAGCTTGTTCAACATGTTCTCAGGTGGCGCATTGTCGCGTTTTACTGTCTTTGCTCTGGGCATCATGCCGTATATCTCTGCCTCCATCGTGATGCAGTTGTTGACATACGTGTTGCCTGCTTTTGAGCAAATGAAGAAAGAAGGCGAAGCTGGTCGGCGCAAGATCACCCAATATACGCGCTTTGGTGCGTTGGGTTTGGCCATTTTTCAATCTCTCGGGATTGCGGTTGCACTGGAAGCGTCTGCAGGTCTTGTGATTCAGCCAGGTTTTGGCTTTCGCATGACTGCAGTGGTCAGTTTGACGGCAGGCACCATGTTTTTGATGTGGCTGGGTGAGCAGATCACTGAGCGTGGTTTGGGTAACGGCATTTCGATTTTGATTTTTGCCGGTATCGCTGCAGGTTTGCCCAATGCGATGGGTGGCTTGTTTGAACTGGTACGCACGGGGGCAATGAATCCACTCGTTTCCATGTTGATCATTGCAGTCGTGGTCCTGGTGACTTACTTCGTGGTCTTTGTGGAACGTGGTCAACGCAAGATTCTGGTCAATTACGCGCGTCGTCAGGTGGGCAACAAAGTGTATGGCGGTCAATCGTCACATTTGCCGCTCAAGCTGAACATGGCGGGTGTGATTCCTCCCATCTTTGCCTCATCGATCATCTTGTTGCCTGCAACGGTGATCAACTGGTTCAGTTCCGGCGAGTCAGAGAGTGTGGTGGTCCGTTTCTTCAAAGATGTCGCCAGCACATTGACGCCAGGTCAGCCGATCTATGTCATGTTGTATGCCGCTGCCATTGTCTTCTTCTGCTTTTTCTATACGGCATTGGTCTTCAACAGCCGCGAAACTGCAGATAACTTGAAGAAAAGTGGTGCGTTCATTCCGGGCATTCGACCAGGTGACCAGACGGCTCGTTACATTGACAAGATCTTGCTTCGTTTGACGATGGCAGGTGCGGCATACATCACTTTTGTGTGTTTGCTGCCGGAGTTCCTGATTCTGAAATACAATGTTCCGTTTTACTTTGGCGGCACCTCGTTGCTGATCATTGTGGTGGTCACGATGGATTTCATGGCCCAGGTGCAAAACTACTTGATGTCTCAGCAGTATGAGTCGCTTCTCAAGAAGGCGAGCTTCAAGTCCTGATTGATTTCAGAATGAATTTCTGCACTGTCAACAGTGCAACCATTTCAATCCGGCAAATTGGCTGGGTTAAACGAAAAAGTTTTAGGAGAGAACCATGAGAGTTTCTGCTTCGGTGAAAAAAATTTGCCGTAACTGCAAGATCATTCGCCGTAAAGGCGTTGTTCGTGTGATCTGTACTGATCCACGTCACAAGCAGCGTCAAGGCTGATTGAACTAGTTTTAGAGGACGAAAATGGCACGTATCGCTGGCATCAACATTCCGCCGCACAAACATGCTGAAATTGGCCTGACCGCCATCTTCGGTATTGGTCGCACCCGCGCTCGACAAATCTGCGAAGCCTGTGGCATCGCATTTTCCAAGAAGATCAAGGATCTGACGGACGCTGACTTGGAAAAAATTCGCGATCAGATCGCAGCATTCACCATTGAAGGTGACCTGCGCCGCGAGACCACCATGAACATCAAGCGTTTGATGGACATCGGTTGCTACCGTGGTTTCCGTCATCGTCGCGGTTTGCCCATGCGTGGCCAGCGTACGCGCACCAATGCACGTACTCGCAAAGGTCCGCGCAAAGGCGCAGCGGCTCTGAAGAAATAAGCAGGATTGAGAGACCACTATGGCTAAAGCACAATCAAACAGCGCAGCACAACGCGTCCGTAAAAAAGTCCGCAAGAACATTGCAGATGGCATTGCCCACGTTCACGCTTCGTTCAATAACACCATCATCACGATCACCGATCGCCAGGGCAATGCATTGTCTTGGGCTTCTTCGGGTGGCCAAGGCTTCAAAGGTTCGCGTAAGTCGACACCTTTTGCAGCTCAAGTGGCTTCTGAAGTGGCTGGTCGTGCTGCACAAGAACAAGGCATCAAGAACCTCGACGTTGAAATCAAGGGCCCAGGTCCTGGCCGTGAATCGTCAGTTCGTGCCTTGGGTGCACTGGGTATTCGCATCACATCCATTTCGGATGTGACACCTGTGCCGCACAACGGCTGCCGCCCACAAAAGCGCCGTCGTATCTAATTTTTAACCAAGCCCACCGCCAGGCCTTGCTTGCATCGCCTGGCTCCCGCATTTGTATTGCGGTAGTTGCATAAAAGGAAAATCAAGTGGCACGTTACCTCGGCCCCAAGGCCAAACTCTCTCGCCGTGAAGGCACCGACTTGTTCCTGAAGAGCGCACGTCGCTCGATTGCGGACAAGTCCAAATTTGACACCAAACCCGGTCAACACGGCCGTACTTCGGGTCAACGCACTTCTGACTACGGTCTTCAATTGCGTGAAAAACAAAAAGTCAAACGCATGTACGGCGTGCTCGAAAAGCAATTTCGTCGTTATTTTGCGGAGGCAGACCGTCGCAAAGGCAATACAGGCTCCAATTTGTTGAGCTTGTTGGAGTGCCGTCTGGACAACGTGGTCTACCGCATGGGCTTTGGTTCGACGCGCGCTGAAGCTCGCCAGTTGGTGTCGCACAAAGCCATCACTGTGAACGGCCAGTCTGTGAACATCCCTTCGTACCTGGTCAAGGCCGGTGACGTGATTTCCGTTCGTGAGAAATCGAAAAAGCAAAACCGCGTGGTTGAAGCTTTGCAATTGGCTCAACAAGTTGGCTTGCCAGCTTGGGTTGAGGTGAATGCGGACAAAGCTGAAGGCACCTTCAAGAAGGTTCCTGATCGTGATGAATTCGGCGCTGATATCAACGAATCGTTGATCGTCGAATTGTATTCACGTTAATTCGTTGTTTCATCGTTCCCGGCTCACAAGGCATTGTGGGTTGGGTTCATCAGCCTTACCGGCGTAACGAGCCGGGGGTATTGACAGGAAGACTGAATGCAAACCAATCTGCTGAAACCTAAAGCCATCCAGGTCGAGCAACTGGCCAACAACCGTGCCAAAGTCACGTTGGAGCCATTTGAGCGTGGTTATGGCCATACGCTCGGCAACGCACTTCGTCGCGTATTGTTGTCATCCATGGTCGGTTATTCGGCCACGGAAGTCACCATCGCGGGTGTTGTGCATGAGTACTCTTCCATTGATGGTGTACAAGAAGATGTGGTGAACATCTTGTTGAACTTGAAGGGTGTGGTTTTCAAGCTGCACAACCGTGATGAAGTGACACTCAGCTTGCGCAAAGATGGCGAAGGCGCAGTCACCGCTGCGGACATCCAGACACCTCATGATGTAGAAATCATCAATCCTGACCATGTGATTGCCAATTTGTCGCAAGGCGGCAAGCTGGACATGCAAATCAAGGTTGAAAAAGGTCGTGGCTATGTGCCAGGAACCATGCGTCGATACGCAGACGAGACCACCAAAGCTTTGGGCCGTATTGTTCTCGATGCATCGTTTTCACCGGTCAAGCGTGTGAGCTACACCGTAGAGAGCGCACGTGTTGAGCAGCGGACTGACCTTGATAAATTGGTCATCGAAATTGAAACCAATGGTGCCATCACAGCCGAAGATGCTGTGCGTGCTTCGGCTAAGATTCTCGTTGAGCAATTGGCAGTGTTTGCGCAACTTGAAGGCAGCGAATTGTCTGCTTTCGATGCGCCAGCACAACGTGGTGGTGCGGGCAGTTTCGATCCGATCCTGTTGCGCCCTGTGGACGAGCTTGAACTCACTGTTCGTTCTGCCAACTGTCTCAAAGCAGAAAACATTTATTACATCGGCGACTTGATTCAGCGTACAGAAAATGAATTGCTCAAAACACCTAACTTGGGTCGCAAATCATTGAACGAAATCAAGGAAGTTCTGGCATCTCGTGGTCTGACTTTGGGCATGAAGCTCGAAGCATGGCCACCAGCGGGTCTGGAAAAGCGATAATACAAAGTTCCCGGAAAATTCCGGGGTGTGCACGGGCAGTACCTGATACGGCTGCCTGTTTAATAAAGAAAGGTAAGCACCATGCGCCACGGACACGGTCTCCGTAAACTCAACCGCACCAGCGAGCATCGCCTCGCGATGTTGCGTAACATGATGAATTCGCTGATTGAGCATGAAGTCATCAAAACCACATTGCCCAAGGCCAAAGAACTGCGCCGTGTGATTGAACCCATGATCACTTTGGCCAAAGAAGACAGCCTGTCCAACAAGCGTCTGGCATTCAATCGTTTGCGTGACCGTGACAGCGTTGTCAAATTGTTCGCTGACCTGGGTCCTCGCTTTGCGAAACGCCCTGGTGGTTACACACGTATCCTGAAAATGGGTTTCCGTGTGGGTGACAACGCACCCATGGCATTGGTCGAATTGGTCGATCGCGCTGATTCTTCTGCTGAAACAGCAGCAGAATAAGGTATAATTCATCTATTGACGCGGGGTGGAGCAGTCTGGTAGCTCGTTGGGCTCATAACCCAAAGGTCGTTGGTTCAAATCCGGCCCCCGCAACCAAATTTCAGTGCAAGCTGATTTTCTTAAAAACCCTCTTCGGAGGGTTTTTTCGTTTTTGCACTCATCTCATGAAAGACGTTGTAGCAACCCTTTCAATGCGAATTCAACGGCAGACATGCGTATGCTGTGACGATCGCCTTCGAAGTGTTGCAATTGGGCACTGACTTGCCCGCGCACACACCAGGCCAGCCAGACGGTGCCCACAGGTTTTTGAAGGCTGCCCCCACCTGGACCTGCTATGCCTGTCACGGCTACTGCGACTTGGGCTGCTGAATGTGTCACAGCACCTGACGCCATAGCGCAGGCTACACTTTGACTGACGGCCCCGTGTTGCTCAATCAATGCGCAGGGGACTCCAAGCAGTTCAGTTTTTGCGGCATTGGAATAAGTCACAAAGCCACGTTCAAACCACAGGCTGGAGCCTGCAAGGTCGGTGCATCGAGCGGCGATCAGGCCCCCCGTACAGCTTTCAGCAGTGGCCATGGACCAGCCAAGTGCCTGCAGCCGTTCAGCCAGGTTTTGAGTGAGGGTGCTGATCAAATCCGATGCCATAACGCCATCACCAACAAGGTGCAAAAGGCTGCGACAAGGTCATCAAAAATGATCCCCCAACCCCCTCTCCAACCCAATCCCTTAAACAATCCATCAGCCCAACCCACGGGCCCGGGCTTGACTGCATCAAAAAAACGAAAAAGCGCAAAGGCCCAGAGTTGGCCTTCCCAGCCCGTGGGCATGACGAGCCAGAGGACCAGCCACATGGCAATGACTTCGTCCCAGACGATGGCACCAGGGTCGGCCACGCCCATGTGACGGGCTGTGAGGGTGCAGGCCCACCAGCCTACGGGGATACTGAGCGCGATCAAGCAGCCTTGGGCCAAGGGGCTCAGATAGCTTTGAATGGCCAGCCAAGACAACCAGGCCCACAGGCTGCCCACGGTGCCGGGCGCTTTGCGCGAGAGGCCCGACCCGAAGCCCAATGCCAATACATGGGCGGGGTGGCTGAGCATGAAGGCGGCTGAGACGGTACGGGGGGGCGTGACAGACTCGGGGCGGTGCGCCGTGTTGTGTGCGGGCTGGGGGGCGTTGGATGCTTCCATCGTCAGGCGAAGTGGTCAAAAGATCGGAAGGTGTTGGGCAGTGGGTGCCCCGCAGCGTCGTGCAGCACCAAGCCAGGTGCGGCGGTGATCTGCCCGATGCGGGTGACCGGTGTTTGGCTGCTGAGGGCGGCCGCTTGCACGGCTGATTGGGCGCAGGGCGGGGCGGTGAAGACGAGTTCATAGTCGTCACCACCTGACAGCATGCAGGTCAAAGCCCATTCTGGCGGGCAGGTCCAGCCATTGTTTGGTTGCTCCGCAGAGGCCATGAGGCGGTTCATACGGCCGGTGTCAATGAACGCGCCCACGCCACTGGCTTGAAGGATGTGGCCCAGGTCGCCCAGCAGGCCGTCGCTGATATCGGCCATGGCGGTGGCGGTGCCTCGCAACGCTTGGCCTAAAGCAACACGCGGTGTGGGTGCTTCCATGCGAAGACGGGCGGCATCAAACACGGCCTGCGGCAAGCTGATGCGGCCACGAAAAGCTTCAAGTGCCAGCCGTGCATCGCCCAGGTGGCCGCTGACATAGAGGTCGTCCCCGGCTTGTGCGCCTCGGCGCAAGATGGCCTGGCCAGCAGGCACTTCGCCCATCACGGTGATCGAGATGTTCAGCGGCCCTTGCGTGGTGTCACCGCCGACCAATTCGCACTGGTGGGCATCGGCCAAGGCCAGCAAACCTTGTGAAAAACCGGCCAACCAATCTTCGTCGGCACGTGGCAGCGCCAGAGACAGAAGAAAAGCCCGGGGTGTGGCCCCGCAGGCGGCCAGGTCGCTCAGGTTGACGGCCAGCGCTTTGTGACCCAAGCGCACCGGGTCGACAGTGGACAAAAAGTGTCGGCCCTCAACCAGCATGTCGGTGGACAGGGCCAGTTGATGCCCCGCGCTGGGTGCCCAGATGGCACAGTCGTCGCCTATGCCCACCGTGGCCCGGTGGGGCGGTCGCTTGAAAAAGCGGTCAATCAGATCAAATTCACCCATGATGGCAAGCTTAACCGCTAGCGGATGGGGCCACTGGCGGACTCAGTGCAGTGTGCGACGGGTGATGCCCGAGCCCAGCACACCGTCAGTGGATTCCAGCACAAAGGTGTTAATAGGGGCGTCAAAGCGGTGCCCGTCTTCGGCCACAAAGAAAAAGCTGCCGCGCATGGTGCCGCTGGCGGAGCGCAGACGGCAACCGCTGGTGTATTGGAAGGACTGGCCCGGTTGCAGCAAGGGCTGCTGACCGATCACGCCCAGACCCTGAACTTCTTCAGTGTGACCCTGGTCGTTCTGGATGATCCAGTGTCGCGAGATCAGTTGTGCGGCCACCTGGCCGGTGTTGGTGACAGTGATGGTGTAAGCGAAAGAGAAGAGCGAGTGCAGCGGGTCGCTTTGCTCTGGCACGTATTGGGGCAATACGTCAATTTGGATGGCATAGGCGGTCATGGGCTGATGTTAGCTGCGACAATCACGGCATGACGACGACCTACCGCATTGCCCCTTCCATCCTCTCGGCTGATTTCGCCCGCTTGGGCGAAGAAGTCAAGCAAGTCATTGACGCCGGTGCCGACTGGATCCATTTTGACGTGATGGACAACCACTATGTGCCCAACCTCACGTTTGGCCCGATGATTTGCCAGGCTCTCAAACCCCACGCCAAAACCGCAGCGGGTGTGGCGGTGCCGATTGATGTGCATTTGATGATTTCGCCAGTGGATGCATTGGCGGCTTCGTTTGCTGAAGCCGGTGCTGACCTGATCAGTTTTCATCCGGATGCCAGCGCCCATGTGCACCGCAGCATTCAGGCGATCAAGAGCAAAGGCGTCAAGGCGGGACTGGTTTTCAACCCGGCCGAGCCGCTGGATGTGTTGGAGTGGACGATTGACGAGATCGACCTGATCCTGATCATGAGCGTGAACCCAGGCTTTGGTGGGCAGAGTTTCATCGATTCGGCGTTGCGCAAGATCGAGCGGGCCCGCAAGCTGATCGACGCCAGCGGCCGTGACATCCGCCTGGAAGTGGATGGTGGCATCAAAACCGACAACATCCGCCGTGTGGCCGATGCCGGTGCCGACACGTTTGTGGCAGGCAGTGCCATTTTTGGCAAACCCGATTACAAGGCCGTGATCGACCAGATGCGCGTGGCGTTGGGCTGATGGTGGTGCATGCGAGCCTCTCGGGCGCCATCGTGGACCTGGACGGCACGATGGTCGACACCCTCGGTGATTTTGAAGTCGCCTTGAACCACACCTTGGCCGATCTGGATTTGCCGCCGGTCTCGCGTGGCGTGGTTGAATGCACTGTGGGTAAGGGCTCGGAGCATTTGATCCGTACGGTGCTCGCGCACCAACTGGCCTTGCCCGATGTGGCGGCTTCGGCTTGTGTGACGGTGGACCGGCTGTATGACATGGCTTGGCAGCGTTACCAGCACCATTACCTGCGTGTGAATGGCCAGCACGCCCAGGTGTATCCCGGGGTGCAGGCGGGCTTGCAGGCACTCAAAGATGCGGGCTTGGCGTTGGCCTGTTTGACCAACAAGCCTTTGTCGTTTGCGCGACCGCTGCTCGAGTCCAAAGGGTTGGCCGCTTATTTTGGCCATGTGTTTGGCGGTGACAGTTTCGAACGCAAAAAGCCCGATCCCCTGCCCCTGTTCAAGACTTGCGAAGCGATGGGCATGGCCCCGAACCAAACCTTGATGCTGGGTGATTCGAGCAACGATGCTCAAGCGGCGCATGCGGCAGGTTGCCCTGTGGTGCTGGTGACTTATGGCTACAACCACGGCCAGCCTGTGCAAGAAACCCCAGCTGAGGCTTGGCTCGACTCGTTGGCGCATCTGCCCGACTGGTTGGCTGCCCGCCAGGCTTGAGTCAGCGAGCCGCTTGCCGCCTTTGCTACACTAGTTGCCATCATGTTCATCATCCCTTGCCACTCCTGTGCAGCCTGCCTGCCGAGCCATTCCACAGCGGAAGGCCGGGGAGCCTGGCCCTGGCGTCAGCCAGCCGACATCGCCTGAAAACCGAGCGGCCTTGGCTGCTCATCGCGCCCGGCACTGGCCGGGCATTTGGATGAATGAATCGAACCTCGCATTGAGGTTGCCGAGCGCTTTGGAGGCTCTCTCCCGTGATCACCGAACTTGAATTCAAAAGCCTGGCCAGCGAAGGCTACAACCGCATCCCTCTCATGCTGGAGGCCTTTGCGGACCTTGAAACCCCTTTGTCGCTGTATCTGAAGCTGGCGCACACCAAGGACAACGGCAAATACAGCTTTTTGCTCGAATCGGTGGTGGGGGGGGAGCGTTTTGGTCGCTACAGCTTCATTGGCTTGCCGGCTCGCACGCTGGTGCGGGCCAGCGGTTTTGGGGCCGATGCTAAGACCGAGGTGGTTCGCGAGGGCGTGGTGGTCGAAACGGTCACGGGCAACCCGCTGGATTTCATTGACCAGTACCAAAAGCGTTTCAAGGTGGCTTTGCGTCCCGGTTTGCCGCGTTTTTGCGGCGGACTGGCAGGGTATTTCGGGTACGACGCGGTGCGCTACATCGAGAAAAAACTCGAAAACACCTGCCCTCCCGACACCCTGGGCACGCCCGACATCATGCTGCTGCAATGCGAGGAGCTGGCGGTCATCGACAATTTGTCGGGCAAGCTTTATTTGATCGTGTATGCCGACCCGGCCATGCCCGAGGCTTATGCCCATGCCAAAAAGCGTTTGCGCGACCTGAAGGAACAGCTCAAGTATTCGGTGAGTGCCCCGGTGGTCAAGGCCAGCCAGAGCTACCCCGCCGAGCGGGATTTCGCCAAGGCTGATTACATTGCGGCGGTCGAGCGGGCCAAAGAGCTGATTGCGGCCGGAGACTTCATGCAAGTCCAGGTGGGTCAACGCATCAAGAAACGCTACACCGAGAGTCCGCTGTCGTTGTACCGGGCGCTGCGCTCGCTCAACCCCAGTCCGTACATGTATTTCTACAACCTGGGCGATTTCCATGTGGTGGGAGCCAGCCCCGAAATTCTGGTTCGACAAGAACAAACGCCGGAAGGGGCCAAGGTCATCATTCGTCCGCTGGCAGGCACTCGTCCGCGAGGTGCCACGCCGGAAAAAGACAAGGCTGCCGAGCAGGAGCTGATCAACGACCCCAAAGAGCGGGCCGAGCATGTGATGCTGATCGACCTGGCCCGCAACGACATTGGCCGCATTGCCCAGATCGGTTCGGTCAAGGTGACTGAGGCCTTTGTGGTCGAGCGCTACAGCCATGTGATGCACATCGTGAGCAATGTCGAGGGCATTTTGAACGATGGCATGACCAATATGGATGTGCTCAAGGCGACCTTCCCGGCCGGCACGCTGACCGGCGCCCCCAAGGTGCACGCCATGGAGCTGATTGACCAGCTGGAGCCGGTCAAGCGCGGTTTGTATGGCGGTGCATGTGGCTACATCAGCTATGCGGGCGACATGGATGTGGCGATTGCGATTCGCACAGCCGTGATCAAGGACCAGACGCTGTATGTGCAGGCGGCGGCGGGCGTGGTGGCCGATTCGGTGCCCGAGATGGAATGGCGCGAAACTGAGCACAAGGCCCGAGCCTTGTTGCGAGCCAGCGAGTTGGTGGAAGAAGGTCTGGAGTGAGCAGCATGAAAAAAATCAAGCTCCTGATGGTCGACAACTACGACTCGTTTACCTTCAACATCGTGCAGTATTTTGGTGAGCTGGGGGCGGATGTCGAGGTGTTTCGCAATGACGAGATCACGCTGGAAGGCATCGCGGCGCGTCAACCAGACCGCCTGGTGATTTCACCCGGCCCTTGCTCGCCCGCCGAGGCTGGCATTTCGGTGGCCGCGATCCAGCATTTTGCAGGCAAGCTGCCAATTTTGGGTGTCTGCCTGGGGCACCAGAGCATTGGTGCGGCGTTTGGCGGCAAGATCATTCGCGCCCAAGAGTTGATGCACGGCAAGACCAGTGTGATCACCACCACGCAAGAGGGGGTGTTTGCGGGTTTGCCGCAGCAGTTCACGGTCAACCGTTACCACTCGCTGGCGATTGAGCGGGCCAGCTGTCCGGCTCAATTGAAAATCACGGCCTGGACCGATGACGGCGAGATCATGGGGGTGCGCCATACTGAGCTTGACATCGAAGGTGTGCAGTTTCATCCCGAATCCATTCTGACCGAGCATGGTCACGCCATGCTCAAGAACTTTCTCGATCGACCATGATCGCCATGGACCATTTGGGCTTGTTCATCGTTTCGGGTGTGGTGCTCAACCTCACGCCAGGCCCGGATGTCTTGTTCATCGTGAGCCAGGCGTTGCGGGGGGGCGTGCGTCCAGGCATCGTTGCTGCATTGGGCATCGCGGCGGGGTGTTTTGTTCATGTGGCGGCAGCTGGGCTGGGGGTAGGGGCTTTGCTGGCGGCATCGACCACGGCCTTTCATGCACTCAAGTGGTTGGGCACGGCTTATCTGATGTGGGTGGGCATCCAGCTGATTGGGGCTCGCCGCTCATCGGGCGCCCCTTTGGTGTCTGTGCCGGAGATGTCGGCGGTCTCATGGGATTGGCGTGCTGTGTTTTGGAAGGGCTTTGCCACCAATGTGCTCAACCCCAAGGTTGCGCTGTTTTTTCTGGCGTTTGTACCCCAGTTCATACCACCCGATGCACCTGACCCGGCAATGATGTTTGTGGTGCTGGGTGCGATTTTCAACCTCAATGGCCTGCTGGTTTGCTTGGGCTGGGCGCTGCTGGCGGCCTGGTTGTCTGGCCGGGTGGCGCAGGTTCAGCGGGCCATGCATTGGCTTGACCGTGTGGCCGGTGTTTTGTTCGTGGGGTTTGGATTGAAGCTCGCGCTGAGCGATGCTCCAGTGCGTTAACCCATTGATATAGCAAGGATGTAACCATGCCGATTACCCCTCAGGAAGCGCTGCAGCGCACCATCGAGCACCGTGAGATTTTCCACGACGAGATGCTCAAGATCATGCGGATGATCATGAATGGCGAGTTGTCCCCGGTGATGACGGCGGCCCTGATCACCGGTTTGCGTGTGAAAAAGGAAACGATTGGCGAGATCACCGCTGCGGCTCAGGTGATGCGCGAGTTCTCTACCAAGGTGCATGTGGCCGATCCGACCCATTTGGTGGACATTGTGGGCACGGGGGGGGACGGTGCGCATACTTTTAATATTTCGACTTGTGCCATGTTTGTGGCTGCTGCTGCG
>Ga0228702_1002076_pt1 | contig 11876 bp, 12 predicted proteins | sample McNCre217_Aug_MG_2_FD_178018 | JGI IMG/M metagenome (GOLD analysis project Ga0228702, IMG submission 178018) | Freshwater microbial communities from McNutts Creek, Athens, Georgia, United States - 20-17_Aug_MG | ecosystem: Environmental > Aquatic > Freshwater > Creek | place: USA: Georgia... | reverse complement strand
TGACGTTTCGGCACTTACCGGCAAGGGCATCCCAGACCTTCTAGATGCAGTTCTGCTAACCGCAGATGCTGCCCTAGACCTTCGCGCCAACCCAAACAAGGACGCTCGCGGTGTTGCCATCGAAGCGAACCTAGACAAGGGACGTGGTTCGGTTGCTACCGTTCTAGTCCAGTCGGGAACCCTTGAGGTTGGAGACCCAATCGTCGCCGGTGCCGCTCACGGTCGTGTGCGTGCCATGTTCGACGAGAACGGTAACGCGGTTCAGTTCGCAACTCCTAGCCGTCCGGTTCAGGTTCTTGGTCTTCAGTCGGTGCCTCGCGCCGGTGACACCTTCGTGGTGGCTGAGGATGAGCGCCAGGCTCGCCAGATCGCTGAAAAGCGTGAGGCTGCAGACCGCAACGCACTACTCGCGAAGACCCGCAAGCGCATCAGCCTTGAAGACTTCACCAAGGCACTCGAAGATGGCAAGGTTGAGGCTCTCAACCTCGTCATCAAGGGTGACGTATCCGGTGCTGTTGAAGCCCTCGAAGACTCGCTCCTCAAGATTGAGGTCGACGACTCGGTACAGCTTCGCATCATCCACCGTGGTGTTGGTGCCATCACCGAGAGCGACGTCAACCTCGCTACCGTGGACAACGCAATCATCATCGGTTTCAATGTTCGTCCAGACAACAAGGCGAAGGAACGTGCCGACCGCGAAGGCGTCGACGTTCGTTTCTACTCGGTCATCTACGCGGCACTCGAGGACATCGAGCAGGCTCTCAAGGGCATGCTCAAGCCAGAGTACGAAGAGGTCGAGACCGGTACCGCCGAGATTCGCGAGCTATTCAAGTCGAGCAAGGTTGGAACCATCGCTGGTTCGATCGTTCGCTCGGGTTCGATCAAGCGAAACGCTCTGGCACGCGTCATGCGCGACGGCAAGGTCATCTTCGAAGGCAAGATCGACTCGCTCAAGCGCTTCAAGGACGATGCAACCGAAGTCAAGACCGACTTCGAGTGTGGTATCGGCCTAAACGGCTTCAACGACCTGCAGCTCGAGGACATCATTGTGACCCACGAGATGCGCGAAAAGCCACGCGTCTAAGTTATTTAGCAGCTGTCCGTGGCCCCTATATTGGGGTCACGGGCGGCGTTCTTTAAGGAGTAAAAATGGTCGACCACGCTAGAGCACGCAAGCTAGCTGAGCGCATCAAGGTTCTCGTTGCCGAGGCTCTCGAACGCGCCGTAAAAGACCCAGACCTCGGTTTCGTTACAGTCACCGATGTGCGCGTCACCCCAGATCTTCAGCACGCCACCATCTACTACACCGTTTTCGGCTCGGATGAAGACAAGGCCCGTTCGGCCGAGATCATCGAGAAGAACCGCGGTCGCATCCGTGGCGAAGTTGGCCGTGGTTTGAGCATTCGCCTAACCCCGACCATCGAGTTCATCAGCGACGTGGTTCCTGAAACCGCGGCCCACTTGGCCGATGTTTTGGCCGAGGCCAAGCGCCGCGACGAGCAGGTTGCAAAGCTTGCTGCAGGCGCAAAGTTCGCCGGCGACGAGAACCCTTACAAGGAACCTCGCAAGCACGAAGACGAAGAGGACGGCGAGTAGCACTTGGCTATTCCGGGCCTGCTGCTGGTTGATAAAGACCCAGACTGGACCAGCCACGATGTGGTTGCGAAGGTTCGCGGTCTAGCCGGCACTCGCCGCGTCGGTCACGCCGGCACGCTCGATCCAATGGCTACCGGACTGCTCATCATCGGGCTCGAATCCGCTACCAAGCTGCTGACTTTCCTGGTCGGCGAAAACAAGACCTACACCGCCACCATTCGTCTCGGTGCAACCACCATCACCGATGACCGCGAGGGCGACATCCTCAAGCTGGCCGAGCCGGCGCTCGTGCAGGCATTGACCGATGAGAACATCGAAGCGGCCTTGGCTGGACTCCGCGGCGAAATCATGCAGGTGCCTTCATCGGTGAGCGCAATCAAGGTTGACGGCCAGCGCGCCTACGCCAAGGTTCGCAGCGGCGATGAAGTGAAGCTCGCAGCCCGCCCGGTGGCCATTCACAAGTTTGAAATCACCTCTGATGTCCGTCGCGTCGATGGGCAGTTCGCGGACGTTGATGTTCTCGTGGAGTGCTCTAGCGGAACCTACATCCGCGCACTCGCTCGCGACCTAGGGGAGGCCCTTGGAGTTGGCGGCCACCTCACCGCTCTTCGCCGCACCAAGGTCGGCCGCTACAACGTGGAGCAGGCTTCGCGCCTCGAGAACATCTCCCGCGAGAACCTTTCAATCCTTCCAAGTGCCGAAGCTGCGCGTCAGCAGTTCGCGGCACTCGAACTCTCCGAGCAGGATGAGATCGACCTCCGCCATGGAAAGCGCCTTGCCGCCGGCGATGCGCTAGCCAAGCACCCGAAGGCCGAACCAATTGCGGCTTTCAACTCGGCAGGTTCACTCGTTGCCATGCTCGAACGCAGCGGTGGCCAGCTCAAGTCGATGGTGGTTTTTGCCGCCGAGAATGCGTAGTCAACGATGATCGAAATCCTTTACCAGGTTGGTATATGGCTCTCGCTAGCCGTGGGTTTGCTATCGCTTTTGCTTGGTCTGATTGGCCGACCTCCAAGCGGAATCTCGGTGGGTGCGCAAGCCCTGGTTGAGCTGTTCCTCATCGTCCAGCTCGTGGCCAGCATCGTGATCGTGGCATCGGGTGCCCGTGCCAAAAACGACACAGTTGAGTTCTTCGCCTACCTAATCACTGCAGTAATCATCCCAATCGGTGCGGTGCTCTGGGCGCTTCTAGAGCGCAGCAAGTGGTCGACCGTGGTGCTGGGCGTCTCTGCGCTTGCCATCGCGGTGATGCTGGTGCGCATGCACCAAATCTGGACCGGCACTTACTCCTAAATCGAACTATTAGGCTAGAAACCATGGCGAAATCAGCAACCGAAAAGACCAAGAGCCCGCTCGGCGCGGGTCGCACCCTAGTCGCGGTTTACGCGGTCTTCGCAATTGCGGCAACCGTCCGTTCGGCCTATCAGGTCCTCACCAACTTCGCGGCATCGCCAGTGAACTACTCGCTGTCCATCGTTTCGGGCTTGGTCTACATCCTTGCCACCATCGCACTTGCCAAGAACTCCGATGGCTGGCGCCGCGTGGCCAAGGCCACCGTCTCCTTCGAGCTCGCGGGCGTAATCCTTGTTGGCATTTACAGCCTGATTTTCCCGGTGGCAAACATCAAGCTCACCTCGGTCTGGTCGTACTTCGGCATGTACTACCTGTTCATTCCGCTAATCCTGCCAATCCTCGGTTTGCTATGGCTCAGAAAGCGTGACCGCGCCTAATGAAACACTGGCACGGCATTGCTGAGGTACCGGTTGGTATCGGGCCTCAGGTAGTAACCATCGGTAAGTTCGACGGCATTCACCTTGGCCATCAGGCGCTCTTGAAGACCGCTCGCGAGACCGCCGCGGAACTCGGCATCGAAGCGGTTGCGGTCACTTTCGACCGCCACCCGGATGCGTTGCTGAACCCGGCAAATCTGAAGCTCCCGATCATCGGTGAATGCCAAAAGGCAGAACTGCTTGATGCGAACGGGATGGCTGCCCAGCTGGTTCTAACCTTCGATGAGGCGCTTGCCGGATTGGATCCGGAAGAGTTCGTCGACATGGTTTTGGTCACGGCGCTGAACGCGCATGTGGTTTGCGTTGGCGAGGACTTCCGCTTTGGCGCGCAGGGCAGCGGAACCGTTGCAACCCTCATTCAACTGGGTCGCCAGTTCGGCTTTGAGGTCAAGGTCGTCGACGCGGTATCGGTGAACGGAAAGCGCGTATCGACGAGCCTAATTCGCAATCTGCTCGACGAAGGCGATGTGACTGCCGCCGAGGCTCTGCTTGGCCGCCGTCACCAGACTGTCGGCATGGTTGAGCACGGCCTCAAACTAGGTCGACAGCTCGGGTTCCCAACCGCGAACCTTTCGCGCGATTCCGAGGGTTATCTTCCGCTCGATGGTGTCTATGCGGGTTGGCTATACTCGGACGGTGTTCGCTACCCGGCGGCGCTTTCGGTGGGTATCAACGAGACCATCCAGGCGGTACCGCGCCTTATAGAAGCGCATGTTCTTGGAACCAAGGAAATCGACCTCTACGACAAGGTCGTCACGGTCGAATACGTCCGGTTCCTTCGCCGAGCGGCCAAGTTCGATGGCATTGAGGCGCTCATCAAGGCAATCGGCGAAGACTGCGACCAGATCGCCGAGATATTGAGCCACGAGCCGGCCTTCTAGATTCTCAAATAACTCCCAGCATTCTCTCGGGTAACCCACACTTTTACCTGCCAAGGTAATAGCAGGAGGTTTTTCAGATGGCCAAGCACGACGACGAGTTCACATACGATGTGAGCGAAGACGGCGCTACCCAGGATGAAACCTCCGGCAGCGGCCGATCAAAAATCATCAGCGCAACAATGACCAGCATCCTCGTGGCGGCTGGCCTTGCGGGAGGTGCGGCATTCGCGATTTCGCGTCTGCCTCACGATGAGGCTCCGATTGTTTCCGCGGGTAGTGCTCAAACCATCGCGAACTCGGCCACCAGCGCCCAGACGCCAACCCCTGCAGCTACGCCAACGGCGGAGGCTGCAAAAACCATCGTCGTTCCACCGGCTTCATTCGACGACAAGGGCGGCGAACGAAACTTCCACGAGCAACCTGCAGGCAGCGCGGCACAGGCTTCCACCAGCGCAACTGCGGCCCCATTGGCGAGCACTCCGCCATCATTCGGAAACGGTGATGGAAATGAGCGCGAAGGCGATGGTGGCGAACGGCACCACAAAGACTTCGGCGGACTAAAACCAGGCCGTCCGGGTCACGACAACCAGGGCGGCTTTGCAACCCCTGGTACAGATTCTTCTGACGATTAGGCTTGGAGGCCAATATGACTGAAAACAGTCCAGAGTACATAAACGAAGACCTCGAGCAGAGCCAAAAGCCAAGCTTTATCCGCTCGCGAGGTTTCAAGATTTCGGCAATCACCATCGGTTCGGCACTCGCGCTTGCCGGCAGCTTCGGGGCTGGTGTAGTTGCAGGTCAGAAGATCGGCAGCCACGAGTCGAACGACGCATTTGGCAACCACCAGTTCAGCGACCAGAAGTTTGGCAATGGTCAGCTCCCTGGTAATGGCCAGTTCCCAGGGGGTAAAGACTTCGGTCCTGGAAAGGGCTTCCCTGGCAAAGGGTTTGGCCCAGGCGCGGACGACCCAGATCATGGGGCCGGGACCGACATCCCAGGGGCTAAGTCTTAGTAATGACTGGGCTTACTAGCCCGCTAAAGCGAAAGTTCGACCTTCCTTGGTTTATCTGGTTGGCCGGGCTTTCCCTTTATTCGGGATTCTCTTATCTTTACAACCTGGCTAGCGGCCAGCGCTCCGAGTTCTACGCGGCAATCGCAACGAGCATGTCCAAGAACCTGAGCAACTTGTGGTGGGGCGCTGCTGATCCTGCGGGAACCATCACTCTCGACAAGATTCCCGGTTCTTATTGGGTCCCAGCAATCTTCGTGAAGTTGTTCGGCGTCTCAACTTGGTCGGTCAACGCTCCAAATGCGATCGCCAGCATGGTGCTTGTAATCGTGGTGGCCTATGCTGCTCGAGAAATCGGCGGCAGGGGAGCGGGTCTTATCGCGGGTGCGATTGCCGCCTCCACCCCAATCCTCTCGGCGGTTGCTCGTTCGAATCAGCCGCAGTCGTTCCTATTGCTTTGGCTATCTTTGGCAACTCTCTTCGCGGTGAAGGCCCTCAAGCGCAACTCTTTCTGGCACCTGTTTGGTGCTGGCGCATTCATCGCCTTGGCCTTCCACTCCTACATGCTGGTGGCTTGGGCCATGTGGCCTGCACTCGGCATCGCATACCTGTTCACTCAGCAGAAGTGGATCACCAAGATTTGGCATCTGGTGGTAGCTGGTTTGAGCAGCCTATTGCTGTCGCTGGTCTGGATTATTTCGGTGACTCTGACCCCCGCGAGCGCCCGCCCGTACATCGGTGGCACTAATACCAACAGCGCGTGGGAGATGGTCTTCGGCTACAACGGCCTTGGACGTTTCAACGATTTGACCTCGGGAACTGCAATCTCCACCTCGGTCCGTGGCTTCACCCCGCACTTCAGTGGTGAACCGGCAATCTACCGTCTGATGAATGTCCATCTTCTCTCGCAAATCGGTTGGCTAGTTCCGGCATCGTTGGTGGGAATCGCGGTTATTGTCTACCTTCGTAACCTCAAGCCGACCGCCATCTTCGCTATGCTGTTCTACTTGGTCTACGCGGGAATGTTTAGCGTGGTTGCAGGTATGCACCAGTTCTACACCAGCACTTTGGGTATTCCAATGGCACTTTTAATGGCGACCGCATATTCAACCGCCCGTCTGAGCGACAAGACATGGGTGAAAATTCCCATCATCGCTACAGCAGTGTTGACCGCAGGTTTTATTGCTGTTCAGTATCCCGACTATATGCTTTGGGCACCGGTGGTGCAACTGGCTTTGGGTGTCACAGCGACCATTCTGATTTTGCTCAAGGTGTCGGGTAAATGGAAGCTACTTTTACCGGTGTCGATTGCAGCCGCACTCGTGTTCACACCTGCAGTATGGGCAGCAAACACCGTCGAATTCCCATCTAGTGTGAATCCACTTGCAGGACCTACGACTTACGAAGACATGCCAACTGGTCCAGCGGCCGGAAATGCTCCAGGCGCTACCCCTGGAATGCCGGCGATAGGTAAGGGCACTCCACAGGTACCAACCGGACTGTTCCCGGCCAGCGATATCGCGGACCGCAAGATTTTGATTGCTTACCTAGAGAAAAACCGAAAGGGTGCCAAGTTCTTGCTCACCACTTTCAGCACGATGTCGGCCGCCGGATACATCACGTCGACTGGAGACAACATTCTCCCTATCGGTGGTTTCGATGGTTCGGACCCGTCTCCAACTTTGAAGAAGATCAAGGCTTGGGTGGCATCCGGCGACATCAGATTCGTTTTGGTTGGCGGAACTAAGGGCGCGCTCGGTCAGGCTCTGGCAAGTGCCGCCACAACTGCAGTCGGCCAAGACAACACCACGACGATCAAGAACTGGGTTACCACCCATTGCAAGTTGGATACCTCGGGCGCTTCCGTCGAAGACCTTTACGAGTGCTCGCCTTCGAGTTTGAAGTAGCGAAAACTCAGCCCCGACTAGCGCTGTGGCGGGTTTCCGCGTAAACTAGTGAGGTTGCCGTGTAACGGCCGCGGATAAAAAGAGTTCAAAGCATTCCGTTTTGTACGCCGCGCAGCAATCTGAAAGGAACCACATTATGGCTCTAGATGCAGCAGTAAAGACTTCGATCATCGAAGAATACGCAACCCACCCAGGTGACACCGGTTCGCCAGAAGTTCAGATTGCTGTCCTCAGCAAGCGAATCAAGGACCTAACCGAGCACCTAAAGACCCACAAGCACGACCACCACAGCCGTCGTGGTCTACTACTTATGGTCGGTCAGCGTCGTCGTCTCCTTGGTTACCTACAGGGCGTAGACATCAACCGCTACCGTGCTCTAATCGAGCGTCTAGGTCTGCGTCGATAACGCAAGTCTTTCCAAAACCCCCGGGCTCAAGCTCGGGGGTTTTGCTTTACCCGGCAAGGATTGGCGGTTGATAAGTAAAGTTGGAACAGGGGGTTGGGATGGTCAGGTCTGCAGGCAAGTTCAGTGCGAAATGGCTCTTCTGGTACTTGATGCCAATATTTGCAATGGCGCTTGGTGGGATTCAAGCCCTAACACTCGCCAGTTACCCTCCTGAAAATCTTGGGGGTGCGATTGGTGCCATGGTTGGCGTCTATTTCCTCATTGGATTCGCAGCCATAAGCGCGATAATAATCACCCTTGTGATTCTCGTGAAAATGTTTGCTCCAAGTAAAGCAAGAACTTCCGACTAAGCGTCTCCTAGTAAATATCAGACCCCGCTGGTAGGCTTAGGAACGAGTAATCAAGGCCAATTGCTGGTCTTCGGTGGTAGATCTTGGGCGGTATTCCCAAGCTTTTTCACTGACGACCAGAGCTTGCCGCTAGGTCCCAATCGGGGGCGGTGGCTTGATTCCTATGGGCAATCGCCCTTGTTTACTCATTCGCAGCACTAGACGCCTGGCACATGCGTGCCCGGGATAGCAGCGCGCGTCTTAGAAGACAAAGAGGAATAAAGAGGAATACATGTCGATCGACATTAACAACCCACTGATGGACGGCACCAAGTTTGCCGTAGCAACCATCGACAACGGCAAGTTCGGTAAGCGTTACGTTCGCTTCGAGACCGGCCGTCTAGCACAGCAGGCACAGGGTGCCGCAGCTGTATACATGGATGACGAGACCATGCTGTTCTCGGCTACCACTGCAAGCAAGCAGCCTAAGGACCAGTTCGACTTCTTCCCACTAACCATCGACGTGGAAGAGAAGATGTACGCGGCTGGCCGCATCCCAGGATCGTTCTTCCGTCGCGAAGGCCGTCCAACCACCGAGGCGATTCTGGCTTGCCGCCTAATCGACCGCCCACTACGCCCATCGTTCGTTGACGGCCTCCGCAACGAAGTTCAGGTTGTAGTTACCGTTATGGCTATCGAGCCAGACGAGATGTACGACGTAATCGCAATCAACGCAGCGTCGATGTCGACCCAGCTTGCTGGTCTGCCATTCTCGGGCCCAATCGGTGGTGTCCGTGTGGCACTTATCGACGGCCAGTGGGTTGCATTCCCTAAGCACTCGCAGCTAGAGCGCGCAACCTTCGACATGGTTGTTGCTGGTCGCGTTGTTGAAGAGAACGGCGTCAAGGACGTCGCCATCATGATGGTTGAAGCTGAGAGCACCGAGAACGCTTGGGACCTCATCAAGGCTGGCGGCACCGCTGCTTCGGAAGCAGTTGTTTCGGAAGGTCTTGCAGCAGCAAAGCCATTCATCGCTGAGCTAGTTCGCGCACAGGCAGAGCTCGCAGCAGTTGCAGCACGCCCAACCACCGAGTACCCAGTATTCAACCCATACACCGAGAACGTCTACAAGCACGTTGCAGACCTAGCAGAAGCAGAGCTTGGCAAGATCTACCAGATCGCTGACAAGACCGCTCGCCAGGATGCAGACGACGCCCTAAAGGCATCGGTCAAGGAGAAGCTAGCTTCGGTTCTAACCGAAGAAGAGCAGAACCAGATCTCGGCCGCTTACAAGAGCGTCACCAAGAAGGTAGTTCGTACCCGCGTTCTAAAGGAAAAGATCCGCATCGATGGCCGTGGCCTTCGCGACATCCGTCCGCTAGACGCAGAGGTTGCAGTTATCCCTCGCGTTCACGGTTCGGCTATCTTCCAGCGCGGTGAGACCCAGATTCTTGGTATCACCACCTTGAACATGCTCAAGATGGAACAGCAGATCGACTCGCTGAGCCCAGAAACCACCAAGCGCTACATGCACAACTACAACTTCCCTCCTTACAGCACTGGTGAAGTTGGTCGCGTTGGTACTCCAAAGCGTCGCGAAATCGGTCACGGTGCTCTTGCAGAGCGCGCGCTCGTTCCAGTTCTACCTACCCGCACCGAGTTCCCTTACGCAATCCGTCAGGTTTCGGAAGCTCTAGGTTCGAACGGTTCGACCTCGATGGGTTCGGTCTGTGCTTCGACTCTTGCACTTCTAAACGCAGGTGTTCCACTTCGCGCTCCAGTTGCAGGTATCGCAATGGGTCTGATCTCGGACGTCATCGATGGCAAGACTGAGTACGTTGCTCTAACCGACATCCTCGGTGCAGAAGACGCACTTGGCGACATGGACTTCAAGGTCGCCGGTACCAGCGAGTTCATCACCGCTATCCAGCTAGACACCAAGCTCGACGGTATTCCTTCGACCGTTCTAGATGGCGCACTGCACCAGGCTAAGGAAGCGCGTCTGCACATCCTTTCGGTCATGGCACAGGCAATCAGCGAGCCAGACGAGATGGCACCAACCGCTCCACGCGTTATCGCAGTGAAGATTCCGGTTGACAAGATCGGTGAGGTCATTGGTCCAAAGGGCAAGATGATCAACCAGATCCAGGAAGACACTGGCGCAGACATCAGCATCGAAGACGACGGTACCGTTTACATCGGTGCAACCGATGGTCCTTCGGCTGAGGCTGCACGCGCGGCTGTCAACGCGATCGCAAACCCTCACGTTCCTGAGGTTGGCGAGCGCTTCCTAGGAACCGTTGTGAAGCTAGCCACCTTCGGTGCGTTCGTTTCGCTAGTTCCAGGCAAGGACGGCCTACTGCACATCAGCGAGCTAAAGAAGATGGCTGGCAAGCGCGTTGAGAACGTTGAAGACGTTCTTGAGGTTGGCCAGAAGCTTCAGGTTGAGATCACCAAGATCGACGACCGCGGAAAGCTATCGCTAAGCCCAGTTGTTGAGGGTGGCGACGCTGAAGCTGCAGACGCAGACGACGCAGAATAAAAAACTAAAAGGTTCTGGCTCAGATGACTGAAGTAAATTTCCCACTTGACCAGAACGAACTCTCGTTCACCGCTTCGGGGGGCAGTACGATTCGTCGCACTGTTCTCCCGAGCGGTGTTCGCGTTTTAACGGAGACCGTTCCGGGTGCCGCGAGCGCCTCGGTTTCTTTCAGTGTGGCTGTTGGTTCGCGCGATGAAAAGAACGGCCACTTCGGCAGCACTCACTTCCTTGAGCACCTGCTGTTCAAGGGAACCAAGAAGCGCACCGCACTCGATATCGCGGTTGCCTTCGACTCCGTCGGTGGTTCAAGTAACGCTGCCACCGGCAAGGAGCACACCAGCTACTACGCGCGCGTGCAGGACAAGGCGCTTCCGCTGGCCGTAGACGTAATCGGCGACATGCTCACCTCGAGCCTCATCGACCCGATCGAGTTCGAAAACGAGCGCACCGTCATCCTCGAAGAACTTGCGATGAATGACGACGACCCTGAGGACGTTGCGCACGAGGCATTCTTCGAGGCCGTTCTGGGCGAGACCGCACTCGGTCGCCCAATCGGCGGAACCAACCAGACCATCACCGATGTCACGCGTGATGCGGTTTGGGAACACTACAAGGCGAACTATCGCCCACAAGATCTAGTTATTGCGGCGGCCGGTGGCGTAGACCACGGTCACCTGATTGAACTCGTCGAGAAGTCGCTCACCGAAGCCGGCTGGGATCTCTCGATCAAGGCCACTCCGGTTGCTCGTCGTTCGAATGTGGCCACCGAAATCGGTGTTCAGACTCCACTCAAGGTTTTGAACCGCCCAACCGCGCAGGCGAACATTCTCATTGGCTCGCAGGGCATCATCGCGGATGACTCGCGCCGCTACGCTATGGGTATCCTCAACACCGTTCTGGGTGGTGGAATGTCTTCGCGCCTTTTCCAGGAGATTCGCGAGAAGCGCGGTCTTGCCTATTCCGTTTACTCGTTCAACCAGGGTTACGCAGACGATTCGGTATTCGGCCTCTACGCCGGTTGCTCGCCGAAGAAGGCTCGCGAGGTTACCCAGTTGATGGTTGCCGAGCTCGAAAAGGTGGCAGCCGATGGCATCACCGAGGCTGAGCTTGAACTTGCCAAGGGCAATATCGCCGGCGGTATGGCCCTCAAGTATGAGAGCACCCAGACGCGCATGTCGCGCCTATTCAGCGCCGAGATCATGAACGGGCAGTTCATCGACCTTGAGACCACGCTCGCCGAATTCGAGGCAGTGACCTTGGCCGACATCCGCACTCTGGCGGGGGATATCGCTAGTAAGCCGCGCAGCATCGTGGCCGTTGGCGACTGCAAGGAAAGCGACTTCAAGGGCCTCTAAGCCCATTCCGTAAGGCAATATAGGCTTACCGGTTTCAATATTTGAACCCGGGCAAGTTTTG
>Ga0228702_1002075_pt1 | contig 11878 bp, 10 predicted proteins | sample McNCre217_Aug_MG_2_FD_178018 | JGI IMG/M metagenome (GOLD analysis project Ga0228702, IMG submission 178018) | Freshwater microbial communities from McNutts Creek, Athens, Georgia, United States - 20-17_Aug_MG | ecosystem: Environmental > Aquatic > Freshwater > Creek | place: USA: Georgia... | reverse complement strand
GGTCTTTTTTTTTGCCTAAAAGGCAACCACAAAAAGTCAGTAGTCGGTAGTGGACAGTTCGAAGGATCATCCACCATCCACCATTCACCATTTACCATTTAAATCCGATTATCACTTTTATCCTTTATGCTTTGTGCTTTATTATTTACATTTGCTTCATGACAATTCTATACATTATTCTAGCCATTGTAGCCGGCGCAGGTGCTACCTATCTCCTATTTCAAGGCAAATTGGCTCTCCTACAAAGTCAGATAGCTCAATCTAGCCAGGATCAGGCTAAAGTGGCCTCATTGGAGGCAGAAAACCGCGCCATGTTTGGGAAATTATCCCAATTAGAGGGACAAAATGAGACCTTAAAATTAACGGTGGAGACTCAAAAGTCAGATGAAGAAAAACTTCGCAAAATGTTAATGGAAATTAGCAATGAGTCTGTCCTTAGACAAGGAAAGATGCTAAGCGATCAGCAGCAGGTTAAATTAAATGATGTTTTAAACCCTTTGAAGGAGAAATTGCGTGAGTTTGAAGAAAAGGTTAATCTGGGCCAAAAAAATAGCCTAGAGCAAAGTACGGTGCTCATGGAGCAGATTAAAAACCTAACTAGTTTAAATCAAACCGTAACGCAGAAAACAGAAGATTTAACGAATGCCCTGAAAGGATCGAATAAATCGCAAGGAAATTGGGGTGAAATGATTTTGGAGCGCGTATTAGAGAGCTCTGGCCTAAAAAATGGCGTGGAATACCAAACTCAATTCGTGACTAAAAACCAAGGAAATGATACCATCAAGCCAGATGCTGTGATTTTCTTGCCTGATAACAAAAACTTAATCATTGATAGCAAAGTATCATTGGTGGCCTATGAACGTTATACGAGTGCGGAAGAAGGGACAATTGAAAAGGATTTGGCCTTAAAAGCACATATCGAATCATTGAAAACGCATATCAAGGAACTATCTTCGAAAGATTACCACACAGCCTTAGATTTAACGAGTCCTGATTTTACCTTGCTATTTATCCCTATTGAATCGGGATTTGTCGCGACTATTAGTCAAGATACGAGCTTATTTAACTATGCATGGGATCGGAAAATCGTTTTAGTCTCCCCTTCTACCCTATTGGCAACCTTACGAACGATAGCCTCTGTTTGGAAAACAGAATACCAAACGAGAAATGCCATTGAAATTGCACGTCAAGCAGGGGATTTGTACGACAAATTTGTGGGTTTCACGAAGGATATGGAAGATGTGGGAAAACACATCAAGAAAGCCGAAGATGCACATAGTGATGCCATCAACAAACTAAGTACAGGAAAAGGTAACCTAATTAACAGAGCTCAAAATCTGCACAAATTGGGGATCAAATCAACGAAAAAGTTGAACCAAGGACTCGTTCAAGACGAAGAGCCGGAGATCGAGGAAGAATAAAATAAATGGTAAATGGTAAATGGTGAATAGGACTCAAATCCATTTACCATTTACCATTTACCATTTACAATTCATTAGGCTTTCTTCAAAAATTCAGTACGTAAAACCATCATTGATTTTTCGACTTTACCTTCTACTTCGTCCTCATCGTCAGTTAAGCGAATGTTTTTTACCATGGTTCCTCGCTTGATTACGCTAGAAGATCCACGTACTTTTAAATCTTTAATGACAGTAACCGAATCGCCATCTTTCAAAACAGCTCCATTGCTATCGCGAACGATTAATTCTTCATTTTCATCCATTGTATTCTTGTTTTTGGTTAATAAATGAAGGTTGGATTATTTATTCCAACCATTTTTGTTGTTTCTAAATCCTAATAAACGCTGGGCTAAATCTGGTCGTTTTAATTGCGTTAAACGATTTCGAATCCAGTCTTTGTATTCTGGCTTGTACCAGAAAAAGTATTTGTTTTGATTCTGCTTTTCTTCCTTTGTTTTGGCCGTTTTCACTGGCTGCAACGTATAAGGATGTACCCCTGAATAATAAATAACTTCTGCTACAGTCATGGGGGTAGGTGTAAAATCCTGAACCTGTTCCAAATGAAATCCTAAATCCTTTGTCTCAGCCGCTAAATTTGCCATATCCTCTTCTTCGCACCCAGGGTGAGATGAAATGAAATACGGAATCAGGGGTTGTTTTAGGCCAAATTTGGCAGAAATCTCATCGTATTTCTTCTTAAAAGCATGAAAATACTTGAACGAAGGCTTGCGCATTATGCGCAAAGTCGCATCTGATGTATGCTCTGGAGCTACTTTTAAACGCCCCGAAACATGGCGCGTAATCAATTGCTCCATGTATTCATCATGATTTCCATCCTGATTATTTTTATTGAAATCATCCACGAGAAGATCATAACGCACTCCGGATCCCACAAAAGCCTTTTTAATGCCTGGATGCTTATCTACTTTGCGGTAAATATCCGTCAAAGGTTTATGCGAAGTATCTAGGTTATTGCAAATAACAGGGTGTATACAGGAGGGACTGACGCAACGCGCGCAAATATCCTCATCTTTCCCCTTCATTTTATACATATTGGCAGAAGGCCCTCCTAAGTCAGAAATGTATCCTTTGAAATCAGGGTCTTGGGTGATTTGCTCCACTTCTTTCATAATCGACTTCTCACTTCGAGAAGCGATGAACTTTCCTTGATGAGCTGAAATCGTACAGAAGCTACAACCTCCAAAACAACCTCGGTGCATATTCACCGAAAATTTAATCATTTCAAAAGCGGGGATGGGACCACGTTTTCGGTATTTTGGATGAGGTAAGCGCGTATAGGGCAAATCAAATGATTTGTCCATTTCGACTTCTTCCATTGTTTTAAAGGGTGGATTGATGACCAATACATCCTCTCCTACTTGTTGAATGATACGATTCGCTTGCCACTTATTCGACTCAACTTCGACAATTTTAAAGTTCGAAGCATATTTAATTTTATCTGCTAGGCATACCTCATGACTGGCTAATTCAACCGTCTCCCAATCACAAGCTGGAGCCGTTTTCTGCAAGAAAGCCACTTGATTAATATGGGTCAAATCCCCTAATTTCTTTCCTTCCTTCACCCCACGCATAATCTCACGCAAAGGCTGCTCTCCCATTCCATATACTAACATGTCAGCACCAGAATCGACTAAAATAGAGGGAAATAATTTATCCGCCCAGTAATCATAATGGGTCACACGACGTAGAGATGCCTCGATTCCCCCAATTAATACAGGAACATCGGGGTATAATTCTTTTAAAATTTTAGTATAAACAGTGGTTGCATAATCAGGCCTGAATCCTGCTTCACCACCTGGAGTATAGGAATCATTCGATCGTAAACGCTTGTTTGCCGTGTAGTGATTCACCATCGAATCCATACATCCTGCAGTTACACCGAAAAAGTATTTAGGCTTACCTAGTTTCTTGAAATCCCGTAAATCATCCTTCCAGTTCGGTTGCGCTACAATCCCTACTTTCAAACCTTCACTTTCCATGATCCGACCGATCACTGCCGTTCCAAATGCCGGATGATCTACATAGGCATCACCTGAAATTAAAATAACGTCCAGTTCATCCCAGCCACGTTTTTCTACCTCTTTCTTAGTGAGGGGCAGCCAGTCTGTAATCGGTCTTTGATCCATAAAGTAAAATTAACGGAATTTAGGGGCTTAACCTATTGAATATCCTGCCAAAAATCAGGAATCAATTGACATTTTTTTAGTAAATTCGTTCATAGTGATGATTTAAACCTATTTTGAAATTGACAACCCAAGAACTGCTCTTCCAATCGATAGTGCATTTAGCCAGTCCCACAGAACAAATATGGCTAGAAGAAAAATTACAAGGCGATGCGAAAGGATTGTCATTAGCTTTTGTCATGGCGCCCCGCTTCATCGCTAAAAAACCGATTGATGTGGCCATTGACTTAATTCCCGGCTGGAAATCCGAAAACGGAACGCTGGACCAACTAATTCGCATTTATATCATCCTGCATTTAGCCGAAAAAGAAGACGGTCATTCGAGAATTGAAACCCTATTTGATACGGCAGAAATGAATGAATTGGTAGCTCTCTACCGTGCCTTACCGCTAGTAAAGAACCCGGAAATTTGGTTACATCGAGCCACTGACGCTGTGCGATCGAATATGGGACCCGTTTTTGATGCGATTGCCTTTGGTAATCCCTATGCTTCCTCCTATTTCACTGAATTAGCTTGGAACCAATTAGTCTTAAAATGCATTTTTAATGACAAACCCATTCATTTAATTGAAGGTTTGGATGAGCGGGCAAATCAGGCTTTAGCGAATACGTTGGCTGATTTTGCGCACGAGCGATGGGCAGCAGGAAGGCGAGTTCCTTCGCAAGTTTGGCGATTAATCCGCCATTTTGAAACAGAAAGTAAAAAACAAGATATCCAAAGGCTTGCGCAAAGCGCAGATCCCAATGATCAAAAGGCCGCAGAATTACTCAACCACCATAGCCCTCTAGAAGACTGGAAGGTTTTAGAACAAGCAGAACCTATTTACTCCGCCTAATTATATGTGCCAGAACCCAAACGAACACCCATTAAACCCTTCACATTTCGAAGGATCGTCTGAAGAAAAACAAACTGCCCACGAAGTAGAGGGTGGATTTGCAGCCTATACACAGGGAATGAAGTTTTTCGATCCCCATGTTCACATGACTTCCAGAACGACAGATGATTACCAAGCATTGGCTGATGCTGGTGTGGTCGCGATCATCGAACCCGCTTTTTGGTTAGGTCAACCACGAACAGGATTAGCTTCGTTCAAAGACTATTTTGCGAGCTTGGTAGGTTGGGAACGTTTTAGATCATCGCAATTTGGCATTAAACATTATTGCACCATCGGATTAAACTCGAGAGAAGCTAATAATGAAGCGCTGGCAGAAGAGGTGATGGAGATTTTGCCATTGTTTTTACAAAAAGAAGGAGTGGTAGGCGTAGGTGAGATCGGTTTTGATGACCAAACTGCAGCCGAAGAAAAATACTACCGAGCTCAATTAGAGCTTGCTAAGGAAATGGGCTTGCCTGTTCAAGTGCATACGCCACACCGTGACAAGAAAAAAGGAACGGAACGTAGCATGTCGATTGCCTTAGAGCACGGATTAGCGCCTAATATGGTCGTAATTGATCATAATAATGAAGAAACCGTTAAATCTGTATTAGACCAAGGCTTTTATGCGGCCTTCACGATTTATCCCTTTACAAAGATGGGAAATGAGCGAATGGTGGAAATTGTAAAACAGTATGGCTCAGAACGAATTATGGTGAATTCTGCGGCGGACTGGGGCATTTCTGATCCTTTAGCGATACCTAAAACAGCTGCCTTGATGAAAATCAAAGGAATTGCAGAGGCCGATATTGTAAAAGTAACGTACCAAAATGCCTTAGATTCATTTGCTCAAAGTGGACAAATCAAAGAACAAGATTTCATTAACGGATTAGAAATCGATCAATCCTTGAAATTCAATGGCAATACGGTGTTGCGTGGCGGTCAAGCACCACGCGTAGACAAAAACTCGATCTTCATTCGCTAATGTCTAAAATCCGCGCTTTTGCCGAATTAACTCGGCCCGCTAATGTGGTCACAGCCTTATCTGATATTATGGCTGGATTGGCCATTGTGGGCTTTGTCTTTGGTCGATTAGATTACCAGTTCTACCCTGCCCTGTTTTTAGGGCTCTCCAGCATGTGTTTGTACGCAGGAGGCGTGGTTTTCAATGATGTATTTGATCAAACATTAGATTCCATCGAAAGACCCGAAAGAGCATTGCCAAGTGGCCGAATTAAAAGATCCGAAGCTATTATAGGGGGAATATTGTTGTTAGCGCTGGGTATTTTCCTCGCTTTTTGGCAAAGTCGATTGAGTGGAATAGTAGCGATTCTCATCACATTTTTGGCCCTGTTTTACGATTGGAAAGGGAAACACATGCGGTATTTTGGCCCTATAAATATGGGTCTGTGCCGCGCTTTCAATCTTTTATTAGGAATGAGCGTCTATGAATTAGGCGTTTTAGAGCAATTCCCTGTGATCGCCATCCCCTTGATTTATATTGCTGCCATTACGCTGGTTAGTCGAGGTGAGGTTCATGGTGGAAAAGCGACTACACTCTATTTTGCCGCTTTTTTATTTTTACTTGTTCACGTCTCTCAGCTCTATTTTGCGGAGCGAGTGGAGTTTGCCTTGGCCTTTGTCTTGGCCCACTTTATCCTGATTTTCAGAAAACTAGGCGTTGCGATTAAGAATCCAGTGGGTAAAAACATTGGTTTAACAGTAAAAACAGGGGTTTTGACACTTATATTGATGAATGCAGCTTGGGTGGCATCGAGTGGACAATGGATCATGGCCCTCTTTGTTTTAGCCTTATTACCCGTATCTTTGGGTTTAGCTAAAAAATTCGCCGTTACATAAACCTATGCAATCTTTAAAACAATATTTTCAGGTACCCTATTCCTACGAGGTATTCTTCACGGAACGATTATTTGCGCCAGAAAATAGCGTTTTTGCTGATTTTGTCCAAAGCTTTGGCAACCCTAGCTTTCGCAAAAAGATCCTTTTCGTCGTCGATAAAGGGGTAACCGACATTCATCCTCATCTAACGGCAGCGATTGTCAGTTATTTTCAGCAAAATTCACCTGCAGATTTAGCACCCGAAATTTTAGTGCTTCCTGGTGGAGAAGTATGTAAAAATGACCCACGCTTTTATGAAGAGGTTATTCGTGCTCTAGATGAACATGGAATCGATCGCCATTCTTTTGTGGCTTGTATCGGTGGTGGTGCATTTTTAGATATGGCAGGTTATGCGGCAGCTATTTCCCATCGAGGAGTTAAATTTATCCGTATTCCCACTACCGTTTTATCCCAAAACGATTCTGGTGTAGGGGTCAAAAACAGTGTTAATTACCTGGGTAAGAAGAATTTCCTTGGAACCTTCGCCCCTCCTGTTGCCGTATTTAACGATTACTCCTTCCTAGAGAGCTTAGGAGAACGTGATTGGCGTTCTGGTATCGCAGAAGCTATAAAAGTGTCCCTAATTAAAGATATCCAATTCTTTACGTGGTTAGAACGAAATGCTGAGGCACTGAATCTACGGGATAAAGAGGCCATGAAAGAGCAAATTTACCGCTGTGCGGATTTGCATATGCAGCATATTGCGAGTGGAGATCCTTTTGAATTAGGATCCGCTAGACCATTGGATTTTGGGCATTGGGCAGCGCATAAATTAGAATACTTGAGTGATTTCAAAATCCGCCACGGAGAAGCCGTTGCCATTGGAATCGCCTTGGATAGTATCTATTCTCACTTGATTGGCTATTTGACCAAAGAAGAGGTAGAGCGCATTATTCAATTACTGACAAAATTGGGATTTGCCATTTTCCATCCAGCTTTGGCCGAAAACGACAAAATCAATTTAACCAATGGCTTAAATGAATTTAGAGAGCATCTAGGTGGGCAATTAACCATTACATTGCTTGAAAAATTAGGAAAAGGTGTAGAAGTGCATACCATGGATTTAGCCACTATCAAAAAATCAGTTGATTACCTGGAACAAATCGCTTCTATATGAAAACGCCCTACGGACACCTAAGTTATTGCAGTAATATTCATACGGGGGAAATTTGGTCTGAACATTTTGAGCAATTAAAGCAACACGTTCCTGCTATAAAGTCGCAGATATCTCCAGACCAAGCCATGGGCCTAGGTCTGCGTTTTGCGAATCAAGCGAGTATCGATTTACAAGAACCTGAGCAATTAAAGGCCTTGCAATCTTGGCTTGCTACTCAAGATTTATATGTTTTTACCTTGAATGGATTCCCTTATGGGGGGTTTCATAACACGATCGTTAAAGACCATGTACACGCGCCCGATTGGACGACAAGCGATCGCAAAGAGTATACGATCCGATTAGCCCACATTTTAGCGGCATTGTTAACAGAAAAGGAGGGTGGAATTTCGACCTCTCCGCTGTCTTATAAATATTGGTGGAATTCGGAGGAAGAACGAGTACAAGCCATGCAGCAATCGACCAAAAACCTGCTAGAGGTGGTCGACGTATTAGCTGAGATTGAACAGAATACGGGCAAAACAATCCACATCGATATCGAGCCAGAACCGGATGGTTTATTGAGCAATCACAGTGATTTCGTGGCGTGGTATGAAAATATATTATTACCTGCCGGTAATGCAAATTTGATTCGAAAACATGTTCAATTGTGCTTCGATATTTGCCATTATGGTGTAAGTTTTGACGCACCGAAAAGAAGTATTGCTGAACTTCGGGTAAAAAATATTCCCGTAGGAAAGATTCAAATCAGTTCGGCCCTGCGTGTCGATTTGAGAGAAAAGGAAGCTGAAAAGATCACTGAATTACAGAAATACCAAGAACCTGTTTATTTACATCAGGTCAAAGCTTTGCGTAAAGATGGTTCCTTTCAAGAATTCAAAGATTTAGATGAGGCCTTTGCGGCCTATCAACCCAATACCTTCGATGAATGGCGGGTACATTTCCACGTACCTCTCTTTTTAGAGACCTATGGTTTATTGGGTTCAACTCAAAAAGAAATCAGAGAAACGCTTGAAATTCAAAAATCGAGCCCTGTTACAAAGCATTTGGAAATTGAAACTTATACTTGGGGTGTCTTACCTGCTGCCTTTCAAGTACCCATGGCTGAATCCATTAGCCGAGAAATAAAAACCATCACAGACTTATTAGGATGATGAAAAAGACTGCAGTTATCGACGTGGTAGGTCTCAGCGAAAGTATTATTTCCGCAGAGTATACCCCCTTTTTGTACGCATATATCCAAAAAAAACAGATTCAAAAAATCAAACCTCCCTTTCCTGCCGTGACAACCACTTCCCAAAGTGTGTATGTAACGGGGAAAAATCCTTCCGAGCACGGCATTGTAGGTAATGGCTGGTATGATAAGACTGACTCTGAAGTGAAATTTTGGAAACAATCCAATCCCTTAGTAGGTGCGGAAAAAATCTGGGAGGCGGCGAAGAAAAAGAATCCCGATTTCACCTGTGCTAAAATGTTTTGGTGGTACAATATGTATTCATCGGCGGATTATTCTGTCACTCCACGCCCCCAATACCATTCAGACGGCGTAAAAGCACCAGATTGCTATTCGCATCCAGCAAGCTTACGGGATGAATTGCAAGCGAAGCTAGGTACTTTTCCTTTGTTTCATTTTTGGGGGCCTAACGCGAATATCAAGTCCACCCAGTGGATTGCAGATGCCTCCATCTACGTAGATGAAAAATACGATCCTACCCTGAACTTAATTTACCTTCCACATTTAGACTATTGTCTACAGAAGTTAGGAGTAGATTTACCGGCGATTGCTAAAGAATTGAAAGAAATTGATCAGGTATTAGAACAACTGATTACTCATTTCGAAGCCAAAAACGCGGAGATTATTTTACTCTCTGAATATGGAATTAATGATGTGAATACCCCGATTCATTTGAATCGCATCTTGCGTGAGGCTGGAAAGATCGCCATTCGTGAAGAACAAGGATTGGAATTACTCGATCCTGGTGCTAGCGAAGCCTTTGCGGTTTCGGATCACCAAATCGCACACATATACTGTAAGAACACAGCTGAAATAAGAGCCATTTTCGAAAAGGTCCCAGGTATTGCTAAAATCCTCAGTGGAAATGAATTAGAAGACTACCAAATTGCACACGAGCGTTGTGGTGATCTCGTTTTGGTCGCAGATTCTGACAAGTGGTTTACCTATTATTATTGGTTAGATGATGCGAAAGCACCGGACTTCGCCCGCTGTGTTGATATCTTTAAAAAACCAGGTTACGACCCAGCCGAAATGTTCATGGATCCCAAAAATCCCTTCATAAAGCTCAGAGCAGCCTATAAATTAGCGCGCAAGTTTTTGGGATTCCGTTACCGAATGGATGTGATTCCGCTAGATGCTAGCCTCGTAAAAGGATCACATGGAAGTCCCTTCTGTGATGAAACATACTATCCTGTTTTTATTTCGTCGCAAAATTGTCCGCAGCAGATACCAGCAACAGAAGTATATCAATATATTTGGGAAACTATTTTTCCAACATAACATGAAAAAGATTAGCACAATTTTTGCCTTCGTTGTAGCAATGATGGCATTCAGCAACCAAATCCACGCGCAAGGTATGGATCCTCAAGCCATGGTTCAACGTCAAGTTGATCGCATGACAACTGAATTAAGTTTATCAAAAGACCAAGTAACCAAAGTAGAACCTTTGATTGCTGCTCGCATGAAAAAAATGATGGAGTTGCGCGAGCAAGGAATGGAAAGAGAAGAGATGATGGTAGAAATGAAGAAAGTGAATGATGCTCAAGCTGAGCAATTCAAAACGATCCTTACGCCAGAACAACAAGAAAAATACAAAACGATGCAAAGTCAAATGCGTCAAGGTGGCCCTCCAAGAAATGAATAAAAATAAAAAAAGCTCCTCAAATTGAGGAGCTTTTTTTTATTTACCTAATACGATATTCACAATTCGTTTAGGAACGACAATGACTTTCGAAGGACTCTTGCCCTCCAAATGTTTTGTTACCTGTTCATTCGCTAGCACTGCTGCCTCAATCTCTGCTGGAGTGGCAGATACAGGGAAAGCTAATGTTAACTTTACCTTTCCGTTGAATGAGATCGGGTAATTAAAATCATTTTCTTCTAGGTATGCGGCGTTAAATACTGGGAATGTCGCATAAGATAGGCTTCCCTCCTGCTCACCTAAAGCTACCCACAATTCTTCTGCTATGTGCGGTGCATACGGAGACAACAAGATCACTAATTCACGTAAAACGGATTTTTTATGGCATTTTAATGTCCCTAAATCATTCACACAAATCATTAAAGTCGAAACCACGGTATTGAAAGAGAAGCGATCTAAATCGTCTTGTACTTTGCGAATCGCTGTGTGCAATACCTTCAACTCTTCAGGTGTGGCAGCTGCGTCTACTAATTTGGAGGTATTCGTATTGTCATCAAAGAATAATCGCCATACTTTACGCAAGAAATTATGGGACCCTGAAATGCTATTCGTATTCCAAGGCTTAAATTGCTCTAAAGGACCTAAAAACATTTCGTAGACCCGAAGGGTATCTGCCCCATATTTGGCAATTAAATCATCCGGATTAACGACGTTAAACTTCGATTTCGACATCTTTTCCACTTCCCAACCGCACACATATTTGCCGTCCTCCAGGATAAATGCTGCATCTGCAGGCACATCGTTACGCGACTTTTTGAAAGCCTCCACGTCTAGTACATCGTTTTCTACGATATTCACATCCACATGCAGTGCTACCACCTCATACTGATCTTTTAAACCATGTGAAACGAAGGTAACTTTATCCGCCTCTTTCAAACGGTAAACAAAGTTCGAACGGCCTTGAATCATCCCTTGATTAATCAATTTTTTGGCAAATTCTTCTTCTGGCACATAGCCTAAATCTTTCAAGAATTTATTCCAAAAACGAGAATACAACAAGTGACCCGTTGCGTGTTCTGAACCACCAATGTATAAATCCACCGCTTTCCAATAGTTAATTGCCTCTTTCGAAGCAAATTCTCTGGAATTCGTGGCATCCATATAACGATACCAATACCAAGATGAACCAGCCCAACCTGGCATGGTAGACCATTCATAATCGTATTGGCCTTTGTATTTCCAATCTGCCGCAGCACGCCCTAAAGGAGGTTCGCCCGTTTCTGTAGGCAAGTATTTATCAATTTTAGGTAGTTCTAAAGGTAATTCAGATTCATCGATCAAATAAGGTAATAAATCACCTGATGCAGAAGGCTTAAAATACACAGGAACAGGTTCTCCCCAATAGCGTTGACGACTAAATACCGCATTACGCATTCTGTATTGGACTTTT
>Ga0228702_1002070_pt1 | contig 11890 bp, 8 predicted proteins | sample McNCre217_Aug_MG_2_FD_178018 | JGI IMG/M metagenome (GOLD analysis project Ga0228702, IMG submission 178018) | Freshwater microbial communities from McNutts Creek, Athens, Georgia, United States - 20-17_Aug_MG | ecosystem: Environmental > Aquatic > Freshwater > Creek | place: USA: Georgia... | reverse complement strand
CGCGTCGACCATCCATTCGCTCAACCTTCAGAACTCCCCCGTCAATCTCAACGCTGTCTCCAGCCGAGGGAATCTTGCCGAGAACGCTCATGAGGTAGCCGCCCACAGTTTCATAGGCACCATTTTCAGGAATCTTGATGGCGAGCTCTTTGAGCTCATCAGGGCGCATTAGGCCTGGGAACAGCACCGAGCCGCCACTGCCGCGTCGAACTCCCACGCGGGTGCGGTCGTGCTCATCCGCGAGTTCGCCAACTAGTTCCTCGATCAGGTCTTCGAGAGTTGCTAGGCCAGCGGTGCCGCCGTATTCGTCGACGACGATCGCCAACTGCAGACCCTTTGAGCGCAGCAGTCCCATAAGCGACTCGAGCGGCATGGTTTCCGGCACGCGCTCGGCCTCAACCGTGATTGCTCCAACCGAAACCTCATCGCGCTTGGCACGCGGCACTGAAGCCGCTTGCTTCACGTGAACTACGCCGATGACGTCGTCGCTTGACCCATCGATGACAGGGAAACGGCTGTGACCGGTTTCGTTGCAGAGCTGAATGACCTTGGCCACGGAGTCTTCGCGGTCTACGACGTGCATGCGCGGGCGTGGGGTCATGATGTCGGCAGCGACGAGCTGGTTCAGTGTGAGGGTCTTGGTGATGAGAGTCGCGGTCTGCTGGTCCAGCGCGCCGAGGCTTGCCGCGCGGCGAACCAAGCTGGCCAGTTCATCGGCGGTTCGCGAGGATGAAAGCTCTTCCTGAGGCTCCATACCGAGTAGGCGCACAACGCCGCTACCGATGGCCATCAGGCCCTTGATCATGAAACCAAACAGCCAACTAAAAGCCAACTGGAAACCGATGACGAAGCGGTTCACACCGAGCGGGTTGGTGAGCGCCCACTTTTTCGGAATCAGTTCACCGAAGAGCGACGAAAACAGGGTGGCGATGACCATCGTTAGGACCGCCGCAGTGGTTGAAGCGGCCGCATCGCTGAGACCCAGCTGCGAAAGCCCCGGATGAAGCAGCTTCTCGAGAGCCGGTTCGGCGATGAAACCTGTGAGCATTGTGGTGAGCGTAATGCCAAGCTGGGCACCGCTCAGATGGGTGCGGGTCTGCTTGAGGGCGCGGATGGTGTTGCTAAGGCCCTTTTCACCGCGCTCGTGGCGCGATTCGACCTCATTACGTTCGAGGTTTACGAGACTAAATTCACTGGCTACAAATAGAGCCGAACCGAGGGTTAGAACCACTCCGACGCAAACGAATAACCACTGGTTCATCGGTGCGTACCAGCCGGCCAGATAATGCAATAACTATGGTCATCCATGGGTAAATCCAGCATAGCCACCCAAAGTGAACACATCGGCGTTTTTGGCGGCTAAAAACTGTCTGTGAAGTTGCCTGAAGAGCCTTTTGACTTCCGATTTCGGGCTAGGCTTGTAGGGCAATTGAATGGACAATGCGGGATTTTGAGGTGAGCTCTTGTCGACTGAAGCAAGTCACGGAGAAAACGAATTCGGAGCCAACGAATGGCTCGTTGAAGAAATGTACGAACAGTACAAATCCAACCCAAACTCGGTAGACGAGGAATGGCGACCAACCCTAGAGCGCTACGCAGCCCACTTGGCTTCGCGTGCAGGAGCGGCAAGCGCAGCGCCTGTTGCAGCCGCAGCGCCAGCTGTTAGCACCCCGACCCCTGCTGCAGCACCGGTTGCAGCCGCTCCAGCCGCAGCAGCCGGCGAGCCAAGCCCAGTTCTAGTGGCAAAGACCACTCGCGTTGAGGCAAAGCCAACCCCAATCCCTGCGCAGGCCCCAGTCACCTCGTCAATCGGCATCGTCGATGAAGAGGCAACCGACCAGGTCACCATCCTCAAGGGCATGCCAAAGACCCTCGCTGCCAACATGGACGCATCGATCTCGATGCCGACCGCAACCAGCGTTCGCACCATCCCGGCGAAGCTAATGATCGACAACCGCATTGTCATCAACAGCCACCTTGGACGCACCCGTGGCGGCAAGGTTTCGTTCACCCACATCATTGGCTTCGCCCTCATCCGTGCGCTCAAGGAATTCCCAAGCCAGAACGTCTTCTACCAAGAAGTTGACGGCAAGCCTGCAGTTGTGCAGCCAGCCAACATCAACCTCGGTCTAGCAATCGACATCCCTAAGCCAGACGGCACCCGTGCTCTGCTAGTTCCAAACATCAAGCGAGCACAGCGTTTGAACTTCCAGGAATACCTCAACGCCTACGAAGACATGGTCAAGCGTGCTCGTAACAACGCGCTAACCGCCGCCGACTTCCAGGGCACCACCATCTCGCTAACCAACCCGGGCGGTATCGGTACCGTTCACTCGGTTCCACGCCTGATGGCTGGCGCTGGTTCGATCATCGGTGCGGGCGCACTTGAGTACCCAGCTGAGTTCCAGGGCATGAGCGAGGCTCAGGCCGCAAAGATGGGTATTTCGAAGACCATCACCCTCACCAGCACCTACGACCACCGCGTCATCCAGGGTGCCGGCAGTGGCGAGTTCCTCAAGAAGGTCCACGAGTTGCTTCTGGGCGCTCGCGGCTTCTACGACGAGATCTTCAACGACCTTCGCATCCCTTACGAGCCGGTTCGCTGGGCTTCGGACTTCGAGACCGACGAGAACGACGACCGCAGCAAGGCATCGCGCATTCAGGAACTCATCAACGCCTACCGCGTTCGTGGTCACCTGATGGCCGACATCGACCCGCTCGAGTACGTGATGCGCACTCACCCAGACCTAGACATCCGTAACCACGGTTTGAGCCTCTGGGACCTAGACCGCACCTTCAAGACCGGCGGTTTCGGTGGCAAGCCAAAGATGCTGTTCCGCGACATCTTCAAGATTCTGCGCGACTCGTACTGCCGCACCGTTGGTGTTGAGTACATGCACATCCAGGACCCAGAGCAGCGCAAGTGGTTCCAGGACAAGCTTGAGCGTCCATACGCAAAGCCAACCCACGATGAGCAGCTCCACATCCTGGAGAAGCTCAACGAGGCAGAAGCCTTCGAGACCTTCCTTCAGACCAAGTTCGTTGGCCAGAAACGCTTCTCGCTAGAGGGTGGCGAATCGACCATCGCTTCGCTAGACCAGATCCTGCAGCTCGCTGCCGACAACGGCCTCGATGAGGTTGCAATCGGTATGGCTCACCGCGGTCGCCTCAACGTTCTAACCAACGTTGCCGGCAAGACCTACGGTCAGGTATTCCGCGAGTTCGAAGGCAACTTCGACACCAAGACCGTTCAGGGTTCGGGTGACGTGAAGTACCACCTGGGTACCGAGGGCGTAATCACCAGCGCCAACGGCAACACCGTAAAGGTGTCGCTAGCCGCTAACCCAAGCCACCTCGAGGCCGTCAACCCGGTTCTCGAAGGTATCGTCCGCGCAAAGCTCGACCGCATGGGCAAGAACGCCTACGAGGGCGACTTCCCAGTGGTTCCAGTTCTCATCCACGGTGACGCGGCATTCGCCGGTCAGGGCGTTGTTCCTGAGACCTTGAACATGTGGAACCTTCGCGGTTACCGCACCGGCGGAACCATTCACCTCGTCATCAACAACCAGGTTGGCTTCACCACTCCTCCATCGGAGAGCCGTTCGACCGTCTACTCGACCGACATCGCCAAGGGCATCCAGGCGCCAATCTTCCACGTGAACGGCGACGACCCAGAGGCAGTGGTTCGCGTAACCCAGCTTGCCTTCGAGTTCCGCCAGCAGTTCAAGAAGGACGTCGTAATCGACCTAGTTTGCTACCGCCGCCGCGGTCACAACGAAGGTGACGACCCATCGATGACCAACCCACTCATGTACAACCTGATCGAGCAGAAGCGCTCGGTACGCACCCTGTACATGGAGAGCCTGGTTGGCCGTGGCGACATCACTCAGGAAGAGTTCGATGCGATCAACGCGAACTTCCAGAACAAGCTAGAGCAGACCTTCGCCGAGGTTCACGAGGCGATGAGCAAGCCTGCAGAGGTTCCATCACGTCCGGCCGGTATCGGTACCACCGCGAGCGACCACTCGGTCATCTCACGACCAACTGCCATCAGCCAGCAGCTCGTTGAGCTCATCGGTGACGCACACAACAACGTGCCTCCTGGCTTCAACGTTCACCCTAAGCTTCAGCAGCTACTTGCCAAGCGCGTCGAAATGTCGCGCGAAGGCGGCATCGACTGGGGCTTCGGCGAGCTTCTGGCCTTTGGTACCTTGCTTCTCGACGGCGTGACCGTTCGTCTAGCTGGCCAAGACAGCCGTCGCGGTACCTTCGTACAGCGCCACGCCGTGTTCCACGACCGCGTAAACGGTCAGGAATGGCTACCGCTTCGCAACCTGAGCGACAACCAGGCCAAGTTCTTCATCTACGACTCGCTCTTGAGCGAGTACGCAGCGATGGGCTTCGAATACGGTTACTCGGTTGAGAACAAGCAGGCTCTGGTTCTTTGGGAGGCTCAGTTCGGCGACTTCGCCAACGGCGCCCAGACCATCATCGACGAGTTCATCTCGAGCGCCGAGCAGAAGTGGGGACAGACCTCGGGTCTAGTTCTGCTTCTTCCACACGGCTACGAGGGACAGGGTCCAGACCACTCGAGCGCACGCATCGAGCGTTACCTGCAGCTCTGTGCTCAGAACAACATGACCGTTGCTCAGCCTTCTACCCCGGCTTCGCACTTCCACCTATTGCGCCAGCAGGCTTACAGCGACCAGAAGCGTCCACTTGTGATCTTCGCTCCAAAGTCGATGCTTCGCCTAAAGGCCGCATCGAGCGCGGTTAGCGACTTCACCTCGGGTGGATTCCGTCCGGTAATCGGCGACGAGCAGGGCCTAAACCCAGCCAACGTCACCCGCGTACTGTTCTGCTCGGGCAAGGTCTACTGGGATCTATTGGCAGAGTCGCAGAAGCGCAACGATGGCAAGACCGCAATCGTTCGCGTAGAGCAGCTCTACCCAACCCCGGTCGACGAGATCAAGGCAGCTTACGAGCAGTATCCAAACGCGGAACTGTTCTGGGTTCAGGACGAGCCTGCAAACCAGGGTCCATGGACTTACATCGGTCTGTTCTTGCCTAAGTACATGGACGGCAAGGTTGCAACCCTCGTATCCCGTCCAGCATCTGCATCACCTGCCGCAGGTAGCGCGAAGACTCACGCCGCCGAGCAGGCTGACCTGATCGCCCGCGCATTCGCATAAAGTTATGAAGGGGTTGGGCTTAGGCCCAGCCCCTTCATCTTTAGTTCCAAAGCCCTAAAAACAAGTTCTAAGAGAGGTCGCAGTGTCCCGTCGCGATATTCGAATCGTCATTCTTGGCGACTCGACCATCAGCGCCGCCGGCGACCCTCGCGGAATGGGCTGGGTAGGCCGCGTAACCGCGAAAACTCCAAGCCACAGCCCGCGCGTAGACATCTTTGCGCTGCCGGTACCAGATGAAACCTCTGGCGCTCTGGCCGACCGTTGGAAGGCTGAAGTTACCCGCCGCTTCTCCCCTGAGACCGACAATCGCCTTGTCATTGCGCTGAACAACCTAGATCCAGCGAGCGGCATCTCAATCAGCCGCAGCCGCCTGAACGTTGCAACCATCCTTGATGAATGCAAGCGCGCAAACATCAGCACGTTCTTGATTGGCCCGCTGCCAAGCCACAACCCAGAGCTAAACAACCAGATTGAACACCTGGCCAGCGGCTACGAGGACGTTGCGGCGCGCCGCGGTATTACTTTTGTGGACTGCTTCCGCCCATTGGTAGAGCACACCGGCTGGAAGAACGAGATTGAAGAGTCGGAAACTAACCTGCCTGGGCAGGTTGGCTACGGTTTGATCGCGTGGTTGGTGCTGAACCGCGGCTGGTACGAGTGGCTCGAACTAGAGCCAACCGAATAAAAAACGAGTTGGCTTTCTAGCCCTGGTGACCCTTGTGAGCCTGCTGGATGTCGCGGATTCGCTCGAGGATGCTGTCGGCCAGCTCCTGAGGTGGAACCTCGGTGCAAGAACGCAAAATCAGGTCGTTCAGCGACGCCTCTAGGTCGTAGTCGAGTTCACACGAGTCGCAGTGCGCCAAGTGTGCGGTGATCTCGGTCATCTCAGCCTCGGAAAGCTCCTGGTGCAGGAACTCGTGAACGTGGCGTTTAGTCTCTTGACAGTCGAATTCGGCCATGGCCCTAATCCTTGCCCTTCATCTCAACGTCGTAGCCTTCTTCGCGTGCGAACGCCATTAGTTCTTCGCGTAATGCCTTTTTACCTCGGTGAAGGCGGCTCATGACAGTACCAACCGGCGTGTCCATGTTTTTGGCGATTTCCGCGTAAGGAAGACCTAGTACAACTGCTTGCAAAACAACTTCTTTAAACTCCGATGGCAAACGGTCAAGAGCCGCAATCACGTTGGATGACGGCATGTTGTCTAGTGCCTCGACTTCGGCAGACTTACTGGCCATCGATGTGAGCGATTCGGCCGTACCAATCTGCCAGTCTTCGAGCTCGTCAATCGAGCCGCGAGACTTATCGCGCTTTGCCTTCTCAATGTTGTTGAGATTGGTGTTGCGCATGATCTTGATGAGCCAGGCCTTTAGGTTTGTACCCTGCTCGAACTGACCCCAGCTCTTGAACGCCTTGATGTAGGTTTCAGAAACCAAATCCTGGGCATCCTCCTCGCTGTTGGTCTGGCGGCGAGCCATGGCCAAAAGCAAAGGCATGAGTGGGATGGTGAGCTCTTCGAACTCTCGCATCTGTGCAGGTGTTGCCTGCTTTTTCGGGACTGTCATCGAATGCGAGTTTACCTTCGAGAATCCAAATTGGGTCAAAGGCGCGTTAATGCTGGTCACATGGCCCTCCTTTGCAGTCCGTGAGTGGTAATTTTGAAACCAATGTCTGAGCTAAATCATTCCCCGCACAGTGAACACCCGTTTTGGCCTGCCCCGGTTGCCACTGCCGCAGTAAACGCGACCGTGCCGCTTCCTGGCTCGAAGTCACTTACTAACCGCGAACTCGTGCTGAGCGCGCTGGCTGCGGAACAGACTCTGCTCACCGCTCCCCTGCACTCTCGAGACTCCGCGCTGATGATCGAGGCATTGCGTTCGCTCGGTACTCGTATCGATGAAAACGTAAACGGCGACCTTCTCGTAACCCCGAAGCCTCTTGAAGGCCCGGCAACCATCAACTGTGGCCTTGCCGGCACCGTTATGCGCTTTGTGCCGCCGATGGCGACCCTCGCGACCGGCGAAATCACCTTCGATGGTGACGCTGCGGCTCGCAAGCGCCCGATGCACACCACCATTTCTTCGCTTCGCGCACTCGGCGTTGAGGTTGATGACGGCGGAGCCGGCTCGCTGCCTTTTACCGTCAAGGGAACCGGCGTGGTCGAAGGTGGCGAACTCGTCATCGATGCCAGCGCCTCGAGCCAGTTCGTTTCCGGCCTGCTATTGAGCGCGCCGCGTTTCGAGAAGGGCCTTACCCTGCGCCACGAGGGCGAACACCTGCCGTCGCTGCCTCACATCGAGATGACCCTGGACACTCTTGCCAAGCGCGGAGCTCGTGTTTCAAACCCTGAGCCAACCGTTTGGCGTGTTGAGCCGGGACCATTCGGCGGCGGCATGGTTGCCATTGAGCCAGACCTTTCAAACGCTGGCCCGTTCCTCGCAGCCGCAATGGTTGCAGGCGGCAGCGTAACCATCCCGGGATGGCCGGACAGCACCACCCAGGTTGGCGACGAGTTCGACGGCATCCTGCAGCAGATGGGCGCAACCATTGTGCGCGATGAGCGTGGACTGACCATAACCAGCGATGGCAAGATTCACGGAATCAACATCGACCTTTCCATCGGTGGCGAACTCGCACCGGTAGTTGCTGCACTTGCTGCGCTCGCCGATAGCCCGAGCGTAATCAGCGGCATCGCTCACTTGCGCGGTCACGAGACCGATCGCCTCGCAGCCCTCGCAACCGAAATCAACCGAATCGGCGGCATCTGCCGAGAGACTCCGGATGGCCTCGAGATTGACCCGAGCGACAACCTGCACGGCGCCAAGTGGCTCAGCTATGAAGACCACCGCATGGCCACCGCGGGAGCCATCATTGGACTTCGCGTGCCTGGCATCGAAGTTGAAAATATTGCCACCACAAGCAAGACCATGCCTGACTTCGCGCAGATGTGGCTCAAGATGCTTGGAGCCAACTAGTTGAGTTGGCTCTACGATCAGGGTGATGACCGTCACGATCTCGATGAGACGGACGTACGCATTCGCCCTAATCCAAAGGGCAACAAGCCTCGCACCAAGATTCGCCCCGAGCACAAGAACGCCCCGATCGGCATGGTTCTCGGTGTAGACCGAGGCCGTTACCGCGTACTGCTTCAGGATGATGAGCGCATGATCGACGCCACCCTCGCCAAGGAACTGCGCAAGCAGGGACCGGTTGTGGGCGACCACGTGGCGCTCGCAGGCGACACAAGCGAGACTGTTGGCGCACTTGCCCGAATCGTCCGCATTGAGCCGCGCACGAGCCTGCTGCGCCGCAGCGCGGATGACTCCGATGTGGTTGAGCGCGTAATCGTCGCGAACGCAACCCAGATGATGATCGTAGTGGCGATTGCCAACCCTGAACCTCGCACCCGCCTGATTGACCGATACCTCGCTGCTGCCTTCGATGCGGGCCTTCGTCCGGTGCTCTGCATCACCAAGGTTGATCTCGCGAACCCTGACGAGTTCCTTTCGCACTTCCCAGGTCTCGACATCCCGGTGATTTTGAACCGCTCAGACTCCCCTAGCATCCCAGCGCTTCAAACCGTGCTGGATGGCGAGAGCACGGTTGTCGTCGGACACTCAGGGGTGGGTAAGAGCACGATGGTGAACGCACTGGTTCCGGGTGCAATGCGCACTACCGGCGTTGTCAACGATGTAACCGGACGCGGTCGACACACCTCGACATCAGTGCGTGCGATTGCGCTTCCAACGGGAGGAAGCCTCAAAGGCGGCTGGATCATCGACACCCCTGGCGTTCGATCATTCGGTCTCGGGCACGTCAAGTTTGAGAACGTTTTGAAAAGCTTCCAAGACCTTTACGAGGTCATTCAGAAGTGCCCTCGCGACTGCAGCCACCTAGCTGGTTCGCCAGACTGCGGACTCGACGAGGCGATCGAAGCCGGTAGCCTCGGTGTTCACGGAGCCGCTCGCGTGGATTCCTTGCGCCGCCTAATGGCTTCGCTCGAAAACAAGGCCGAGTACTAACCACTAAATTTGAGGCATGACCATGAGCCACGACTTCACTAGCGACCTAGCGCTTGCGCAACTTCTTGCAGACGCCGCCGATGAAATCTCGCTCGCTCGCTTCCGTGCACTAGACCTCAAGGTTGAGACAAAGCCGGACCGCTCCCCTGTGACAGACGCCGACAAGGCAGTCGAGGCTGCTCTCAAGGCCATCCTCGCCGAGCACCGGCCGGAAGACGGCATGATTGGCGAGGAATATGGAACTACCGGACAAGACGTCCGTAAGTGGATCATCGACCCAATTGACGGCACCGCGAACTACATGCGCGGCGTGCCGGTTTGGGCCACCCTGATTGCGCTTTCCATCGATGGCAAAGCTGTGCTTTCGGTCGTTTCCTCGCCGGCACTCGGACGCCGCTGGTGGGCTGCACCTGGCATCGGCGCCTTCACTCGCGATGTTGACGGAAGTGTTCGTTCGATCGCGGTAAGCGGCATCGGCGACCTAGAGAACGCCTCGCTCAGCTACAACAACCTGCAATTGTGGGACTCCTACGGCTACCTTGACGAACTGATGTCGCTGAGCCGCCAGGTTTGGCGAACCCGCGCCTACGGCGACTTCCTGTCATACATGTACCTGGCCGAGGGGTCGGTTGACATCGTCGCCGAGCACGACCTAAAGATTTATGACATCGCTGCGCTGGTTCCAATCGTGGAGCAGGCCGGTGGCGCATTCAGCGCGATCGATGGACCTCTTACCGAGGCCAGCTCATCGGTGCTCGCATCAAACGGCAGGCTTCAGGCTGCAACCGCGAGCGTACTAGCCAAATAACCCAGTCGTTGGGCGCTAGCCAACCTTGTGGCCCGCATGCTTTGGCAGGCGGAAAGCCCCATATGTGGAGGCCAACAGGCACAAGGCCATCGCAATCAAGACCACTTTGAAGGCCAACGGGTTGTGCACTCCCCCGGCGAAAATGCTCAGCGAGCCCACAAACACCGCGATTCCCAGCGATGATGCAATCTGCTGAACCGTGCCCGAAAGCGGATTGGCCGAACGCATCTGGTGCGCTGGGACATCTGAGTATTGAAGAGATGCATAGGCCGTGAAAGCAACCGAACGCGCTGCACCACTGAGCACCAAAAGCGCCGCCACCTCGATGAAGTTCATCTGGGCGGTGAGAAGTGAACTGAGCGCGAGCGTGCCGGCACCGACAGCTGTGGCTAAAACAATCACGCGCTTGAAACCGTAGGTACGAACCGCGAAGTTTGCGAGTGGTTTGATGGCGATATTGCCAACGAACAACCACATAACCATGAGACCGGCATGTGCGGCCGACCAATGGAACGAAGACTGGAACATCAGAGTGAGAACAACTGGCGCGGTTCCGACGGCCGAGCGATACAAGGCACCGCTTGCATTCCCCGCGCGGTATGTATTGATCGCGTAGAGACGAAGATCAAGCAGTGGACGCTTTGCTCGCAGCATCCACACCGCAGCGGTGATTACCAGCGCTATGCCGAAAGCTATGGCCAGCAAGCGGATTGGGTCGTTCGCGAACTCGACCAGGCTCAGCGCAGGTATGAGGGCAAACAGTCCCGTTGCCAGCAACAGCGCACCAGTCACGTCGAGTTTCTTGACGTGCCCGCCATCGGGGTCTTGCTTCGGAGCGAGGCGCGAGGCCAGCAGCGCCGCAATCAGCCCGATTGGAACGTTGATGAAAAACAGCCAGCGCCATCCAAGCGTGTCGGTAATGATGCCACCGATAGGCGGAGCCAAAACTGGCGCAGCCAACGCGGGCCAGATTAGATACGCCGTTGCCCTAAGCAGATGCTCCTTCGGGGTGCTTCTGAGAATCGAGAGCTGGCCGACATTGATCATCACGGCCCCACCGAAGCCTTGCAGTATTCGGAATAGAAGCAATGCGACGAACGAGTTGGCAGACCCGCAAAGCACCGATGCGACGGTGAAGAATGCAATGCCAGCAACGAAACTATTCCGTACGCCGTATCTATCGGCGAACCATGCCGTTAGAGGAATAGTTGCTGCAACAGTTGCGAAGTAAGCCGACATGGCAAGGGCCGAGGTTGCTACCGAAACTCCCAGTTCGCCGCCAATTTTGTTGAGCGCTGTTTGGATGATTGTTCCGTCTAGCAACTCCATGAACGAAGTGGCAGCAACGAGTAGCGCAAAGCCTCGCGCAAACTCGTCCTTTGACCTCATGCCTGCAGAACCTTCAGCAAAATCCGTCTTGGCTTAATCCGCCGGGTCGGCTACCAGCGGGCAGCGTCGTAGTCAGACTGGATGCGTCGGATAGTGCCGCTTGCCCCGCGCAAAATAATGCTGTCAGTGCGAATGATCGGCCCCTTGCGGCTAACGCCCTGGAGCAGGCCACCATCGGTGACACCGGTCGCAACAAACAGAGTGTTGTTACTTGTCACCAGCTCATCCGCTTCATAGACGTGATTCATCTTGAGCCCAGCAGCGATACCGGCAGCTGCCTCAGCTTCGTCCTTTGGCGCCAGTATGCCTTGGATGAAGCCATCCAGTGCCTTGATGGCGCAGGTGGTCACGATTCCTTCAGGGCTTCCGCCGATGCCAACACAAAGGTCGATACCAGTGCCGTACATGGCCGCCTGGATGCCACCAGCAACGTCGCCGTCGAGAAGCATCTTGGTACCGGCACCCGCCTGGCGAATTTCTT
>Ga0228702_1002066_pt1 | contig 11908 bp, 12 predicted proteins | sample McNCre217_Aug_MG_2_FD_178018 | JGI IMG/M metagenome (GOLD analysis project Ga0228702, IMG submission 178018) | Freshwater microbial communities from McNutts Creek, Athens, Georgia, United States - 20-17_Aug_MG | ecosystem: Environmental > Aquatic > Freshwater > Creek | place: USA: Georgia... | reverse complement strand
CGGACAACCGCCCGCCGTGGTCTACTTCAACGCAACCCAAACCGATCAGCAGGTGCAGGCAGTAGCTTAAACCAGCCGGAAAACTGTCCAAGAGTTGGGGAGTAGCTCAAACTTCGGCCTCAAGGTAGGCACCATATCGCGGGGCCGGTTTGAACAGCGGATCCGTGAACTGGCAGCGGGCAATCCGATGCCGGTCGCCGCAACCGAACCCATGCTCAGCGCGCGATCAGCGCTGCGGCGAGAGTTGGCCGGCCTTGAACGCCATGTCCGGCAACTTGCGCAGGAAGATCCGGTCTGCCGCCGGTTAATGTCGATGCCCGGGATCGGCGCTGTTGTAGCACTGACCTATCGATCTGCGGTCGATGATCCAGACCGGTTTACTTCCTCGAAGAAGGTAGGCCCGTGGGTCGGCCTGACTCCCTCCCGCAACCAGTCGGGCGAGCGAGACAGCTCGGGCGGGAGCACCAAGGCGGGCGACGTCAACCTTCGACGCGCACTGTGTCAGGCTGCCACAGTGATGATGCATCGCGGACGAGCTACATGGCTGAGAACCTGGGCCGCGAAACTTGCGCGCCGTCGTGGAGCCAAGCGTGCAATGGTTGCGCTGGCTCGGCGTATTGCCGTCATCCTGCACCGCATGTGGAAGGATGACATCGACTTCCGCTTCGATGCTCCGGTGATAAATGCCGACTGAAGACGCAAGCTCCAGACTGCTGCCCGCCTGATCGCGGGCCTTCGAGGTCCCCACGGGACGCGGTTCCGATGATGCCGTGCTCAGGACTGATGCCGATCACATCGAGCACGCCAATGAGATGGGCACGTCGGAATTGCATTGAACCAGCATCATGTTGGAGGCCACCGCGCCGACCACGGACCGAAGCATGCACCCGGGGCGACCTCAGCCGAACGCACACGTGAAAGCAGGATGGCTCAGAGTGAAGACTCGACGAAGACCGCACACCCAGCGGCAGATGGCGTATGCCGAAAAAGCCTTGCCTAATACGCCCCCGTTACCGAAGTCCTGACCCTAGGACGGGCGCTGTCGCCGGAATACGGGGCGGGCGCGGTCAATACTATTATAGGTTATAAATCCTAGCGCGTGCCAGATCGCGGCTATAATAATCAACTTTCAACTTTACGCTCAATCCCCTTCCCCCACAGGATCCTTTGCTCCTGCATCAGGCGCTGCCATCATAAGACGGAGTTTCGCACATGTGCTGGAAAGATCAAAGTGTTCAATCACCTGCGCGCGCCCCGCAGTTGCAATCTTATTGCGTAAAGACCCATCACGCGCAAGGCGCACGATAGCATCTGCCAAGGCGGCGGCATCATATTCCGGCACCAGCAGGCCGCAGTTCGGAAGAATCAGTTCGGCAATGCCCCCATTGGGGGTGGCGATTACGGGCAGTCCTGCGCCCATGGCCTCCATGAGGAAAACGGGAATACCCTCTTTGTCACCGTCACGGGCGGTGACGCTGGGCAGCACGGCCACATCATAAACGCCTGCGCCCAGCCGCTGCATCAGCGCTTCATGGCCCAAAACCCCGCCGAAGGTGATTAAATCGGCAATGCCCAAATCTTGGGCAAGATGGCGCAGCGCCTGTTCAAGCGGCCCATCGCCAAACAGATCAAGCGCCAAATCGATACCGTTCGCGCGTGCGCCTGCAATTGCCCGAAACAGGGTTTCATGGCCCTTTTTGGCCACCATCCGCGCCGCAATGATCCCGCGCATTTGCAGCAGTGCACCCGCCCGCAGATCAACCGCCGTATTGGGAAAATTCACGCCCATTCGCACCAACTGCGGCGCCGTTTGGCCCGCAGATTGCTGTGCCACGATTTCCTCTGCGCCAGACTGATCGATGGCGCGGATGAACACGGCATAGCGCGATTTTTCTGCAATAATGTTGCCTTGGGCAATGTCATATCGGTGCGCTGTTATGCTGAAAGGAATACCAGACACCCGCGCGGCGATCAGGGCCATCGTGGCAGGAACGGCAATCCAATGCGCATGGATATGGTCCACACCAGCACGCCGTGCCTGCCGTGCAAGCCAAACACCCTTGGCCCAGACCGCCATATTGCGAAGCCACAGCTTTGGTTTGCGTGGATCAAGTGTCGATAAAAGCACCCGCGACACCAGCAATGGGTTGCGCAGCAGTTCACGGGTAAAGCCCACCAATATCGGCAGATCAATCAAGCCACGCCCCCAAGTGCGGCCTTGCAACTTGCGCCCATCTTCATGCACTAAGCGGATTTTGCGAACAGGAACCACTGTTATGTTCCAACACGCTGCAAGATGGTTGTTTATTTCCGCATAGATAAAGCCCTCGCCAGGCCCATAAGGCAGGTTTTTTGTGACATAGATGACGTTCATTCAAGCCTATCCTTGGCAGGTCTTTTGGCCAAAGGCCGATCATTTCCCGTTGCCTGTTTTGCATCTTCCGCTGATGATAGCCCGCTATTGAGGTGGGAATATTGCTGCGCGCGGTGTAAAATCGCTTTTGCCCCCGCATCCCAAATCTGCCGCTGTTCAAAATTATGTTTCATCGCCAAGGCGCGCGCCTGCCTGTCTGCAAACGGCAAAGCGGCAAAGGCTGCAAGAGCCTGCGCAATTGTGGCGGCGCTGACAGGCGTTGCAATGGCAATATCGCTTGCCCCAGCGACTGTTGCAGATGGCGTCGCAATCAGCCCAATGCCATTGCTGACGGCCACGATGCTAACCCCGCTTTGAGAATCAAACCCCTCGTAAGGGCATAGAATGGCGTCGACATCCGATAGAACCATGGGCATTTCGGGATCTTCGATGTAACGGTCCATCACATCCGCCCCCGCTATACCCGCAATTTCTTGCTGGCACTGCGTCCAATACGAACGATCTTGTACGCTGCTTTTTCCTGCTATTCTGAGAGTTATGTTCACGCCCGTTGATTGCAAAATGGAAACGGCGCGAATCGTCTCTAGGATCATCTTATTCTTACGCAACGTACCCAGCACCAAAACGCGCACCGCGCCCGAACCGCCCTTTGGCGGGTGAATTCCCTGAATGGCAAAAGGCCCATGATCGATGGTTAAAACGCGGCTTGGGTCTATCTTTGCCTCGACCTGCAGCCGATCAACTTGCGGCAGTTTCATGGCAGCAATCAAATCAAAACGCCGATAGCACCAACGATACGCCGCCTTTTCCAGTTTGCGCATAGGCAGACCAAAGCGAAAACTGTGCGGGTAGAAATCGTGTAAATTCAGAACCGACACCATGCCGCGCAGCCGCGCCACAAGTGCAGGCAAAACAGAAATCGGCGTTGTGCTGCCCAGTTCAATCATCACAAACGGCTTGCCAGATTGCGCGTGCCGCAGCACGGCATAGCCCCCAGCGATGGACATCCACAACATACTTAGCAGTTTGATAATCCGCCCAAAATTCGCGTTGGGCAAAGGTAGTATGACCCTTTGGCAACCAATGGGTTCATGTTCCATCGGTGGCGCGATGAACAAAACTGTCGTATTTTCAATGCGGGCAGCTGCCTCGGCCAATTCTGTCGCAAATCGCCCCATCCCAGACTGAGACGACAGCGTGAAAAGAACCAGATCAGCGGCTTTCATGTGGCAGCCCCTATGCGGTTCAGATGCCGCAATGTCATGCGCAAAAGAACTATTGAAAGGAAAATCTCCACAAGCGCGCCCGCCGCCACAGCCGCCACGACACCGCCAAAAGGCACTGCTATCATGCGCGCTGCATTGGAAATTATATAGCCAGCAATTGAGGTCCGCGTAAAGGCGCGGTCCAAGCCCAACCCAAACATCACCCGGCTGAGAAACGCATTTGTCCCCATCGGGATGGCCCAAAGGGCAAATGCTGGTAACACATAACTCAAAAGGTCAGCCGAATCTGGGGCAAGAAATCTATGCGCTATGGGCGAAATCAACGCCACAAGAATACCGCTGCTCAACAGCAGAATAAGCACGAGCAACCCAAGATTTCGCAATAGCTCAAGGCGCGCAGTTTTTAGGTTCCTGATAACGCGCAGCATAACCAAACTTGCAAACGGTAGAACGAATAAGCCAACGATAGAAAGACATATGCGCTGCGACAAGGCCGCCGCCGAGGTGGTACCCGCGCCTTGTGATGAGGCAAGCAGCAAAACCACCATTTGCGTCAGCAAGAACACGCCTGATTCCAGCATGGCAAGTCCAAAAGACCGCCCCAAACCTGCAACGGCCATTTTTTCAACTGGCGCGGTGGGCGGCAGGTCTTTGCGAAAATTTGACCGAATAGCATATGCGGGCCAGAGTGCAAAGATCATCCCTGCTGCGTACAAAAGGGGCAAAAGCCAATGCGCGGGGGACGGCACAAACGCCCACGCCAACACAACCCCAAACACAAAGGCAAGATTCGCCGATAAATACCCTGTCGCGGCCAGTGCTATCCGCCCTGCCGAAGTAGATACCGCCGATACATATCCAACAAATATCGCCGCACCCAACGCAGGTGCCAGCACTGCGACTGGCACAGAAAACTGTTGGAAATCACCGAAGGGCAACCACCACAGCACGGCCGCCGCCAGCCACGACGTCACAATCGCGATCAGTGCAACCTTTGTGATCTGCCCTTCGATAGCCCACAGCTGCGCAGGTTTTTGATCTATGGGCTGCCCTGCAAACCGAGCGGCAAAAGCTGTGGTAAACGGCCCTGTCATAATCGCAACAGCGCAGGTCATCGGAAATATGGCCTGATAGAAAACGTCGGTTGTGCCCGTAAAGCCAAAGGCGATGACAATCATGAACTCGCGCGAAATACCAATAACCCGCGACAGGACCAGAACCAAAACACCCGAACGCATGGCGCGAAACATCAGAGCTCGTCTCTCAGCCGTTTGACGCGCTTGGCAGTTGCTGCTGAGTGAAAGACCGCGATCGCAGCCATAAAATCCAGCGGCCCGTTCGGGTTGGCGAAAAGACCAGCATATTCAAAATGGCCGCCGACCATCACATAAACGACAATTGCCGCCAATCCCGTGGATTGATCCGCGACAAGCGCCATGGTGAGCAAACGCACAAACAGCCATGTTAGGACCAGAAAGCCCATAATTCCATACATCGCTAAGGTTTGAAACCACACACTATGCAGCCCGCCGCCCACCAAATTCTGCAAGCGATCCACCTGCCAACTCTCGGTAAAATTCAAGATTGAAAAACTATTGGCCATAGCCTCTGCAATAGAAATGGGGCCGCTTCCAAAAAAGGGTTCATTGGACCATCGGTCCAAGGCAATGCCCCAAAGGTTGGTGCGCCCAGCCAAAGCTTGGGCGATGTCCGGATTATCTGCAAGCGACGCATAAATGCCAAAGCCAAACAGCGTACCAAGAATTGTTATGCTAAACAGCGTCGCAAGTGGGCGCAGATTTCCTGCAGACGCCAGCCGACTTACCTTTGCCCAAACGGCCACGATGGCAATTGTTAAAACAGCTGCGGCGATGGGCGTGCGCGTGGCAAGGATGATGCTGGCGATCGACAACACCAGCAATACACCAATCTTCATGCGTCTTGACCCGCTGAACAAATAGAATGCGCTCAAAACCAAAATAAAGATCGCGCTATTTGCAGAAAACGCGCCGCTGAACTGCAGTTCTGCCTTGGCCAGACGCGCCTCTTGCCATGTCCATCCCCCGATCAAGACATTGCTAACAGCCATCATCAAAAGCACCATCAGTCCAAGGAACACAGTGAAAAAGAATGTCCGTAGGAAATCACTTTCTGGCGCAGACGCCGCAGATGCACCAATCAGGGCAGAAACAAAGAACATCAAGACCACACTGCGCAATGCGAGGAACATTGTTTCCTGTGAAAAAACAAAAAACAAGCTGTGTAAAAACAACAACAAACACCAAGGGGCGAATATCGAAATTGTGGCGCGATTCAGAAATAAACCACGCGTATCCAGGATGGCCCCCAACAGAAGAACAAAAAGACCAAGGCGCCAAGCATAGTTTAACCCTTCGGCCCCACCAAAGGTACTTGGGGCCATGCTGATCAGAAAAAGAACGGCCGCCATAACCGCCATAATCATACCAAATGTCCAACGCATTTGGCGCTGCGCAGCCATCGGGGCCACAGTGGCAGAAGATTGAATACTTCTGCGGTTTATGGGGCTAATCAGTGTCACCGCGCTGTGGCGACATATAAGGTGTCACCCCTGATCAATCCGTATGTCATGCAATCAGGTTCTTGTGCGGTCATTTTCGTCACATCAAACCCCGCTGCCGTGATGCGGTTTTCAATATCATCACCAAAATAGCGGAGATGATCATCTTGACCAAAATGTTGTATACGCTGCTGCGGAGTTATGACCGTTGCGTTTTCATACGTACTTGTCCAGCCGTGAATGACGGGCACCATGATCAGGGCGATCCCGCCAGTGGTCAACACGCGCCGCAATTCAAGAAGTGCCTTCGTGTCATCGACATGTTCCAGCACATGTGAACAAACGATCACATCGACACTTGAATCGTCTAGTGCCAAGGCCTCAATATCCAAAACACGGCAGCCAGGTGCTGGAACAATATCTGCGCCAATGTAATAGCCAGCTTTGACGCGCAGTATGGCCTGAATAGCTGCGTCGGGCGCAAAATGCAGAACCCGACGCGTGGCCCAGTGCTGTTGGTTGCGTGCCAGCCACAACGCCATTTGACGGTGCCGTTCAAGGGATCCGCAATGACTGCAAATCGCATCCAAGCGCAGCGGCATCCCAAAGGCAAAAAACTGCCCCTTCTTTTCGCACACGGGGCAGTTTCGTGGCCCCGTGCCAAATGTTCTGGGAATCTGGGACAGCAAATGCTTTAGGGCCAAAGCATAAATCCGCCACTTGGTTTTTCTTGCGCCCCAGCCCGGCCCGAAACGCCCACCCGCACGAACCGAAGACTTGGCAATAATCGTTGGGTGAACTGGGGTCGGGTTTGGCACTGACATCGGGATTTATCCTGGTTGGTCAAAATTGGCTTCAGTCTACAAACAAGGTGATTTCCCCGCTCAATCTATCATATCGGCACTTCAAAACTATTAAACCCCAACATTGCGGCAAAATGTACGTATTCAACAGACTGGGGCAACTGCGCTCCTTAGGGTCAGGACTCGTTCTCGTTTCATAGCCAGAACATGACGGTTGCGGCGAGTGCGACGGCGGAGAGGAAGACCTTAGGGCATCTGTCGTAGCGTGTTGCGACGCGCCGCCAATCCTTGAGCCGCCCGAACATGATCTCGATCCGGTTGCGGCGTTTGTAACGACGCTTGTCGTGCTTGATCGGCTTGCCGCGCGACTTCCTGCCGGGGATGCAGGGCTTTATCCCCTTGTCCTTTAACGCTTCCCTGAACCAATCGGCATCATAGCCACGGTCGGCCAGCAGCCAGTCTGCCTTTGGCAAGCTGCCCAGCAGTGCCGCCGCGCCGGTGTAATCACTGATCTGGCCTGCCGTCATGAAGAACCGGATCGGGCGTCCATCGGCATCGGCGACGGCGACGGCATGCAGCTTGGTGTTCATGCCGCCCTTCGTGCGGCCGATCAGACGGCCCCTCTGGTCGCCTGCCCCCCCCCTTTTTCGACCGCAGGCTGGTCGCCGTGCGGTGCGCCTTGAGATAGGTCGCATCGATCATCACCGTTTTCGGAACGGCAGCCTCGGAGGCCAGATCATCCATCATCCGGGCGAACACCCCCTTGTCGCTCCACCGCTTCCAACGGTTGTAAAGGGTCTTCGGCGGGCCATATTCCCGGGATGCATCGCACCACCTCAAGCCATTGCGATTGATGAAGATTATGCCGCTCAGAACCCGCCGATCATCGACACGGGGCTTGCCATGGCTCTTGGGGAAGAAGGGCTCGAGCCCCGCCATCTGCGCCTCGGTCAGCCAGAAAATGTTGCTCATCGGTCAGTCTCCTTGCGGAGGCTGAATCTCGCCGCAAGTGCAAGATCAATGGGTCCTGACCCTAGCCATTGTTACAGGACAATCATAAACCGCGCACCCGTCATCGTGCGCCGTTAAGACATAAGGGTTTTGATCTGGATTGGCCTGTGCCAGTTTTCGACGGGATGGGGCGTTACCGTTGTTTTTGTATCTGTTCCTCGGGTCGGCGGGATCCCGACAAATTTGCAACGGATTGCGCCGCTCGACTAACATCGTAAAATGAGGCAGAATAATTACATGCGCTTGCACAACGGTGGCCCTGCTGTGAATAACGCGCCTCCAGCGATTATGTAGCTAACGCCGATTTATGAAAAGCCCTATCATCATATGCGTTTCAAATCCTGCAAGGTTATTGGATGGGGGACATGACATCCTACCAAGGACTCGCATCGTCAAAACCACCTTTCCAGCTTTACAGCAGGTCTGGATGGCGTTACGATTTTCCTTTGAAAATAGGGCGGTGGCGCGTGAACGGGCCGTTTGCAAAATAAAAACTGTGCAACAACGGAAGGCCGAACAACCATAAGTTTAATTTCTTTTGCAGGAAAGATGCCCAAAATCTTTCTGTCGCCTGATAACTACCTTACTGAGGTTTAAGCCATGTTGTCGCTGATCTTTTTGTTATTGTCTGTGCTTAGCGCTTTGGCAGTGGTTTATCCGTATGTAATTTATAACAAAATTCTGAACTTAAGGCCCAGCAAGCCACTTAACCCAAATGTGGGGCATAAGTGTCCTGCCACAATTTTGTTCTGCGTCTATAATGAAGCCTCGGCGCTCCCCCAAAAACTGAAGAACCTTGCCGAACTTAAGTCGCGGCATCCAGAGCTCGAAGTGCTGGCGTTTGATGACGGGTCTTCGGACGGTTCGGCGCAAATGATGCAGGCGCATAGTTCGCTGCTTAGGGTTATTTCGGGCGGTGGGCGCAATGGCAAGGCGCATGGGATGAAGGTGATGGCGGCGCAGGCCAAGGGCGATATTTTGATCTTTACAGATGCCAATGTGACCCTGCGTCCAGATGCCATTGACGCCTTGATGCCTTGGTACGGCGATCCACAAGTTGGTGGGGTTTGCGGGGCACTGGCCTATCTTGCAACGGACAGTTCCGCAACGGCAAGCGTCGGCGGTCATTATTGGCGTTTGGAAGAGAAACTCAAGTCCAACGAATCGCGCACGGGGAATATGATGGGGGCCGATGGGTCGATTTTCTCAATTCGACGCACGCTTTACCCAGAATTTCCAGATACGGTTCTTGATGACATGACGGTGTCGATGCATGTCGTGTTTGCGGGTAAAAGGCTGATTAAGGTCGAAGACGTTGTTGCCTACGAGGGGGCAGTCGCCCAGCGATCTGAAGAAATCGCCCGCAAAATCCGCATAGCAGCGCGGGCGTTTCACACGCACCAATTCTTGCGACCCCATCTTGCGAGGCTGAGTCGATTTGATAAGTTCAAATATATCTCACACAAACTGATCCGGTGGTTCGGCGCTGGATTTTTGACCCTTTGCGTCGTGTTCTTCTTGCTGGCCGCCGCCTTTGTGAAATGGGAGCTGGCGGTGATTTTGATTTTTCTTTTCGGTGTGAGCGGCTTTGCCGTATTAAAGGCAAAACATGGTCCGTTAGCGGCCATTATGGAGATTGTCGTGGCCATGTTTGCCACGCAGATTGGCGTGATCCGTGCAGTTCGGGGCGAAACGTTCGCCGTTTGGAATCCTGCGAAGTCACGCTGACTGAGCTACTCCCCAACTCTTGGACAGTTTTCCGGCTGGTTTAAGCTACTGCCTGCACCTGCTGATCGGTTTGGGTTGCGTTGAAGTAGACCACGGCGGGCGGTTGTCCGCCATGGGCGGCGTGGGGCCGCTGGTGATTGTAGAAAGTGATCCAACGTCCAACGCCAGCCTTGGCTTGTGAGCCGGTTTCCCAAGCGTGCAGGTAGAGAGACTCATACTTCAGCGACCGCCAGAGACGTTCGATGAAGATGTTGTCGAGGTAACGGGCTTTTCCGTCCATGGAGATCTTGGTCTTGGCCCGCTTGAGCCGGTCGGTCCAGTCGAAGGATGTGAACTGACTGCCTTGGTCGGTGTTCATGATCTCGGGTGGGCCGAACTTGTGGATCGCCTCGTTCAGCGCCTCGAGGCAGAACTCGGCCTCCAGCGTGTTCGAGATGCGCCCGGCCAGCACTTTGCGCGTGAACCAGTCCATGATTGCCACGAGATAGAGGAAGCCCCGCCGCATTGGCAGGTAGCCGGGGCCGCACGATGCGGTTCACGATGAACTGGCCGGGCACATATTCCAGCTCTTCGGTGACATCTTCCCCGATCCGGCGCAAGCGGCCACCGCAATCGGTGCAGGCATCCGAACCGGGGCCGAGTTCGACCTCCATCCGCGGGATATGATCAGGGATCGGCCGGCGCTTGGGTTTGTCCTTCTCCTCGATATCCGGCAACTTCATCCGTGCCGTCATCGCGGCAGCGGCGATCTCACTGGTCTCGAGGGCCAGTTGCAGCTGTTCCGCCGTCTCAGACGAGGCTCCAAACCGGTGCGCCCGGTGCACCGCCAACTGATGGCGCAGCTTCTCGATCAGGATCGCCTGCGCCTTCACTTCGGCCAGCAGCCGCGCGGTGAAGCTGCGCAGTTCCTCGGGGTCTTCCGGCAAGGCAAGGGTCTGATCCAGCATGTGGGAAGTTTATCCCACTGTATTCCTTGTGGGAATCCTCTTGATCCCGGATCGGCAGATTATCCCGCAGCCAGAGGCCGCCAAGTCCGCTCTGGTGCGCGCCAGTCGATCCCTTCCAAGAGCATCGACAGTTGGGCGGGCGCCAGCGCCACCTTCCCCTCCTTAGCCGACGGCCAGACGAACCGTCCCTTCTCCGGTCGCTTCATGAACATGCAAGAACCTTGACCGTCCCACCAAATCACTTTGACCAAATCGCCACGGCGGCCCCGGAATACAAACAGATGCCCAGCAAACGGGTCCTGCTTCAGTACAGCCTCAGCTTGCGCAGCCAGCGCAGCAAAGCCCTTGCGCATGTCCGTCACCCCGGCCGCCAGCCAGACCCGCGTGTTGATCGGGACAGGGATCACGCCAACCGTCCTCGGATCAACCGCGCCAGGGCATCAGGATCATAGTTGCCGCTGATCCGCATTCGGTGCCCACCCGCCAACTCAATCTCGATGAGGTTCTCAACGACAGGGGCCGCCAGTGGTGGCCCCACTTCCGCGACGATCTCTACTGGCAGAAACCGTGACTCAGACGGCGACGATCCTGTCGGTGCCGAGGCTGGCGCATAGAGAGCATCACGCAACCATGTGAAGATCAGATTGGCATTCACGGTATAGCGCTGTGCAACCTGGGCAACCGAAACACCCGGTGCAGTCGTCTGGAAGCAGATCGACCTCTTCTCTTCATCCGTCCAAAGCCGCTTCGTCCGCCGCGCCATCACCAAAGTGCCCACTATCGATCGTGGACACTATCCCACACTCTCAAACCCCGGCAGTGCGGTCAGACCGGACGCTTACAAAAGCTCTACGCCGCCTTTGGATGTGAAAAACTCAACGTCGCGCCAGCGCAGCCCGTGCAGTTCCTTGGTCTTTTCGTCGCGCTTGAACAGTTGGCCTTCGCGCAGCCCGCTGTTGAACATCAGCAGGAGGAAGTCTTGAATTGCCTCGCGACGCCAAATCTCGTTCTGGTAAACAGTCCCGTCGTTGATCCAGTCGGTGAGGAAGTGCCGCAGGTAAACATATTCGCGGCGTTCAAAGTGCGGGTAAGCACGCTCTTTGGCATCCCGACGGGTAATCTTGGCATTTTGGATCGTGGGCATCTGTGCTGGTGTCATCCATTCACGGTCACGAGCATGCTTGAAGACGCCGCGCAGCACCACGCTTTCACCGTTGATGGTCTGTGGGCTGGGTGCCTTGGCCTTGTGTGCCATCTTGCGCCGTATGGTCTGCCCGTTG
>Ga0228702_1002063_pt1 | contig 11935 bp, 11 predicted proteins | sample McNCre217_Aug_MG_2_FD_178018 | JGI IMG/M metagenome (GOLD analysis project Ga0228702, IMG submission 178018) | Freshwater microbial communities from McNutts Creek, Athens, Georgia, United States - 20-17_Aug_MG | ecosystem: Environmental > Aquatic > Freshwater > Creek | place: USA: Georgia... | reverse complement strand
CGGCGGAAAAATGGGGACGAACGGGAGAGTTGTTTCCTTTGGTTTCCCGTGCATCGGCAGAAAAAATCATCGCTTGGTCGGAGGCTAAAAATGCGACCATTGATCGGGTTGAGGATTGGGTTTTGGTTTCGACAGAAAAAGGCGATGTCGCCGAACGTTTTGCTAAATGGGTGCAACATACAGGCGTCCTGATATCGTCACGCCAAGCGGAAGCTTTTTTACAAAGGAAGAAAATTGATCTCCGCCAAGGCGAAGAGGCACGACAAAAAATCAGACAAGCCTGCACTTCTTACTTTGAGGGAGTGCCCGCTCAGGATATCGTACTCACGCTTTCGGGAATGAACGCCGTCGCCGCGGCTCTGGAGGCGGTAAACTCTGTGCAACTTCCGCGAGGGAAGAAGGTTTGGATTCAATTAGGCTGGCTCTATGTTGATTCCACGCGAATTTTGGAAAAATCAAAAACAACTCGGCATGAATTTGTTTCTGATATCACCGACTTAGCTCAGGTAGAAAAACTTCTCGCCCGTGGAGATGTTGCAGGGGTTTTAACCGAGGTTCCGAATAATCCACAGTTGGAAATGGCAGATATTCCTGCTTTGCGAAAACTCTGTGATCGTTATGGAGCGAAATTAATTTTAGACCCCAGTTCTGTAGGATTGGCCATTCTTAATCCTTTGCCTTATGCCGATTTAGTTTGTTGTAGTTTAACCAAGTATGCCGCGAGCGAAGGGGATGTGATGGCTGGGCTGTGCGTGGTTAATCCACAACGAGAAAATGCAACCGAAATGCTGGCGGTAGTAAAAAAGGAAAGTGAACCTTTGCATGCTTTAGATGCGATGGTTTTAGTGAAGCAGATTTCTCAATTAGAGGACGTTAGTCTTCGTCTCTCGCAACAGGCTAAAGAGCTCGCGCAGCGATTGGCTCAGCATCCAGCGGTTGCCCAAGTGCGTACGGCTGACACAGGACGCACGGCGAAAAATTTTAGAGCTTTGCAACGTTTGTCCGCGGGAGCCGGGTCTTTAATCACCATCGAGTTAACGAAAGACATGCGCGACGTCTATGACCGCCTTGCTGTCGTTAAAGGGCCTAGTTTTGGTTTAGTCTTCACCATCGTTGCGCCTTTTTTGTGGCTCGCGCATTTCACGGAAGTGACTTCGCCCGAAGGTCGGGCGAGTATTCGTGCCGCGGGACTTGATCCAGATCTTTTACGCATTTCAGTGGGGCTGGAGCCTATCGAAGAAATTTGGAAGGCATTCACCCAAGCCCTAAAATAAAAAACCCGCCAGTTACGGCGGGTTGGAAGGATGTTTACCGTGAGTTATTCATCCACTGCATCATCGTCATCGTCATCGACTTTAGCAACCGATTCAGGGTTCAGGGACTTCTGCCCCGTTGATTTTTTAAGCGCCCGAGCTTTGACCATCTTCTCACGAAACGCTTGGCGTTCTTGTAATTGGATGGCGGCGGCTTCGGGGTCCAGTTTAGTTAGATTTTCTTCAAAAAGCTTCCGATAGATTGATTCGGATTCAGAGGCCTTGGCCCGCGCTTGTTTATATTCCGCTGCGGTTTTTACAGCGAGAGCTCGGTCTGCCTTCGCTTGAGCTTGGGCGCTTTGCACTTCAGGCAAGTCGTTTACTTTGCGACGAGCTTCCACAAGTTTGGCGTGAGGCGTATCATTCGATGACCCAGTCTCGGGCGAAGCGAGACGAGCGTCCGTTGGTTTGGCGAGAAGACTGCTACCACACAAAGTGATAGCGAGGAGGAGGGTGTAGTGATTCATAGGTGAGAGAATGCATTGGCAAGCAAGTGTACTAAGGTGGTGCTTATCAACTCACGCCCTTTGGGCTTCATTGCCTAAAGAGATTATCTCAATTTATTTATCAGCCATTACTCACTCGGGGCTTGAGATTATTTTCGCATTCACGATATTTCTTTTATGCGCGCCAAACTAAGTGTGGAATTTATCGGCACTTTTTTCCTCTGCTTGGGGGCGATTTTAGCGCAGGCCCCCATTTCCGTTGCCGCCATTTTGTGTGCTTTAATCTATATGGGTGGCAATGTTTCGGGTGCGCACTATAATCCTGCTGTTACTTTTGCGATTTGGGTTCGAGGAAGAATTACTGGTCGTCGAGCTTGGGGCTACGTTGCTGTCCAATTAGCGGCCGCACTCTTCGCTGCCTTGGTTGCTGGGCTGATTCATGGACATAGCGAAGAGCGCGCCCGCGAGATTATCAGCACTTTGGGTGAGTCTGCTTACGATGGAGTTGGGCTGGGCTGTTTTGGAGAATATTTAGGTACATTTCTTTTAGCTTTCGTTATTTTAATGGTCGCCACTTCCCGATTAACGGCGGGCAACAGTTATTTTGGTCTAGCAATCGCCTTAACCGTGTTAGGTCTCTCGGCGATATTCGCCCCGCTGAATATGGCATTTAATCCAGCGGTTCAGATTACGGGATCCACTTATGGGCTCTTTAGTGCCTTCATGAGTGAAACCTCTGTTGCTAAAGCCTTTCTGCAAGAATTCACCTATTTCTCACACTTCTCTCTGCGCTCACTCATGGATTTATCCTGCCAACTTCTCGGTGGTGCAACGGCAGCCTGGGTATTCCTGACCATTTTCCCCGAGGATCGTTAAAATTAAGTGCAGTAGGGCTTGATGCCCTAATAAATCGCAACAATGTGAGTTTATGGAAATTCTCCTTAAATCTCATAAACACTACGGTTCACTTTTATTAGTTTTGGTTTTGGCCGTGGTGATTGTGGCCTTAGTCAAAGGTCCTAAACCTGTTTTCCAGCGAATTGTCGCTGTACTGGTCGACATTAATGTTGTGGTTGGTCTCATTGCATTATGGGGCTCACATAAATCGATTTCCTTATTACATCCACTTTTTGCTCTCGGTGCGATTGGACTCCTTCATGCAGCGGCGAAAAGCGAGGATAAGGCTAAGGTTGTGAAATGTTTCTCGATTGCCTTCCTTTTGCTTATTTTGACTTGGGCAGTAAACGCCTCGTGGGGTCCCAGCTTCCTCAAAGGTCTTTGGATGATTAGTCTCTAAGTCTCTTTGATTTATCGAGACGTTTGACATGTCTAATCATCGCCACTCGTTGACCACAAATCAACGGAGGGCCTCGCTCTCTTGTTGATTGCACATTCATGTATCGTCTCGCGTTAAATATGCTTTTTGGGGATCGTGCTAAACTCGCGATGCTTCTTTGCGGGCTATCATTTTCGGCCCTATTAATGGCTCAACAGACATCGGTCTTTTTCGGCATCATGAGTTGGACATATACGCCGGTGGTTAACATCCGCGCACATGTCTGGGTGAGCGACCCCAAGGTAGAGCAAGCGAATGACGCCAAACCAATGCGCGATACCGAATTAGGTCGAGTGCGTTCTGTGGATGGAGTGGCCTGGGTCGCCCCACTGCACACTTCGTTTTTGCAGGCGCGGATGGTGGACGGTAATTTTAAATTAATTACGCTCGTTGGCATTGATGCGGATACTTTTGCGGGAGCCCCAGCTGAACTATCGCAAGGGCGAATCGAAGATTTGCGGTTACCGAATACGGTGATCGTTGATGAGTGGGGCGCCCAGCTCATGGGTCGTCCAGTTAAAGGGCCTGATGGGAAAATTACTAACGTGCCTCTCAAGCCAGGTGACGTGTTTGAAATTAATGATATCGAGGCGCGCGTCGTAGGAATTTGCAAAGTGCGTCGGGCATTTACTGGAGGCCCTTTTGTTTATACGACTTACGATCGGGCCAAAATCTACAACCTAGGGGCTCGGCGCACTTTAACTTTTATGTTGGTTGAACCAGCGACAGGAGTAACTCCAGCAGAATTATGTAGCCGTATTGAAACTGAAACGGGACTTAAGGCATGGACGACGGACACGGTTATCTGGGACTGGAGTGAAAGAAGTTTAGCCAAAAACACATTTTGGTGGTTTTGGAAAAATACCGGCATTCCATTTTCCTTTGGCACTGCCGTGGCACTCGGACTTTTCGTTGGGATTGCCGTTTCTGGCCAAACCTTTTATTCCTTTGTCTTAGAAAATTTAAAATACTTTGCGGCCATCAAAGCCATGGGTGCAAGCATGGGCGTTCTAGCCCGGATGCTTATCATTCAAGCAGTCACGGCTGGGTTGATTGGCTTTGGATTGGGGGCAGGGATGGCGCAAGCAATCGGGCGGGTGATGATTGAAAAGGGTATGCCGCCCTTTGTGATGTACCCACAAATTCTTTTTGCGACACTGGCGCTGACGATGGGCATCAGTATCGTTTCCGCTATCATCGGTATTGTTAAGGTGTCTCGTGTCGATGCCGCAACCGTCTTCCGGGGATGAGTATGGATAACCCCATCGCTGTGTCGGCTCGCAAAGTGGAAATGGCTTTTGGCGTAGGCGAAGCAAAAGTTGTCGCCCTTAAGCAGGCGGATTTTACGGCACGCCGGGGAGAACTTATCATGCTCGTTGGGCCATCGGGTTGTGGTAAAACGACCCTGCTCTCGGTCATTGCCGGAACCCTCACACCCCAAGCTGGTGAAATCGAAGTTTTCGGCCAACGGCTCGATGGCTTATCACAAGAAGCCTTGACCGCTTTTCGGCAAAAAAATCTCGGGTTTGTTTTTCAGTCATTTAACTTAATTCCAACCTTAACGGTTATCGAAAACGTGATGGTGCCACTGCTGATTCAAGGAACGAAGCATGCTTTAGCTCGCAGTAAGGCGGCCGCAATTCTCGAGCAGGTTGGATTAAAGGGCCGAGAAGAAAGTTCTCCGAATGCTCTCTCTGGAGGCCAACAGCAACGCGTAGCGATTGCGCGAGCTCTCGTGCATGAACCTCCTTTGTTAATTTGCGACGAGCCAACATCAGCCCTTGATAAAGATACGGGAGCTCAAATCATGCAAATGATTCGGGATTTGTCCCGCTCTCCTCAGCGCTGTGTTGTTGTTGTGACACACGATTTTCGTATCTTCCGTTTTGCCGATCGCATTGCGGAAATGGAGGACGGTCGCATCAGCCGTGTAATTGATGACCCGAGTACTTTAGAAATTCAACCCCATCTTTAAACGCTCAAAGCCCATGTTCAAAAAACGGATCATCCTTATACTCTTAGCTTTCGCGGGAGCTATCGCCGCGTTTCAATTGACACGTGGCACTTCTTCCGAGGCGCCTATCAATCCGCCGCCTTATACTCCAGCGGTTCGAGATAAAGACGGATTAATTTCGGCAGCGGGTTTGGTGGAAGCTTCGGCGGAAAACACTCTACTCGGTTCTCCCACTTCAGGCACTGTGCAACAAGTTCATGTCAAAGTCTGGGATAAAGTTAAAGCAGGTGATGCTTTGATAACTTTGGATGATCGGGAGTGGAAAATGCAGTATCAAGTGCAACTAGCAGCGGTTGAGGCTGCCGAGGCCACTTTAGAACGAGCGGAAGACCAAGCTAAACGCTGGACCTCTTTAAAAGATACCGGTGCCGTAAGTCCGGCAGATTTGCTCTCTTACCAAGTCGCTGCTAAAGAAGCTCGTTCAAAGTGGGCTTTGGCTAAAGCCCAAGCAGAACAAACGAGGGTTACCTTAGATCGGCTGGTATTGCGTGCTCCCATTGATGCGACGGTTTTACAGGTGAATGTGAGGGCAGGAGAGTTTGTTGCTGCGGGTGCGAGAGCCCCGATTGTTTTAGGGGATATCTCCAAGTTACAAATTCGTTGCGATGTGGACGAACAGTTAGCACCCAGAATGCGCGAAGGCCTACCAGCACGCGGTTTTCTGAAAGGCGAAGCTTCTCGGGTTAATGCAGAAAACCGAGCCATCCCCTTAAAATTTGTGCGGATTGAACCCTTTGTTATTCCCAAAGTCTCGCTCACTGGTGGTAGCACTGAACGCGTCGATACACGGGTCCTGCAAGTTATCTACGCTTTTGAACGTCCTACGGACCGCCCTATTTTTGTCGGGCAACAAATGGATGTCTACATCGACGCTTCTCATGCAGATGCCCAAGCTAAATAAACAAGTTTTAGTTTTTGCTGTTTTGCTCTCGGGTTGTGCGCATGAGGCCACACCCCGTCCAGAAAGCGTTGTTCCTCCTGCTCAGTTTTCTGTCGTAGGCGAGCCCGCTAAACAGCAGTGGTGGAAAAGTTTTAACGAGCCAGCGTTAGATGAATTAATTTTGCGCGCTTACAAAGCCAATCCCGATTTAACCGTCGCTCAAGCTCGTTGGCGCTCAGCTCGAGCAGCCGTTGCTGCAGCGAATGCTGATTTACTGCCACGATTGGATGCTCAAGTTTCCTTTGAATCATCGAGAAATTCCGCCGAATCTGGAAGGAATTTTCCCGGCATGCCAAGACGGTTTGATATTCTTACAGTTGGAGGCCAGGCTTCGTGGGAATTAGATATTTGGGGTCAAAATAAAGACCAAGCACAAGCAGCGATGGCGGAGGCTATGGCAGCAAGTTATTCGGCGGATGATGCTAAAATATCCTTAAGTGCAGAAGTCGCACGTCACTGGTTTTCAATACAAGCCGCTCGAGTTGAGGCAGAGTGTTTAGCTGAAGAGTTCAAGGCTCGTTATCGTGAAATGGAATTAATCGAGAAATCCGTTAATGCAGGAATTCTAGCCTCTGATCCTTTATCAGCGGCTCGTTTGGCTGCAGCTCAAGCTAAGCTCGAAGAAACACAGGCTATTCAGCGATTGGCAGCACTGGAAAACGCTCTACGTGTTTTACTGGGTGCATCGCCTAGTGAAGCCTTGCCCCCATCTCCAGCCACGACGGAAAAGAAAACACGACCCGAGTTCGGAGCGGGAGTTCCCTCGGCTTTATTGCTTCGTCGACCCGATTTAATGGCGGCTGCTGCGAAGTTGGATGCAGCGATGTCTCGCGAAGGGGCTGCTCGTGCCGACTTTTATCCGCGGGTCACCCTCACTGGGCAAGCAGGCTGGCAGGCCGACCCCGCCTCGCGTGTGGGACGTGGCTCATCGGGATTTTGGTCGCTTATGCCAAGCATCGAATTACCTCTTTTTGACGCTGATCGACGGAACGCGAATCTCGAGTTGGCTCGTACTGAAATAGAAATCGCGGGAGCTAATTGGCGTAAAGCCGTTTTAAATGCATTTCGCGAAGTGGAAGATAGTTTGGTCGATTTACGCGAACTCGCTCTTCAAGTCGACTTAGCTGAACGTGTTTTAGTAGCCACTAAAGATCGCTACCAGAATGCTCAAACGCGTTTTGCTGCTGGCGTTGCCAATGAGCAAGAAGTCGTGATTGCCCAACGCGATGTTGCCATGGCGCGCCGTACTTATGTGCGCTTGGAACTCGAGCGCTGTCAGGCCTCAGTGCGATTGATTGCTGCAACTGGAGGAGGCTGGACACAAACGGGAACGGCACCATAGTTTTCTTATGTCACAACCACACATTCCTCAAAAATCTCCCATGCCTGTTCTCGTTGAAGCTGGGAAAACTTATTATTGGTGCTCGTGTGGGCAGAGTAAGTCACAGCCTTTCTGTGATGGAGCTCATAAGGGAACATCGTTCGCCCCTGTCCCTTATCAGGCTGAGGCAAATGGCACGGTTTACTTTTGTGGCTGTAAGCATTCGAAGAAGGGCGCTTTATGCGATGGTAGCCATAAGTCCCTTTAGTTCTCCGAAGCTCAGTTTTGGCCAGTAAACTCGAATTACCCCGATTTCATTTTTTCGAGGTTTGCTACAAGTTGAAATCAGTTTAGAATTTTAATTGTGTTAAGCCTTATTCAAATCGTGCGCGTTCTCGTTGGGGGTGCTATTTTCGCTACCGGCTTGGTTGGCTTTATTTTGCCTTTTATTCCAGGAATTCCACTGCTTATTCTTGGTGCTAGTATTGGCTTAACGTGGCACCCCAAAGGGCTGAGAATTTGGCGACGATTAAAATCCAAAACCCTGCGGTTCTTCTTCAAGAAGAAGTCAGACGCTTTGAAGGCTTAGTTTTCTTGGTTTGATCAACTCGAGAGATAAACGTTCCCATGGGGATAAGCTTTCGACGTTGATCGCAATAGCTGACAAAAAGTGCGTCATCGATCACGTAGTAAATAGCATCTTGCTTAAAGAGTAGTCCGATATCGCATGCGTCATCAAAAGCAAGCGGGGCCGCCCAACCTTCTTCAGCATGTGAGGGATCTTTAACTGAGTAGCCTGTTATACGGAAGATTTTGATGCCGAGTTTCTGGAGAAAAGTTTTTAGTTTTGCGTCGGCCTGTTTGTTGCGAGTGGGCGACCACACTTCCCCCGTCGTAGCGAAGGCGGTGATGGTGGCAAAGCACTTAGGCCAGCGACGAGGCAGATGTGGAAGTTTAAATCGCACCTGTGCGTAATCGGCATGCATGCCTTTTTTGATGGCTTGCTTTAATTCACGTGTGATGTGCATTTTCGGAAATTAGAATGAATCAAATGAGGTAAAGAAAACCCCCAGGTAAACTGGGGGTTTGCTGGCAGAGCTTAGGCTTTAAGCTGCGGGCGTTTCGGGTCGGGCCAATCAATGTGGAAGAATTCGCCCCGCGGTTTATCTGTACGCTCATAAGTATGAGCGCCGAAAAAGTCACGCTGACCCTGTAAAAGGTTTTGCGGCAAACACTCGGTGCGATAGGAATCGAAGTAAGAAAGTGCTGAACCCAAAGTCGGAACGGGGATGCCATGTTTCACCGCAAGGGCGATAACTTTGCGCCAGTTTTTCTGAGCCTGACGAACGGTTTTCTTGAAGTAAGGATCGAGTAATAGATTGGCGAGTTTGGGTTTCTTGACGAATGCCTCGGTGATTTTTTGTAAGAACCGAGCGCGGATAATGCATCCGCCACGCCAAATTTGTGCGATTTCTCCGAAATGAAGTTTCCATTGATACTCTTTTTGCGCTTCACGCATGAGCTGGAATCCTTGTGCGTATGAACAAATTTTTGAGCAATAAAGGGCGTCACGAATTTGTTCGATCACTTTCGCTTTATCGGGGTTGGTCATGTTGCGCTTGGGGCCGCGAAGAACTTTTGCTGCAGCGACGCGCTCTTCTTTGATAGCAGAAAGGCAGCGAGCAAAAACGGCTTCAGCAATCGTGGGTGCGGCTACACCCATGTCTAGGGCATTAGCGCTCGTCCACTTACCCGTCCCTTTTTGACCTGCGGTATCTAAAATAACATCAACTAATGGCACGCCCGTTTCGGGGTCTTTTTGTTTGAGCACTTTAGCGGTAATTTCGATGAGGAATGAATTGAGATCACCCTTATTCCATTCTTCAAAAGTTGCCCCGATTTCATCGGGAGTCATCCCCAGCAAACCGCGCATTAAGTCATACGCTTCACAAATCATTTGCATATCGCCGTATTCGATACCGTTGTGCACCATTTTTACATAATGACCTGCGCCATCAGGCCCGATGTGGGCCACACAAGGAACGCCACCTTGAATTGGCTTACCTGGTTTTGCTCCCGTCAGTTCTGCACCGGTTTGAGCATCGACTTTCGCGGCAACCGCTTCCCAAATCGATTTTAATTCAGCCCAAGCTGAGGCATCACCTCCAGGCATTAAAGAGGGCCCGAAACGGGCGCCTTCTTCGCCTCCTGAAACTCCCGAGCCGATGAATCGCAGGCCTTTGGCTTTCAATTCCCGTTCACGGCGAATGGTGTCTGTCCATAAAGCATTGCCACCATCGATAATGATATCTCCTTTTTCAAAAACGGACGCGAGTTCATTGATGACTGCATCGGTTGGTGCACCTGCTTTGACGAGGATGATGGCTTTGCGTGGTTTCTTTAAGGATGCCGCAAAGGCAGCCATGGTGGCGCAACCCGTAAGCTTTCCAGGCGTGTGCGGATTTTCTTTAATAAACTCGTCGGTTTTAGCGGTTGTTCGGTTGTAGACCGAAATCGCAAACCCGTGGTCAGCGATATTGAGAGCGAGATTTTGACCCATGACGGCCAAACCAATGAGACCAATGTCGGATTGCATAAGAGAAAACAATGGCAAGCCCCTTGGGCGAGCGTGGCAAACCAGAAAAGTCCCTTTTTCGGGGATTTTAGCAGGCATGTGCGAGGCTCGCCCGCCTTTGCCCTCGCCAGCCTAGGTCGATTTCTTATGAAAGCTTCGTTATGTCTCAACTTGTCGGTAAACGTATCGTCCTCGGTGTTACTGGTTCTATCGCTGCCTACAAAGCTGCCGATCTTACTTCGCAATTGGTAAAATATGGTGCGGAAGTCCAAGTCGTTATGACGAAAGGAGCGACGCAGTTTATCACTCCGATGACATTACAAGTCCTTTCGCAGCGACCCGTGGGCGTTGATATCTGGGAGGAAGGAAAAAATTCCGTTCCTAGCCATATCGAAATAGCCGATTCTGCAGACCTACTTTGTGTCGCTCCACTTTCTGCAAACGTCTTGGCTGAATTTGCCCACGGACTTGCTCCCGATTTATTAACTTCAATTTATTTGGCTACTCGTGGCCCCGTGCTTTTGGCTCCAGCCATGAATGGGAAAATGTATGAGCATCCATCGACGCAAGCGAACTTAGCAACCCTGAGAGCACGCGGTCACGCGATTGTTGATCCCGTGGAGGGGATGTTGGCCTGCGGATATGAGGGGAACGGAAAGTTGGCTCCAGTCGATGAAATCGTTTCTCGTATCTTATCGATTTTAGGTTGAGTTATGGATGCCACTGCACGGCGGGAGTTTTTACGGGCCGCCGCCCTGGAAGTGGGTTTTGATGTTTTTGGTGTAGCGTCAGTGGATATCGACGTCCGAGCCGATTACTTTCGCCGATGGATTGCGGAGGGGATGCACGGAGACATGACCTGGATGGAAAAAAATCCGCAGCGTCGTACGGAGGCAAAGCAAGTTTTACCTGAAGCACGAAGCTTTGTCGTGGTTGGCCTAAATTATTATCAACCTCATCCGCCGGCAGCCTACCGCATCGCGAAATATGCTTTAGGTGAAGATTACCATGGCGTTCTTTTAAAGCGGCTGAAGAAACTCTGTACAGTGATGCGTTCGTTGGGCGGCGAACAGAAGCCCTATGTCGATACGGGGCCCGTTTTAGAAAAGCCTGTGGCAGCGGAGGCTGGGCTGGGTTGGCAGGGTAAGAGCACCATACTATTACAAAAGGGCTACGGCACCTGGCTTTTCCTAGGAGTTATCATTACCACTCTCGATTTAACTCCATCTCATAAACAGCCAAACCGATGTGGCTCCTGTACGCGTTGCATTGAGGCCTGCCCAACGGCAGCGATTATCGCCCCGTATCAACTCGATGCCCGTAAATGTTTGGCTTATTTGACGATAGAGCACCAAGGAGCGATTCCCGTGGCTTATCGAACTGCTTTGGGTAATCGGGTTTATGGCTGCGACGATTGTTTAGATGTTTGTCCCTGGAATCGGTGGGCTCAAAACACGAAAGAGGCACGTTTCACGGCTCGCACTCATCCCGTCTTACGTGAGACGCTGTCTTGGACCGAGGAAAAGTTTGTTGAGCATTTTCGCGGAACGCCAATCAAGCGTTTGGGTTTGCTTCGTTGGTGGCGTAACGCCTTGACGGTCTTGGGGAATACCGGTGGCCACGAAGATATACCAGCGGTGCTTCAACTGATCAATCACGACAACGCTATGGTTGCGGAACATGCTCGATGGGCAGAAGAGCAAATTCGCCAGCGACTCGATAAGCAATGGATTGCCTAGGGGTTGGACTTAGGCTTACTTGGCATTCATGAAACTAGGAGAAGCTTATCTTTTGCTGACAATCGTTTTGGCTCTAGCAGGTTGGTTGTTTTTTAAAGCCAGTCCATGGCTTCAATCCTTTCGTCGCAATCGTTGGACGACGTTGATTTTTCTTTCGGCAGTAATCGTCTGGTTAACTTGGCATCTGTGGCATCTTTCCGAAGCTGATATTTTGGGATTACCACGTAGTTGGGTCATGGGGTTTATTCTTA
>Ga0228702_1002058_pt1 | contig 11957 bp, 10 predicted proteins | sample McNCre217_Aug_MG_2_FD_178018 | JGI IMG/M metagenome (GOLD analysis project Ga0228702, IMG submission 178018) | Freshwater microbial communities from McNutts Creek, Athens, Georgia, United States - 20-17_Aug_MG | ecosystem: Environmental > Aquatic > Freshwater > Creek | place: USA: Georgia... | reverse complement strand
CTTTGTGCTGTGGTGGCCAAACCCGATGAAAAGTGGGGCGAAGTGCCTTGCGCCTTTATCGAGCTGAAACCGGGTGCAAAGGCCACGGAGGCCGAGTTGATCGCGCATTGCCGCGCCCGGCTGGCCGGGTTCAAGACCCCGAAATTCGTGGTGTTTACCGAACTTCCCAAGACATCGACCGGAAAAATCCAAAAGTTCGAGCTGCGCGCGGTGGCAAAACTGCTGGACGCCTGATTGTGGCTTGGCGATCAAGCCGCTATCGTCGCACTATGACAGACACGACGGATCAATCCGCCGCATGACGGCGCTGCGCAAATACCTGCGGCTGGAAAGCCCGGGGCTTTGGCGCGAGAATACCGATGCGCAATTGCGTGAGGTCATCGTTGGCCTGCGCGAGGCGACCTTGGTGTTGTCAGATCCGAAAACCGAAATGGCGCTGACGCAATGGTCGCTGCCTGCGTTGGCGCGGCTGAACGGCAGCAAAACGCCGGGGCTTTACGGGCCGGGCGGCGATGATGGCGAAACGCTGGAAATCGACGATGCCGATATGCTGGCCGCGTTGGAGACCGTGCGCGCGGCGCTGGAGCGGCGCAGGCCAAAGCGCGGGCGATTGCGCGGCGCGCTGATTGGTGGCTTTGGCGCTGTGCTGGGGGCGCTGGTGGTGTTTTGGCTGCCGGGCAAGCTGATTGACTACACCGCCTCGATGCTGCCTGCCGCCACCCGCGCCGATTTGGGCAAATTGGCGCTGCAAGATTTGACCAAACTGACCGGATCGCCGTGTTCGACACCACAAGGAACCGACGCGTCGGTGGCGCTTGGGCTGCGCATCGACGAAACCCACCCGCCGCATGTGCTGGTGGTGCGCGAGGCGCTGACCGCGCCCTTGGTGCTGCCGGGCGATCTTGTGGTGCTGCCTGCAAAGCTGCTGGAAGCAAGCGATGGGCCAGAGGCGATTGCCGGCTATATCATTGCCGCCAGCCAAAACGCGCTGCAAGCCGACCCAACGCAGCCGTTGCTGGAGCATGCGGGGTTGATTGCCACCCTGCGCCTGCTGGCAAGTGGTGCGATTTCGACCGATGCGCTGGATGGCTATGGCGAAAGCCTGCTGGCATCAACGCCGCCGATGCAGCCCGCCGATGTGCTGCTGCCCGTGTTCAAGGCGACCCAAATCAGCACAACGCCCTATGCTTATGCCGTTGATAAGTCAGGCGAAACCACGCTGCCCCTGATCGAGGCTGATCCCTTCCCGAAAGGCAGCAGCCCGCCGGTGTTGGACGATGCAATGTGGTTGAACTTGCAGTCGATCTGCACGGGCTAACCGCCGCTTCAGACTTGGCTGAAACGGCGGCTTAATCTGCGGTCAGCGCAAGAAAGCGTCGCCAAACCCGGCGCCACGCACGGTCTGCAAGGCGCTGCGCGCATCAGCCTGCGACGCAAACGGGCCTGCTAGGACCATTTGCAAATCCTTGCCGCCCTTGTGCAGTTTCGCCTTTGCCGCTGGCAAGCCCAACGCGGCCAAGCGCTGCGACGCGCCTGCGGCATTTGCGGCGACACCAAATGTGCCAACCTGCACCCAAAGTTGGCCGCCTGATACAACTGCATCTTGCGGTGCGTTCTTGGTCGACACCGTTACCTGCTCGACAGGTTTTTTGGCTTTCTTTGGTGCAACGTCGGCAACCAATTTTTGCGGCACATCCTTGGTCCAGATCTGGTCTTGCGCCGCCTGCCCGGCCGCCGTGCCAATGCCGCGCTGCGGGTTCAGGCGGTCATCGCTCCACGCCAGTTTATAGCCTTTCGGCACCACAACCGGCGCAGCGGCAATGGCGGTATCGGCGCGCAGCACCGCAACCGGATCGCCAAGCGCCGCGCCAACGCCAGCATCGCTGGGATAAATCGGCGGACGCCAGCCGGTCAACGACCCATCGCCACGGGTGCAAACCACGGCAGTGCCGCCGTTGCGCAGCCGCACGACTTCGGCCACCGGAGCCGAGGTATAACAGCCGATTTTGCCTTTGGGCGGGCCATTGGCGGCGGCGGTTTCATAGCTGCCTTTCGGCGCGGGTTTCACCACAGCCACCGGCGCGGCCACCACCTGCGGCTTGACCACCAACGCCTCTGGCATCATCGCGCTGGCAACCGTTGCAATCGGCGCGCCCGGACCACGCGGCGCCGGGTTTGACGGCACCGCGGGTGCCATCGTCACCTTGGGTACCGGTGCTTTCGCGGGGGCCTCTTCGGCCACCTCTATCGCCGGAGCCGCGCCAAAGCTGGGTGGCATGCCGCAGACAACTTTGCGATCCCGGTTCACCCGTGGATACCAAGACGTGCGACCGCCGGATGATATGCGCATGAAAACGCAGCCCCGGCTGTCAACATACTGCGCGCCCTTGAAGCCGGATGGCGGCAGTTCTGCCGGATCGCCAATTTGCGCAATCGTCTGCGCCTGTGCTGCAAAAGAACCAAACACGGCCGCGACAATTGCGGCCCTTACAAATCCCGAAACCATAACTACCCCCAAGTAGCATTGGGGGTAGCATGCGTCAGGATTGTTTCCGAGTAAAGGCCCCCGGTCTTTATTTAGTGCCAAACATGCGGTCGCCCGCATCCCCTAGCCCCGGAACAATATATCCATGGTCGTTCAGGTGGGTATCTACTGCCGCTGTGACGATTGGCACGTCAGGATGCGCTTCTTTCATCCGTGCGATGCCTTCGGGCGCTGCCAGCAGGCACAAGAAGCGGATATTTTTAGCGCCAGATTGTTTCAAAAGCGAAATAGCGGCGACAGAAGAGTTCCCCGTCGCCAGCATCGGATCGACCACGATCGAGATTCGCTCTTCCAGATGATCGGGCAGCTTGCAGTAGTATTGCACCGGCTGCAGCGTTTCGGGATCGCGATACAGCCCGACAAAACCCACCCGCGCCGCCGGGATCAGCTCTAGAATCCCGTCCAACAACCCGTTGCCCGCCCGCAAGATCGAAATCAGCGCCAGCTTCTTGCCGTCAATCGTCGGCGCTTCCATCGGCTGGATCGGGGTTTCGATGTGCTTGGTGGTCATCGGCAGTTCGCGGGTGACTTCATAGGCCAACAGCAGGCTGATTTCGCGCAGCAGTTTGCGAAACGACGCCGTCGACGTGTCTTTTTCGCGCATCAGGGTAAGCTTGTGCTGCACCAGCGGGTGGGAAACGACGGTAAGGTAGTCAAGCATGGGCAGTCTCCACAGGCTGAGGCTCTAGTTTGTTCAGAATTTCCGCTTTGGTATCGGCGTCACAAAACGCCGCGTCAAGCGAGGTGCGGGCGATCTTGGCAAAAACCCCATCGTCCCAATCGAAGGCGCGGTTCAGCATGTCGTATTCGCGCGACATGTTGGTGTGAAAGAACGGCGGATCATCGGTACTGATGGTGACTTTGACACCGCGATCAAACATCTCGCCAATCGGGTGCTTGCGGAAGCTGGGGTAAATGCCCAGCGCCACATTCGACCCCGGACAAACCTCTAACACGATGCCGCGTTCAGCGATTTCTTCCACCAACGCCATATCTTCAATCGCGCGCACACCGTGGCCCACGCGTTCCGCCCCCAGATCATTGATCGCCGCGCGCACCGAATCCGGCCCGCCCCATTCGCCGGCATGAGCGGTGATGCGCAACCCGGCTTCGCGCGCCATATCGAAAGACCACAGGAAGTCTTTCAACTGGCCGACTTTTTCGTCGCCACCAATGCCGAACCCCACAATAAAACCGCCCGCCGTTTCGGCAGCGCAGCGCGCGGTTTCGCGGGCCTTGTCGGGGCCAAAGTGGCGGATCGGCGTGACGATGCCTTTCAGCGTGATGCCCATATCGGCCTTCGCCTTGTCGGCCGCCTCAGAGATCGCGTGCAGATATTCCTTCCACGCCCCCAGATCACGGCCACCGCAGAAATCAGGGCTTAGGAAGGTTTCGGAATAAATCACCCCGTTGGCGGCACTTTCTTCCAGCACCGCCAAGGTCAGGCGATAGAAATCCATCGGCCCCTGCAGCGTGGTGCAGGCGGCTTCGTAGACTTTCAGGAAATTCCAGAAATCGGTAAAGCGATAGCCGCCGGTTTCGGTAAAGATGCCCGAAATGTCGATCTTCTTTTCTTTCGCCAACCCACGAATGAACGCAGGCGGCGCACCGCCTTCAAGGTGAAGATGCAGTTCGATCTTTGGCACTGCGGCAAGCGTCACAGAAAGCTCCTTCCTGGGCCATGGGCGGGCACGCCAAGATGGGCGGCGACGCTTGCGGCAACATCGGTAAACGCGCACAAGCCCAAGCTGCCTGCGCCAACTCCGGCGCAGACCACCGGAACCCGTTCGCGGGTGTGTTCGGTGCCGCGCCACGTTGGGTCATTGCCATGGTCGGCAGTGAATATCATCAGATCGCCCGCCCGCAAACGCCGCAGCACCGCGCCAACCCGCGCGTCGAACCATTCCAGCGCCCGCGCATAGCCCGCCACATCGCGCGGATGGCCGTAAAGCGTGTCGAATTCGACAAAGTTGGCAAATGTCAAAGACCCGTCAGCGGCCTCGGCAACCAAGCGGTCCAGATGATCGAAAAGGTCGGCATCGCTTTTGCCCTTATGCAGCGCGCCGATGCCTTGCATCGAAAAAATATCGCCAATCTTGCCAATGGCATGGGTTGCCCGCCCAGCGCACGCCACCCAATCCAAGAGCGTGGGCGCAGGCGGCGCGATGGCATAGTCGTGGCGGTTCGAGGTGCGTTTGAACGCCCCCGGCGTGCCGGTGAATGGCCGCGCGATCACCCGACCGACCTTCATCGCATGCAGATGCGGCGCCAGATCCTGACACAGCTTCAACAGCCGCTCTAACCCGAAGGCCTCTTCATGCGCGGCGATCTGAAACACCGAATCCGCTGAGGTATAGCAAATCGGCCAGCCGGTGCGCAGATGTTCGGCGCAGTGCTTTTCGATGATCGGCACGCCAGAGGCATGGCAATTGCCCAAGATACCGTCGGTTCCGGCCAGTTTGCACACCAAGGCGACCAGATCGGGCGGAAAGGCGGGCACGGTGTCGGGGAAATAGGTCCATTCCCACGGCACCGGCACCCCGGCCAATTCCCAATGCCCCGATGGGGTATCTTTGCCGCGCGACACTTCGGTAGCGGCCCCCCAACGCCCTGACGGCACAGCACCGGCACCAAGATTGGCCCCCGACGCCAGTTTGACCGCCGCGCCAAGCCCCAAGCTATCAAGATAGGGCAGATGCAGCGGGCCGCTGCGGCCCACATCGGCATGCCCTGCCGCGCAAGCGCGCGCGATGTGGCCCAAAGTATTCGCACCCTCGTCGCCAAACGCGGCGGCATCCGGCGCGCCGCCTGCGCCGACAGAATCCATCACCACCAAAAACGCGCGGGCCATATTCAGGCGATCCTTTTCAAAATCAACGCCGGGTCCGCCGGGGCCACCTCGGCCAAGACATATGCCGCCTGCACCGCGCAGATCGCCTGTTCGGCCGCCGCTTCGGTCGCGGCATGCACCATGCACAGCGGATCGCCCGCCGCAATATCTTCGCCGATGCCCGCCAGATCAGACAGACCAACCGACAGGTTCAACCGATCGCCTTCGCGCTGCCGTCCGCCCCCCAGCCCCACCACAGCAAGACCCAACCCTTGCCCGTCGATGCTGTGCACGAAACCACGCCCAAGGCTTGGCACTTCGCGAATAACCGTGGCGGCGGGCAAGCGGTCTGGCCAGCGTTCGACAAAATCCAGCGGCCCGCCTTGCGCTGCAATCATGCGGCCAAACCATTCGGCAGCCGCCCCTGATTCCAACGCCTGCTCAATTCGCCCCGCACCATCAGCCGGGTCTGCCGCAAGCCCGCCCAAAGCCAAAGCCTCGCCGCCCAGCGCCACCGTCACATCCCACAGCGCCGCGTTGATGCTGGTGCCGGTCAGGGTTTCCATCACCTCGATCACCTCAAGCGCGTTGCCTGCCGCAGTTGCCAAAGGTTGGCTCATATCGGTGATCAGCGCCGAGGTCATGCAGCCCGCGCCTTGCGCCGTGCTGACCAGTGCGCGTGCCAATGCTTCGGCATCTGCGGCGGTTTTCATAAAGGCACCAGAGCCGCATTTGACATCCAGCACCAGCGCCTCCAGCCCCGCCGCAAGCTTCTTTGACAGGATCGACGCGGTGATCAGATCAATGCTTTCAACGGTTCCGGTGACATCGCGCACCGCATAAAGCCTGCGATCTGCGGGTGCGATTTCGGCGCTGGCCGACACGATGGCGCAGCGAATATCTTTCAACTGCCGCCGCAACTGATCTTCGGTCAGGCCGGTTTTGAAACCGGGGATCGACTCGAGCTTGTCCAGCGTGCCGCCGGTATGGCCCAAGCCACGCCCCGAAATCATCGGCACATAGGCACCGCAGGCCGCAAGCGCGGGGGCAAGCAACAACGACACGCAATCGCCAATGCCGCCGGTTGAATGTTTGTCCAGCACCGGCCCCGGCATATCCCATTTCAACACATGCCCGGAATCACGCATCGCGCGGGTCAAGGCCACCCGCCCCGCCTCGCCCAACCCTTTCAGCAGCACCGCCATTGCAAACGCCCCGGCCTGCGCATCACTGACCGCGCCCGATGCAAGACCTTGGGCAAACCACTGCAATTCGGCCGCCGACGGCACATCGCCATCGCGCAGTTTTACGATGATGGCGCGGGCATCCATCAGACCCGGCCTTCGTCAGATTTGACCATATGCGCGGCAGAAAACACCCCCGGCAGCAGATCTGCCACCGTCATGGATTTGAACTTTCCGTCGGTGGTGCACAGCGTCACCACCACATCCTGCGCCGCAAATTCGGCAATCTTTTGCCGGCAACCACCGCAGGGCGGCACAGGGTCGGGGCTATCAGCGATCACGCAAATTTCGCCGATCTTGCTATCACCCGCCGCGATCATTGCGGCAATCGCACCGGCTTCGGCACAGGTGCCTTCGGGATAGGCCACGTTTTCAACATTGCAGCCAATATGCACATGGCCTTCAACCGACCGGATCGCCGCCCCCACCTTGAACCGCGAATAGGGTGCATAGGCCCGAAGGCGCACATCGGTGGCAGCTTTCAGCAGTGACATCGGCGGCTCCAGTTTTTGACCATCTGGTCGAGAAGTTTGAGCCGCCCCAACCGAAAGTGCAAGCGTTCTGGCAGCATGACGTTGCACCGCTGCGCGGGGGACGGCGTTACCCTGCCCCCGCAGCAAAAGCCGAAATCAAACCACGGTCGTCGCAGGGTTACCGGGCAGCGATACCTCTAGCAATTGCAGATCCGGCGAGGTGTCGGAGTAGCGCGTGGCCATGCCCGGCGGGATCACAAAGGCATCCCCCGGCGACAGCCGATAGGGGGCTTTACCTTCGCCTTCCAGCGTCATCTGCCCGTCCAGCACAAAGGTAAACAGAATGTCGCCCTGATGCTTTGTCCACGGTGCAGGCCCGGTTGGCCGCGCAACCATGACCGAAGCGACGCCTTTGGTATTGGCGTTGATCGTGGTGTCGCGCGCTTCAAAGCCCGGAATACGGAACGGTTTGAACGTGCCGGTGCTGCCGATGTTATGCACAAATCGCTGGCCGTCCCATTCGCGGTCGCGATTGATCACGCCGTTGGGCAGGATCATGCTGTGATCAATTTCGGTGACATGTTCAGCAGGCACACCGATTTCCACCACCTGCACGCCTTCGGAATGCAGCACCTTGTGGCGGATGGTAGGCGGCTGAATAAAGCAGTCGCCCGCATGGATACGCAGCTTATCGCCTTGATCTTCATACAAAACATCCACCCAACCGGCGACACAGAAAATCAGCTGAAAGCCGACTTTGTGGTAATGCACCATGTCGGGCACCGGGCCATCGGGCACGCGGATATGGCTTGCAATCATCGCCCCGCCCAAACGGGTCGGCACCAGATCGCGGTATTCCATGCCTGCGCGGCCAATCACCCAAGGCGCTTGATCGGCAAGCCGGCGCACCACAAACGCGTGTTCGGTTTTCGGCAAGATCAGCGGCGGGTTCAGTTCGTCAATCTCTACCTGCGTGCCGCCCGGCGAGGTCAGGCTTTTTGCGCCATCGGCAATCGGATCATCAGACAAGATGCGCAAATGCGCAGGGGCCGCCGTGCAGCCCGCATCCAGCCGCAAGCGCAAGCCATGCCCCGACACCACCGCCACCTGCGGATTGTCGGCGGGGTAGATCATGTCCATCCGCATCCCCAAGGTCTTGGTAAAGAACGGCAGATCCTTACGAAGATCGGTGGTTGGCACCAGCATCTCAGCGCGAACTTCAGACATCAACATCCCCTTCAGACCGTAAATTTGCGATATAGTTCAAACCTGAAAGGTCCAATTCAAGCGTTTTATTGTGATACCACATATCAATGCGCGCACTCCACCCTTGCGAGCCGCACGGTTAGGTTTAATGCTGACCGTTGATAGCAAGCCAAGGCCCACGACCTGTCATTCGCAACCTAAGCCGAAAAGACTTGTCGTAAAGCCAAGGATTGCGAATGAAAGATGATGGTTTAGGGTTAAACCAAAATATCGCGAGGGGCGCAGATGGACGAGGCACGGCACGACAGCGCACGGCAGGCGGCACTGGATTATCACGAATTCCCCAAGCCGGGTAAGTTGGAAATCCGCGCCACCAAGCCATTGGCCAACGGCCGCGACCTGTCGCGCGCCTATTCGCCTGGCGTCGCCGAAGCCTGCCTTGAAATCAAGGCAGATCCGGCAACGGCCAGCCGTTACACCGCGCGCGGCAATCTGGTGGCAGTTGTCACCAACGGCACGGCGGTGTTGGGCCTTGGAAACATTGGCGCGCTGGCGTCAAAACCGGTGATGGAAGGCAAGGCGGTTCTGTTCAAGAAATTCGCCAATATTGATTGCTTTGACATCGAACTGAACGAACCCGACCCTTATAAACTTGCCGACATCGTCTGCGCACTTGAGCCGACCTTTGGCGCGATCAACCTTGAAGACATCAAGGCCCCCGATTGCTTCATCGTTGAGCAGTTGTGCCGCGAACGGATGAAAATTCCGGTGTTCCATGACGACCAGCATGGCACTGCAATTGTGGTGGGCGCTGCGGCCACCAATGCGCTGCATGTCGCGGGTAAGAAGTTTTCCGATATCAAGGTCGTCTCGACAGGTGGCGGTGCCGCGGGCATTGCCTGCCTGAACATGTTGCTGAAACTGGGCGTGAAACGCGAAAATGTCTGGCTTTGCGATCTGGCGGGGCTGGTTTACAACGGCCGCACCGACCAGATGACCGACCAAAAAGCCGCCTATGCACAAGGCAGCACGGCGGCGACGCTGGCCGATGTGATCGTGGGCGCCGATCTATTCCTTGGCCTGTCGGGCCCCGGCGTGTTGACTGCCGAAATGGTTGCCAAGATGGCTCCGCGCCCGATTGTCTTTGCGCTTGCCAACCCAACCCCCGAAATCTTGCCCGACGCGGTGCGGGCGGTGGCACCCGTTGCGATCATCGCCACCGGCCGCAGCGATTTTCCGAATCAAGTCAACAACGTGCTGTGTTTCCCCTTTATCTTCCGTGGCGCGTTGGATGTGGGGGCCACCACGATCAATGCTGAAATGGAGCTGGCCTGTATCGACGGCATCGCGGCACTTGCGCGGGCCACCACCAGCGCCGAAGCGGCTGCGGCTTATAAGGGCGAACAGCTGACCTTCGGGGCCGATTATCTGATTCCGAAACCGTTCGATCCGCGTCTGATCGGGGTTGTGGCCAGTGCCGTGGCCCGCGCCGCGATGGAAACCGGTGTGGCGCAGCGCCCGATTGCCGATCTGGACGCTTACCGCGAAAAGCTGAACGGGTCGGTGTTCAAATCGGCGCTGATCATGCGGCCCGTGTTTGAAGCCGCGCGTCAGGTCAGCCGCCGCATCATTTTTGCCGAAGGCGAAGACGAACGCGTGCTGCGCGCTGCCAATGCGATGCTGGAAGAAACCACCGAACGCCCAATCCTGATTGGCCGCCCCGAAGTTATCGCCACCCGCTGCGAACGCGCGGGCCTGCCGATCCGGCCTGACCGCGATTTTGAAATCGTGAACCCCGAAAGCGACAGCCGCTATCGCGATTACTGGGGGTCGTATCACGACTTGATGGCGCGGCGCGGCGTGACGCCCGATATCGCGCGGGCGGTGATGCGCACCAACACCACCGCCATCGCGGCCATTGCCGTGCATCGCAACGATGCCGACAGCATGATCTGCGGCACGTTCGGGCAATATCTGTGGCATCTGGGCTATGTGCGGCAGGTTCTGGCGCGCGACGGGCTTAGTCCGCAGGGCGCGCTTAGCCTGATGATCCTGGAAGACGGCCCGCTGTTTGTGGCCGACACCCAGGTCAACCCGGTGCCATCCCCAGAACAAATCGCGCAAACCATCATCGGTGCCGCCCGCCACGCCCGCCGCTTTGGCGTCGCACCGAAGGTGGCGCTGTGCAGCCATTCCAACTTTGGCAACCTTGACAGCGACTCGGGCCGCCGGATGCGCGCGGCGATGGAAATTCTGGACGCGCGCGAAGTTGACATCGAATACGAAGGGGAAATGAGCGTTGACGCCGCACTTGACCCCGATCTGCGCGCCCGCATCTTCCCAACCGCGCGGCTGCATGGCGCGGCCAATATTCTGGTCTTCGCCTATACCGATGCCGCCAATACCGCGCGCAACATTCTTAAGATGAAAGCGGGCGGGCTGGAAGTTGGGCCGATCCTGATGGGGATGGGCAACCGTGCCCATATTGTCACGCCATCCATCACCGCGCGCGGATTGTTAAATATTTCCGCGCTCGCTGGCACGCCAGTTGCACATTACGGCTAGCCAAATGGCATCGGGCGGTATTCTTTGGGAAAATTGAACTGGTGTTCAATGCAACGTAGCGAGTTCTGTCTGCATTTGCAGGTTAACCATTCAGGTGGAGCTACACCCATGACTTCTTTCAAATCTTTGGCATGCATTTTGGCCGTCAGCACATCGTTGTCGGCCACGATTGCCCATGCTGGCGGTCCGGCAGCTGCAACGACGGAACCCGCTGTCGCATCAATCGCACCGGCAAAATCGATCTGGTCAGGCCCTTGGGTCGGCCTGTCGTTCGGTCAAGGCAGCGCCAACTACGACATTGGATTGGACGTAGATTCGATTGACCCGCCAGCCCATCTGCTTGGCCTAAATCTTCCTGATTTTGGCGCGAAGGGTGGCCTTGCGGGCCTCGAACTTGGCTACGGTCACCAACTGAAGGGCAATTGGGTTGCAGGCGTTCAAATCGACTCGACCATCACCTCGATTACAAATGATGCGGGTCTGACCATTGCCGCCGACTTGTTAGACGGAAACCCTCAAATCGACGCATCTTATCGTTTGAAACAATCGTCAATGCTGACAGGCTTGGCGCGTTTGGGCTATCTGACCTCGGAAAGCACGCTGGTTTATGGCGTGATGGGTCTTACCCGCGGGAAATTCGACGCAACCTACGGTGCATCTGTCGAATCAACTCCGATTGGCCAGGGCGGTTACAGCTTTGGATTGAGCGGCCTGACGGTTGGTGCAGGTATCGAAACCAAACTTAGCCAAAAGACATCGCTGAAGTTGGAATACCGCATGACGAACTTCGGATCGCATGACATCTTCCGCCAAGACATCGGCGACGTGAACTTGAACGCAGCGATGGACACGACGGTCCAAACCGTGCGCGCAACGATCGTGATGCACTTCTGATAATCATCGGCTGGCGTTGCAAACCTGCGCTGCAGACTTCGCAACGCCAGCCGGTAAACTTTGCAAACTCTGCGGGTTTTCACTGAAAACCGGAAACAAACGCGGGGTTTGCAAAAATTTGCCACTTCCTTTGGGTAATTTCTGCAAACTTTTTGTCGCAGCCCTGTCGCAAAGATTGCGCGACTCGTTCGCTTTTGCGT
>Ga0228702_1002057_pt1 | contig 11958 bp, 13 predicted proteins | sample McNCre217_Aug_MG_2_FD_178018 | JGI IMG/M metagenome (GOLD analysis project Ga0228702, IMG submission 178018) | Freshwater microbial communities from McNutts Creek, Athens, Georgia, United States - 20-17_Aug_MG | ecosystem: Environmental > Aquatic > Freshwater > Creek | place: USA: Georgia... | reverse complement strand
CCCACAATTACAACGTCGTACTGGTGGTTATGAACCTTTGGGTTAGCCAATTGCTATTTCCTTTATTTACAAATCTCAGGCAGGTAGCTGTGAGCGTTTGGGTCGATGCAAGGATCAAAGGTGGTTAGTACCAGAGTTCCCAAAACAATGAGCGCAACGCAAACCACCCAGAGGATGATGTTCAAGCTCTTGCGAATCACCTCGCGCTCGGCGTAGTCGTTCACAATGGTGCGCATGCCGTTTGTTCCGTGAATCAGTGCCAGCCAGAGCATGAGCGTGTCCCAGACCTGCCAGAACGGATCGGCCCACTTGCCGGCAACAAAAGCAAAGTCGATGTTGCGAATTCCCTTGTCGAAAAGGTTCACAAAAAGGTGACCAAAAATGAGCGCAATCAGCACAACGCCGCTGCCGCGCATGAACATCCAGCCGTATTTTTCCCAGTTTGGGCCCTTGCTTCGTTTGCGCGGGCTGTTAGGGGTTTCGATAACGATTTCCATGTTTATCCGAGTCCTAGTAGCTGAAAACGTGCATCAGGTGACGAGGGGCAAATCCGGCGAACAGGATCAATGCAATAACAACCACAATCCACCACATAACGTTCTGGTACTTGGCGCCTTTGCGCCAGAAGTCAATCAGGATTACCCGCACACCGTTGAGCGCGTGGTAAAGAATTGCGGCAACCAGACCCAGTTCGCCAATGCCAATGATGGTGGTCTTGTAGGTGGCAATAACGCTGTTGTATGCCTCTGGGCTAACGCGCACCAGCGAGGTGTCGAGCACGTGCACCAACAAGAAAAAGAAAATGGCAACACCGGTAATACGGTGCAGCACCCATGACCACATTCCAACTTTTCCGCGGTATAGGGTGCCCGCAGGCTTCTTCGGCACTGAAATCCTCCTAGACGGACATCGGTCAAAAGACCGTATTAAGTCTAAGACTGCTGGGCGCCAGCACTAACCAGTTTTGGGTCTATCAACTAGGGTTTTTAACAATGTCTAGCAACAAAAAACCAATCGAACGCTTCCACCCGATCATCCCGGCCGGTGGCATTGGGTCGCGCCTGTGGCCGCTTTCGCGTGCATCCGCACCCAAGTTTTTGCACGACCTCACCGGCAGCGGCCAGACTCTCCTTCAGGACACCTGGGATCGCTTGCTACCGGTGGCCAGCCCAGACCGCATCATGGTGGTTACCGGTCAGGCTCATCAGGGCGCCGTAGTTGAGCAGATTGACGACCTAGACCTCAAGAACCTCGTGCTGGAGCTTTCGCCTAAGGATTCCACTGCGGCAATCATCCTTGCCGCCGCTATTTTGGCAAAGCGTGAACCAGACGTGATTGTGGGTTCGTTTGCTGCCGACCACGTAATTACAGACACCGATGTTTTCAACGAAACCGTGCGTGAGGCCGTTGAGGTGGCCGCCACCGGCAAGATTGTGACTATTGGAATTCAGCCAACCGAGCCTTCGGCCGCCTTTGGTTACATAAAGGCCGGCGACTCACTTGGCCTGGCCCAGGCGCCAAACGCCCGCAGCGTTGAGAAGTTTGTTGAAAAGCCAAAGATGGCAACCGCACGCAAATATGTGGAGAGCGGCAAGTACCTGTGGAATGCGGGAATGTTCATTGCCCCTGCGAGCCTCTTGCTTGAGCAGTTGGAAAAGTCCGAGCCCGAGTTGCACGCATCGTTGCAGGAAATTGCCAACGCCTGGGATGGCATGTACCGCGAGAGCGTGATGCACAAGGTGTGGCCAACCCTCAAGAAGATCGCCATTGATTATGCAATTGCCGAGCCTGCCGCCGAGGCGAACTTGGTTGCCGTGGTTCCGGCCACCTTCAGCTGGCATGACGTTGGCGACTTTGCCGCCATTGCCGAACTCCAGTCCGCCGGCCGACGCGGGAATTTGGCGGTGCTGGGTAACACCAAGGTTTTGGCGGATTCCTCGAGCGGCATTTTGGTGAGCGAAACCGATCGCCTCATTGCGCTCATCGGTGTGGAAGACATCATTGTGGTGGACACTCCGGACGCTCTTTTGGTGACCACCAAGGAACACGCCCAGCGCGTGAAGAGTCTGGTTGACGCGCTAAAGGCCACGGGACACAGCGATGTTCTTTAGCCTCAAACGAGGCTTGGCAACGGCGCTCGCCGGCCTGGCCGTGTTATCAACCAGCGCGTGCGCCACCGAACAGGTGAGTGCGAGCCCAACACCAGTGGCTTTCAAGGCCTGCATGATCAGCTCGCGCGAAGGCTTTTCTGATTCTGGAATCAACGCCGAGGCCTATTACGGACTGCTGCAGAGCGAAGCCCAGTTTGGCCCCCAGGTTTCGGTGGTACAGATGGGTCAAAATGCAACCATCGATGACTTCACTGCGGGCCTCAAGAAACTGGTTAAGCGCGAGTGCAACCTGATCTTTGGAGTGGGTCCGCAATTGGTGGCCCCAATCCGTCAGGTTGCCACCACATACCCCAATGTGAACTTTGCGCTCTTGGATGCGGCAATGTCTAAGGGCAACGGTGGCGAGCTGAACTTGGCCAACGTGAAGAACCTGGAGTTCGACACCACCCAAGCCGCATTTTTAGCCGGTTACCTTTCCGCAAGTAAGGCGGCCGGTTCATCTATTGGAGTTTTGGGTGGCGCGCGAAATGCCAGCAACTATGCAACCTTGTGGGCATTCCGATCGGGCGTTCTCTATTTTGACCAAAAGCATGACAAAAACACCGTGTTGATTGGTGCCATTGGTGAGGCGCCCGAAACCTGGAATTTCGCCGGCAAAACTTTCAACAAACAAGAACTGCACGACCGCGTTGGTGCCATGGTCAACGCGGGAGCCGATGTGATTGTCCCTATTGGCATTTCCGGAAGCACCATTGCGAGCGTAATTGGCGCGTATCCCCAAGTGAAAATGGTGGGCTCCACAGTTGACTGGTGGGCGCAGGGCATTTACGCGGGGCAGAAAACCCAGATTCTGGCCTCCATCGTAAAGCGCATCTCAAACACCGTGGTGGTTACGGTTGGTTCGGCGGTTGCGGGCAATTTTGTTGGTGGTTCGGGTGGAGCCTGGCTGGGCACCATTGCCTCCGGAGATGTTTGGCTCACGGTTCAACACCAGATTGATTACGGCATGGGAATGCAAACGGAGCTCGATTCCATTAGGGCTGACCTGCAAAACGGCAATCTGGAAATTCCTCTATTGCCCAACTAGCAGCCAATACTTCCCGTTAACCAAGTGGCCATTTGTAACGGCTACATTAATAAACCCTTCTAGTGACAAACGGCTCGATTTGTGAGAGTAGTCTGAACCCGTTGGACACATCGATGTGTTCATAAAAACAGGAGGAAATAAGAAGTGAAGCTATTTGCTCGCAGTACCGCAGTGGTAAGCATGGCAGCTGTTGCCAGCCTTGCACTTGCCGGTTGTGCATCGGCACCAACCGCAACCACCGCCGCGCCAGTTGACTACAAGGCCTGCATGGTCTCCGACTCTGGTGGTTTCAAGGACGCCTCGTTTAACGAAGAGGCCTACAACGGTCTGCTCAACGCAGAGAAGAACCTGGGCGTTCAGGTTGCAACCGTTGAGTCGCCAAACAACGCAACTCAGACCGACTACACCTCGGGTGTTCAGAGCATGGTTGACGCCGGCTGTAACTTGATTGTTGACGTGGGCTTCAACCTGGCCGTTGCTACTCGCGACTCGGCCAAGGTGAACACCGAGGTTAACTACGCACTGATTGACTCGGCTCTGAGCAACGACGACTACTCGCCGCTGAGCCTAGACAACGTAAAGCCAATTCAGTACGACACCGCTCAGGCCGCCTTCTTGGCTGGTTACCTTGCAGCGGGCACCACCAAGACCGGCAAGGTTGCCACCTACGGTGGAATGCTGTTCCCATCTGTGACCATCTTCATGGATGGCTTCAAGCAGGGTGTTGAGTACTACAACAAGGTCAAGGGCACCAAGGTTGAAGTTCTTGGAGCTCAGGGAACCGACAGCAGCAAGTGGGCTGCAACCGGTGACTTCAACGACCAGGCCAAGGGTAAGACTCTCACCGAGCAGTTCTTTGCTCAGGGCGCAGACATCATCCTTCCAGTGGCCGGTCCGGTAGGCATCGGTTCGGGTCAGGCAACTCTTGACCACAAGGGCACCTACGTTATTGGTGTAGACAGCGACTGGTTCGGCATTCCAACCCACGCCGCTTACAAGGCCAACATCCTCACCTCAATTGAGAAGAAGATGGCTGGTGCTGTTGAGTCGATCATCAAGGACGGCCTCAACAAGAAGTTCACCGGTGGCGACGCCAACCAGTACGTTGGCACCCTTGCCAACGGCGGTGTAATGATGGCTCCACAGCACGACGTGGCTTATCCAAAGGGCATTCAGGCCGAGTTGGACAAGCTGCAGGCTGACATCATTGCCGGCAAGATCAAGGTCACCTCGATCTACAGCAAGTAGTTCCAAAACCGAGCGGGGGTCGTCTTTGGGCGGCCCCCGTTTTGGTCACCTTGACTAGTTAGACTTGCCACAAGGGCACCGATGTTTGGTGCGGTTTGGATTGAGAGCAATGAAGCTTGAACTTAGAGGCATTACTAAGCGATTCGGTTCGCTGGTTGCCAACAACGGTGTGAACCTCACCGTTGAACCGGGGCAAATCCACTGCCTCCTCGGCGAAAATGGCGCCGGTAAGTCCACCCTGATGAACGTGTTGTACGGCCTGTATCAGGCCGATGGTGGCGAGATTTTGATTGACGATAAGCCCGTGAAGTTTGATGGTCCGGGCCAGGCAATTGCCGCGGGCATTGGAATGGTGCACCAACACTTCATGCTGATTCCGGTTTTCAGCGTTGCCGAGAACGTGGTTCTTGGGCACGAGCCAACCAAGTTTGGTGGAGTGCTCGATCTAGACGCCGCGCGAGCCAAGGTGAAGGAAGTTTCCGACCGCTTCGGGTTTGACGTTGACCCGGATGCAATTGTGGGTGACTTGCCCGTGGGTGTTCAGCAGCGCGTGGAAATCATCAAGGCACTGATGGGCGACGCTCAGGTTCTGGTTTTTGACGAGCCAACGGCAGTTCTTACTCCGCAGGAAACCGACGAACTCATGGTGATCATGAAGCAGTTACGAAACAGCGGAAAAGGCATTGTGTTCATTACCCACAAGTTGCGCGAAGTTCGTGAGGCGGCCGACAAGATCACCGTGATGCGTTTGGGCACCGTGGTGGGCGAGGCTAAGCCAACCGACTCCGCTGAAGCGCTCGCCGAACTGATGGTGGGCCGCGCGGTTGACCTGGATGTTTCCAAGGCGCCAGCCAAGCCGGGGGACGTGGTCTTGGACGTGACAGACCTTTCTGTTTGGCTGCCCAATGGAAGCAAGGCGGTAGACGAGGTTTCGTTGCAGATTCGCGCTGGTGAAATCTTGGTGATTGCCGGCGTTCAGGGCAACGGGCAGACCGAGTTGACCGAGGCAATCTTGGGAACCCAGGGGCACACTTCGGGTTCAATCAAGTTGGCTGGGCAGGAACTCCAGGGCAAGAGTGTGAAACAGCGCCTGGATGCGGGGCTCGGCTTTGTTCCGGAAGACCGCACCGAAGACGGCTTGGTGGCGGATTTCACTATTGCCGAGAACCTCATGCTGAACCGTAGTGACCGCGAGCCATTCGCAAGTCGCGGTGTGCTCCAGCTTTCTTACCTGAGCGAGTTTGCCAAGGAGAAAATCAAGCAGTTCGACATTCGCGCTCAGGGAATTGAGAGCACTGCCAGCCAGCTATCCGGGGGAAACCAGCAGAAGGTAGTTCTGGCCCGCGAGCTCTCGCGAGACCTGCAACTGCTGGTGGCGTCGCAGCCAACTCGCGGTTTGGACGTTGGCTCAATTGAGTTTGTTCACGAGCAAATTGTTGAGGCAAGAAACAGCGGCACCCCGGTGCTGATTGTTGCCACCGAACTTGACGAGGCAACTCAGCTGGGCGATCGCATTGCGGTGATGTATCGAGGCAAGATTGTGGGCATTGTTCCGCCCAACACAGACAGAGCCACACTCGGCAAGATGATGGCGGGTATCCAGTCATGATTAGAAAAATTCTTAACCACAACATTGCCCTTTCGGCGCTCGCGGTGCTGGTTTCCTTTGTGGTGGGCGGTGTGCTGATTGCGCTTTCCAGCAAAGGTGTGCAAACGGCATCGGGGTATTTCTTCTCCAGACCCGGCGACACCCTAAGTGCCATTTGGAACGCCGTGTTTGGGGCCTATGATGCACTCTTCCGTGGGTCGATTTTCAACTATCAAGCCGCAACCACCATTGGCATGTTCAAGCCGATCACGGAGACACTGGCCTTTGCCACGCCAATCACCATGGCCGGCCTGGGTCTGGCTGTTGCATTCCGCAGCGGCCTCTTCAACATTGGTGGTGCCGGACAGATTGTGTTTGGCGCAATGTTCGCCGGTTGGGTTGGCATCAACGTTGACCTGCCCTGGGCGTTGCATTTTCCGCTGGCGGTCATCGCTGGAATTATTGGCGGAGCGTTCTTTGGCGGACTGGTTGGATTGCTCAAGGCAACCACGGGTGCCAATGAAGTAATCGTCACCATCATGTTCAACTACATTGCGGCAATGCTGCTGCAATACCTGCTCAAGACTCCAATCTTGCAGGCACCTCACAACGTAAACCCCATCTCGCGCCCCATTCTGGACAGCGCGAAGTACCCCGCTTTCCTGGGGCCGCAGTTTCGCTTGCACGCCGGTGTGTTTGCCATGCTGGCTGCGGTCTGGCTGGTTTGGTGGCTGCTCAACCGCAGCACGCTTGGGTTCCAATTCCGTGCTTTGGGTCATAACCCAAGCGCATCCAACGTTGCTGGAATCAGCATTGGTCGCACCTACGTATTGGTTATGGCGGTTTCGGGCGCTCTAGCCGGTTTGGCCGGCACATCGCAGATTTTGGGAACCGAAGGTTCTCTCACCACGGGTGTTGCGGCTTCCTTTGGATTCGATGCCATCACGGTAGCCCTGCTCGGCCGCAACAATCCGCTTGGAGTTCTGGCCGCCGGAATCCTGTTCGGTGGTCTGCGTGCCGGTGCCGTGACCATGCAGGCTAACCAGGGCGTTCCAATTGACATAGTTCTGGTGGTTCAGTCCATGATCGTGCTCTTCATTGCGGCTCCACCCCTGGTGCGTGCCATCTTCAGAATTCGTCAGCAGAAGCAGGAGGTGGCGGCATGAGGCCGAGCCCAAGAACACCTCGCATCCTGAGCGTACTGGCCGTCGTAGGTGTGCTGTTTGCAGCTTTTGCCCCTGGGCTGGCAACCACCGTTCGCTTGGAAGCCAAGGATGATTTCTTCAAGCTTGCGGACTTCGCCGTGGCACCGGCCCTGATTTGGATCTTCCCGGTTCTGTTGTTATTGCTCGCGGGTGAGGCCTGGTACTTTCACGTGAAGCAGAAGCCGGTTCCAAAGCTGGTGCTACCGCTCTTTGGAGCAGCCTTTGTGATTGAAATTTTGCTGGTGTTTTACGCGGGCAAGACACTCACGTTTACCGCACTGCTAGCGGGTTCGTTGGCGCTTGCCGTGCCACTGATATTTGGAAGCCTCGCGGGGGTGCTCAGCGAACGCGTTGGCGTGGTGAACATTGCCATTGAGGGGCAGCTTTTGGCAGGTGCCTTTGTGTCGGCTTTGGTGGCATCGCTCACCAAGTCAATTTGGGCTGGCGTTTTTGCGGCTGCGGTTGCCGGTTCGCTGGTTGCCTTTGTGCTTGCCGTGTTTGCCATCAAATACGTTGTGGACCAGATCATTGTTGGCGTGGTTCTCAACGTGTTGGTGGTTGGCCTAACCAACTTCCTGTTCTCCACATTGATGAACGACCTGGCAACCTACAACTCGCCTCCCCGCTTCAGCAGCGTTGCCATTCCCTTGCTGGCGCAAATTCCAGTAATTGGAAGCGTGCTATTCAACCAAACGCCAATTGTGTACCTAATGTACGTGTCCGTTGCCGCCGTTTGGTTTGCCCTGTTCAAGACTCGTTGGGGTATTCGCGTGCGTGCCGTTGGTGAGTATCCCAAGGCAGCAGACACGGTGGGCATCAAAGTATTCCGAACTCGTTATATAAGCGTGCTGATTGGCGGCGCACTTGCCGGCCTGGGCGGCAGCTTCTTCACCCTGGGCCAAGTTGGTGCATTTGGTAAGGAAATGACCAATGGCGCCGGTTACATTGCATTGGCCGCTTTGATCTTTGGTCGTTGGAACCCAATTCGCGCAGCCGTTGCGGCCCTGCTGTTTGGCTTTAGCGAGAACCTGCAGTTTGGCCTCGCCATCATCGGCAGCCCGGTTCCTAGCGAGTTCTTGCTCATGCTCCCATATGTGCTCACAGTGGTTGCCGTTGCCGGTTTGGTTGGCCGAGTGGTTGGACCCGCGGCCGCCGGCAAGCCGTATCTCAAGAGTTAGGAACATCGGTGGATTCAACCAAGCCAGTGGACTGGGACGCACTCAAAGCGGAGGCTGGCAAGGCCATGCGCAAGAGCTATTCGCCGTATTCAAACTTTCCGGTTGGCGCCGCGGCAATCACCACCGATGGTCGCCTGGTGTCCGGCTGCAACATTGAGAACGCGTCCTATGGCGTGACTCTGTGCGCGGAGTGCTCGCTGGTGAGTGACCTGTTTGCTCAAGGCGGTGGCAAGTTAGCCTACTTCGCTTGCGTTGACGGACAGGGCAACGTGCTAATGCCGTGTGGTCGATGCCGCCAGTTGCTGTTTGAGCACGCGGCACCGGGAATGCAACTGCTCACCGTGTCTGGCGTAAAGGACATCAATCAAGTGTTGCCGGACGCCTTTGGCCCGGCTCAGCTAGAGGAGTATGCAAACAATGAGTGAGTTCAGTGCCGTTGAACTGATCATTGCCAAACGCAGCAAGCGCGAACTCAGCACGGCCGAGATCAATTGGCTAATTGCCAACTACACCTCGGGTGCGGTGGCCGACGAACAGATGAGCGCAATGGCAATGGCCATTCTGTTGAATGGCATGAACCGTCGCGAGATCAAAGACCTTACTGCAGCGATGATTGCCTCGGGCGAGCGCCTCAACTACCCTGGGCTCTCCGTTCCAACCGCCGACAAACACTCCACGGGCGGAGTGGGCGACAAGATCACTCTGCCTCTGGTTCCGTTAGTTGCCGCGTTCGGGGTTGCCGTGCCGCAGTTGTCCGGGCGCGGGCTTGGCCACACCGGTGGCACTCTAGACAAGCTGGAGTCGATTCCGGGTTGGCGCGCTTCAATTTCTAACGTCGAGATGCAGCAGCAACTTGCGGAAGTTGGGGGAGTGATTTGTGCAGCGGGCAGCGGCCTCGCCCCCGCGGATCGAAAACTCTATGCCCTGCGTGACGTGACCGGAACAGTTGAAGCCATTCCTCTGATTGCCTCCAGCATTATGAGTAAGAAGATTGCCGAGGGAACCGGCAGTCTGGTGCTGGATGTAAAGGTTGGTTCGGGCGCTTTCATGAAGGACCTCGCAAGCGCACGCGAACTGGCAAAGACCATGGTTGACCTTGGCAACGATTCGGGCGTGAACACCAGCGCACTGCTAACCGATATGTCCACCCCGCTGGGCCTCAAGATTGGTAACGCACTCGAGGTTGAGGAGAGCGTTGAGGTGCTCGCCGGTGGCGGCCCTGCCGACGTTGTTGAGCTCACGGTTGCGTTGGCTCAAGAGATGCTGCGTTTGGCCGGCAAAACAGACATCGATGTTGCTGCTGCCTTGAAAGACGGCCGCGCAATGGACAAGTGGCGCCAACTGATTTCGGCCCAGGGCGGCAACCCGAGTGCAAAGCTGCCGGTTGCCAAACACAGCCACACGGTTATGGCCGCCGAGAGCGGTTACCTGGGGCAGGTGGATGCACTCGCGCTGGGAGTTGCTTCGTGGCGACTCGGTGCCGGTCGCGCTCGCAAAGAAGACGCCGTTCAGTTTGGCGCAGGTATTGAGCTTCACGCTCAGTTGGGCGATAGGGTTGAGGCTGGTCAGCCACTGCTCACACTGTTCACCGATGAACCCGAGCGGTTTGCCAGGGCGCAAGAATCTTTGGCAGGCGGCATTCAAATCACACAGTTCGCACCAGCTGCCCGCAACATCATTCTGGAAAGGTTAGGCAATGGCTAACTTAAACGTTCGCACGCTCCCAAAGATTTCGCTGCACGATCACCTCGACGGTGGCCTGCGCACCAAGACCATCATTGAGCTGGCTGCCGAGATTGGTCACGAGCTTCCGGCAACCGAACCGGAGGCGCTTGCCGACTGGTTTTTCCAGGCCGCTAACTCTGGGTCGCTTGAGCTTTACTTGGAGACCTTTGATCACACCATTGCCGTGATGCAGACCCGCGAAGGGCTTCGTCGCGTGGCAAAGGAATTTGTGCTTGACCTTGCCAACGATGGCGTGATCTACGCGGAAATTCGCTGGGCACCGGAGCAGCACCTAACCCGTGGCCTCACCTTGGATGAGGTTGTTGAAGCCGTGCAAGATGGCCTTGAAGACGGCATGGAAATTGTGGACCAGCAGGGCGGCTACATTCGTACCGGCCAGTTGGTAACTGCAATGCGCCACGCCGACCGCGGCCTTGAAATCGCCGAACTGGCCGTTCGCCACCGCGCCAACGGTGTTGTTGGATTCGATATTGCGGGAGCCGAAGCCGGCTTCCTGCCGAGTCGCCACAAAGTTGCCTTCGACTACCTGGCAAGCGAGCTTTTCCCGGTTACAGTTCACGCGGGTGAGGCCGATGGCGTGGACAGCATCAAGGATGCGCTGGTTTCCGGGCGTGCGCTTCGCCTCGGTCACGGCGTGCGCATCAGCGAAGACATCATTCTTTCGCGCGAGGAGGGCGACACCGATTTCGTTGCCCTCGGCCCGGTGGCTCGCTGGGTTTATGACCGAGGCATTCCTTTGGAACTCTGCCCAAGCAGCAACCTGCAGACCGGCGCCGTCAGCGCCTGGGGTGAAGAGCTAGAGGACCACCCGTTTGACCTACTTTATGACCTGGGTTTCAACGTGACCGTGAACACCGACAACCGGCTCATGAGTGCCACCACCCTGACTCGCGAGCTGGAGCTTCTGGTTGACACCTTTGACTACGGCCTGGGCGACCTGGAGCAGTTCCAGGTGAACGCCGCCAACGCATCCTTCCAGGACGCCGAGGCACGTGACGAACTCATCGAAATGATTGGCGAAGGCTTCCGCCGCGCACGAAACAAGGGTCGTTCGTAAGCGCTATGTCGCTACTCGCTAGCGCGCTTGGAGGAGGCTCGATTCTTCTCGGGCAATCCGCTGCGCACTGGGAAGACGCGGTTCGACTTTCAGGTGAGGCTTTGGTTGCGAGCGGTCGCACCACTCCCGCATACACGCAAGCCATGGTGGATGCCGTGATCGAACTCGGCCCATACCTGGTGATTGCTCCTGGACTTGCCATGCCGCACGCTCGCCCAAATGACTCAGTGCTACAAACCGGAATGAGCCTGGTGGTGCTTTCTGAGCCGGTGGGTTTTGGCCACGGCAAGAATGACCCGGTTCACGTACTCTTTGGGCTGGCCGCACTTGACCACGACAGACACCTAGAACTGCTCAGCGAGTTCGCCGCCAAGGCGAGCATCGATGGTTTTGTTAATTCGCTATTAACTTGTGCCAACGAAGCCGAGATTCGTGCCCTGCTGAACTGACCTGTGGGAAAATTGGATCATGAAGATCATCGCGGTTTGTGGAGCTGGCATTGGAACATCGGTGCTACTCAAAATGAACGCCGAGAAGGTGCTACGCAACCTAGGTCTAACGGCAACCGTTGAGGCGGCCGATGTGGAGACTGCACGCGCAAGCCGCGACGCACAAATTTTGCTGACCACACCCGAACTGGTGGAAAAGTTGCAGGGGCTTCCAAGCGAGGTAATCGCCATCGATGGTGTATTTGACCTCAGCGAGATCAGCGAAAAGCTCTCCAAAGCCCTGCTCTAG
>Ga0228702_1002056_pt1 | contig 11960 bp, 13 predicted proteins | sample McNCre217_Aug_MG_2_FD_178018 | JGI IMG/M metagenome (GOLD analysis project Ga0228702, IMG submission 178018) | Freshwater microbial communities from McNutts Creek, Athens, Georgia, United States - 20-17_Aug_MG | ecosystem: Environmental > Aquatic > Freshwater > Creek | place: USA: Georgia... | reverse complement strand
GTGGCCAGCTGTTGCGCTTCGGGGCCGGGCAGCAGCATGCAGTAGTGCAGCGCGTGCAGGTAGCGCTTTTCTGAAATCCAGCGTTTGCGCACCACCAGTTCTTCGTGCATCAGTGCGATCTGGCCTGCCGGGCCACCAAAGCTGACACAGCCCAGCCAGAACCAGAATTTCAGGGCCTGCGCAAAGCTGACCGGGGCAGGGCGTTCAGAGGGGGCGGTGTTCATGGGGCGTTCCAGTGTTCGCGAAAGGCCTGTGCAAATGCGGGGGTGCCGCTGATGCTCAGGCTCAGGGTGATCTCGTCGCCAGGCGAGGGGGCGGGCGACAGGTGCAGCGTGGGGTTGGCGCTGTGCCAGTGGGCCTGTATGGGGGCTTGGCCGCAACGGATGTGCAGGTCGAAGTCCCAATCGGCGCCGTCTTCCAGGGGGCCGGGGGCTTGCGGGCCAAAGCGGTGCGCCCAGGCCAGAAGTTGTGTCACCTCTTGCAACAGGGCGGGGGTGTGGCGGGCAGCGGGCTGGGCCAGTGCGTCCCAGCAGACCACGCCCTCGCTGTCTTCGCTGCAGTCGAATTCAAGAAATTGCAAATCCATGGGGGTTTTGATGGGTTCGGTGCTTCGATTGTCGCTGCGGGGCTGGATGGTGTTTTGGGATACAAAAAATCATGATATTGCTGAAATTTTCAGCAAAAAACGAATTTATAAGGGTTTTCTGTATACATCGAGGGCCTTGTCGGTGGTTTAATCCGTCTTTTACACATTGGCCCATGTCCGCATCCTCCCCCCGCTTTGTTGATTCTGACGCCGATGGCGGCTCGCAAGCCGTCAAGGCGCAGCAGCGCCTGCGCGAGTTGATCTTGGCCGGTGAATTGCCCGCAGGGGCGCGCATTGCCGAGCTGGCGCTGGTGGAGCGCCTGGGCATGTCGCGCACGCCCATTCGGGCCGCGCTGATGCACCTCAAGCAAGAGGGCTTGCTGGCACCACTGCCCGGTGGTGGCTATGCGGTGCGCACTTTTTCCGAACGCGAAGTGGCCGATGCGATCGAGCTGCGCGGCACGCTGGAAGGCCTGGCCGCCCGCCTGGCCGCCGAGCGCGGCGTGCGGGCCAGCTTGTTGGCACAAGCGCGTGAATGCCTGAACCAGATTGATCTGGTGCTGCGCGATTCGGCGCTGGACGACGAGACGTTTTCGGCCTATGTCGAACTCAATGGCCAGTTCCACAAACAGTTGTCCGAGATGGCCGACAGCGCGGTGCTGGCCCGCGAGATTGAACGCGCCGCCAGCTTGCCTTTTGCGTCGGCCTCGGGCTTTGTGGGCGTGGAGATTCACAACGCGCAAGCCCGCGACAACCTGGTGGTGGCGCAGCACCAGCACCGCCAGGTGCTGGACGCCATCGAGCGGCGTGAAGCCGGTCGGGCCGAGGCCATCATGCGCGAGCACTCGCGCATTGCGCGGCAAAACATGCAGGTCGCCTTGCGCGACCCGGCGGCATCGGGCACGCCTGGTGTGCAATTGATCAGACCTTCCTGAACCCATTTTTAACGAGGAGATAGAGCATGCAAAAACGTCAATTTTTGAGCGCCATCGCTTGCGCGACCCTGGCCATGAGCGCGTCCACGGCCATGGCACAAGACAAATTCAAGATCGGCCTGATCCTGCCGATGACCGGTCCGTTTGCCTCCACCGGCAAGCAGATCGAGGCCGCAGCGCGCCTGTACATCGCGCAAAACGGCAGCACCGTGGCGGGCAAACAGGTCGAGCTGATCGTGAAGGACGACACCAGCGCCCCCGACGTGACCAAGCGCATCGCGCAAGAGCTGGTCGTCAACGAAAAGGTGAGCGTGTTGGCTGGCTTTGGCCTGACCCCGTTGGCGCTGGCCACGGCCCCGATTGCCACCCAGTCCAAAACGCCGCTGGTGGTCATGGCTGCGGCCACATCGAGCATCACCGAGGCATCGCCCTTCATCATCCGCACCAGCTTCACGCTGCCGCAAGCTGCCGTGGCCATTGCCGACTGGGCACCCAACAACGGCATCAAGAAAGTCGTGACCTTGGTGTCCGACTACGGCCCCGGCATTGATGCCGAAAAGTATTTCAAGGAGCGTCTGACCTTCAACGGCGGCCAGGTGCTCGACACGCTGCGCGTGCCCATGCGCAACCCCGACTTCGCGCCCTTTTTGCAGAAGGTGCGTGACCTGAAACCCGATGCGGTTTATGTGTTTGTGCCGTCTGGCATTGGCGCGCCGCTCATGAAGCAGTTTGCCGAGCGCGGCCTGGACAAGGCGGGCATCAAGCTGATCGGCACCGGAGACATCACCGACGACGATATCTTGAACAGCATGGGCGATGTGGCCAATGGCGTGGTCACCTCGCACCACTATTCGGCCTCGCACAACTCGCCGCTCAACAAGAAGTTCGTCGCGGCTTTTGAAAAGGCCAACAACGGCTTGCGCCCCAACTTCATGGCGGTGGGTGGTTATGACGGCATGCGCGTGATCTACGAAGCGGCCAAGGCCACCAAGGGCGCAGGCGGACAAGCCCTGCTGGACGCGATGAAAGGCCAGGTGTTTGAAAGCCCCCGTGGCCCGATGTTCATCGACGCGCAAACCCGCGACGTGGTGCACAACATCTACATCCGCAAAGTCGAGAAGGTGAACGGCCAGCTCTACAACCAGGAATTCGCGACCCTCAAGGACGTGAAAGATCCGGGCAAGACGAAGTAAGGCTGGCTTGACCAGGAGGCTGGATTGCCACGCTTCGCTCGCAATGACGAAACAAGTGTCATTGCGAGGAGCGAAGCGACGCGGCAATCCAGCTGTTTCACTTGCACAAGCTTTGTCAGTCAATGCACAGCAACTGGATGGCCACGTCGCAAGCTCCTCGCCATGACAATTTCCCCGTCATTGCAAGCTCCTCGCCATGACGATTTTCTCGTCATTGCAAGCTCCTCGCCATGACGATTTTCTCGTCATTGCGAGGAGCGAAGCGACGTGGCAATCCACTTTCCATGCACCTCAGTCCGATTTTTGAAATGACCCCGCGACTCACCACCCATCGACCATGCTGACCATTCTTTTCGACGGCATCGCCTACGGCATGCTGCTATTCATCCTGGCCGTGGGCCTGTCCGTGACCATGGGGCTGATGAACTTCATCAACCTGGCGCACGGTGCGTTTGCCATGGTGGGCGGCTACCTCACGGTGGTGCTCATGCAGCGCTTTGAGGTGCCGTTTTTGCTGTGCCTGCCCATCGCATTTGCGGGCACGGCCTTGCTGGGCGCGGTGCTGGAACGCACGCTGTACCGCCACATGTACAAGAAGCCCCACCTCGATCAAGTGCTGTTTTCCATTGGTTTGGCCTTCATGTCGGTGGCCAGCGTGGACTACTTCATGGGCTCGCAACAGCAGATCATGCAGCTGCCCGACTGGCTGCGTGGCCGCACCGAACTGTTGGATGGCGCGCTGGGCATGGGCCACTACCGCTTGTTCATCATTGCGGTGTGCGCGGCGCTGACCGTGGGCCTGCAATATGTGTTGGCCAAAACCCGCTTTGGCAGCCGCTTGCGCGCCAGTGTGGACGATGCCCGTGTGGCCGCAGGCCTGGGCATCCGTGTCAATCTGATTTTTGCCGCCACCTTTGCCGTGGGCTCGGGGCTGGCCGGTTTGGGCGGTGCCTTGGGGGCCGAAGTGCTGGGCCTGGACCCGACCTTTCCGCTCAAGTTCATGGTGTACTTTTTGATCGTGGTGGCGGTGGGCGGCACCTCGTCCATCACCGGGCCGCTGTGGGCGGCGCTGCTGTTGGGCATTGCCGATGTGGCGGGCAAGTACTACATGCCCAAGCTCGGTTCCTTCATTGTGTATTCGCTGATGATCGCGATCCTGATCTGGCGTCCGCAAGGGCTGTTTGTGCGCAAGGGAGGCCGCTGAAATGGATGCTCGAAATCAACTTTTGTCCACCGCCCGCATGCGCGGCTGGGAGCCCCTGGTCTGGCTGGTGGCGTTTGCCTTGCCCCTGCTGGTGCCGGGCCATGCCTTGATCGTCAACGAGGTGGCCATCGTCGCCTTGTTTGCCGTGTCGCTGGACTTGGTGTTGGGCTACACCGGCATTGTGTCGCTGGGCCATGCGGCGTTTTTGGGGCTGGGTGCTTACGCATCGGCCTTGTTTGCCAAGCATGTGATGCCCGACCCGCTGGTGGGTCTGCTGTTTGGCATGGCCTGCGCCACGCTGCTGGGCGCGGCCTGTTCGCTCACCATCTTGCGCGGCACTGACCTGACGCGCCTGATGGTCACGCTGGGCATGGCCCTCATCTTGATGGAGCTGGCCAACAAACTCGACTGGCTGACCGGCGGCTCGGACGGTTTGCAGGGCGTGATGATGGGCCCGGTGCTGGGCCGTTTTGAATTCGATTTGTACGGCCAGACCGCAGCCTGGTATTCGCTGACGGTGCTGCTGATCCTGTTTGCATTGGCGCGGCGTTGGGTCAATTCGCCTTGGGGCGCCACGCTCATGGCGGTGCGCGACAACCCGCTGCGGGCCATGGCGATTGGCATTCCGGTGCACAACCGTTTGGCCGTGGTTTACACCGTGGCCGCTGCCCTGGCGGGCGCTGCGGGTGCCTTGATGGCGCAGACCACCGGCTTTGCCTCGCTCGATGTGTTCGCGCTGGAGCGTTCGGCCGATGTGATGCTGATGCTGGTCATCGGCGGCGTGGGCTGGCTGTATGGCGGGGTGGTCGGTGCGGTGGTGTTCAAGCTCATGCACGACGTGATCTCGGGCATCACACCGCAGTACTGGACGTTCTGGATTGGCCTGTTTTTGGTGGTGCTGGTCCTGGTTGGGCGTGAGCGTTTGATTCGCCCCTGGCTGTGGTTTGGCCGCGCGGCCGCTCAGAAAGGCGGTGCGCAATGAATGCTTCTGTCATGAACCCGCTTGTCGTTTTGAAGGCCCAGGGCCTGGTCAAACAGTTCGGTGGCATCACCGCCACCGACAACGTGAATCTTGAGTTGCGTCTGGGCGCACGCCACGCGCTGATCGGCCCCAACGGCGCGGGCAAGACCACGCTGATCAATTTGTTCACCGGCGTGCTCACGCCCACCTCGGGCCGCATCGAGTTGTTGGGTGAAGACATCAGCCAGTTGGCGCCGCACCAGCGTGTGCGTCGGGGCCTGGTGCGGACCTTCCAGATCAACCAGCTGTTTGCCAGCATGACGCCTTTGCAGACGTTGGCCATGGTGGTCTCGCAGCAACGCGGCCTGGGCGGGCGTTGGTGGTCCAAGCTGGGGCAAGACGCCGCTGTGGTCGAGCGCTGCGAAGTTTTGCTCGAATTGTTCCGCCTGACCGAGGTGATGCACCAGCGCACCGAGCATTTGGCTTATGGCAAGCGCCGCTTGCTGGAGATGGCGATTGCGCTGGCCTGCGAGCCCAAAGTGCTGCTGCTCGACGAGCCGGTGGCCGGTGTGCCTGCGGGCGAGCGCGAAGAACTGTTGCAGACCGTGGCGGCACTGCCCGCCGAAGTGTCGGTCTTGCTGATTGAGCACGACATGGACCTGGTGTTTGAATTTGCCGACCGCATCACGGTGTTGGTCAATGGCGCGGTGCTGACCGAAGGCACGCCCGAAGCGATCGCGGCCGACCCGCAGGTCAAGGCGGTGTATTTGGGGCACGGCGAGGAGGTGGCCCATGGCTGAACTGTTGAAGTTGGAAAACCTGAGCGCGGGCTACGGCGAAGCCGTGGTGTTGAACGACATCAGTTTTTCGCTGGGCGAGGGTGAAACCCTGGCGCTGCTGGGGCGCAACGGCACTGGCAAAACCACGCTCATGGACACGCTGGCCGGGGCCACGCGCCAGCATGGAGGGCAAATCTTTTTGGGTGGCCAGCCGCTGCACACCTTGCCTGCGCACGAGCGGGCGGCGGCGGGCATTGGCTGGGTGCCGCAAGAGCGCAATATTTTCAAGTCGCTCACGGTGCATGAAAACCTGACGGCCGTGGCACGCCCTGGCCGAGCAGGGCGCACCAGCCGCGCCTGGACACCCGAGCGGGTGTACGAGATGTTCCCGCGCCTGGCCGAGCGCAAGACCAACCTGGGCACGCAGCTGTCGGGCGGCGAGCAGCAGATGCTGGCCGTGGGTCGGGCGCTGGTGCTCAACCCTCGCTTGCTTTTGCTGGACGAGCCGCTCGAAGGCCTGGCCCCGATCATTGTGGAAGAGCTGTTGCGTGCGATTGCCCGCATCACCCGAGAAGAGGGCCTGTCGGCCATCATCGTGGAGCAGCACCCGCAAGCGATTTTGAAGATCAGCCACCGCGCCGTGGTGCTGGACCATGGCAACGTGGTGCATGCCAGCGATGCCGACACGCTGCGCGAGAACCCCGAGTTGCTGGACAGCCTGCTGGGCGTGGCCCGCAAGCATTGATTTGAATCCTGATGGAGATGAAGCATGTTCATTAAAAACACCTGGTACGTGGCCTGCTCGCTGGCCGAACTCGAGGTCTTGGGCGACAAGCCGCTGGGCCGCACCATTTGCAACGAGAAGATGGCCATCTTCAAAGGCGTGGACGGCAAGGTCGCGGCGGTCGAAGACTTTTGCCCGCACCGGGGTGCGCCCATGTCTTTGGGCAAAGCCTGCAAGAACGGTTTGCGCTGCGGCTACCACGGGCTGGAAATGGGCACCGACGGCAAGACCGTCCACATGCCCGGCCAGCGCGTGCGTGGCTTCCCGGCGGTCAAGGCCTTTGCGGTGGTCGAGCGCTACGGCTTTGTCTGGGTCTGGCCCGGCGACCAGGCGCAGGCCGCTGAGGCGCAGATGCCGGTGTTCGAGTTTTTCGATAACCCGGCTTGGGCTTATGGCGGGGGCCTCTACCACGTCAAGGCCGACTACCGCCTGATGATCGACAACCTGATGGACCTGACGCACGAGACCTATGTGCACTCGACCAGCATTGGCCAGCCAGAGATCGACGAGACGCCGTGTGAGACCAAGGTCGATGGCGACAAGGTGATCACCCAGCGCTTCATGGACGGCATCCAGGCACCGCCGTTTTGGCAAATGGCCATGAGCGCCAACGGCCTGGACCCGCAGGCCTTGGTGGACCGCTGGCAAATCTGCCGCTTCAGCCCGCCCAGCCACATCATGATCGACGTGGGCGTGGCGTTGGCAGGCAAGGGCGGTTTTGATGCCGCACCCGAGCACAAGGCCTACAGCGTGGTGGTGGACTTCATCACGCCCGAGACCGAAACCTCGCACTGGTACCACTGGGGCATGGCCCGCAATTTCAAGGCGGGCGATGCCGCACTGACCGACAGCATCCGCCAGGGCCAGGGCAAGATTTTTGGCGAAGACATGGAGATGTTGCAGCTGCAGCAGGAGAACATGCTGCGCCACCCCGAACGCAAGTTGTTGATGCTCAACATCGACGCCGGTGGCGTGCAATCGCGCCGTGTCATTGACCGCATCTTGGCCGAAGAAAACACCCCGAAAGTCACCGCATGAACACGCCCGATCTGACCCAAACCCCCATTGCCGCTGACGGCACATTTGAAGTGCTGCTGCAAAAAAGCGGCCAGACCCTGCAAGTCACCAAAGACCAATCCATCCTCAAAGTGGTGCAGGACGCCGGGCACGATGTGCCGTTTTCCTGTTCGGAAGGCATTTGCGGCACCTGCCTGACCAAAGTGGTGGCGGGCAAGCCCGACCATTGGGACATGTACCTCACGCCCGAAGAGCAAGAGGCCGGTGACCAGATGCTGATCTGCTGCTCACGCAGCCAAACGGCGCGGTTGGTGCTGGATTTGTGAGTTGATAGCCAGCGGATATTGCAAAACGCTCTATCTGCTGGTGGCCTGCACAGGCAGGCACGCCTTGGCTTTGCGGGACAATGCAGGCCAACACCTTGAGGGCGCTTGCCCCCACGCTCCATCACGATGAATTCCACTTTGCATATCCTGGGCATCACCGGCCCGATTTACCTGGCCATTGCGCTGGGTTATGTGTTCACCCGCCGCGGCATGTTTGTCAAAGCCGACATGCAGGTGTTTGGCAAATTCGCCATCAACCTGACCTTGCCTGCCTTGTTGTTCAATTCGCTGGCGCAGCGGCGCATTGGTGAAATTCTCAATGCCCATTACCTGCTGGCCTATGCCTTGGGCTCTTTGGCGGTGGCCTTGGGCGGGCTGTGGTGGGCGCGCAAAGTCAAGCGGCAAAGCCTGAGCTACAGCAGCATGATGGCCATGGGCATGTCGTGCCCCAACAGCGGTTTTGTGGGCTACCCGATCATGCTGCTGACCCTGGGGCCCGTGGCGGGCGTCGCGCTGGCTTTGAACATGGTGGTGGAGAACCTGCTCACGATGCCCTTGCTGCTGGCTGTGGCCGATGCACAAGGCGGCGCTTCTGGGCAGTGGAAGCCAGTGGTGTGGAAAACCCTCAAGAATCTGGTCAAAAATCCCATGATCTGGGGCATCGTGGGGGGCTTCCTGTTTTCCTGGTTTGATCTTGAATTGGCGGCACCTTTGGCGCGCACCGTCAATTTGTTTGCACAGGCCAGCGCCGTCTTGTCGCTGTTTGTCATCGGCGGCTCGCTGGTGGGCCTGAAGGTCGACGGCCTGAAAGGCACGGTTTCGCAGATCGTTTTCGGCAAGTTGTTCCTGCACCCACTGGCGATGTTCCTGGTGCTTGGTTGGCTGGTGCCCGTGGCCGATCCGGCTTTGCGCTCAGCGGCTTTGCTGTCGGGTGCCTTGCCCATGCTGGGCATCTACACCATATTGAACCAACGCCACGGCCACGGCGCCATCAGTGCGGCAGCCTTGTTGGTGACCACGGTGGTGTCCTTCTTTACCCTGAGCACCTTGTTGTGGGTTTTGCAGCATTACCCTTTGTGATCCAGCCCTGATCTTTGGCTGAGCCCGCGGGATCAAGACGGGGTCAGCCATTCCTTGACCACCTCGGTGATCAGTGCCAGCGTGGCTTGTTGGGTGAGGGTGGTGGGGCGCAATGAACTGACGGCGGTGGTCAGCTGAATGGTCAGTGCAGGCTCGGACACTTGCCGCACCGCAAAGGCCGAAGGCCGGACCGAGCGCATGACCGCGTTGCGCGAGAGGATGGCGTAACCCGCGCCATCGGCCACCAGGTCGAGGATCGCGCTCACGCCGTCGATCTCCAGCGCGATGTGCGGACGGCAGCCAATCGCCGCCATTTCGGACTCCACATGCATGCGGATCGCGTTGGGCCGGGTCGGGATCACCAGGGGCAGGGCGGCTACTTCTTGCAGTGTGATGGGCGCAGGCGGCGGGTCTTCCTGCAGACCCGGTGGACGCGGCTGCACCAGCAGCAATTCCTCTTGCACCAGCGGGGTGTGCTCGATGCCGGGCACCTGGCTGGGGTTGTAGAGCACAGCGATGTCCAGGCGGCCGTTTTGCAGGTTTTCCTGCATGGCGGTGGACAGGCCCTCGCTGATCGACAGCTGGGCTTCGGGCATCTTGAGGCGAAAGGCCCGGGTCAAGGGCACCGTGAGCACCCGCGCCACACTGGGTGGCAGACCCAGCGCCACGCGCCCTGACAGGCCGTTGCGCACGCGGCCCAGCTCTTCACGTGCCCGCTCGACCTGGTGCAGGATGCCCCGGCCGTGCTCCAGCAGCAATTGCCCCGCTTGAGTGGGGGTGGCCCCCCGCCCATTGCGCACCAGCAGGTTTTGCCGCAGCTCGACTTCGAGCAGGCGCACCTGGCGGCTGAGCGCGGGTTGCGCGATGTTCAGGGCCTGGGCGGCACGGGTGAAACTGCCCAGCTCGGCCACGCGCACAAAATACTCCAGCTGTTTGAGGTCCATGGGAAACCTTTCTGTTGGCATGATTTTGTCATATCCATGGCTTGGTTATGCGAGTTTGTTCTAGCTGGTAGATGGAGAGGGGGCTGGGTTTTGCGGGCGTGTGCCTGCACAATGGGCGCCTGAACACTTGTAGGTCGGCGGCTTCAGCCCCGACGAAGTGCACCTGAGAAGCATGTCGGGGCTGAAGCCGCCGACCTACAGAAAACGACCTGTTAAAAGCAACCTACCCGGGAATCTGACATGAGCCAAACAAAACCCTTGATCATTGACGTGCACGGTCACTACACCACGGCCCCCAAGGCGCTGGAAGATTGGCGCAACCGCCAGATCGCCGGTATCAAGGACCCTGCGTCCATGCCCAAAGTGTCCGAGCTGAAGATCAGCGACGACGAACTGCGCGAGACCATCGAGACCAACCAGTTGGCCAAGATGAAAGAGCGTGGCTCGGACATCACCATCTTCAGCCCCCGCGCCAGCTTCATGGCCCACCACATTGGCGATTTCAATGTGTCGTCCACTTGGGCTGCGATTTGCAATGAGCTGTGCTACCGCGTGGCGCAACTGTTCCCCGATCACTTTGTGCCTGCGGCCATGCTGCCCCAGTCGCCTGGTGTGGACCCTGCGACTTGCATTCCTGAGCTGGTCAAGTGCGTCGAGCAATACGGCAACGTGGGCATCAACCTGAACCCCGATCCATCGGGTGGTCACTGGACTTCGCCGCCCTTGAGCGACAAGGCCTGGTACCCCATTTACGAAAAAATGGTTGAGTACGACATCCCCGCGATGATCCACGTCTCGACCAGCTGCAACAGCTGCTTTCACACCACCGGCGCGCATTACCTGAACGCCGACACCACCGCCTTCATGCAGTGCCTGACCAGCGACCTGTTCAAGGACTTCCCCACATTGAAGTTTTTGATTCCGCACGGCGGTGGCGCAGTGCCTTACCACTGGGGCCGTTTCCGCGGTCTGGCTCAAGAGCTGAAAAAGCCTTTGCTGTCCGAGCACCTGCTGAACAACATCTTCTTTGACACCTGCGTGTACCACCAGCCGGGCATCGACTTGCTCACCAAGGTGATCCCGGTCAAGAACATCCTGTTTGCATCCGAGATGATCGGCGCGGTGCGCGGCATCGACCCCGAAACCGGTCACTATTACGACGACACCAAGCGCTATGTGCAAGCCACGGCCAACCTGAACGACGAAGAGCGTTACATGGTCTACGAAGGCAACGCCCGCCGCGTGTTCAAGCGCCTGGACGACCAGCTGACGGCCAAGGGCAAGTAAGCCATTCCCAGAAATTCAGGAGAAAACCATGTACGAACTCGGCGTTGTTTACCGCAACATCACCCGCGCTGACCGCGCAACCGCTGACGCTTTGGCTGCCCTGGGCAGTGCCACCGTGCACGAGGCCATGGGCCGCGTGGGCCTGATGAAGCCCTACATGCGCCCGATCCAGCAGGACGTGAACGTGTCCGGCACGGCTGTGACCGCGCTGCTGCAACCCGGTGACAACTGGATGATGCACGTGGCCGCAGAACAAGTTCAGCCCGGTGACATCGTGGTGGCCACGGTCACCGCCGATTGCAGTGATGGCTACTTTGGTGACTTGCTGGCCACCAGCTTCATGTCGCGTGGCGCACGCGGCCTGATCATCGAAGCGGGTGTGCGCGACACCAAGTTTCTGCGAGAGATGAAGTTCCCGGTGTGGAGCAAGTACGTGTCGTCCAAGGGCACCATCAAGGCCACGCCCGGCTCGGTCAACATCCCGATCGTCTGCGCGGGTGCGTATGTCACGCCTGGCGACGTGATCGTGGCCGACGACGACGGCGTGGTCTGCGTGCCCAAGGCCCTGGCCGCCAAGACACTGGAAACCGCACTGGCCCGCGAAGCCAACGAAGGTGCCAAGCGCGACAAGCTGGCCTCGGGTGTACTGGGTCTGGACATGTACAAGATGCGCGAGCCGCTGGCGGCTGCGGGTCTGAAGTACATCGACTGAGTAGACAGGCTGGTTCATGGGGGGTGGGGAGCCTGAAGGCTGCACGGCCGTGCCGAGGCTCATCAGTCCTTCGGCCAGCAAATCGCCCCAACACGGCCGCACAGCCTTCAGGCTTGTGGTATTTCGGAGAGTTGCATGAAATTGTTGACACG
>Ga0228702_1002055_pt1 | contig 11961 bp, 8 predicted proteins | sample McNCre217_Aug_MG_2_FD_178018 | JGI IMG/M metagenome (GOLD analysis project Ga0228702, IMG submission 178018) | Freshwater microbial communities from McNutts Creek, Athens, Georgia, United States - 20-17_Aug_MG | ecosystem: Environmental > Aquatic > Freshwater > Creek | place: USA: Georgia... | reverse complement strand
GCGGCGTCAGGTGCAAGCGCGGGTAGAGCACGAAGGCGGTGAGCTGGTCAAGTTGATCCGTGACCGCCTGATCACGCACCAAACGGTGTTGTCTTCGCTCACACATTTCATCGAGATCAACCCGACTTTCAATTACCGGCAGTTCGAGCAGTTCACACAGGCCGCGCTGGGAGAAAACCCAGACATCTTTGCCTTGAGCTTCAATGATGTGGTGACACGCGACAAACTGGCCCGCTACGAAGCCGAGCTCAGCAAAATTTCGCCACTGGGTGAATTCCATGCCACTGAGCGCAGTTCGGAGCGCAAACTGGTGCGGGTAGGGGATCGTGCGCAATATGTCATCGTGCGTCACATCGTGCCGCTCAAAGGCAATGAGCCGGCGCTTGGCTTCGATATCCAATCGGACCCGGTGCGCCGCGATGCTATTGAGCGCAGTCGGGTCTCAGGAAAGGGAGCAGTGACATCGGCGCTGCGTCTGGTGCAAGAAGATGCGGTTCGCGTGGGGGTGCTGATGCTGGAGCCGGTGTACCGGGCTTCCGGGGCGGGGTCAGGCCCGTCAGTGTCACCAGAAGAGCCCGTGGGGTATGCGGTGGTCGTCCTGAAGGTGGATGAACTCATCGGCATTGCCGTGCGGGAGCACTTGCCCGCAGGCTTGAAGTTCCAGATTCGGGACAGCGAGATCGAAGATGAGCAGATGCAGTTTTATGGCGCGAAGCTGCCTAAGCGGATGGAGTCGTACCGTCACTGGCGCAATCAGCTGAAAGTTGCCGACCGCCAATGGACCATTGATGTCTGGGCCGAAGATGCATTTGTGCACCTCAACCCGCGTTGGTTGTCCTGGGCTGCAGGCGTGCTTGCGTTGCTGTTCACGGTCTTGCTCCAGATCTACCTGCATGGCATGACTGGAAATGTGCTGATCGTGCGCAGACAGAACCAGCAATTGCTGAAAAAGCAGGCCGAGCTGCAATTGGCCGAGACAGTGTTTGACAACACGGCCGAGGCGATCACGGTCACCGATGCGCAGGGGTTGATCATTTCGGTCAACCCGGCGTTCGAGGTCATCACGGGTTACGCGCTGGCAGAAGTCAAGGGCCAAAGAATGAATGTCCTGAGTTCGGGGCAGCACTCGCACGACTTCTACAAGGCCATGTGGCACAGCCTGTTGACCGAGCGCAAGTGGCAGGGCGAGGTGGTGAACCGCCGCAAGAACGGTGAGCTGTACACGCAGTTGTTGAACATCTCCACGGTCTGCGATGCACAGGGGGCTGTGGTCCAGTATGTGGGGACCTTCTCGGACATCACCCAGCAAAAAGCCGCATTGCAGCAGATCGAGTTCATGGCCTACCACGATGTGCTGACCGGTCTGCCCAATCGGCTGCTGGGCGAGCAGCGTGCACATGAAGCCATGGTGCGTGCCCGCCGCTATGGCTACCAGGTGGGTGTGCTGTTCATGGATCTGGACCAGTTCAAGCTGGTCAATGACACCTATGGCCACAGCATGGGTGACCAGCTGTTGCGGGCGGTGGCCAACCGTTTGCGCGGCCATGTGCGGGCAGAAGACACTTTGTGCCGCATTTCGGGTGACGAGTTCATGCTGATCCTGGAGCATTTGCGCGACACCACCAATGTGATGGACAAGTGCGAGCACGTTCTGGCCGAGTTGGCCATGCCTTACCAGTTCGACGGGCGCTTGGTGCAGACCTCCCTGTCGATCGGTATTGCCATGTACCCTGGGGACGGTGAAGACGACAGCGTCACGGACCTGTTGCGCAAGGCCGATACGGCCATGTTCGAAGCCAAAAAAGCCGGACGCAACACCTACCGTTTCTTCAATGCGGCCATGAACCACAGTGTGGTGACATTTGTCGAAACACGCGATGCGCTGGCCCATGCCATCCAGAAACAAGAATTTGAGCTGTATTACCAACCGCAAGTGCGCTTGCAAGACCAGGCGGTGGTGGGTGCCGAGGCCCTCTTGCGCTGGCGCCACCCTGACAAGGGGGTGCTTGGTCCCGGCAGCTTCATTTCGGTGGCCGAGCAAAGTGGCCTGATCGTGCCCATTGGGGCCTGGGTTTTGCAGCAAGCCTGCCGCCAGATGAAGGCCTGGGTCGACGAGGCATTGCCCATCCACACCCTGGCCGTGAATTTGTCCGCAGTCCAATTTGGTACGGGCGACATTGAAAAAACCATTGTGGATGCGCTGGAGTCGGCGCAGTTGTCACCCTCCTGTCTGGAGCTGGAGTTGACCGAGTCGATCCTGATCAGCGAGAAGGCGCCAGAAATGCTCATGCGGCTCAAGGAGCGAGGCCTGCGCCTGTCGATTGACGACTTTGGCACGGGTTATTCGAGCATGGCCTACCTCAAGCGTTTTCAGGTCGACAAGCTCAAGATCGATTCCTCATTTGCAGCTGGGGTGGGCAAGGACCCCGACGACACGGCCATCGTGCAGGCGGTGGTGCAAATGGCCAAAACCCTGGGGCTGGAGACGACCGCAGAAGGTGTGGAAAAACCCGAAAGTGCTGCGGTGCTCCGTGAGATGGGGTGCACCCAAGTTCAAGGCTATGTTTATGCCCGCCCCATGCCCGCTCAGGAGTTCAGCGCCTGGGTGCGTGCGTACCAGACACGCCAGCGCTGAAGGTGAGCAGACACCGCTGGTTTGATGGGACAGCGGGTTCTCTGTGCCCGACGGGGTCAGATGGGGGCGTCTTCGTCGGTCGGGCCAGCCGCATCGCGCTTGAGCGTGCTGAGCTTGCGTGAGGCTTCGCGCACCGACTCTTTGTCTTCCACGCCAGCGAACTTGCTGTACTTGTGCAGGATCGGCACCAGCTGGCCATACACACGCGGATTGCCGGCCAGGCATTCACGCTGCTCCAGAAAGTCCGATTCGCCGGTGAAGTTGCCCACCAGCCCCCCGGCCTCGGTCACCAGCAGCGAACCCGCGGCCACATCCCAGGGGGACAGGCCGGTTTCAAAAAAGGCGTCGGTGAAGCCTGCCGCCACGTAGGCCAGGTCCAGCGCTGCCGCGCCTGGGCGGCGCAGCCCCGCGGTTTTTTGCATCACATCGCCCATCATCAGCAGGTAATGGTTGAAGTTGTCGCCGGGGCGGAACGGGAAACCGGTGGAAATCAGGCATTCCTTGAGTTGGGTGCGCTTGCTCACGCGGATGCGGCGGTCGTTCACAAAGGCGCCCCGGCCACGGGTGGCGGTGAACAGGTCGTTGCGGGTCGGGTCGTACACCACCGCCTGCTCGATGCGGCCACGCACCTGCAGCGCAATGCTCACGCAATAGACCGGAAAACCGTGGATGAAGTTGGTGGTGCCGTCCAGTGGATCAATGATCCAGATGTGGTCGGCGTTGGGGTTGCCGTGCTGGCTGCCCGACTCTTCGGCCAGGATGCCGTGGTCGGGGTAAGCGGTCAGCAGGGTGTCGATGATGGCCGCCTCACTCGCGTGGTCCACTTCGGTCACAAAGTCGTTGACCTGCTTTTGCGAAATGCGCACGGCTTCAACGTCGAGCGCAGCACGGTTGATGATGGCGCCAGCGGCGCGCGCAGCCTTGATGGCCACGTTCAGCATGGGGTGGAGTGAGGAGGACATGGATTGTTAAGAACCGGTGCAGTCCAGCGCACGATCACGTGGACGAAAGGCGCATTTTCTCATGAAACGCCAAGATGGGACAATTGGCCCCCATGCGAACCCGATTCATCCTGATCGAAACCAGCCACGCTGGCAATGTGGGCGCGGCCGCGCGTGCCTTGAAAGTGATGGGGTTTGACGAGCTGGTGCTGGTCCGGCCCCGCTGGCCCAATGTGCTGCGCAAGGATGAAACCATCCAGCGTGCCAGTGGTGCCAACGACGTGCTGGCCAGGGCCCGGGTGGTGGATACGTTGGACGAGGCGCTGGACGGGGTGACGCACCTGTGTGCCACGGCCATGACGCCGCGCGACTTTGGCCCGCCGACGCGCTCGCCCCGTCAGCACCTGACCGAACTGGCCCGGGGTGACCATTCGGTGGCCTTTTTGTTCGGCTCCGAGCGGTTTGGCATGAAAAACGAGGATGTTTACCGCTGCCATGTGGCCCTGTCCATCCCAACGGCACCGGATTTCGGCTCGCTCAACCTGGGCTCGGCCATCCAGGTGATTGCCTATGAGTGGCGCCAGGCGCTGGGCGGTTTTCCTGTGCAAGCGGCGACGCAGCCAGCGGACAAGGCCGATGCGCAACAGGTGGCCGGCATGCTCGGTCACTGGGAGCAGGCGCTGACCGACATTGGTTTCCTGGACCCGGCTTCGCCCAAGAAACTCATGCCGCGCCTGAACCAGCTTTTCAATCGGGCCGACCTGCAGCAGGAGGAAATCCACATCTTGCGCGGGGTGGCCAAGGCCATGACCGAAGCGGCACGCGGCAAGCGATAGACTTGAGGCCATGTTTTCCCGTCTTCGTTCCGACATCCAGTGCATTCTTGAGCGCGACCCGGCTGCGCGTACCGCCTGGGAGGTGCTGACTTGCTACCCTGGCTTGCACGCCTTGGTCCTGCACCGCTGGGCGCATGCCTGCTGGCGTCATGGTTTCAAATGGCTCGGGCGCTTTATCTCGCACTGCGCGCGAGGTATGACGGGCATCGAGATCCACCCTGGCGCCAAGATCGGTGAACGCGTTTTCTTTGACCATGCCATGGGCGTGGTGGTGGGCGAAACCGCCGAGATCGGCGATGGCTGCACGATCTACCAGGGCGTGACCCTGGGCGGCACTTCGCTTTACAAAGGCACCAAACGCCACCCCACGCTGGGCAAGAACGTGGTGGTCAGCGCCGGTGCCAAGGTGCTGGGCGGCTTCGAGGTGGGTGACAACGCCAAGATCGGCAGCAATGCTGTGGTGATCAAGCCGGTGCCTGCGGGAGCCACGGCCGTGGGCATCCCGGCCCGCATCATCCCGTCTAAAACGGGGGTGAGCGCCGATGTGTCCGAAACCCAGCCGCAATTCAATGCCTATGGCATCACGCAGGACGACGATCCTTTGAGCCAGGCCATGCGCGGCCTGATCGACAACGCTTCGTCGCAGGAGCACCAGATCGCCTTGCTGTGGAAGGCGCTGGAGCAGCTGTGTGCACAGCAGAAGGTGCCCATGCCGGGCGATGCGCACAAAACCGAGGCTTTCGAAGCCGACAAACTCAATCAGCTGGTGGGCAAGTAAGCCCAGGCCTCAGGTCTGTCCCGTCAATTCCCGGCGCCGCTCGACCAGGCTTTTGTAGCGCTGCAGCGCATCGGGGTCTTCGCCGCTCTGGGCCAGGGTCAGCGCTTCGGTTTCGAGCTGCTTGAGCCGGTCGATCAGCATCAGGTTGAGCAGGCGGCGCAATTCCTGACGTGATTCGAGCACATCGGGTGCGCTGGCCTCGTCGTTGGCGTGCAGGGCGTGTTGCTGCATCCAGCGCTGGGCCTCAAGAGCGAAAGCCTGGTCCTGCATTTCGGCCTGCAGGGCAGACCAGCCCAAGGGGCCGTGCTCGTGGAACTGCGATTCCATCCAGACAAACAGCGGGCCATGCGGTGGCGGCAGTGCGCACAACATGGCCTGGTCTTCGCCTGCCAGGTTTTCCCACAGAGCCATGTTCGACAGCAACAGCCGTGCCGCGTGGTCAGCGCGGCTGGCCGGCGGGGTGCGCGGGCCACTGGGGTAGGTGGGGGAAGCATCCTTCTTCCAGCGCTCGGACCAGCGTCCCCCCTTGTTGCTGCCGCCTTTCTGGAAGGGTTGTTTCCAGCTGGGGGTGGGGCTTGCACTGCCGTAGGCCGCAGTGTCTGCTGTGGGCGCAGGCGGGGTGTTGGCCGGGGCCGCGTGGCCAGGCGCATGGCGCGTGTCGCTGGCGGCTTGCTGGCCCCACAGGCGTTCAAGCTGTGTGGCTTCCAGTCCGATTTGCTGGGCCAGTTCAGCCAGCAACTGCTGTTGCAGCGCGCCGGGGGGCAGCAGCTGCCACAGCGGGCGCGCCTGGCTGGACAGCCTGGCGCGGCCTTCGGCCGATTGCAGGTCGCAGTCCACGCTGGCGGCCTCGATGAGAAAGCGCGAGAGCGGCATGGCCTGGCGGATTTGTTCGGCAAAAGCCTCTTGGCCAAATTCACGCACATAGCTGTCGGGGTCGTGCTCGGCCGGCAGGAACAGGAACTTGATGCTGCGCGTGTCGGTGGCATAGGGCAGGGCGCCGTCCAGTGCCTTGCGCGCCGCGCGGCGACCGGCGGCGTCACCATCGAAACTGAAGACCACCGCATCTGTGAAGCGGAACAGCTTTTGCACATGGTCGGGCGTGCAGGCCGTGCCCAAGGTGGCCACGGCGTTGGCAAAACCCAGCTGGGCCAGCGCGACCACATCCATATAACCCTCGGTGACGAGCACATAGCCGGCGCTGTGCAGGGCTTCGCGGGCCTCGTACAGGCCGTACAGCTCGCGTCCTTTGTGAAACACCGGGGTTTCGGGCGAGTTCAGGTATTTGGGTGTGCCATCCCCGATCACCCGCCCGCCGAAACCGATGCATTCGCCCTTGATGTTGCGGATCGGGAACATGATCCGGTCGCGGAAGCGGTCGTAACGCTTGTCGTCGTCTTCATGCACGATCACCAGGCCCGATTCGGGCAGCAGTGGGTTGTCGTACTGCGGAAAAACGCTGGCCAGATTGCGCCAGCCTTCGGGGGCATAGCCCAGGCCAAAGTGTTTGGCGATCTGGCCCGACAGGCCTCGGCCTTTGAGGTAGGCGATGGCCCGCGGGCTGCTCTTGAGGTGCTCGCGGTAGGACTCGCCGGCTTTCTCCAGCACATCGGTCAGGCTGTCGGATTTGGCCTTGGCCGCTTGTGCGCGCGCGCGTTCCTCGGGGGATTGCGGTTCTTCGGGGACCTGCATGCCAATCTGCTGAGCCAGGTCTTTCACGGCTTCGATGAAGCTCATGCCGGTGTGGTCCATCAGAAAACCGATGGCATTGCCGTTCTTGCCGCAGCCAAAGCAGTGGTAGAACTGCTTGGTCGGGCTGACGCTGAAGCTGGGCGACTTTTCTCCGTGGAAGGGGCACAAGCCCATGTAGTTGGCACCGCCTTTCTTGAGCTGGACGTACTTGCCCACCACCTCGACCACATCGACGCGGGCAAGCAGTTCGCTCAAAAAGGACTGGGGAATGGCCATGCGGAGATTGTAGGAGGCCGCCCCTGCGGCCGAATCGGGATTGTCAGTTCAGCCACAGGGGGGGCTCCTAGAATGGTCCGGATACCGCTAGAGGAGCCTCGCATGACCAGCATCTACGACCAGGACCTGCCCCAGACACCGGCCAACTTTGCCCCGATGTCGCCCCTGGCTTTCATCGAACGCACCGCCGAGGTCTATCCCACACGGCTGGCGGTGGTGCACGGCAACTTGCGCCAGGACTGGGCCACCACCTACCGCCGCTGCCGCCAGCTGGCCAGCGCCTTGGCGCAGTGCGGCATCGGCAAAAACGACACGGTGGCCGTGATGCTGCCCAACACCCCACCCATGGTTGAGGCCCACTTCGGCATCCCGATGGCCGGCGCTGTGCTCAACACGCTCAATACCCGCCTGGACCCGGAAACCATCGCTTTCATGCTGGACCATGGCGAGGCCAAGGCCGTGATCGTGGACCCCGAGTTTGCCGGGGTGATGCAGAAAGCCATCGCTTTGCGCCAGTCCAAGTCGCCGCTGCGGGTGATCGATGTGGAAGACGCCTTGTTCAGCGGACCGGCCGAGAAAATCGGCACCACCACTTACGAGGCTTTTGTCGCCCAGGGCGATCCGGCCTTTGCCTGGAATCTGCCTGCCAACGAGTGGGACGCGATTGCCCTGAACTACACCAGCGGCACCACGGGCAATCCCAAGGGCGTGGTCTACCACCACCGGGGGGCGGCCACCAATGCGGTGTCCAATGTGCTCGAATGGGACATGCCCAAGCATTCGGTCTACCTGTGGACCTTGCCGATGTTCCACTGCAATGGCTGGTGCTTCCCCTGGACACTGGCGGCGCGTGCGGCAGTGAATGTGTGCCTGCGCCGGGTCGAGCCGCAGGCCATTTTTGACGCCATCCGCCAGCACGGGGTGACGCACTACTGCGGCGCGCCCATCGTGCACGGCCTGCTGGTCAATGCCTCGGTCGAGATGAAAGCCGGCGTGCCGGCAGGCGTCAAGGCCATGGTGGCCGGTGCGGCGCCGCCGGCTTCGATGATCGAGGGCATGGAGCAGATGGGCTTTGACCTGACCCATGTGTACGGCCTGACCGAGGTCTACGGTCCGGCCACGGTGTGTGCCAAGCATGCCGATTGGGATGCACTGGACATTGGCGAGCGCGCCCGTTTGAACGCCCGCCAGGGGGTGCGTTACCACCTGGAGCGCGATGTGCGTGTGCTTGACCCCGAGACCCTGCAGCCGGTGCCCATGGACGGCGAGACCATGGGCGAGATCATGTTCCGCGGCAACATCGCCATGAAGGGCTACCTCAAGAACCCCAAGGCCACGCAAGAGGCTTTTGCCGGGGGCTGGTTCCACAGTGGCGATCTGGCGGTGCAGTACCCCGACGGCTACATCAAGATCAAGGACCGCAGCAAGGACATCATCATTTCCGGGGGCGAGAACATCTCCTCCATCGAGGTGGAAGACGTGCTCTACCGCCACCCCGCTGTGTTGGCTGCGGCCGTGGTGGCCAAGCCCGATGCGCGCTGGGGCGAAACCCCCTGCGCCTTTGTGGAACTCAAGGCAGGCGCACAAGTCACACCCGAAGACATCGTGGCCCACTGCAAGCAGCACCTGGCGGGGTTCAAGGTGCCGCGTGCGGTGGTGTTTGGCGAGCTGCCCAAGACCAGCACCGGCAAGATCCAGAAGTTCGAGTTGCGCAAGCAGGCGGGATCGGCGGCAGCCATTGACGTTTGAGCAAGCGCTCAACGCCCAGCAAAAAGGCCGCGAAGTTTCGCGGCCTTTTTGCTGAAGAGGCGGTGATTGTCTCGCGGGTCACCGCCCAAGAAAAGCGATCAATGCTTCTTCTTTTTGCCTTTCTTGGCCTTCTTGTCGGCCTTGCTGTGGCCTTTGGCCTTTTTCTTGCCTTGGGCATCGGCTGCAGGGGCAGCGGCGGGTGCTGTGGCCGGCGCCGCTACAGCGGGCGGTGTGGCGGGCACGGCAGGGGTGGCCGGCACGGCCTGTGCAAATGCGGCCGCAGTCACGAGAGAGGCCAGCAGCGTCAGAAGGGTCTTGTTCATGGCGATTCCTTGGGTCAAATGCTCCGACCACTGGGGGGTCGATGGCCTTGTCATTATGGGGTCATTTTGACGGGGGTGAGGCGGTTTTCACTCGATGTCGAAAGCATGCGTGCCAAAGCGGCCGGCACGCTGGTCTGCAAAGTAGCGCAGCAGGGTTTCGCGCACGGTGCGAAACGCCAGTTCGTCCCAAGGGATCTCGCTCTCGCGGAACAGGCGGGTTTCCAATGTCTCGTGGCCAGGGTCGAATGCTTCGCTGGTCAGGCGGGCGCGGTAGTACAGGTGCACCTGCCCCACACGGGGCACACTCATGACGGTGAACAGGTCTTCCAATTCGAACTGGGCGCCGGCTTCCTCACGGGTTTCGCGGGCAGCCCCCTGAGCGGTCGATTCACCCAATTCCATGAAGCCTGCCGGCAGCGTCCATTTGCCCCAGCGCGGTTCGATGTTGCGCTTGCACAGCAGCACGCGGTCTTCCCACCAGGGCACGGTGCCCACCACATTGAGCGGGTTTTCGTAATGGACGGTGTCACAGGCGGTGCAGATGGCACGTTCGCGTGTGTCGCCGTCGTCGGGCAGGCGGTAGCGCACGGGGGTGCCGCATTCACGGCAATGCTTGATGGGGGGGCGTTGCATGCAGCACAGTTTAAACGGGCATGAAAAAAGGGCTCCTGCAGCGGTGCAGGAGCCCTTGTGTTCGGCCTGAAATGGCTTACTTCTTGGCTGGGGCCTTCTTGGCGGCTGGGGCCGCCTTTTGGGCGGCTGTGTGCTTCTCAATCAGGGCGCGGGCGGTGTCGAGCAGTTTGCGGCCATCAAAGCCGCGCTTGTTCATGTCTTCCACCCATTCGACTTCGAGCGAGCGGGCCTTGCGACGGAACTCCTGCGATTCTTCGGCGCTGACAGTGAAGATGCTGTTGCCGCGGTCGGCAGCCGCCTTGCGGCCCGGAATGTCACCCTCTTGCTGCACCTTGCCCAGCCAGGCCGAGGTGTCGATGCCGGTGTTGTTGTCGATGATCTTTTTCAGATCGGGCGGCAGGCTGTTGTACTTGGCCTTGTTCATGGCCATCACGAAGGTGGTGGTGTAGAGGCTGCCGCCGGCCGGATCGAACTCGGCGTGGTACTTGGTCAGCTCGTGCACTTTGACCGAGGGCACCACTTCCCAGGGGATCACGGCGCCGTTGATGGTGCCTTTGGAGAGTGCATCAGGGATGCCCGGCAGCGGCATGCCCACGGGCGTGGCGCCCAAAGCCGACAGCAGCTTGGTGACCTGGCGCGTGGGCGCGCGCATCTTCAGGCCTTTCATGTCGGCCACGCTCTTGACGGGCTTCTCGGCGGTGTGGATCACGCCAGGGCCATGCACCTGCAGTGCCAGCACCTGAACATCCTTGAATTCATCCGGTGCCACGGTCTGCACGTATTCCCAATAGGCGCGCGAGGTGGCCTCGGCATTGGTCATCATGAAGGGCAGCTCGAACACCTCAACACGCGGGAAGCGGCCGGCGGTGTTGCCCGGCAGGGTCCAGATCACATCCACCACGCCGTCTTTCACCTGGTCGTACAGCTGCACAGGCGTGCCGCCCAGCTGCATGGCCGGATAGGCTTCGAACTTGATGCGGCCGCCCGATTCCTTTTCGACCTTGGCCATCCAGGCCTTGTGCATGTTGAGCCACACATTGGACATGGGCGCCATGAAGGTGTGGAACTTCAGCGTCACGGTCGATTGGGCCAGGGTGCTGGCGGTGGAGGCGGCGGCCACGCCAGCGGCGGTGGCCTGAAGCAGGGTGCGGCGTTTCATGGAACAGGTCTCCTTCAGAGGTGGTGAAATCAAATGTTAGCCGACATGTTGGACCAGCCACAGCGGGATGATCGGGAAGAACAGGAACAGCAGGGTGCGCAGCACATCGCTGATCAAGAAGGGCATCACGCCGTGGTAGCTCTCGGACATGGGCACATCCTTGGCGATGCTGTTGACCACATAGACGTTCAGGCCCACCGGTGGCGCCACCAGGCCGAAACCCACGGTCATCAGCACCATGATGCCGAACCAGATGGCGGTCAGCTCCTTGGTCATGCCGAAGTCCAGGGCCATGATCATCGGGAAGAAGATCGGGATGGTCAGCAGCAGCATGGACATCTCGTCCATCACCGCGCCCAGGATCACGTAGAAAACCAGGATGGCGGCCACCACAGCCAGCGGCGACAAGCCCCAGCTGCCGACTTCGGCGGCCAGCTGGTTGGGCACCTGCGTGAGCGCCAGGGCCGAGTTCATGACATCCGCGCCGATGAAGATCAGGAAGATCATGGCCGCGCTGGCGGCGGTGCCCAGAAAGCTCTCCTTGAACTTTTGCAGGGTCATCTCGCGCTTGAGCAAGGCCGTCAGCAAGGTGGTAGCAGCACCCACGGCCGCACCTTCGGTGGGCGTGAAGAAGCCGCCGTAGATGCCGCCGAAGACCAGCGTGAAGATCACGATGATCGGCAAAACACCCATGACTTTGGAGAAGGTCAGCGGCTCGGGTGCTGTGTCCACCTCGGGGGCATGGCCCGGCACCAGGCGCACATACAGGGCCACGGCGATCAGGTAGCCGGCCAGAGCGATCAGGCCAGGCACCACAGCTGCAGCGAACAGTTTGGTGATGTTCTGCTCGGTCAGGATGGCGTAGATCACCAGCACCACCGAAGGCGGCAGCTGGATGCCCAGCGTGCCACCTGCCGCCAGCGTGCCGGTAGCGATGCGGCC
>Ga0228702_1002053_pt1 | contig 11983 bp, 11 predicted proteins | sample McNCre217_Aug_MG_2_FD_178018 | JGI IMG/M metagenome (GOLD analysis project Ga0228702, IMG submission 178018) | Freshwater microbial communities from McNutts Creek, Athens, Georgia, United States - 20-17_Aug_MG | ecosystem: Environmental > Aquatic > Freshwater > Creek | place: USA: Georgia... | reverse complement strand
TGCGCGAGTTGTCGACCTCACCTGGCCGTGAAATTGCGGTGGGTCATCGCACTTTGCAGTACAACAACACCAATCGTTTGGTGAAAAATCCCCAATGGGACATCGGCATTCAGAAAACCGGTTTCATCAATGAAGCTGGACAATGTCTGGTGATGCAAGCTCAAGTTTCGGGTCGCAAGCTGATCATGGTTTTCCTGGATTCCGCAGGCAAACTCAGCCGCATTGCAGATGCTGAACGTGTGCGCCGCTGGGTCGAAAAGTCCCCTTCCATGTCTGGGACCAAGCACGTGTCTTTGGCCGAGAACATGCCCAGCTGAATTAAAGTTGGCTGCATAAAAAAACCCGCACTGCGGGGTTTTTTTATGGGTCTGACAATTTGTTCAATGTCGTTCCGATGGTGATCAATTGGTATGCATGTCCACTTGACGTCCAGCAATCAGCGCAGTGAAAAAGCCATTGAACCACTGCATATTAACGGGTTTGGCCATGAAGATGGTCCCTTCAGGCAGGCCACCGCGTGCTGCAATCTCGTCTTGAGACAAGGCGGAAATCACCAAGCAGGTCATGCGGTTGAATTGCGGTGTGTGTCGCAGGGTTCGCAATAACTCAAAGCCATCGACACCGGGCATATTCAGATCGGCAATCAGCACATCGGGCTGGATGCTGGCCATGTCAATCAAGGCTTCCAAGCCAGAAGACATGGCTGTGCAGTCCACAGGTGTTTCACAGCGATTGCAAAAATCACGCAGCATGTCGCGCGTTACAGCATCGTCTTCAACCAACAATACTTTGAGGCGGCCTTCGCGATTTTCGCTGGGCGACATCAACATGTTGTGCTTGCGCTGGTATTCGCGAATCGATGGCATGGAGATGCGTCGATGACCGCCTTGGGTTTTCCAGGCTTGAAGTTCATTCTTCTCGACAAGCGTCTGAATGGTTCCCACGGACAGTCCAAGCAATTTGGCTGCATACGTGGTGCCACAGTAGTCTTCGAGGGTGTCGTGTGGTGGGTGTGTTTGCATATCTATATTTTAATGATAAAAATGTTAAATGGAATAAAAAATAATACCAAACAACTTATATTTGCACGGTTTGATACAAATTAAGGGTTTGGCCTGTCATCCTGTCGGTTTGCATAGGTCCCGCCTGCGACAAACCAGTAGGGGGTGCAGGAGGGGCTGCCGATTAACATGCGGCTCAAGTCAAAAAGAATCAGGAGACCCTCAATGTCAGCCCATGATGCTGTATGGCCAGCGCGCCTGCCTGCGAAGCTCACCCCTCCAGCCACATCGTTGTGGATGAATCTGGCCATCAGCGCTTTGCGTTACCCTGCAAAGCCCGCCTTGGTCTATATGGGCAGGACTTGGACATACCGTCAGTTGTCAGAGGCGGCGGAAAAAATGGCATCCGCCCTTGCGGGTTTGGGCGTGCAGGCGGGGGATCGGGTGGTCCTCAACATGCAAAACTGCCCTCAGCTGGTGATCACCCATTTTGCGATTTTGAGGTTGGATGCGGTGGTGGTGCCGGTCAATCCCATGAACAAGGCCGAAGAGCTCAAGCACTACATCACCGATCCAGACACACGCGTGGCGGTGACCACCGCCGACCTGGCACCAGAATTGGCGCAGGCCAGCAATGCCTTGCCAGCTGAGCTACAACTCAAGCATCTGGTGGTCACCCAATTTACCGATGTGTTTGATCCCGAGCAGTTGACGCCGCAGGATTTGCCTGAAGCCTGGCGTCCCTGGCTCTTGCCCACACGTGACCTGCCCGGTTTGAGTGCAGGGCAGACCCATGCATGGCAAGCGCTGATGGACCAGGTTGTTATCAGTCAATTGCCCCCGGTGTCAGCCAAAAGCGATGATCTGGCGGTACTGCCTTACACCAGCGGCACCACCGGTTTGCCCAAAGGCTGCATGCACACCCACGGTACGATCATGCACAACGCCATGGCCAGCGGCTTGTGGGGAAACGGTACCCCTGAAAACGTGACCTTGTGTGTGGTGCCCATGTTCCACATCACCGGCATGGTCAGCGTGATGCACACCAGCATTTTGTTGGGGGCCAGTCTGGTCATCATGCCGCGCTGGGACCGGGATGCCGCAGGCCATCTGATTTCCAAATGGCGTGTGACCCATTGGACCAACATCCCGACCATGGTGATTGATTTGCTGGGCAGCCCTCACCTGGAGAAATATGACCTGAGCAGCCTGGCTTATATCGGTGGCGGGGGAGCAGCCATGCCCGAGGCGGTGGCCCAGCGGCTGCTGGACCAGTTCGGCTTGCGTTATGTGGAGGGCTATGGCCTGACGGAAACAGCTGCACCATCGCACACCAATCCGCCGGATGCCCCGAAGAAACAATGTCTGGGCATTCCATTCATGAGCGTGACCGCCCGCATTGTGGATCCGGAAACCCTGGTCGAGTTGCCCACAGGCGAGTCCGGTGAGATCGTCATCAATGGGCCGCAAGTGTTCAAGGGTTACTGGAAGCGCCCCGATGCGACAGCCAGTGCCTTTTTTGAACGCGACGGCCTGTCGTTCTTTCGCACTGGAGACATGGGGCGTGTCGATGAGGCGGGCTACTTCTTCATGACGGACCGCTTGAAACGCATGATCAATGCCAGTGGTTTCAAGGTCTGGCCAGCCGAGGTGGAAGCCTTGATGTTCCGCCACCCGGCGATTCAGGAGGCCTGCATCATCGCTACGCGCGACGCCTACCGTGGCGAATCGGTCAAGGCGGTGGTGGTTTTGCGAGAAGGCCACAAGGGCCAAGTCAGCGAGCAAGACATCATCGATTGGTGCCGTGACAACATGGCCGTCTACAAAATGCCCCGTGTGGTCAGCTTTGTGGATGCCTTGCCCAAGAGTGGCAGTGGCAAGGTCATGTGGCGCGCCTTGCAAGAGGCCGAGATGGCCGCCTTGGACACCTCGGCCAAGGCCTGAGTTCTTCCCAAATCCCACACCAGAATGAGTTTGAAACTGTCCATACTTGACCAATCTGCTGCCGCCTCTGGGCGCGGTCAAGACGTCACGATTCGCCAAACGCTGGCGCTGGCCCAGCACGCCGAAGCCTGGGGCTACCACCGCTTTTGGGTGAGCGAACACCACAGCCACCCCAGCATCGTGGGCACAGCGCCCGAAGTGTTGATGGCAGCGATTGCCGCCCGCACAAAGCGCATTCGGTTGGGCAGCGCGGGTGTGATGCTGCCGCACTACTCGGCGCTCAAAGTGGCCGAGCAGTTTCGTGTGCTCGATGCCCTGGCGCCCGGCCGCATCGACTTGGGCGTGGGCCGTGCCCCTGGCAGCGATGGGCGCACCGCCCAGCTGCTCAACCCTGACCGCCATGCTGCCGAGCGGTTCCCGCAGCAGGTGATGGAGCTGCAAGCCTGGATTCAAGGCCAGAACTTGCCCGCCGGGCATCCGGGCCACAACGTGTATGCCTATCCTCAGTCTGAGACTTCGCCCGATATCTGGATGCTGGGCAGCTCAGATTACGGCGCGCAATTGGCCGGACACCTGGGCCTGCCTTATGCGTTTGCTTATTTCATCACCGACGGGCAGGGCGCAGACGAGGCCTTGCAGCTGTACCGCGAGACTTTTCGGCCCAGTGCATCGCTGGCCAAGCCAGCCGCCACGGTGTGCGTGTGGGCCTTGGCTGCTGACACCGACGAAGAAGCTTTGCGTTTGTTCGAGAGCCGAGCCCGCTGGAAGATGGACCGCAATCTGGGCCGCATCGGCCCCTTGTTGCCGCCCGAACAGGCCGCACGGGATTACAGCCCAGCCGAGCAGTTTGCATTGGAGCGCCTGCGTGAAGGGGCCTTGATCGGCTCGGCCGCCACTGTGGGCCGCAAACTGCGCCAGCTGGCGGCGCGGCTGGAGGTCGATGAACTGGTCATCATCACTTGGACGTATGACCCTGTAGCGCAAATGCGTTCTTATGAATTGCTCGCCCAAGAATTTGCTTTGGCGGCAAACTCCTGAGCATTGATTTTTTAAACCAAGGATTTTTGACATGTTCACCACCGCGATCGCTGGCAGCTTGCCCAAACCCGCCTGGCTGGCCGAGACCGAAAAACTCTGGCCACAGTGGACCACCCAAGGCCCCGAATTGCAGCAAGCGAAGGCCGATGCCACGCTGCTTTGGATCAAGGCGCAGGAAGATGCCGGGCTCGATGTGATCGGCGATGGCGAGCAAGCCCGCCAGCACTTTGTGCATGGCTTTGTCGAGCAGGTCGAGGGCATTGACTTTGTGAACAAGGTCACCATGGGCATCCGCAACAATCGCTACGACGCGCAGGTGCCGCAAGTCATTGCGCCGCTGCGTCTCAAGGGCCGTGTGCACGCCTTCGAAGCCCAACTGGCCCGTGCCCATACGAAAAAGAAACTCAAATTCACCTTGCCCGGCCCCATGACCATCGTGGACACCGTGGCCGACCGCTTTTATGGCGACAAGGTCAAGATGGCGATGGCCTTTGCTGAATTGTTGAACCAGGAAGCGCTGGCGCTGCAAGCCGATGGTGTGGACATCATCCAGTTCGACGAACCGGCCTTCAATGTCTACATGGATGAGGCCGCCGACTGGGGCGTCAAGGCGCTGGAGGTGGCTGCGCGGGGTTTGACCTGCACCACCGCGGTCCACATCTGTTATGGCTACGGCATCGAAGCCAACAACAAATGGAAAGAGACTTTGGGCCACGAGTGGCGTCAATATGAAAAAGTGTTCCCGGCCTTGGCCAAGAGCAGCATCCAGCAAGTTAGCCTGGAGTGCATGCACTCGCATGTGCCCATGGAGATGATGAAGCTGCTCGAGGGCAAAGACGTGATGGTGGGCGTGATCGACGTGGCCAACCCGGTCATCGAAACGGCCGAGGAAATCGCTGACACCATCGGACGTGCTTTGCAGTTTGTGCCCAAGAACCGCCTGATCGCCTGCACCAACTGCGGCCTGGCCCCGATGAGCCGCGCCGTGGCCGAGGCCAAGCTCAAGGCGCTGGCCGAAGGCGCCAAGCTGGCCAGCCAGCGTTACGCCTGAAGTCCGTCATGCCTCAGGCCGAAAGTGCGATGTCGTCAGGCAAGCTGAGCACACCGGTTGCGGGGTCGTAGCCGGTTTTTCTCAGATGCATCGCCAAGGCCGCGTCCATCGATTGCGAATGGTTGGCAAACCACTGGCCCAGCTCAGCGGCCATCTTGCGGATGGTGGCCAGATCGCCTGACTCGCCCGCAGTGAGTCCTTCGTGCATGACTTGCAGCACCACCTTGTGTTGTGTGCTGTGGATTTGCTGAGATGAAAATTGGGTGTTCTGCATCCAGCGGTCCTCACGCTCAAAAATACGGGCTGTGTGCGTGAATAGGCTTCGCCAGTGTTCGAGCAAACGGTCATCGTTGGCTTCATGGGCCAGGTCCAGCAGTTCAACGAATGTCTGATGGCCCTCGTCCATGGCTGTCATGTCCAGCGAGAGGGCTTCGCTCCATTGCAATCGGGTCATCGTGTGCTCCTGACAAGGCCTGATCGGGCCGATGGAGGTCAGCTTAAATGAGGGGCGCAACTGAGTTCTTGATCCACATCAGTGCCAGCCCCAATGGGCCGGCCACGTCGCCTTGATGGTGTACGGGTCAGTGCTGGGGCGTTATGCTTGCACTCTTTGCCAGTTTTCTCTCAGCGTATGCCTCAAAACACCTTGCCGCCGCCACTGACCGCCCCCGAGCAGCTCAATGCTGCCTTGCACACGCAAGGCTTTGCCGTGCTGAGCGCTGCCAGTGTGCGCGCTTTGGCGGGTGTACGAGCACAAGATCTGCAAGCGCTGGAGCCCAGTTGGCATGATTTGCCGCCGGACCAGTACCTCAAGGACGGCGGACGTTACCGCCGTCGCCGTCACGCCAGTTTCGAAGTCACCGCGCAGACGCTGAGCGCTGTGCCGCACCGTGCGCATTGGCAGCCCTTGTCTTACAACGCTTTGCATGGCGGTATGCAGCGCTGGTTTGACCCGATGGCAGCCGATGTGGTTGCGCAAGAGGCTTGGTCCTCATTGCTGCGTTGGCTAGCGCGAGTGGCCTCTGACGCTCAAGGCGAGCAGACTTGGTTCACAGAAGCGCACCAATTTCGCATCGACACCACCGACGGCATTGGTCGGCCCACACCCGAAGGTGCGCACCGCGACGGCGTGAACTGGGTGGCGGTATTTTTGGTGGGTCGCCACGGCATCAAAGGCGGTGAGACGCGGGTGTTTGATGTGGACAGCCCACGTGGCCAACGTTTCACGCTCAGTGAGCCTTGGTCGCTGCTGTTGATGGACGACACCCGCGTGATTCACGAGACCACACCGATCCAACCTGAGCAGCCCGGGGGATGGCGCGATACGCTGGTGATCACTTTGCGTTCGGGTGGATTTTTGGATGAGCCGGTGCGCAAGTCCTGAACAGTTGGCGCAGTCTCAAAATGAAAAAGCCCGGAGCTTGTGCTCCGGGCTTTTTGTTTGGGCAGTCCTGATGGCTCGGGACCGTGGCGGATCACATGCGCTCGAAAATCGCTGCGATGCCTTGACCACCGCCAATGCACATGGTTACCAGGGCGTAGCGGCCGTTGACGCGTTGCAGCTCGTGAATGGCTTTGACGGTGATCAGCGCACCGGTGGCACCGATGGGGTGGCCCAAGGAGATGCCCGAGCCGTTGGGGTTGACTTTGGCAGGGTCCAGGCCCAACTCACGGGTCACGGCGCACGCTTGTGCGGCAAAGGCTTCGTTGGCTTCGATCACGTCCAGGTCGTTCACCGAGAGACCTGTCTTCTTGAGCACGGCTTGCGTGGCCGAGATGGGGCCTACGCCCATGATCTTGGGGTCCAGGCCGGTGTGGGCATAACCCACCAGACGGGCCAGGGGCTTGGCACCACGGGCCTTGGCGGCACTGGCTTCCATCAGCACCACGGCAGAAGCGGCATCGTTGATGCCCGAGGCATTGCCGGCGGTCACGGTGCCGTTTTCCTTGACGAACACGGGCTTGAGTTTGGCCATGTCTTCGAGCTTGCAGCCAGCGCGGAAGTGTTCGTCGGTGGCGTACGCAATCTCACCTTTTTTGCTTTTGAGCATCACAGGCACGATCTGGTCCTTGAAGTAACCCGCAGCCGTGGCACGCTCGGCACGATTGTGGCTTTCCACGGCCAGCGCGTCTTGCATCTCGCGGGTGATGCCGTATTTGGCGGCCACGTTTTCAGCGGTCACGCCCATGTGGATGGTGTGGAAGGGGTCGTGCAAAGCGCCCACGACCATGTCCACCATCTTGGTGTCACCCATGCGGGCACCCCAACGTGCCGACAGCGAAGCGTAGGGGCCACGGCTCATGTTTTCGGCGCCGCCGCCAATGGCGATGTCGCAGTCGCCCAGCAAGATGGACTGGCTGGCGCTCACGATGGCCTGCAGGCCCGAGCCGCACAGGCGGTTGACGTTGAAAGCAGGCGTGCCTTCGGCGCATCCGCCATTGATGGCCGCCACGCGCGACAGGTACATGTCTTTGGGTTCGGTGTTGACCACATGGCCGAACACGACGTGACCCACGTCTTTGCCCTCGGTGCCTGCGCGGGCCAAGGCCTCACGCACGACCAATGCGGCCAGCTCGGTGGGTGGGATGTCCTTCAGGCTGCCGCCATAGGTACCAATGGCGGTGCGCACACCGCTGACAACAACAACTTCACGGCTCATGGGAATGTCTCCAAGAATAAAAAATAGAAATAGTCAAAGCAATCGCCATCACAGTGTCAAGGCCAATCGCTACATTCAGCTGACAAGCAGGGCCGGGCCCGAGTAGCGCAGATGACACCCCCCTGTACCCCGATCAATATTCGAAAGAATGCTTTGCATGACTTCTGGTGTATCGCTTGAATCCCAAAGTGGTTCTTTCGGTATGCTCGGTGTTTTCAAAGCTGTCCCCATGCCCTCCAAGCCCCGATCTCCGAAAGACATTGCCCAACTGAACCAGCGACTGAGTGCTTTGGGTCAGCGCTTTGTCCAGTTGTCTGCACAAGGCGACCATGCTGCAGCGTTGGCAGTCAATGCACAAGCCTGTGCCCTGATGCCCGAGCATCCCCAAATTCTGGGCGATGCGGCGCTGTGCCATTTGCGTTTGCGCGAGTACGAGCAGTCCTATGCCATGTACCGCAAGGCCTGCGCGCTGGGGCCTCAGGATGTGAACTTGTGGGATGGCTTGACCGAGGTGTGCGGGCACATGGGGCGTGACGCCGAGGTGCGTGAATACGGTTTGCGCAGCTTGCAGCTCAAAGACGCCCTCACTCAGGGGGGCAGTCCCTTGCCTGTACCCGCAAGCGTGACACGGCCGGAGATCGACCGCATGCGGCAGGTGATGGCCTTCAGCCTGTTTGGCGACAACCCGCGTTATGGGGAGACGGCCAAACTCAATGCCATGGTGGCGCAACAACTCTTGCCCCAGTGGACCTGCCGGTTTTATGTGGACGACAGCGTGCCTGAGCAAGTGCGCAGGGTCAGCGAGCAAGATCAGGCACAGCTGAGCGGTCTGATGTGGCGTTTTTTGGTGCTCGAAGACCCGGATGTGGACCGCTTCCTGATTCGGGACGCCGACTCCTTGATCTCGCGCCGCGAGGTGGCCGCCATTGAGGCGTGGCTGCAAAGTGGCAAGTGCTTTCACCTCATGCGCGATTATTTTTCACACACCGAGTTGTTGCTGGCCGGCATGTGGGGCGGCTGCGGCGGGATTTTTAAAAATGTGCGCGAGCAGATGGTGCAGTACATCGCCCAAGGCCAATACTTGGGTGCGCGGGTGGTGGACCAGCATTTCCTGCGCATGCACATCTGGCCCACCGTCAAGCAAAGCCTGCTGTCGCACGACCCGGTGTTTGGTTTTTTGGATGGGCAAGACTTTCCGCCGCACGAGGCGCAAGACCTGGGCGCAGACTTCCATGTGGGCTGCAACCTGTCGTCCAGCAGCATCGGGGCGGACAGCGCATTGCCCGATGGTCAGCGTGTGCATTGGAAGATCGAAGACCTGCAAGGACAAACCATTTGCCAATACAGCACGCCTGTGCGCCAGGGCCAGTGGCGGGCCGATGTGCCCGGGCCTTATGCCAAGCTCATCCAGGACGGGGTCTGGCGCGTGCAGGTGCTGCCCGCATAAGTCACCTCATGGGTCTTGTGAGGCCCGAATCCGGTTGACCTGCAAGGGTGTGACTTCACCGCCGGTGTTGCCCCATTGCGTGCGCAGGTGGGTCAGCACGGCGGCGATGTCGCGGTCGTCCAACTCCAACACAAAAGGCGGCATGCCAAAGGGCTGCGGATGCCCTGCTGTGGCCGGGCTGTAGCCGCCATAGAGCACCATCTGCACCAGGTTGGTCGGGTCTTTGAGTTGCACGGCGCGGTTGCCCGCCAAGGCTGGGTAGGCCACTTGACCGGTGGCGGTGTGCACACCTTCGCCTTTGTCACCATGGCATTGCGCGCAATGGCGTTCGTAGGTTTTGAGGCCCATCTCGGCCATCCGTGGGCTCACGGCGGCGCGGCGGGCGGGCGCTTCTGGGGCCTGCACGGCTTGGGCCCGTGACTTCAGGTACACCGCCACGGCTTGCAAATCGGATGGGCTCATGTATTGCAGGCCATGCTGGACGACTTCGGCCATGGGGCCACTGGTTTGGGCTTGGGCAGCGCTGCCGGTCTGCAGCAGTCGCACGATCTCGGCCAGCGGTGTACTGGCCAAGCCTGTTTCTTTGTCCTTCGTCAGGTCCGGTGCGTACCAGTTGACCATGGGCATGAGTCCACCCGACAAATCATTGACCGGACCGCTGGCCCCCAAGGCATTGCGCGGGCTGTGGCAGGCGGCGCAATGGCCCAGACCCAGCACCAGGTAAGCCCCGCGGTTCCATTCGGCGCTATGCCCGGCCTCTGCCACGAAGGGAGTGGGCTTGAAAAACAAGCTGCGCCACACCGCCAAAGCGGGCTGCGTGCCCACAGGCCACATCAGCGTGTGGGGTGTGGGTGCCTGGCGTACGGCTGGCAGGCTCTGCAGCCAGGCCAGCAGGGCATCGCTGTCTTCTCGGCTGATCACGCTGGTGTGGTTGTACGGGAAGGCCGGAACCAAGAGCCGCCCGCCTTTGGATCGGCCATGGTGAAGTGCTTGCCAGAAGTCGTCCGGGGTCCATCGGCCCAGACCCGTCTCGGGATCAGGCGTGAGGTTGCTGCTGAACACCCCGCCAAAGGGCGTGTCGATGCGTCTGCCGCCCGCCAGGGGCGGAGCGCCTTTGGCGCTGTGGCATGCGATGCAGTTGCCCACCCGGGCCAGGTATTGGCCGCGCTCGATCTGTGCTGCTTTGTCAAGTGTGGATGCGGGTGGAGGCGCGCTGGTGCGTCCCAACCAGTGGCTGCCCCAGTTGTCCACGACCACATAGATCACCAAAGCCAGCAGGATGCCCAACAAGCTTTGGCCGATGCGTGAGGTGCTTGTTTTCATGGCTTGCCCCCGTGCAGTTCGGGGGCGCTGCCGCAGCGCAAGGCTTGGGGCAAGGGCTTGCCTTGGGGCGCTTGAGCCGCCGGGTGGGTGTCAGCAGGTAAAGGTTGACGGGCCAGCCAACTGGACACGGCAATCAGATCTTCGGCTGGGATGCGCTTGACCACCTCGGCCATGCAGTCTGGGGCCAGCGCTTTGCGCTGACCGGTTTGCCATGCACCCAGTTGGGCGTTCAGGTAGTCCAGTGGCAGGCCCAGCAGGCCGGGAACGTTGGGTTTGACGCCGGTCAGGCGTGTGCCGTGGCACTGCGTGCAGGCGGGCAGGCCTCGGCTGGCATCGCCTTGCGTCACCAGTTGCTGGCCTTTGGCGAGGCGCTCGGGCGTGATCGCGTTGCTGGCGCTGGGGGCCGGGTAGGGCAGATCCAGCGCTGAAAAATAACGTGCCATCTCGCCCAGGTAATCGTCTGTGAGCGGGTCAATCAGGCGGGCCATCAGTTCATAGTGGCGGCGGCCCTGCGCGAAGTTGCGCAACTGGTTGTGCAGATAGCCAGCAGGCTTGCCGGCCAGGCGGGGGTAGTAGCCATCTGGACCGGCGCGGCCCTGGTCACCGTGGCAGGCCATGCAGGCGCGGGTGCGCTCGGCCATGTTGTCGGCAAAGCGGGCAGGGGTTTGGGCGGTGGCGGCGCAGGCCAAAAGACCCAAGCCGCCGACCAGCAGCCAGGCCGTCCGGCGTGTGGACCTCATCCATCGTGAAAAAATCATCCTCATGCGCTGAAGATAACCGATGCGGCGACAATATAGGGTTTTCCGCTTGGCCTTCCACGAGGTGCCAAGCGATTTGTCTCTCCTCGAATTGCCAGAACATGTCCGATATCCAAGTCCGATTTGCCACCCAACAAGACGCCGCTGCTGTGGCCGCTTTGCACCTGAACGCTTGCCGCATGGCCTATGCCGGTCAGGTGCCCGACGAGCACTGGGCCGTCACCCCCATGGCCAAGCGCGTGACCTATTGGAAAGAAGCCATCGAATACGGTGAACCCCAGGTGATGGTCGCGGTCGACGGCAAAGAGATCGTGGGCTTTGTGGGCTTTGACCGCTCGCGCGATCCCAAGTCCAAAAACACCACCGGTGAAATCTGGGCCATCTACGCCGCGCCCGAGCGCATTGGCCAAGGCGTGGGCCTGGCCCTGTGGGACGCCGCTCGTGAAGGTCTACAAGACGAAGACTGCACCGATGTGACGGTCTGGCTGCCCTTGTTGCACGAACAGACGCTGCGCTTTCACGAACTGGCGGGTTTCAAGCGCGAAATGAACACTGCCCGCACCGTGCCCTTGGGCGGGGTGAAAGTGGAAGAGGTCCGCCTCAAGCGCAAGCTGGCCTGAGCGCCCTTCTTTTTTCGCCGCCGAGGCCCTCAGTCTGATGAAGCTCATGCTGGCACCCATGGAGGGTTTGCTGGACCACACGCTGCGCGACATGCTCACGCGCGTGGGAGGGGTCGATTTGTGCGTGACCGAATTCATCCG
>Ga0228702_1002048_pt1 | contig 12003 bp, 3 predicted proteins | sample McNCre217_Aug_MG_2_FD_178018 | JGI IMG/M metagenome (GOLD analysis project Ga0228702, IMG submission 178018) | Freshwater microbial communities from McNutts Creek, Athens, Georgia, United States - 20-17_Aug_MG | ecosystem: Environmental > Aquatic > Freshwater > Creek | place: USA: Georgia... | reverse complement strand
CCCACCGATGCACCGCCACCACCACCTGCCGAGATTTGCGCCACCGAATTGGTGGCCACCGCTTTGACCGATGCAGCATTCTGGGAGCGCAACACCGAGTTGATCACTTCAGCCTTGGTGTTGCGATCGACGATTTCGGTACCCACAGCACCCGCCACACCCACAGCGCCAATGGCCAGGGCCGCCGCAGAGCTGGCCACCATGGCGTGGTTGGCCGCCATCACCTGCACGTTTTCCGATGCGGTGCTGACGCTGTTGATGTCGTCGTTCATGAACGGAACGTTTTCCACATACGCACGGGTCGTGCCGCCGATCTGGTCCACGTTGACCGAGGCACCGGCGGCACCGCCAACGCCGCCACTGGCCACAGACGTCATGGCCCCGATTTGCTGGATCGAGGTGGCTTGCACCGTGACCCCTTTGTGCGTGCGGGTCTTGAAGGTGGCCCCATCGAGCACCGTGTTCGACAACTCAGAGATGCTGCTCAAGTCAGGGCTGCCCGCCAAATCGCTGTCATTGACCGTGAAGCCATCGCCGTTGCCTCGCGCCGTGATGTGCGTGTTGCCGCCCGAAACGCCCGCCGTTGTGCTGCTGGAGATGATGTTGGTCACCACGCCGCCGCCCAGGCCTACACCGCTGGCTCCCAGGCTGACAGCACCGGCCAATGCCTTGATGCGGTCACGGCTGTCGGCGGTGACGGCAATGGACCCTTGCGCCGCAACGTTGGTGACCTTGCTGTCATCACCGCCGATGAGTGCATCGGTTTGCGAGCTGATGATGCTGACTGCGATCGAGCCTTGCGCACCAACGGCACCCGCACTCATGCCCACAGCAATGGTGTTGATGGTGGTGTCGCTGCTGGCGGTCACGTGTGTATCACGTGCGTAAGCTTCGGCATTGCCGGTCATGCTGGCGGATGTGTCGGTGCCAATTCGGTTGACCGCCAATGCGGCGCCCACGCTGGCACCACCGCTGCCCGAGAAATTACCCGCCAGCGAATCGATGCTGGCCTGGTCGCGTGCACGGATCGTCAGCGAGTTGGCGGCACGCGACATGATGGCTGCAGAATCCCAAGAGGCCGTGATCTCGTCTTCCAGCAAGTTGGTGGCATTGGAGCCGGTCAGGCCACCGCTGCCACTGACTGCTGCGGCCACAGCCGCTGATTTGATGGTCGATGTGGAATACGCCTCCACCAGGGCATCGCCACCGGTGCGCAACACGGTCGAACCCGTGCCGTCCAGGATCTCGGCTTTGACCACTTTACTGCTGTCGGCGTTGGTTGCGGTGCGACCCAGAAAGTTCAAGGCAAAGGCCGCCCCACCCGCCGCTGAGCCACTGCCCGCCACAGAACCCGCGAAGGACTCGATGGTCGATGTATCCCCTGCACGCACCGTGACAGAGGCGGCATCGCCCGCCGTCTCGAACGCCTTCATTTGCGCCAACACCGTCGAGGTGATCGCATTGGTGGTGTTGGACCCTGCTGCTGCAGCGCTGCCCCCTCCGGCCATGCCAGCCGCGATGGCGCGGATGGTTCCCGAGGAGATGGCTTGCAATTCAATGTCACCCGAGGTCAGCACCCGCGTGTCCGAACTGCGTGCGGTGACCGAGCCACCGATTTCATTGACAGAAATGGCCACACCGGCAGCGGCATTGCCGCCGCCACTGACCGTGCCAGCCAGTGAAGAAATGTTGGCACTGTTGTCTGCATGCACCACAAAATCACCTGGGCTGTAGACCGTCTGATTGACATGGGTGGCTTCGGCCAGCACGGTCGCGCTGATCGCGTTGGTGGTCACACTGCCATTGATCGCGTTGGTGCCCGCACCGCCACCCGAAGCAGCCACCGAGCCGATCGAACCACTCAGGGAAGAGGTCACGCTGACGCCAACGGGTGCTTTCAACTCGAGGTTGTTCAAAATGGCACGGACACGGAACTGATCACCGTCCTGACCCATGTTGTTGACCGCGACCGCGCCACCAATGGCATTGGAGCCGCTGCCAGCGACCGATCCGGCCATCGACTGGATCGAACCCGAGCCACTGGCACGCACCGTCAGCTGGGTCGCGGTACCGCGCAGGCTGTTGCCGCCGCCGTCGTATTCGGCCAACACATCCGCGTTGAGCCAGTTGACTGTCGATGAACCCGCACCCGCCGTATTCTGTGCACTGGCGCCCGCCGTGGCCGCCAGCGTTTTCACAAGGCCTTCGGCCGAGGCTTCGACGGTGACCGATTGGCCAGCAATCAAATTGCTCCCGGTCACCAGCGCGCTGCGTTGCGACTCGATGGTGTTGAAGCCCAATGCCAAGGAACCTGAATTGCCCTGTGCAGCGGACAAGCCGCCCGCCAAGGACTGGATGCTGGCGGTTTTGCCGTCCGACGATTCACCCGCACTGACATGAATTTTCCTGGCCGTCACCAGGCTCGTGTCGATTTGCGCGGCGGTCACATCACCGATTTCGTTCCAGGTGGCGGTGCCGGTAAAGGCCTGGCCACCAGCGCCTGCGCTCACGGCCACTGATGCCGCCAGCGACTGGATGTCACTGGTGTTGTGTGCTTGCACATTGAGATCACCACTGCCCAATTCCAGCGTGGTTTTGACCACTTTGGCGCTGTTGCCGGATGCACGGTTGGTGAACGAGCCACCTTTTTCCGTCACCGTGACGCCATTCTCGGTGTAGGTGGCATCGTCTGTCGTGTAGGTTCGTGTGCCGGTCTGCGTGTAAGACACCGCCCCCCCTGCCGAAACCCCACCGGCACCCGCAGCAATGCTCAGGTTACCCGCCAAACTGAACAAATTGCCCGTGGTCGCAGAATCCACATCGAGCGATGCGGCGGTCACCTTGCTGTCCGTCACGCTGGCTTCGGTGCGCTGGCCAATCATGTTGACCGAGGCCGAGCCCATACCCGAGAACTTGCCTTTGCTGGCTCCGGCACCTGCAGACACGCCCACAATGTTGGCACGGCTGTAGGCGTTCACATCGACATTGCCCATGGCGGTGATGTCGCCATTGAGCTCGGCACTGTAGGTCGTCTGGATGCTGTTTTGCACATACGACAGACCCACGCTGGCTGCACTTTTGCCGTTCGACAAACTGAGCGTACCGGCCACACCGACCACACTCTCACCAGAGCCGATGGCATTTTTCAAATCACTGCTGTAACCGTTGTCCGCACTCATGTCGTAATCGGTCACTGCGGAAGATTTCACCTCGCCCAGCAACACATCGAGCACTCTGTCGCTGGGCGCACCGCCTGCACGCACGGAAAGGTTACCCGACAGGTTGACCACCGCGTCTTTTTTGACACCGGCGGTCAAGCTGTTGCTCAAGTCATTGAAGACAAAAGCACCCATCAGTTGGCCCATGGATGTCGAGTCACTTTGCACCCCGCCCACAGCCCCCACGCCCACCACTTTCTGACTGGACAAGGCGGCCACCGACAGGTTGTGGACCTGTGTCATATGACCACCACTGAGCACGGCAGACGTACTGCCCTCCTGGTCCACGATCGAAATCGTGGCACCAATGCCGGCGGAGCCTTTGCCGGTCGACACCGACAAAGCACCACCGCCAGCCCCCACCCGGCTGCGGTCATAAGCCACCACCGTGGGGTCCAGCGCTGTGGCGTTGGACACCATCCCCGTCACCGTCGAATCCTCCACACTGGCGGCGATGTCATCTTTCACATGTGTGATGGAGACCGATCCCACGATCGACAAACTGGTGGCGCTGCCTTTGGACAGATTGGCAGAAATGCCCGTGGCCACTGCGGTGCGTTCACCGCTCTTGAGGGCTTGTACGGTCAATGCACCAGCTTCATCCGCAATCTGCGTCAAGGTGCTGTTGTTGATGCGGGCGGTGACGTCATCATCGGATGACTGAATGGCCACGGCACCGGCAATGGCCGCACTGAATGAAGTAGCGGGATTTTTGGCCATGGACAGCGCGCCGCCACCGGCCACACTGAGCTGAGTCAAGTCAGACAAAGCCCTCACATTCACACGTGTGGCGTTCAGGCCCACCCCTTGGATCACGGCCCCGTCAATCAAGGCGGTGGCATCGATGTCGGTGAAGTTGGTGATGATCGCGCCTGCGCCCGCCACCGAGAATGGTGGAGGCGTGGCGGCACCACCGCCGCCCCCAGATGACGAACCGCCAGAGGACGCACTGCTGGTCACAGAGGACAACGGCGAAGTTCCTCCGCCACCGGCGCTGGACTGCGAGCTGCTGGAGCCCGCATCGGCTTTGTTGGCCATGCCCGGCTTGGACGTGCCACCCGCCGCCGCCCCAGCCACGCCCACCGCCCCCACATTGCCCAGGTTGTGCGCCAAAACATTCAAATCGTGCGAACGGACATAGCCCGCATCGCCTTCTGCGGTATCGACACCGCCCGCATCGCTGTCGTTGTCACCGATATAGGCCTTGGTGTTGGCCTTGATTTCATTGAAGGCCAAACCAACGCCCACCCCGGAATTGCTGCTCTTGGTGACCGCGCCACTGATGCCATAGCTCCACAACGTCAATTCGGCCTTGACATTGACATCCTGCTCGACCGTGACCTTGGCCTCACGGCTGATCGAGGCCAACGCGGTCTCGTCAAGCTTGTTGTAAGAGGCCATGGCATTGGCCGCGATGCCGTTGCCGGAACCACCTGTGGCCGAGACCGACAACAACCATTCCTTGTTTTGGGCGATCACCGACAACGACCGGGCCGTCACTTCAGCCTGGTCTGCAATGCCTGAAATCGCGATATTTTTGCGATCCACGAGGCTGAAAGTGCCGCCAACCGCCATGCCCGAGGACCCGCTCTCTGGCGCGGCACCTCCGGCCATGTGCAAGGTTTGCACATGGTTTTGGGCTTTGACGAGCACCGCTGATGAGGATTGGTGCGCGATGTCGATCTCGTCGAGCATATAGACCGTGCCATCGGGCGCCGTGAATTGACGGGTATCGGCGGCGTACTCGTTGATGACCCGGATTTTCTTGTCCAGACGGTAAGGCTCTGAACCCAACACCAAGTGTTCAATGTCGGAGTCAAAATACACCTCTTTGGTGTTGTAACTCCAGCCTGCATTGCTCGCGGTGGTGGCATTCACTTTGGCCCCAGTGTCCACCCAGGCCACCGTGTTGTTGGTGTTGAATGACAAGCTGACGGCGCCTGATGCAGCCAGATTTTCTGCAGACGAGCTGGCGGCAACACGGGTATTGAAACCTTCAAAGAAGGGGTTCAGGCCACCGACCAAATTGCTGTACACCGTGAACGGATCGTTCCAGGTGAAAGGAAGTCCCTCGGTGTAGAACTCGGGCATGTCGGTGTTGGCATTCACGGCCACATGCTGACCGGTCAAAGTGGCAAGACGGCCCACCCTGGCCTGGGTGTCGAAGTTGTTCTTGTTGTAATTGAAGGCCGCACTCAGGGAAACGGCTGAGGCATCAGGGCCCGAAACTTTGGAGGTGGCTTCGGCCATGGCGGTGCCTTGGACGGCACCAGCCAAAGTTTGTGCATCGATGATGGCGTTGCCGGTGGCCACCAAACTGGCACCCGCGCCCAAGGTGGCACGCGTGGTGTGGTCGGACTCGCCCCAGGCCAGCGCGCCAGCCATGCGCAAGGCAGGCGAGCCAGATGACGACTGATTGCCTGTGCTCGACTCTTGTGCTGCGGCAAGGGCTGATGCCATGGACATGAACCCGTCCATCAAGCTTTTTTGCGCCTGGGTATCGCTGGTCTCCAGTGTGGGGGGCAATTCCAAAGGCGGCTTTTCACTGGTGTTCTGCGATTTGGCCGACACCGCACTTTTGGACACGAAGTTCAAAGCGGTCAGGCGGGCTTCCCCACCTGCTGTGGCGCTTCCATCCAGCGTGGTGCGCGTGTCTGATTTTTGCAAGGACAGCGCCCCCACCACCCCTGCCGTGCCGCCACCATAGACATTGACTTCGGCCTCGGTGTTGTATTGGCCCGAGTGGTAAGACTGCAAATTGAGGTTGTTGCCACTGCTGAGCACCGCATTGCTGCCCACCTTCACGGTGGTGCTGACATCCGACATGGAGCCTGCAAAAATGATGGAGGCCACATTGGATGCCCCAGTCGAAGTATCGGTGGTGCCATTGGCCGTGCTGGTCATCAGCAACTTGGTTTTGGAAGCGGCCAACAAATCCATGTCGCGACCTGCTGCCAAACTGGCGCCTGACTGCACATCCACCTCGGTGCTGCCCTGCACCCGTGCAAAGGCGGCGCCCAGATTGGCCTTGGCCGAACCTTCAACTTGTTGCTCGGCGCCGGCATAGCGGTCGGCCTTGGCGGTGATGCTCAGATCGCGGCTGGCGTCAACGGCCGCTGTACCCGCCAGGGTCACTTTGGCATTGCCGGTGGCCTGGACATAGGCCAGTGACAAATTCAAAGGCGAAGCCAACAACGACGAGCCCAAGGCCATCAGGCCTTGCTGCAAAGAACCCAAGGCTCCGCCATACACCGCCTGCGACTCGATCGACGCCAGCATGTTGATGTCGCGCGCCTTCAAGGTGCCTGCGACATTGATCGATGCATTGGCATCGGACAAGCTGACGAACGTGCCCCAGTTGCTGCTTTGTTTGGCAATCAAGTTGATGTCGCCTGCGGTGTAAGTGCTGGTGCCGCTGACATTCTTGACCGAAGCATCGAGCAAGGCGCCCGACTCGATGACGATGTTGGGCGAGCGCAAAGTGATGGTGCCACTGTTGCCCGTTGAATAAACAGAGGTATCTGTGGCCAGCGCGCCATCGGCCACCTTGCGGGTATTGATGATCGCCCCGCTCTTGACCGTGAGCGTGTCACCGGAATCAGGACTCACGTCGTACGTGATGTCGGCGCCACCGGTCAACGTCGTGCCCGTGATGTTGGCCAGAGTGGGGTCCAGATGGACCTGACCGCTCACCCCGGTCTGGCTGCCCGCATCAAAGTGCATGCCATTGAGCTGCATCATGCCCAGCGCAGAGTATTCAATGAAGCCGCCCGCGCCTGCCCCATCGCCACGCGCATACAGTTTGGCGCCCGCTTCGTTGGCGATGTCGCGCTGCGCCATCAACGCCACCTGGCCACCTGCCTGGCCAGAGCCCGCCGCACCCGAGGCCGACACTTTGGCTTGGGCCGTGACCATGATGTCCTGACCGGCCACCACTCGCACCGCACCGGCACGGGTGAACTGGGCGCTGTCCGAGATCAACAGGCCATTGAGCATGATCGAGCCCGGCGTGGTGATGTCGATGACGCCGTCCACATCCTGCATCGGTGCCAGCGATTTCAAATCGCCCAGATTGACGGCCGAACCCGCGACACGGCCGTTGACCACCACCTGACCCGAAACCGTGACCGCATGGGTGTCGGTGCCACCGTGACCGGCCATGAGCGTGACGCCTTCTGCCGCGTTGATGCGGCCCTGGATGTTCACACTGCCAGTGGCCGAACGGTCAAACTGACCGCCCAAGACAGCGCTGACGCTGGCGCCCGACAAGCCGCCGTTCTGGATGCTGCCCAGCAAGCCATCCACATACGTCGTCGAAGGTGCCGCAAAGGTCAAGCGACCGGCGTCGATCTGGCCTTTGGGACCCACGGCAAAGCCGTGGCTGTCGATGAACAGCAAGTTGCCGCCAATGTTGCCATTGGCCAGGCGGCTCTCCAATCGGCCGTCCACACGCACCTGCGCATCGCGCACGATGTTGACCCACCAGTTGGCGCCTTGGGGCACCAGCATCTTGACCTGATCGCCCTGCCCCACCGCAAAGTTCGAGTACGTGCTGAAGGCATTGCCATCGCGCAGGCTTTGCGTGGTGACCGTGGTCTGAGTGCCTTGGGTGCTGACCACCGTGCTGGTCTGGCCCGTGCCTTTGAGCGGCGTGATCACCGTTTGCCCAAGCACCATGGGGCTGGTGGCACCCAGGGCCACAGCCGCAGCCAGGGCCATGGGGCGCACCCGCACCAACAAGCGCCTGCGCGCCACCCAGGCCTTGCGGCGCGCCTGACGCTGTGCAAAGGTCGATGTTCGGGGGCGTGAGGCTCGGGTCATGGTGGGCTTTCGGTGACTCGCTCAAGTTTGGGCGGTCTGTTTCTTATCGGGAGCGGGGTTCAGTCGTGCAAGCGAGTCCATCAGCACTCAGGCTGCGACGGTTTCTTCTTTGGACGCTTGTGTTTGCGTGGCCTTGAGTTCCTGCGGCTCGTGTGACGCGGCCAAGTCCATCAAATTTTTGAACTTGCGCAACGACAACAAATGCAAATAAGCCATGGCCAATGCGCCCTGACGGTGCAGATCGGCCAGCACTTTGTCTTCCAGGGCATGGAGCTTGTGTTCGTCCACACTCAAAAATCCGGTCAATTCCATTTGACGGCCACTGGGCAAAACCGCCTGCAATGCGCGTTCGGTCAACACACCTGCAGCGTGCAGGGCATTGACCATGGCGCTGGTGGTCGCTTCGGCAGCGTCCAAGGCCACCAGCTCTTTCATGACGCCTTGCAACCAAGGCATTTCCTGGCCCTTGTCATCAAACAAGGCATCGCCTTCGGTCACGCTCAAAGCCTCGCGTTGCACGGCGATCGGGCGCGAGCCCTCTTCGTCTTCTTGGTCGAGCAAACGGAAAGGCCAGGTGCGCAACACGGCTGGCAAATACTCGCCCGACCAATGGCCTTTGTCGTCGACGAACAGATTGCGGCCTTGCTCCAGACCGGTGATGGCCAGCAAGCGCCCACCCGACTCGGAATGCGTCATCACGCAAGGAAAGGCCAACGCAGCAGACGGCATTTCGGATGCGGCCAGATTGACCGTGATCAGACCTCGAACCCAGTTCATGTCGCGCTCAGTGCGGTTGAACTTGAGCAGGCGATGCGCTTCGCGGTGCAAAATGGTGAATTCAGGTGTGCTTGTTTTTTTGTCGGTCATATCGGTTCCTTGAATGAAAAATGAGGGTCTCACCACGAGGCGCTGGCCTTGAGCAATGCGCGTGTGCGCGGGCCCTGAAAGCCTTGGGTCTGGTGCGTCAAAGCGGTCTCGATGGCCCAACGGCGATTCATCTGAAACTGCATGCCCACGCCGGCCGATCCAATGCGGTGGGCGATGTCGTCCTTGACGGCACGGCCTTGGTCAACAAAGACGAAGGCCTCCGGTGTGTCCACGCTTTTCCAGGGCAAGGCTTGGTACAGGGCCACCTGCAAGGCCTGGCCACTGCGGCCTGAAATGGACCCCAGATCAAAGCCACGCACCGAGGCACTGCCTCCGGCCAGCCAGACGTCCGACACATCGGGTGTTCGGCTGTCCAAAAATCGCGCTTGCGCATTGGCGCGCAAAACTGGCCCTTGGGGCCCCATCAGGCGATACGCCACGGTGCCGAAAACCTCGGCGTACGCGAATGAATTAGCGGGCCCTTTAGCGCTGTTGATGGCACCACGGAATGTGGCCCGCTCGGCGCCCGATGCCGGGTCCACCACCCAATCGGTCGATGCGGCCAGGCTTGCGCGTTGCACCGAGCGATCGGTCAAAGTTGCCCCTGCGGCTTGCGAATTCGAATACACCTGCGAGAGCGCGCCAGAAAACTTCCACATCTGACCTGGCAAGAGGTAGAGATGGCGAATCAATTCGAGGGAAAAAACCCTGGATGCCCCCTCAATGAGCAAGTCACTTTTGGCAGGATCGGTCGATGGCAAGACCGTGCGCGAGCGTGAAGCCGAGGCATTGGCCCCGACTCGCCAGCCTTGCTGGCCAATGGGCAGACCGCCCGACAGACTCAATGTGGTAGCCGTAGGCCCCTGAATGGCCATGCCATCGATGCGGCCACCGACCGACGACACGGGGTAGTGGCGAAATCCCATGATCAGGCTGTTGCCCAAGGTACGGCCTGAGCCCACACCAGGCAATTCGCCCATGGCCCAGTATTGCGTGGCAGCCGTTTCGGGCACGGTGACTTCAAGGTCACTGGTGCCAAACGATTGACCGGCCACGTATTGACCTTCAGCGGCGTAATCGCTGCTGGCGTTGAACAGATCCAGGCGCCGGCCCAAGGGCTCGGGACGAATCACATCACCGGGGGGCAGATCAAACCAGCGCGCCAGCCAGGTGGCGTCGGGTTTGTCGCTGCCCTTGAAGCGGACCTCGCCCAGCCGCCCCTCAACCAGCAATACTTTGAGCACACCGGTTTGCAAATCTTGTGGTGGCACCATCGGCACAGCAGACTCCACCCCCAAAGCCAGGTACATCGCCTGGATGTCGCGCAGCAAGGCGTTCAGGTCTTCGCTGCCCACGTCGCGGCCCAGATAGGGTTTCACGACACTGCGCAGCTGGGCATCGCTGAGCAACTGACTGGCCGAGAACACGACCTCTTTCAAAAAGATTTGGCCTTTGAGCATGGGGCCCTCGGGCAACTGCAAAGGCTCTGCGGTTTCGGGGCGACTTGCAGGTGGAGGCACAGGCATGGCTCGTTCTGCACGGCGCAGTTCATCCTGCATGCGCAAGGCCGGATCCAAAGGCACATCGACCGCTTGAGCGGGGGGCACCCAGAAGCAAAAAAGGCCGACGCACAGCGTCAGCCAGAAATGAGCGCGCTGGCTCATGGCGGAGGAATTTGCTGACATGAGCCCCTCGAAGGTGTGGCGCAGATCCGGCCATCTGTCCATGTGGCGCCACTGAGATCGGCACCGCTGAAGTTGGCATCCTGAATCAATGCATAGCTGAAATCAGCCCCTGCCAAATTGGCGTTGCTGAAATTGGTACTGGTCAGCATGGCCTTTTTGAATTGGGCTTTGTACAAATTGCTGCCACTGAAATTGGTGAACGCCATTTGGGCGTTGTTGAGCTGTGCTTCGATCATGGACGCCGTGATCAATTGGGCATGGTCCAGGAAGGCCGCATTCATGTTGACACCGTCCAGGTTCACGCCATTGAAAATGGTTTGGAGCAGGTGCGCAGCTTCAAAGTCAGCAGGCGAACGCCCAGCCCCCGTCACGATGGCGCCGGTGAAATCGACCCCAGCCAAATAAGCCGCTTTCATTTTGGCGCCCGCCACTTGTGTGCTGTCCCACAAAATTTTGAACAGATTGCGGTCGTCAAGCGAAAGCGCTTGGGGATCCAGAATCCGAACCAACCAGGCATTTCTCAAATTGGCACCGGGTAAGTACGCTGCTTCCAATTGGTAAGCACCCAATTGCATGCCCGACAAATTGCAATTGGCACAGCTGACCAGAGAGCCCAGTCTGAGCTTGGCCTGGTCATGCGGATTGGCTGTCACCACCAGGCCATCGCCGAACCAGGCCAACACCTGAGTCGTATCGACGGCACCTGCGGTCGCAATGATCCGAACTTCATAGCGAGGAGCAGGTTTCACATAGTCTTGCCGATGAAGCCAATAGTTGCTGATCTCACGATTCGTGGCGTCCATGCGCCAAAGCAATTGGTTGTTCGCATCGTAGAGTTCCACCGCACCGATGACCTGGAGCATCTTGCTGCTCATGGACAAGGTGATGTATCCCGTATCGACCACGTCAAAAAAGAACTTGTCGACGCCTACCGAGGCTGTATCACCCCCTAAGGGCACAGCCATTGCCGAGGCCGCTTCGAGCTGTAAGGAAATGCCACCAGAGCCACGTTGCGCCACAATGCCGAATTCGGCACGAACGGGCTCGTACAACTCCCGCTCGGTTACGTTGAACTGGGGCACAAACGCCGACCCAGAGCCGCCGCCACAAGCAACCAACAACATCGTTGCCATCGCCCCCATGATGTGTCGCGCCCAATTTTTGATATGCCGCATCTTCAATCCCTTATCCCTGCACAAACACTGCACGGTCCGGGTGGTTGAGACCCCCCGGACCGATTGAGCTCTTAACGACCAGTGATCGAGTTGACCGAGCGGTTGCCCACTGCCATGGCGACAATGCTGTTGCCGCTGATGCTCACACTGCCGCCTGAGACACCCACTGCACCGCTGCCTTGGACGCTGGCAGCAGAGACGGAAGCGTTGATGGACGCCATGTTGTATTGCACGTTG
>Ga0228702_1002046_pt1 | contig 12012 bp, 8 predicted proteins | sample McNCre217_Aug_MG_2_FD_178018 | JGI IMG/M metagenome (GOLD analysis project Ga0228702, IMG submission 178018) | Freshwater microbial communities from McNutts Creek, Athens, Georgia, United States - 20-17_Aug_MG | ecosystem: Environmental > Aquatic > Freshwater > Creek | place: USA: Georgia... | reverse complement strand
GCCGATTGGAAGTTGGAACACCAGTTCGGTGACAAGCTTCGCGAACACGTTCTCCGGAGCCAGCTCGTTCAATCAACCGCTTTCGCAGTGGGACACTTCGGCCGCAACCACTATGCCTTTCATGTTTTCCGGGGCGTCATCGTTCAACCAACCGATCGGCAATTGGAACGTATCCCGAGTCACCATGTACTCGGGCATGTTCGCAAATGCCGTGGCCTTCAACCAGCCTCTAACCGGTTGGAATACAACCGCCGGGTCATATTTTGACACTATGTTCCAAGGCGCCACAGGCTTCAACCAGTCGCTCGCGACGATGAACGTCAAAGGCGCTCTGCCTGCATCCACTCTAGGTGGCATGCTCACGGGCTCGGGCATTTCCGCGGCTAACTTGAGCGATACTCTTCAGGGGTGGGCGCGCGGATGGACCGTTGGTAGCAACAGCTACACAGTCCCTAGATCAGTAACCACCGCCTGGCAACTCAAATACTTGGGCGATGCCGCAACCTTGGCGGCTGTGTCCACTCTGACGACGACCTACGGCTGGAATCTTTCGGCCGAAACCAGCTCTCGTATGGTCAGCTACAGCATTTCACCGGGCACAGGGACAACACCGGCAACAACCGCGACCGCCGTAGCCAACCAATTTGCGGTTGCGCAAGCCAGCGGTTTCAGCCGGCCGGGGTATACGTTTACAAGTTGGACTGACGGAACCAACAACTATGCGGCGGGGGCGAACTACCCGGCGGGATCTTCGGCCGTTAGCCTCGCCGCGCAGTGGTCGGCCAACACACTTAACGTCACCTTGGATGCGCGGAATGGCTCGCCCGCGACTACCATCACAACACAAACCGATGTGCAGATTTCATCCGCGCCAGCAGCCCCAACCCGAACCGGATACAGCTTCGCCGGCTGGTTCCGGAGCTCAACTGGCGGAACCCGCATCAGCTTCCCATACAGCCACGGCCAGACCACTGACTTCACGCTTTACGCGCAGTGGACAGCGCTTCCACAGACCGTCACGTACCTCGCGGGAACAGGCTCCGGAAACCCACCAACCCAAGCGGATGTTGTCTCGGGCAGAAGCTTTGTTCTAGCCGATGCGGCGACGCTGAGCAAAACGGGTTACACCTTCGCGGACTGGAGCGATGGGGCTTCGGTGTATCAGCCGGGCGCAACGTACACCGTTGGATCCTCGGCGGTAATTCTCACCGCAACCTGGACGGCGAGCGCCATCACAGTCTCGTTCGACCCCGCGAACGGCAGTGCCGTAACAACACAGACCAGCCACACCGATGAGCAGATTGCTTCCGAACCTAGCGATCCGGCACGAGCCGGTTACGCGTTCCAGGGTTGGTTCGTAGCCGCATCGGGCGGGAGCAGAATCGCCTTCCCTTACACACACGGGCAGGTTGCGAGTTTTACACTTTACGCGCACTGGAACGCGCTTCCACACTCTGTTAGTTTTGCCCTCGCAGGCGCAACTGGAACCACTCCAGCGCAATCAGACGTGACCACGGATGCTCGGTTCGTCGTCGCCGGCTCTTCGGGTTTTGCGCGGTCGGGCTATTCGTTCATCGGCTGGAGCGATGGTAGCAGCACCTATCAACCGGGCGACAGCTACTTCGTGGGCACTTCATCCGTGACGCTAACGGCCCTGTGGCAGGCGAACATCCTGACGGTGCGCTTCGATCCAACCAATGGCTCGGCGATCACGAGCCAGACGATCCGCACCGACGAGGCGCTGGCCGCACCAACGGCACCAACGTTGGCGGGCTATCGCTTCATCGGATGGTTCACCAGCGCGGTTGGCGGCACGGCGGTCTCTTTCCCATACGCGCACGGGCACACCAGCAACTTCACGCTTTACGCACACTGGAGCCTGATTCCAACCAGCCAGATCTCGTTCACTCTCAACGGCGGCACCGGCGAGCTTCCGGCGCCAATCGTCATGGCCGTTGGCAGCCGTCTCACCATCATGGGCAGCATGGCAATCAGCCGTGTGGGTTACGAATTCACGGGATGGAGCGACGGGACGAACTTCTATACGCCGGATTCGCAACTGGTGTTTGGGCCGACCGACATCACTCTGGCTCCGCAGTGGCGCAAGGTGGCGGAGGACTCGACGGCTCCGCCTAGTGGAGGCCCAACACCTACCCCTGTGGAGCCAACTCCCCTGCCGGTCTCATCGGTAGTCGTGAAGTTATCGCTGGGTTCAGGCAAGCCAACGCATATTGGGCAGGCGGCGCTAACCCAGTTCGTGAAGGCGCTTGTCGGTTATCCAGACATCTCCAAAAACACAGCGAAGGTTTCGGTCGCATTTGGGGCAGCCGATGGCCGCCGATCGCGTTCGACCAGGAAAGCGCTGGTAGCGGCTGCGCTTGCCAGCCTGCGAGCCACCGCCGAAGTTGCCGGATTGAAGCTTGCGATCGACCCATCCGTGACGATTGCCCCGGCCACCGAAACCACCAACCGCTATTCAAACCTCGTAATCCGACTCATCCCAGTCACCAACTAGAAAGATCCACGCAATGCCAAGCATGAAACTCATTCGACTCCGATTAGGCGCACTTCTGGCGGTCTTGTTTGTGTTTTCTGCGCTGGTCAATCCATCCAAGGCGTTGGCGACAACAGACCTGATTGACCTGACTTTTCAGATACCGTCACGCGGCGCCCAATTTGCGATGATTCTCCCGATTGATGGAACTTACACGGGCCTGACCGTTGACTGGGGTGAAGGGCTGGCGGCTGAGTCTTTCAACTCCGGCGTGCCTGTTCGTCATCTTTACCCTGCAGCGGGTGGCACATTCCATGTGCGAGTTGAGAGCGTCACAACTGGGTCCATCTCGAACTTCGGCGCATTGAACGGATGGCGAGAATCCGGTGGCCGCTACCTCACCGCCGTAACCGCATGGAGCGGAATCACAAGCTTTAACGGTGCATTCTGGAACTCGGCTGTGACGACAGTCCCGGCAACGTTGCCTGTGGGAGTTACCGACACTTCTCACATGTTCGACAATGCGCCGAATTTCAACTCGGACATCAGCGGGTGGGACATGTCACATGTAACAAGTGCGACTTGGATGTTCGGCGGAACCAACAACTTCAATGCAAACCTTCAAAGCTGGGATGTTTGCAGCCTGCAGGATGCCTCGTTTATGTTCGAGAGTGCCATCGCGTTTAGCGGTGACCTCAGCGGATGGCAGACTCCAAGCCTCACCAACATGCACAATGTGCTGGATGGCGCTCCTGTCGACTTCAGCCTGGGAGGTTGGGACGTTTCTCACGTCACAGACCTAAGCGGTGCGCTCTCCGGCACCAACTTGTCGGCAGAAAATTACAGCGCAACTCTTATTGGCTGGGCGGCGCAGTCGGTTCAACCGAACCTTACGCTGAACTCTCTGAGACCTTACGTCTCTGACGCTCAGACGCAAGCAGCAAGAAGTGCCTTGCAGGCGACCCCCGCTCCAGGATGGACGTTCACGGGCGACATCCCCTACTACTCACTCACCTTCGACTTTGCAGGTGGAGCCGGAACAATAGATCCACAACCCGCGATCCCCACAGGCTTAGGTTTCTTGATTCCGGATGATTCTGGAGTGACCCGTGCCGGTTACACCCTCACCGGATGGACTGACCAGAGTTTGGTTTACCAAAGTGGCGACACAGTGCCGGTCAATAACGCGGGCATAACGTTGACCGCGCAATGGCAGCAGAATGCTGTGGTGCCTCCGGCGCCGCCTGCACCACCGGCACCCCCGGTTGTTCCACCGGCACCTCCTGCACCACCGGTCGTAGTACCTGTGCCGCCGGCCCCTCCGGTGGTCGTCACGATCAACCCGGTCGTGATTTCGCTCGACCCAGCCGGCGGCACCACAGATGTGCGAACCCACATCGACATCATGCCTGGCACGACTTATGAGCTTCCATCGACGACCCAGATTTCGAAGCCGGGCTACACCTTTGAGGGCTGGACCGACGGCAACAAGTTCTATCCGGCAGGCGCCAAGTTCACGGTTGGTTGGCAGCCGGTGGCGTTTACCGCCCAGTGGAAGAAGATCAAACTTCCGCAGGTCATCCCGAGCCCAAAGTTGCGTGCAGTGTTTTATCCGGGGATGTCTCTGACGCTGCCGTCCAAGACCGACGTTGGCCTGGCCATCGCCTACTCAACCGCTGATGGAACGAACGCGAGCTGCAGCACCACCCCGGACGGTCTGGTGCGCATCCTCGATGGCGGAGATTGCAACATCATCGCCAACCAGGAAGGAAACGATGACTTCCTAGCTGCGGAAACGGTCACCATCCCGGTGAAGATTGACCCGACGCCATCGAAGGTGCGGAAGATTCTGTTCCGCTTTGTCGGCAAGCACGCGGTGCTTTCATCGGGTTCGGTGAAGCAGGTGAAGGCCTACGTGGACTACGTTAACGCGCTGCTGGCCGACCCTGCTCTCGCGCTTCGAATCAACGTGCGCAGCTACTACAAGGTGGATGGCAGCGTCACTGAAATCTCAAAGCAGCGCAGAGACGCAATGCGCCAGGCGCTCATCGACGCAGGCTTGCCACTGGTTGCAGGAAATCCGAACCTCGAAGTGCACCTGTACTTCAGCCCGGGCTATCACGCCCGATACTCGTGGGCATCGGTGCCCGAGGTGCGGGTGGTTGGCTAAAAGGAGCGAATAGGTCTAACTGCCAGCAAAGAAGTTTTTGCCGCTGATCCTTGGTAACCGCGCCCGATGCTCTCAACCCATGCGCCGTCATTGCTGAATTCTGAAGAAGACCAATACTCGGTTGCACTTAGGTCCGCCAATCCCTGAGCATTGTTTGCCATCAAAATCAATTCGCCCGTGGATGGCAAGAACCAGTCCTTCACCCTTGTCCTGGAGCTCTTGTCATATTCTTCGATTGCGTTTGCTGCTCCGGATGTGCAAACCTTGAGCATTTCTGACGTGTTGCTGGCACCCTTACCCACGGCACGGTTAGTCCAATTGTTTAGCTGTTGTTGAGTGACGACATCTGCACTGCTGCACCAGGGCAGAATGGGGTCGACCGTTGAACGTTCGACTTGCCAACCGACGGGTGCCGCTTCAAGAAAATTGAAAGAAGCATATTGATTGTGATAATCGATAAAAAATATTGTTCCCTTATCCGGACCAATTGCGCCGACTGTGCATAAAGTTTTTCCATTTTGCCCACATGTATATGTAGCTTTATAAGACCCCCGGCCGCTTGCTTCGCTTGGCGAAATATTGTTGTAGCCAACCACAGCAATAGTGGCAAATAGAACGAGAGCAGCTGCAGAAAGAACTTTGTATTTCTTTCGCGGATTCATCATTTACTCAGCATCAGGGTCTTGTCGCGCCCGCTGACATTTAGCGACTCGCAAGTACCCAGAGATATTTCGGAATTCAACGTCTCGACGCAAATGTTTTGCGCTGTATAGTTTGGATTTCCGCTTGGAGACGTGCCGCTCTGAAGCAAAGATCCATCAGGGAAAAGTATTCCCTCGCTCGTTAGTTGAGTCGCTCCCACTCTCACCGAAGTGGCACCTCCAATCTGGAGTGCTCCTTTCGATACTGTCAGCGCGACTTGCTTTCCAGTTAGCTGGTCCTGCATGAAAAGCGTGCCGGGGCCTAACTGGATCGACTTCCATCGCAAGTTGGCCGTGCCCAAGTTAAATGCGTCATCCTTGCTTGGAGTCAGATCTGCCGAAACCAGGTTCTTTGCCTCCCCTGCATTCCCTACTGTCATGAAAATTGTTGCCGTTAGCGCCGACGAGCAGACAGCAACGAGAGAGGCCAGAGCAACTAACCGTAACGGCCTGAATTCGCTTTGCATGTTCTGCTCTCTCCTAGCTTCTCGCCGCAAGTCTTTGCGAAACCACTGTCTTGTCCCTGTAGCGAATGCGTACGGTGGTTCCTGCAGAGATCTTGCGATTGAAAGTAGCCGCGCCATCCCTGTTCAACTTGACTTGGCCAATAACTCTGTAGAACCCGTTGCTCTTTGCGGAAGACTCTATGCCTACAGTTTTTCCCGCAAAGTGTTTGCCTAGGTTCAAAATGACCTTGCTTGTCGAGACCAATAGTTTTTGCACCAAGATGGCTTTTGCCGACACCTTGATTGAAATTAACTTTGAAATCGAGTGCATGTAGGTTGCATCGCCATATTTTGTCGAGCTCACCTGACAGATTCCCTCTGAAAGAGCTGTTACCTGTCCCGAAGGCGAAACCGAACATACCTCTGGAGTGAGCGGCGTGAAAGCAATGGCTCCTGCGCCAGCTCCTCCAGATGCGACTAGCCCTGCACCCGAACCAACGACCATTTGATTGGTGGGCGTTTCGAGAAGCGTTTGGGGCTGTGGGGTTTTGATTCCAAACTGAGTCAAGTGGTTTGTGAGGATAACAACGCGACCATCACCGTCCAGGTAGTAACCATCGCTCTGGCCGGCTGGAAGCGAAGTGCCCGCAAGCAAAGACACCGGCGTCCAGATCAAACCGTCTTGAGACTTGGCAACGATATTGGATCCGACTCCCGTGGCAAAGTGCAGCGTCATGGAGGCAAGTAGTTGTGGCACGACTGCGCCGAAGACATCGAGTACCTCCACCTGCAGTGAAATCACTCCTGAAGTCAAAGAGGTCGTGTCTACTCGCGGGGTAATCCTGATGCTGCCGTCGACGCCGATGATACCGGATGGGATGTCAAGGCTTGCAGGAACCAGTACTCCATTGACATCTGCAATATTCACGAGAATGGTCTTTGATTCTCCAGCTAGCAGTTGGATAGTTAGCGGTTGCTCTACCGAGATCGTCACAGCAGCCGGAGGAATCTTGTCCCACTCGGCGTAAAGAGTCACGTCCTGGCTGAAGTTGTAAATCTCTCCGGCATCCAACTCAAATCCAGTGTGGTTTGGCGTTGAATTCCAATCATGGAAAACGTAACCCGGGCGAACAAAGCCATTTTGGCGAACTGCCTGAGGCCCATCACTAGTTTGCGAAGCAGTAATACCGCTAGTGGCGCCGTTGCCGTCATAGGTGATTGTGTGAGAAACACTCACATTTCCGCCTCCCGATGGAGGAGGCAGTTCCCACATCGCATAAAGGGTGACCGATTGGTTGAACGAGTACGTCGTTGCATCGTCGTAGCTAGTTCCACTGCCATTGCTGGCCGTGTTCCACTCGTCGAATCGGTAACCAGGACGTGTAAATGAGTTTGGAGTCAGAGTGGTTGCGCCAGCACTTGTTTGTGTTGCCATCGTTCCAGCAGTAGCGCCGTTTCCGTTGAAGGTAACCGTGTGCGTAGCGGGCGGAATCGCTAGCCATCGAGCGTAAAGCGTGACATTTGTCCCAAACTCGTACATCGAGTTGTCAGATAGCAAAGTTCCGCCCCCGTTGGAACTCGTAGACCAACCATTGAAGGTATAACCGGCTCGCGCGAAACCATTGACATTCAAAATGGAGCGAATATCGGAGGTCTGGACATCCATTGATCCGGATGTTGCGCCATTGCCATCGAAGGTAACAGTCTGCACTGTCGCATACCTGACATAGCCGCTGAAAACTTGTGTAAGTGTGCCCGGTGTTCCGTTTGTAACCGTGGCGGTGATACTGAACGAATATGGGCCTGAGCTGGTAGGCGTGCCAGTTACGTGTGGTTGTGAGCAACATCCACCACCGCCACCTCCTCCAGCGTGGCGATTGCTGTTTAGGCTTTGGCCACCGACTGTGGTTCCTGAAATTACAGCGAGGTCCGGAATTAGAGGAGTGCCTGCAGTTAGGGCATAGCTCGCAGTGTCGCCCAAGGTGCTAATTCCAACGCCGCTGCTTGGGTCTGCTGGATCTTGAGCGATTGGCGCTCCAACAATCAAGTCTCCAAATGACGGGATGCCATTAACGGTCGGCTGAGTGAAAGCAATCGGCCCTCCAGGTGCTTCGGTGATCGAGAAGCTCAGATCTGCGCTCTTCTGGTTTGAGTCGTATACATGCATCTGCATCTGATATGTTCCTACAGCCACGCATGGAGATCCGTAGCCGTTAGAAACGGTGTCGATTTGGAGTTCCCGATAAATGACACCAGGGGTATTGGTTGGTGCATAGCTAGGCGTCGTGTTGGAAATTTTCACTGCCGTGTGGTCCGGAGCAGGGCAACTCCAACTATTGCCATTTATTGTGTTCACACCAGGAGTGCCTAGCGGAAGGTTTGCAAAAATGGCGTAATTCGGGTTTGCTCCCGCACCAAAACCGTACAACCCAACTAAATAGGTTTCGCCCAACCCATCGGCAGAATGGTGTTGGTAATGAATCGTCTGGATTGCGGTTACTGGCTGCAGGGTCGACGGATTCAATATCTGGGCATAGGTTGGCTCTTCGTAGGTGTAGCTGGTGGCGAGGCGAGATCCATCGCTATTTCTAATCACAAGGGGCACAGTGCCGAGCCCCGCATAAGCCGGCATAACAGCGAGGATTCTGGTGCTGTCCACCCGGTTCAAGGAAGTGACTGGAATTAGTGTTCCAGCATCGTTGATTGAAACGCTAACGCCGACTTCAAAACCTGTTCCAACGATAGAAACGGTATTGCCACCCGCATTAGAACCGTGATTTGGCGTGATATCGGTAAGGGTTGGCCGACAGACCGAATCGACCAGAGCGTTGAATGTATGCGAAGGGAAGTCGTTGTCGTTTGCGTTGAGCACTGTAAAGGTGCCCGCGGCGAACGTCGAAGTAGGCGACCCAGAGATTACGCCAGACCTAGCATCAATGGTTAGTCCTGATGGAAGAGGGTTCCCCGGGTCAACGGTAAAAGTGCCATCTTGGTCATCAGTCGTGACATTGAAGTCGGGCAAGGCCTGGCCAACACACCCGTACAGTGAATCTCCATTCCAAATCGATGAAGCTGCTGAAGCCGAACTTAGAGGCGCTAAGCCCGAAAGAAGTAAAAGCGCTGCGAGGAGTGAACCGAAGCGAGAAACGGGCTTTGTAAGGAACATAGGTTCCTACTCTCAATAGCGAACCGGGTTCGCTTTCTGCTCCCCCGTGTTACAAGCCTGAGTCTAGGTAGATACGCAAGTATGCTTTAGGGTTTTCCGATTATTGGTCGAAAATATCGTGTTAGGTAAGCCTTGTTAGAAACTTTGCCTCTGTGTCTTAATTGTCAGGTGAAGTTCATCCTCTTTGTAATCGACGACCAGCTCGAAAAAGCGAGCGGCGACGAAATGGCCGCCATCGACGCCTTCAACGACATGCTGCAGGAAAAGGGCTACTGGGTAACTGCGGCCGGCATTGAGCATGGCGCGGCAGCCAAGGTGTTCGACAACCGCGGTGGCGCCGGCCTCAGCAGCGAAGGTTCGCTCTACAACGAGGTTGAGCACTACAGCGGATTCTGGCTGCTCGACCTGCCGGATGAAGCCACAGCGCTTGCGCTTGCCCCACAGGCCAGCCGCGCTTGCAACCGCAAGGTTGAACTGCGCGCTTACCTAGGAAACTAGCCGCCGATGAATACCTCGCAGGACCGCGTGGAGAAGGTCTTCGCGATGCCGTTTGCCTCGGTGTACCCGCTCTATGTTGCGAAAGTGGAGCGAAAAGGTAGATCCAAAGGCGAGGTTGACCAAGCCATTTCTTGGCTAACCGGGCTCACCGAAGATGAGCTGGCGGCCCACTTTGCCAAGGGCACATCGTTCGCAGACTTCTTCGAAGCAGCCAAAATCAATGACCGGGCCGCGCTGATCACCGGAGTCATCTGCGGAGTTCGGGTCGAGGAAATCGAAGATCCACTCATGCAGAAAATCCGCTACTTGGACAAACTCATCGACGAGATCGCCAAGGGCCGTCCGATGGAAAAAATCCTTCGTTAGCCAAAAGGCCCCATCCTCTTCCCGTTCCGCTAGATTTAGCGCATGGGGACACCTCGCATCGTTGCAGTTCTTAGGTGGTTAGCGGCGGCCACAATTCTTTCCAGCGTTATCTGGCAGGTAACCGACCGACTTGCCCACAATCTCTTCCGGCCCGGCGAATACTTCGCCTACTTCAGCATCCAAGGCACACTGATTGCCGCCGTGATGCTCGGCTACACCGGTTGGCTCAGCTGGGCCGGCACCTCGGAACGCAAACAAGTCACCATCGCTCGCGTCTCGGCAACCACCTATGAAATCGTGATTGCTGTGGTTTACAACGCTCTCCTTCGCGGCACCCCCGGCGATGTTCGCGACGCCGGATACGCGTGGCCGGTCATCCCCAACGAGATCATGCACGTCTGGGCGGCCGTGCTCATTCTGCTCGACTGGCTGCTGATTGCCGGCTACCCGAAACTGCGCCTCAAAGCTTCGCTCTGGGTGGCGGTCTTCCCGCTGGCATGGCTCGCGTTCTCGGTCACCCGCGGCATCATCGACGGCTGGTGGGCCTACTGGTTCCTCAACCCGAATGAAAAGGCGGGCGTTGCCGGCATGCTCGAATACATCGGCGGCATCACCGTGCTAATGATTGGCCTTGGATGGCTGCTGCTTCTGGTGCGGCGCCTGATTGCGCGTAAAAGTCGCGCCTAATGGTCGTGCCTAAGAGCACGCGCTAGAAGTCCGTACTGGCGAGCACAGTCGCCTGACCGCTAATGCCTTCAATAATCCTGCCGGCCACGTGTGCGGCGGTCATCCCCTGAGGCATTGCAGGCGCGGTTCCAAACAACGGCCGGGTTGCCAGACCGGTTTCGGCATGACCCGGACGCGCTTCCAGAACCCGGACACCAGCGCGGCGGAACTCGGGAGCCGAAGCACTCAACCACACCGAAAGTGCAGTCTTAGATGCGCAGTAGGCGGCCATGCCCGGGAAGGTGCGCTCGGCAACTACGCCGGTAATCGCCGCGATGAAGGAGCCAGTCTGCATGGCTGGGAGCAGGCGCGAGACCAGGTCGGCCTGGCCCAAGAAGTTCACCTGCATGAGCTGCGCGGCCTGCGCGGCAGAAACCGCATCCATGCCGCCAAAGCCAACGCGACCCGCAGCCAGCACAATGCCGTCCAGCTTTTCGGTGGCCTTCAGGTAGTCGGCAAGAACGCCGATGCTCTCCGCACTCTGCAAGTCGAGCAGCAACCGGAGTGCAACGCTCTCTGGCAGGCGGGCCGCAGACTCATTCGAAGTGGCCGTGCCCAACACACTGGCACCCTGAGCCGCCAGGTTGGCGGCGATTTGTCCGCCGAGCACACCCGAAGCACCAACCACAAGGATGGTCTTGTCTGCAAAGGTCATGGAAGCCGCTTTCGCTAGTTCGTGTTCGGACCGAGTGCGGCCCCAGTTTCGGTACCGTACCTTTGGCAAACTGGCGCGGCGGCGGAATCATTCCGTCATGGCACTGGTCGGGTAATCATCGGCGGCAAACAAAGTGGCAGACTAGAGAAAAGCCACAGCCAGCAAGCCAAAGCAGGAGCCACAATGTCACTTATCAACTTGCCAAACACCGACCTCGCCGTGTCGCACCTCTGCCTGGGCGGTAACGTCTTCGGTTGGACCACCGATGAGGCGCAGGGTCACGCCATTTTGAATGAGTTCTTGGCGCTTGGCGGCAACTTCATTGACACCGCCGATGTTTACAGTGCTTGGGCTCCGGGGCATGTGGGCGGCGAGAGCGAAACCATCATCGGCACTTGGCTGAAGGCCAGCGGCAAGCGCTCGGATGTTGTAGTCGCCACCAAGGTTGCCAAGCTTGCAACCCGTCCGGGGCTTTCGCGTGCGAACATCATCGCTGCCTGCGACGATTCGCTGAAGCGCCTGCAGACCGACTACATCGACCTCTATTACGCGCACGAGGATGACCAGACCGTGCCGCTCGAGGAGACTCTCGCCGCATTCACCGAACTTCGTGATGCCGGCAAGATCCGTTACGCGGCAGCCAGCAACTACACCGGTACTCGTTTGATCGAGGCATCGCAGGTTTCGAAGGCGAACGGACTCATCGAGTACGTGGCCCTTCAGAACGAGTACAACCTGCTCGAGCGCGATGTTTATGAGGCCGACAGCATTCCTGCGCTGGAGGAGTTGG
>Ga0228702_1002045_pt1 | contig 12028 bp, 12 predicted proteins | sample McNCre217_Aug_MG_2_FD_178018 | JGI IMG/M metagenome (GOLD analysis project Ga0228702, IMG submission 178018) | Freshwater microbial communities from McNutts Creek, Athens, Georgia, United States - 20-17_Aug_MG | ecosystem: Environmental > Aquatic > Freshwater > Creek | place: USA: Georgia... | reverse complement strand
TCGACGAGCTAGACATCAGTACGGTCGAAATCGACGGCCTTGACCTGCGCGGGCTCGATTTTGCCGGGGTGCGGGGGCTCGCGTCGCTGAAGGGTGCCACGATCAGCGACTCTCAGTTGTCGCAGATTGCCCCCGAGCTGGCCAGGAGCGCCGGCATTCACCTGGGCTAACCAGGTTCAGCGCGACTTGGCAGGTAGCTCGCTGGCTAGCGAAAGCAACTCGAAGACCACCTGTGCGTCTGAAGTGTCGAGGTTGACCAGCACCGCCGGATAGCCGGCAAAGTGCGGGCTGTCGAAACAGGTGGCGGGTGCGGTCTCTATCCAGGCCAGCTTCTCGGTGACATCGGCGGTGTGAATTGCAAGAACTGCACCGCGAGGCACGCGATCGCCTAAGGCTGCCAAATCCTTCTTGCTGAGCGGGCGTTCCCACGCGGCAGTCTTGTGCGGCGCGTTCCAAGACCTGGGTGGCCCCGGCACATACTCAAGGCCAGGAATTTGCTCGGCGATACCTTCGACATCAGACCAGGTCAGCATGATTCACCGCCCTCGCGCGTCGGCGAATTACAAGAATCGTTGCACCGGCCAGGGCGACCACCAGACCACAACCCGTGATGGTTGCGCGAATGCCGATTTGCTCGGTGAGCCAGCCAATTAGGGGCGAACCGATGGGCGTGCCACCCATGAAAATCAACAGGTAGATGCCCATGACTCGTCCGCGAAGTTCGGGCTGGCAACGGGTCTGCACGAATGAATTGGCCGAGATGAGGGTAATCAGTGCGACTCCGCCGACGACTGGCAGCGAGAGCGCATACGCCGAGTAATTTGGCATCCAGGCCGTGGCGACCAGCAAGACTCCGAACAGCATCGCACCACCGAGCACATAACGCGGCACGCGCAAGTGTTCTAGGCGGGTCGAGACCAGCACTCCGGTGAACGACCCGATGGCTAGCACGCTGCCGAGCATGCCGAACTCGGCCGGCCCCTTGCCGAATTCCTTGGTGGCCATCAATGCGGTGAAGATCTGAAAGTTGAGGCCGAAGGTCGTGGCGAAAAACACCGTGATCATCACGTGCTTGATGTCGCGGTGGCGCCAGACATAACCGAGGGCCTGACGGATTTTGGCCTCGGCGTTGGGTTTGACCGCGATGTGCAATTCGCTTGGGCGAATCAGCAATAGCGCGGCGACGATCGCGACATAGGTTGCCGCGTTGATGATGAACGACCAACCCGTGCCGAAGGCAACAATCAAGAGCCCCGAAGTGGCGGGTCCGATGAGTCTGCCCGCGTTGAAGGTGGCCGAATTCAGGCTGATGGCACTCGCGATATCGCTCTGGCCAACAAGTTCGGAGTTGAAAGCCGTGCGCACCGGGGCATCGAGGGCAGAGAACACGCCAACCAGAAACGCCAATAGGCATACGTGCCAAATTTGGACGACGCCACCGATGATCAGCAGGCCGAGTGCCGCCGAGCCAAGCCCGGCACCGATGTTGGTGAGAATCAGCAACCGGCGTTTGTCGAAGCGATCTGCAAGCACGCCGCCATACAGGCTGAGCAGCAGGGACGGCAAGAACTGCAGGGCGGTGACCAGACCTAGCAGGTTGGCGCTGTGCGTGAGCTCGAGCACCAGCCAGTCTTGGGCGACTCGTTGCGCCCAAGTGCCAATGTTTGACAGGGTATTAGCCGGAAAAATCAGGCGATAGTTGCGGTGCTTCAGAGCCCTGAATCCGCTGTTGCCTGCCATTTGACTAGCCTAACTCGCGAGTTTGCCCGAGTTAGGCAGTCGCTTGGCCCGCCTCCTTGACGATGTTGTGCATGCCGCGAAGGGGCGAGAACAACACAAATACCACCGCAAAGCTGGCGCCGACGGCGGCCACCACCATCACCGGAATGATGCCAAATGCAGTGGCTAGGGCACCAGACGCGAGCGCACTGATCGGCATTACGCCCCACACGAAGAATCGAATGGATGCGTTCATGCGACCGAGCAGGTTTTCGGGGCAAAGCGCCTGACGCGCACTGACCTGAGTGATGTTGTAGACCAGGCCAGAGAACGAGATCAAAGCCTCGGCAACGATGATGACCGGAACACCGATCACCTTGTTGTTTGCGATTGCGGCGATTGGGAACGCGAACATCGCCAGGCTCGAGAGCAGCATGGCCCAGATGATCAGGTTGCCCTCGCCGACTCGCTTGCCGAGTTTTGGGGCAGCGACCGCACCGAGCAGACCGCCGATGGCGCCGGCAGTGAACATGAGGCCATAAACCGGAGCCGGCACACCCATGGTGCGCAAGACCAAAATCGGTGTGAGGGTGTGGATGGCCGAACCGAACAGGTTGCTGACCGCTGTGGTTGCGGTGATTCGACCGATAATCGGGTGCTTGGCCACAAAACGCACGCCCTCGGCGATTTCTTTGCGGAGTGGCTGGCGGTCGTGCTTTGGCGCAGGCACCTCTTCGACCTTCATGAGCGCGAGTGTGACCCAGCTGACTAGAAACGAGAAGGCATCGACCAGCAAAAGCACCGGTGCCTTAACGATTGTGAGCAAGAAACCGATGACGGCCGGCCCGGCGACAGACGAGGTCTGTGCGGTGGTTTCGAGGGCCGAATTGGCCTTGCCCATGTGCTCCTTCGGCAGCATCAACGGCAAGACGCTCTGGTATGAAACGTCGAAGAACACGGCGGCCACGCTCATGATCGCCGCGGTGGCAATCACATAGCCCATGGTCAGGTGGCCGGTTGCCCAAACAATCGGCACCGAGGCAACGGCGAGCATGCGCACCACATCGGCCCAAATCATCACGCGACGTTTGACCCAGCGGTCGACCCATGCGCCGGCCGGCAAACCAATCAGCAGAAAGGCGCTCAAACCCGCGGCGTTCATAAGACCGACCTGCCACTCGGTGGCGTGCAACATGAGCACGGCGAGCACGGGCAACGCGAGGCCGCTCATCTGATCGCCGATGGTGCTGATCGTTTGGCCGGCCCAAAGAAACTGAAAGTTCCGGTTGCGAATCACGGATGCGCCTGCGCCTTTTGGCTGCTCTGGCGAGGGCTCGGGTGTCTGCGCTGACTGGGTATTGGTCACCAGTTCAATCTACGTGTTCACTTGGGAACAACGGGTATTCTTGGGTCATAAACCCAAGGACTAGAAGCTGCCAATGTCGAATTCAGATCAGAGCGAGCGCGCTGAGCGCGCTTGGCAGTGGTTCAACGACAAAATCGCCTCGGCGGGCTTTGCCTCTTTGACCCAATTTGCTGCGGCCAATGGGTTTCATAAATCGACCCTGTCGCGCTACTTTCACTGCGAACGCCAAATTCCTTCGGGCCAAATCGGCCCACTTTGTGATGCCTTGAGCGCCTCGCCTCAAGAGCTGCTTCAAGCGGTAGGCGCTCTAGAGTGGCGGTTGGGCGACTAGCCAGAGCTACTCGCGCGGGCTAATTATTAGGTCTGGCCCGGCCGGCGTGAATTTGCGCGGGCAATCTGGGGCAACCCAAAGCCTTACAAAGGCCTCGACCTGTGCCGATTCCAGTTGCATCGCCGCCTGCCGTATGTCGGCCTCGGTGTGCCCAAAATGAAGGCGCAACTGAGTTTCGCCGCTTGGCAACCTCGTAAAACTAGGCGTATCGCAATCGATACAAGCGATTATCTGCATCCAGCCCTCCCGTGAATAGGGACTTTAGTGCTAATCTGTTCCCGATTGGGAACAAGAATACCAAACTGGGGATATGTCGGGAGGTTCGGGTGTCTAGGGCACTAAAACTACTGATTGTCTGTGCCGCCAGCTTGGTTGTGGCCGCATTTATAGCGATTCTGTTCAATTCGAATTCGCCGGATCCCGCCCCAGTGGGTGGCGGCAAGTCGGGTTCGAGCCTCATGCAGTTTCAGTAGTCATGAGATAGGTAGACCCTGCACCCGCCGCCTTGGGTAAGCAAACTCCTTGTTTGTTAGGAGCGGGTGCAGGGCCTACTCATCTCAGGGCCAATGGTGTCTTAGCGATGGGCAAGACCCGCGGCAGCCTCGAGAATCAGGAGAGCGGCCAGGCGCACGGTGCGACCATCGGCCGAGTCGGCTGTTGCGTCGATCTCGGTGATGTCGAGCTGGCGAACCGACGGAGTGCGGCCGGCGAGCTCGGCAAACTGACGCAGCTCATCGGCGCTGAGACCGCCTGGGGCTGCGGCCGGGCAGGCGGGCACTACCGAGCGATCGCATACGTCGACATCGAAATCAACGTGGATGCCGGCGACGCCCTGGAGCTCAAGATGCGCGACGGCCTGGCGCCAAATTTCGGCCGGGTTCTCGTTGCGAAGGGCGCTTCTTGGAATTACATGAATTCCAAGTTCGCGCGCGCGAGCGGCATATTCGGGCGAGTTCGAGAAGTCGGCGATGCCAATTTGAACCACATTGCGGCCCGGCAGACCGGCCTCGATTAGTCGGCGAACAGGCGAGCCGTTGCTCACACCATCGCGCAGGTCGTGGTGCGCATCGAAAGTGATGAGTCCCGCACGCGAAAGATCGCCGTCGAAGGCGCCGAACATGGTGGCATAGGTGACCGAGTTGTCGCCGCCGATGGCAATGGCAAGCTTCGAGCCCTTGGTCGCGCGGCCCGCCAATTCGCTGGTGACCGCCTCGCCCTCGGGGCTGTCAGGAAAAATCGAGTCGCCGAAGTCTTGTGCAACTAGCCCACCGACTGAGGTTTCGCTCGACCAAGCCCAGGTCGAGTAACGAGCCAAAGCGGCTCGAACCGCCGCGGGAGTGTGGTTGGCGCCGGTGGCTGAAATCGAGGTGCGGTGGGCCCGAACGCCATACACGGCAATGTCGCAGGTTGCGCTCGCGGTGCCGGCAACAGCGGATGGCGAGCTGAGCCAGTGCGAGGCGCGTGGCCAGAGGGCGTCTTCGGTCGGCTTTGTCATGCGCGGGCTCCCAGTCGTTTGGAAAGTTCGGCTGCCGCCGAAACTACATGTTTTGCCAGTTCGACCCGGGCGGCCTCGTTGGCGTCGTCTGTTCTAAAGGTTACGGCAAAGGCCGCGGCCGGCAGATCGAGGTGATTTGTGGCCGACGCGGCAATCGAACTGTGCCCGAGCGTGACGTGACCGTCTTCGGTGCTGAAGCCCGCCGCCCGTTCGCCGGCCAGCAGAGCATTGAGGTCACGCGGCGTTCGAGGGCCAAATTCGGTGCGCAACTGCAACCAAGGCGAGGCACCAAAAAGCGCGCGAACTTGGGCTCGGTCGAGGCGGGCTAACATCGAACGCCCACTTGCGGTCAGGTGCGCCGGCAGGCGAACGCCAACCTCGGTGACCACTGGGGTTGAGTGCCGCGGCGCATCCTTCAATAGATAGAGCAGTTCGGAACCGTCGAGAATACCGACCTGGGCGGTGATGCCGAACTGAAGGGCTGGCCGCGAATCGAGACCCGCGACTAGTCGATGCAGGATCGGGCGGGCAAGGCGCTCAATGGGATCGTGGCGCAGGTATGCACTGCCGAGCTCGAAGGCCGCGACACCCAAACCCCAGCGTGAGTCGTCGGCGAAGTGAATCACAAAACCCTCGGCCTCGAGAACCTGCAGCAGTTGATAGGTGGATGACCTTGGCGCCCCGATGCGACTCGCGATGGTCGCCGCGGTCAGCGGGGCACTCGCCTTGGCGAGGGTGCGCAAGGTGTCGAGAGTGCGGGTCGCTGCGGGAATCTTGGCTGGCATCGGTGGCGTTTCAGATAACGATTTAGTGAGTCTGGTATTTCAGACACTAGCGTCGAAAACCACGCGACACAAGGCGCCACGGCGCGGTGGAATAGCAGCATGAACGCATCCTCAGCAACTGGCGCAGTCCGCGGCCCACTGCACGCGGCAACCGGATCGACCATGACCGCTCGCGGTTGGCAGCAAGAGGCAGCAATTCGCATGCTGCACAACAACCTCGACCCAGCCGTGGCAGAGCACCCAGAAGACCTAATCGTCTATGGCGGCAACGGCAAGGCCGCCCGCAACTGGCAGAGCTTTGACTCGATCGTTCGCACCCTGACCGACCTTCGCAACGACGAGACCCTCTTGGTGCAGTCGGGCAAGCCTGTCGGTGTGTTCCAGACTCACGAGTGGGCGCCACGCGTGCTGCTGGCCAACTCGAATCTTGTTGGCGACTGGGCCAACTGGCCAGAATTCCGCCGCCTCGAGCACCTTGGCCTGACCATGTATGGCCAGATGACCGCGGGCTCGTGGATCTATATCGGCACCCAGGGAATCCTTCAGGGAACCTATGAGACCTTCGCTGCCGTTGCAGCCAAGCGTTTCGGCGGCACCCTCGCCGGCACTCTGACGCTGACCGGCGGTTGCGGTGGCATGGGTGGCGCACAGCCGCTCGCCGTCACCATGAACGAGGGCACCTGCCTGATGATCGACGTCGACGAGACCCGCCTGCGTCGTCGCCTCGCAGACCGTTACCTCGACGAGATTGCCGACAACCTCGATGACGCAATCGACCGTGCCGTCACAGCCAAGAACCAGCGCAAGGCAATCTCGATCGGCCTGGTGGGCAACGCAGCGACCATCTTTGACGAGCTGCTACGCCGCGATGTGCCAATCGACATCGTGACCGACCAGACCTCGGCTCACGACCCGCTGTATTACATTCCTGAGGGCGTCGAGGTGAGCGAGGCTCGCGAATACGCGCAGCGCAATCCAGAGGAATTCACTCAGCGCGCCCAGGCCTCGATGGCCAAGCAGGTTGCCGCGATGGTCGGCTTTATGGCCAAGGGTGCCGAGGTCTTTGACTACGGCAACTCGATTCGCGACGAGGCTCGCAAGGGCGGCTTTGCCGACTCGTTCAAGTTTCCTGGCTTCATTCCGGCATACATTCGCCCACTGTTCTGCGAGGGCAAGGGGCCGTTCCGTTGGGTCGCGCTCAGCGGCGACAAGAAAGACATCTATCGCACCGACCAGGCCGTGCTCGACCTCTTTCCTGACAACGAGCACCTGCACCGCTGGATCAAAATGGCGCAAGACCGCGTCGAGTTCCAGGGTCTGCCTGCCCGCATCTGCTGGCTCGGCTATGGCGAACGCGACAAGGCCGGCGAGGTATTCAACAACCTCGTGGCCAAGGGCGAGGTCAGCGCACCGATCGTGATCGGTCGCGACCACCTTGACTGTGGCTCGGTGGCATCGCCATACCGTGAATCAGAGGCCATGAAAGACGGCTCGGATGCGATTGCCGACTGGCCGCTGCTGAACGCAATGCTCAACATTGCCTCGGGTGCAAGCTGGGTTTCGCTGCACCACGGCGGTGGCGTTGGCATCGGTCGTTCGATGCACGCGGGCCAGGTTTCGGTTGCCGATGGCACCGCGCTGGCCGGCGAAAAGCTGCGTCGCGTGCTGACCAACGACCCGGGCATGGGCGTTATCCGCCACTGCGACGCTGGTTACGACGAGGCAATCGAGGTTGCTCGCGAAAAGCACGTGCACGTGCCGATGCTCGACATCGAATAGCGTTCATTTGTGCGCAGCGTAGCAATCACCAACATCGGGCGACTGGTCACCAACGACCCGTCGCTCGGCGCTGGCCTGCTCGGCGAGCTGCGCGACGCGGCGATGGTGATTGAAGATGGGCGAGTGGCCTGGGTTGGCGCCTCGGCCGATGTGCCGGCCGCTGAGCGTGGCATCGACGCAGAAGGTCGAGCAATCCTGCCTGGCTTCGTCGATTCGCACGCGCACCTGATGTTTGCTGGCGACCGCGCCGACGAATTCGCCGCTCGCATGGCTGGCGAAAAGTATGCCGCCGGCGGAATTCGCTCGACCGTCGCCGCCACGAGGGCGGCAACCGACGAGCAGCTCGAGGCGCGGTTGGTGGCGCTGGCCGCCGAGATGCGCGCGAGTGGAATCACAACGTTCGAGAGCAAGAGTGGTTATGGGCTGACCGTCGCCGACGAGGCTCGCGCGCTCGAGATTGCCAGCCGTCACACCGCCGAGACCACATACCTTGGCGCGCACGTGGTGCCTGCCGAGTATGCCGATCGCGGCACGACCGGCGTCGACGAATACGTCAACCTGGTCAAAAACGAGATGCTCGCCGCGACCGCCCCGCACGCAAAGTGGATCGACGTTTTCTGCGACCGTGGAGCCTTTGACCCCGACCAGGCGCGCGAAATCTTGCTAGCCGGCAAGGCAGTTGGGCTCGCCCCGCGCATCCACGCCAATCAGTTGCAGCACGGCGACGGCATTCCATTGGCCGTCGAACTCGATTGCGCCTCGGCCGACCACTGCACGCACATGACCGAGGCCGACATCGATGCGTTGGCTGGCTCAAACACCGTGGCAACCCTGCTGCCGGGTGCCGAATTTTCGACACGTGCCGAGTATCCCGACGCTCGACGCCTCTGGCAGGCCGGCGCGACCGTGGCTATCGCAACCGACTGCAACCCTGGGTCGAGCTACACCACCTCGATGCCGTTCTGCATCGCGGTCGCAGTGCGCGATATGCGCTTCACCCCCGAACAGGCAATCTGGTCGGCAACCATGGGCGGCGCCAAGGCGCTTCGCCGCAACGACATTGGCCACCTTGGCCTCGGCGCACGCGCCGACCTGGTGCAACTAACCACCGATTCGCACATCCACCTGGCCTATCGCCCAGGCGTAAACCTGATCCACTCGGTGCACACAGCCGAAGACTTTGCCTAACCGAATCACAAGAAACGAGCCCAAATGACCAAGACCGTAACCATCCACACGCAGGGCATGACCCAGTCGCAGGTGGTGGCAGTCGCGCGCGGCGAACACCGAATCGAGATTGGCCAGGATGCGATCGACGCAATGGCGGCAACCCGCCGCCACATCGAGCAGCTCGCCAACGGCGATGTGCCGGTCTATGGCATCTCGACCGGTTTTGGTGCTCTGGCCAACCGCCACATCGAACCTAAGGATCGCGTTCAGCTGCAGAAGTCGCTGATTCGCTCGCACGCGGCCGGCATGGGCCCGGCCGTTGAGCGCGAGGTTGTACGTGCGCTGATGCTCATGCGCCTCAAGACCCTGTGCTCGGGTCGCACGGGCGTGCGCCCGGTTGTCGCCACCACTATGGCAGCAATCCTCAACGCGGGCATCACCCCAGTAGTGCACGAGTATGGCTCGCTCGGCTGCTCGGGCGACCTCGCGCCGCTGGCGCACTGCGCCCTGGTCTTGATGGGCGAGGGCCGCGCGACCGACGCCCGCGGCGTCGAGCGCCCAGTGCCCGAACTGCTGGCCGAGGCTGGCATCGAGCCACTCGAACTGCAAGAAAAGGAGGGCCTGGCCCTCATCAACGGCACCGACGGCATGCTCGGCATGCTGATTCTGGCGCTCGCCGACCTCAACAAGCTCGTCGACTATGCCGACACCATCGCGGCCATGAGCGTCGAGGGCCAGCTGGGCACCGACCAGGTGTTCCGCCCCGAACTGCACGAACCGCTGCGCCCACACCCGGGCCAGGCTCAGAGCGCTGCGAACATGTATGCGGCGCTCGCCGGCTCGCCAATCGTGGCTTCGCACCGAGTCGGCGACTCGCGCGTGCAGGACGCATACTCGTTGCGCTGCGCACCACAGGTGACCGGCGGCCTGCGCGACACCATAGCCTGGGCAACCATCGTGGCCGAGCGCGAGCTGGCCGCCGCGATCGACAACCCTGTGGTGCTTGAGTCGGGCGAGGTCACCTCGAACGGCAACTTTCACGGTGCGCCAATTGCATACATTCTCGACTTTTTGGCGATTCCTGCGACCGACCTTGGCTCGATGGCCGAGCGTCGCACCGACCGCGCGCTCGACAAGAATCGTTCGGCTGGCCTCGAGCCATTCCTGGCCGAAGACGCGGGTGTCGATTCGGGCCTCATGATCGCGCAATACACCCAGGCGGGTCTAGTCAGCGAAAACAAGCGCCTCGCGGCACCGGCCTCGGTCGACAGCATTCCGTCGTCGGCCATGCAAGAAGACCACGTTTCGATGGGATGGCACGCGGGCCGCAAGCTGCGCAAGATCGTCGACAACCTGCGTCGCATTCTTGCCATCGAGTTGGTCACGGCCGCTCGCGCGGTTGAGATGCGTGCTCCGCTGCAGCCTGCCGCCGTGACCGGTGAGCTAATCGCTCGACTTCGTGCCGCCGGTGTTGCCGGTGTTGGCCCAGACCGCTTCCTGGCTCCTGAGCTGGCCGCTGCCGAAGACCTGCTGCGCAACTAGAACGTCGCTAGCCTGTCGCTAGGCGGTTGGGTATCCGGCGCCCAAGGCGCTGAACGCCACCGCGAACGAGGGCAGGTTGATGAGCATCACCAGCAATCCCGGCTGGATGAGTCGAGGATTCGTGTGATTCAGGTGAATGCGTGTCCAGATGCTGGTGGCGATGATCGCAAACGCGGCGGTGCCGAAACCAGCCAAAACATAGGCGCTGCTTGGATTGCGTTGCAGGGTCATGGCGAATGGGAATACGATCCAAAGCCAAGCCGAGATCAGGACTCTGGTTGGTTTGTCTAGCGAGGATGTCGCGAAGATGATTGCGATTTGAGCTATGAAAAGCAGACCCAAAAGAAGCAGACCAGCTAGGTCGAGTGCATAGTCATTCATGATTCCCCCTAATAAAAAGCACAAGTGCGTTCTTTTCGAATGCTAGCGCCATGTGAGTGAATTGTGTGAGTTTGTGGCCGCAATTACGAGGTGCGTAACTTGGCACGCCGGCTTCAGCCTTACAAGAAAAATACCGTTATCGCTAAAGGCACGATGAAGATGACCTGGGCGATCGCTATTCGCTCGCGGTTCAGCGAGGCACGACGGCCGAACAGATAAAACAGGACAACGTTTGCAAGCAGCCCGCCCACCGTCAACGTGAAGGCAAGTGGATGGTTGCCGATGACGTAGGTGTAGGCGAAGAAGCCGCCGATCAAAAGGTTAGCCAAAACGAGCACGCGAACCATGGGCAACGGCATGCCTAGCTCGTCGTGCTTGACCGAGCGGACGTTGTTGCCCCCGTCAAACAAGTGCGGCGCGATTGGCTTGAGCCATTCGAGATTCATTAGTCCCCCTAAAAACTTTCTAGGTCGAACATACCCAAATTTTTGAAATCGCTTGACGATTACACTCATGCGTACGGAGAATTGCCGTACAAGGAGCACGCCATGACACTGATTCAACAACCTAAGGACAAGCGCCTAGAGCAGCGCCTGACCGAGGCGCAACGCGACCTGATTGCTCGAGGTGCCGACGCGAAGGGCAAATCGCTCTCGGACTTCGTAATCGAATCGGCCTGCCTAGCGGCAGAACTGGCGATCCTCGACAAGCGCGTTACCTACATGAGCGCAACCGATTTCGATGCGTTCACTGCTCTGCTCGACGAACCGCCCAAGTCGGTCGCTGGCCTCGACCAGCTTTTTGCCAAGAAGGCACCGTGGCTCGCGTAAGCGAGTTGGGGGCGCTGACTGCAGATCACCTGACCGCCGCATTCGATTGCGGCGTAGAGTCGCTGAATCGTTGGTTGCACGAACACGCGCTTCAGGCGCAAAGGTCAGGCTCAGCAACCACCTTCGTATTGAGCGAAGGTCGACGCGTGCTTGCCTATTACGCGCTCAGCACCGGCTCGATGACTTGGGTTCCCGAATCGCGACTGAGCAAAGGCTTGGGCAAACACGATGTGCCAGTCATATTGCTCAGTCGCTTGGCGGTCGACGTTGATTATCAAGGCAACGACCTAGGTCGGTTCATGCTTCAGGATGCGCTGCATCGCATCGCGAAGGTTGCAACCGAGGTTGGTGTTCGCGCAGTGCAGGTTCACCCAATCAATGCCAAGACGGCTGAGTTCTATCGGCGGTTCGGATTCGAGGCTCTGCCAGATCCAGCTAGCGGCTTGGTCTTGCTAATGAAAGACCTGCAGCAGCACTTGCGGCGGAACTAGTCGTCGACGCCAGCCTCGTCTTCGGCCTGCTGCCAAAGGTCGTCCTCATCGGGACGATATAGGGCGTATGCGACACCGGCAACCAGGGCCGCGGCCAAACCGACGGCAATCCACTGCGCAACCGGGTTCTTCGCCTGTT
>Ga0228702_1002042_pt1 | contig 12042 bp, 11 predicted proteins | sample McNCre217_Aug_MG_2_FD_178018 | JGI IMG/M metagenome (GOLD analysis project Ga0228702, IMG submission 178018) | Freshwater microbial communities from McNutts Creek, Athens, Georgia, United States - 20-17_Aug_MG | ecosystem: Environmental > Aquatic > Freshwater > Creek | place: USA: Georgia... | reverse complement strand
GATGCCCGTCATTGAGTAGACGTTGGCAAAGATTCGCCCCCAAAAATCCAGCTGCTCCTGTAACTAGGTATTTCATGCATTTTACATAGTTAAACCTCTGGGGCTGACAAGCAGGTATCCGTTGGGTTTAGTGGTATTTTTAATTAATACGGCGTGATGTTAAATGGCGATCCTAGTCTCGAGTAAGTCGAAATGACCTGTTGTTATTTTAATGGTTTTTCGCATCTTACATTCATGGTTCGTCTCTTTTGCTTTCTCTGCGCCATTTTTGCGGGGCTTTCATTGAAGGCAGAAACTCCTCTCTTTGAGAAAAATCGTTGGAACGTTGCGATTATTATTCCAGAAAATCCCGAGGTCGATGAGTTTTACGCTGGGCAAACTTTAGTCGATTGGTGCGAGCGCGTAACGGGTCAACGTCCTGAACTCATCGAAGAAAATTCGGCCATCAAAAATTATCCGACCGGGATTTTTATTGGACGTACCGCTTCCGCTAAAGCGGCTTTGATTTCTGTCCCTGAAAGCGAAGGAGATGTAGCGATTCGAGTCATTCACGACGGCTCGGTCTTTCTCCTCGGTAATCGCCCGCACGCGACACGCATCGCGGTTGGAAGATTTTGCGAACAAGTTCTCGGGGTCACTTTCGCTTTTCCAGGCGAGCGTGGAGCGGACTGGGAAATAAAAAAAGAAATCCCGCTCGCTTCATTTGATCTCTTCCAACCTGATTTTAAATGGCGCCGTATCACTGGCCTCTCGAGTGATGATGCGAAAGAATGGGCACTCAATATCGGCTATGGTCGTACGCCCGATTTCAGCCACGGACTCTACGCAGCCTTTAATCAAAAAATCTGGGAACAAGACCCAACACTTTTGGCTGATCTTGGGCAGGGTCGCGTAAAGCCAACAGGTAATGAATTCGCCCCTAATCCGAATCTGGCCCACCCACAAGCCCCAGCTGTCGGGGCCGCTTTTGTGCGTGAGTGGTTCCAAAAATACCCTCAGGCCTTCTCGGCTCCAATGGGAGTGAATGATAGCATGATTTTTGACCAATCCGTTCCCTCCGAAGGATGGTTTCGCGATCGCCCAGTACGTACCGACTACGTGATGGGTTTTTTAAACAAGGTCGCTGAACTAAACTGGAAACCCGATGACGACCCCGAAGGGAAAAAACACGCCATCGGGACACTTGCCTACCTTCAAACGCAACGAGCACCGACGATTCGATTAAACCCAGCGATTTTTCCGTGGGTCTGTGCGGATCGTATTGGTTATGCGATTCCTGAGTTTGCCCAACAGGACACGGAAAATTTAGCCAACTGGGTGAAGTCGGGAGCGAAACGCGTTGGCGTTTATGACTATTGGTATGGTGCTGGTTATGCGGTTCCTCGCATTCATTTTACGGCGCAAAGTGAAAGTATCCATGCGGCTCATCAGGTTGGCGTCGTTGGCTGGTACGCCGAATTAGGGGCTATCTGGGCCTTTGATGCACCCAAGGCCTGGCTCGGTGCAAAAAAATGTGAACGGCCTCATGCCGATTCCGAGAGTCTTTTGGATCAATGGTTTCAAGCAGCTTATGGGCCAGGAGCCATCCCGATGCGCAATGTCTATCGTACGATTGAAGCGGCTTGGGATCGAGAAATCCAACGAGGCGGGAAGAATCAATGGATACAGCATTTTCTCCACGAAGACTCGGCTTTAATTCTGCAGGAGAGTGAAATTAAAGCGATTGATCGATGCATCCAAGTTGCCGAAGAAAACCTGCGAGGCTCATCCACACTCAGAAATCAAAATTATCAGTGGCGCCTCAATCAATTCAAGGACGCCTGGACTTTATCACAGAAATTTCGCGAAGTGGTTTTGGCCAGAAGAGCTAAGCCAATGGATGCCTCGTCCGCCTTGGTCGCCTATCAAAATCTCATCGCCTGCGAACAATCTTATCAGGCCACGGAGGATTCGTTTAATTTTCAATGGGGTCGCTATGGTGCTTTCATTAAATGGTCAGACTGGGTTAACACCGACCCACGAATGACTTGGGGAGATTTGATTTCGCAAGATCCCACACTCGTGTCCACTCTTCGAGAGTTGGTGGCGAAGGATACCATAGGTTTAAGTGGCATTCAGCAGCTCTGGCGCGATGGACAAAAAAATGCCGTTGTTGTGCACCAACCGAAAACCTCAGAGGAGTTTCTTCAAGCTTGGACGGTTCAGTTGGGTGGTCGAAAAGACGCTGAAAAAAGTTCGGCGGGTCTCTTTAAAATCACCCACGAGACTGGCTCGCTTACTCGCCAAGAAAAAGTTTCGTCAGATAGCCTAATTAAATTTTCTGTAGGGCTTAAGCCTGTGGCAGGGAAGGTTCGTGTGAGCCTTAAGTTTTTAACACCAAAAAAGCCCGTGATGCGGGCCGTGGAATGCGATGCGACCTCAGGGGTTATTGTCTTGCCCGTTCCTAAAGGTGCGACCGAGGTTGAATGCAAAATCCTTTTTGAGGATAGTGTTGATTTAATCTCCGCGGAAATTCAGTCTTTGGCATTACCCCGCTGATGTTAAAACGTCTTTTTGATATCTTTTTTTCATTAGGATGGCTCCTGATTTTTTCGCCCCTTCTTATCACGGTCGCCATTCTCGTTCGGATAAAACTCGGATCGCCAATTTTCTTTGTCCAAGAGCGCCCTGGGAGGGGTGGAAAGCCGTTTCGAATGATTAAATTTCGCACGATGACGGATGAACGTGATGCGAACGGACAATTACTTTCCGATGAAATCCGCCTAACTCCCTTTGGAAAATTTTTGCGGACTACGACTCTGGATGAATTTCCAGAAATGATTAATGTTTTGCTGGGGGATATGAGCGTGGTCGGTCCCCGTCCTTTGCTGATGCGTTATCTTCCTCGCTATAGCGCTTTTCAGGCGCGTCGCATGGAAGTTAAGCCTGGCGTGACCGGTTGGGCGCAGGTCAATGGGCGGAACGCTCTCAGTTGGAACGAGAAATTTGCGATGGATGTCTGGTATGTTGAGCACCAGAACTTTTGGCTCGATCTGAAAATTGTCGTGCAGACCTTCTTTGTCGTTTTTCGTCGCCGCGGTATTAACTCAGAAAAAGCCGCGACCATGGAAGAGTTTATGGGCGATGAGTGAGCTCTAAGGAAGAAAAAGTTTATTTGAAATGGTTGGTAAATAATAGTTATAATTTGATTTTAAATTTGAAGATACTATATATCGAAACTGTATGATTTCTGTTTCGCCACCAGTACTTTTGATTGTTTTTAATCGGCCTAGTCTGGCGCGAAAAGTTCTCGAAAAAATTAGAACAGCCAAGCCAAGTAAACTTTACATTGCCTGTGATGGGCCACGTGCTGAAAAAATTGGTGAAGTTGAATTAGTAAAGAAAGTTCGAAAAGTGGCGGAAGAAGTTGATTGGCCGTGTGAGGTTAAGACGCGTTTTCTGGAAAAGAATCTAGGTTGTGGGCGTGCGGTTAGTTCGGCCATCGAATGGTTTTTAAACGATGCCAAAGAAGGAATTATTTTGGAAGATGACTGTCTGCCCACTCCGGCTTTTTTTCGTTTCTGTGCCGTTATGCTGGAGCGCTATCGACATGAGACACGTGTCGGGATGATTTCTGGATCAAATATGGCTCCGCTTGTTCATTTGCCATACTCCTATGGTTTTAGTCGTATTGCTTCAGCATGGGGTTGGGCTACTTGGCAGCGCACTTGGGAAAATTATCAATTTAAGCCAGAAATGATGCCTGAGGGGGCGTCTTGGATGCGTCCATTGCACCATAGTACAATCCGTTTTCTGAACAATAGTCTATTGGCAATAATTGATGGAAAACTGAATACTTGGGATTACCAATTTATGATTCAGATTTTGCGTGCAAATCAATTAGTCGTGGTCCCTCAGCGTAATTTAATTCTTAATATAGGTTTCGATGGCAGTGGTACGCATTTTAGTAAAGGCGACCGACCTTGGTCGGCTCCAGCATTCGCCTTCAACCCCGTGGAAGAATGGGCTGATATGCCACCGCTAAAAGTCGACGACCGCTATGACCGGCACTATCTTACTTCGAGCCATCGTGGCTCCTCTCAATTGATGCGCCAGATTCTAAAGTGGCGAATTCTATGGGCACGTCGAACTCGCCCAGATGGCGCTGTCTTATTTGATTAAACTGTTCCGGCTTTATTGAGCTAAGACGAACCCAAAAATTTATGTGCGAAGGGAGTCGTAAAGTCCGTACCCAAAACGGCAGATTTCCTTTTTGGCACGGCCAAGGAATAGCTTGAGCGATTTGCCCAGTGGCCGTCGGATCTTACCCTTGTCTTGATAACCGATGGTGCTAGTCGTGTGTGCGACGGGCGCGAGGACAACTGGCATCGGCCGGATACCGCGCGTGCGCAGGCCAGTCTCCCACGGGCGATCCAAGGCGTGGTCAACCTGTTCCGTAATCGGGTGCATTGACTTTAGTAGGGTCTCGGCGGCGTGACGATTCACGACGTAAGCGGCGGAGGAGGTTGTGCGCATCAGGTGTACAACGAGATGGTGGCCACCGGCGAGTTTGCGCTTCTTCAAGGGTATCCCAGAATGGAAGTTAAAGAGTTTCACAAGGTCCCAATCGTCTCTCTCAGCCAGCGACCGAAGCACCTCCTTGCAGGCGGGCAGGACTTCGACGTCGTCTTCGAGGATAACGCACCAAGGCGCGTCGGTCTGCAGGAAAGTCTTCATGGCCTTGAGGTGGCTGAGGTAGCAGCCGACTTCGCCGGCGCGCGGCACGTCAAGGCGGTTGCGCCAGGCATACGTGGTGAGGTCGGCGAGTTTCTCCCACTCAGGCACATCCTTGCCCATGACAGCGGGCAGGCGCTCGAAGCTTAGGCCGAACCTGGTGAGGTTGTCGCGGACCGAGGCCATCCGCTCGGTGTCCTGGTCTAAATTAATCACATAGATGAGCGGGACCATGGTTGGCTAAGTTTGTTTTATGTGGCCATCTATTTTCTTTCAATCGGATTTTAAGAAAGATTTTTGGTTCGTCAGTTTGGCTAGGCCGACTTATGCCCTTAGCAGGGATGAAGATATTGCACCTTTCTAAGATGGATAGCGGCGGCGGTGCTGCCGATGGATTCGTGCGTATTCACTCTGCTTTGCTCAGCCAAGGCCATGAATCTGTAGCTTATGTTATCAAACGGAATCGGCATGATGTACCGGCCATGGTCGATGCACGACGACTGCTTGGTCCATTCCAAAAGTTGACCTGGGGCATAGGCCGTATCTGGGCAAAACTTCGTCGCCTGCATCTTAAGCCTATTGGTGTTTATGATTTTGATGCTGAGGCAAATTTCCCAGCGGAACCGATTATCCGCGCCGCCCGCACCTGCTCCGAAAAGTGGGACCTCGTGCTTATTAATATAGGTTCTGATGGGAATGGCACCCATTTTAATACGGCAAAAAAAACCATGGTGGGCCCCACGGTATATGTATAATTTTAAAGGTAATTGGCTTCGCCCAGTTTTAATCGAAAATTCTAAGTGCCTTGACTCACACTATTTAAATTCGAGTCATAGGGATGGAGGAAAACTTCTTAGATTATGGATTAGGCTCCAGCGCCTTGTTTGCTCCGAGCTGCAGAAACAAAGAAAAGATCGAGTTAGACTAGGCTAATTTAAATCATATGGCACAGAGAAGATATAATTATTTAAGCGTCTTTTTTGATTGATATCGCTCACCGTTAAATAAATTTTTAAGTAGAAATACTTCAGGGTTAAAATAATCCATTTACCAAGGATGCTTTTATTTACTTTGCCACGCTTTCTTAGCTTTCTTCGACAACGGTGTATTTTTCTCAGCTTGATAGATTCGTCTTTCCGAAAACTAATCCCTGTGCTTTTTGAATTCAGGTTTTTCAGGGCGTTTATTAATTCAACTCGGAAGATTTCATCCAAAACTTTCCCTATAGTGAAAATTTCATCATTAGCGTGTTTAGGATGAATGCAAAAAACTGAACCCGAAATGGGAACAAGACAGATTCGCATTTCGGAGCTATGCCTTAGGGTCCAGGCTGTGTCTCCGTGAGTACTGTAATTAGTGGGAAATGGCCGTGCACGAAGAAATTCGCCACGAAAGAGGTCACTTGCACAACTTCCTAGTAATGCATTTGGCTTTGAATTTTGGAAGGCGAAGCAGAAAGCTGCTGGAGGCTCAATCACGCAACCTCCTAAGTGGGATAATTGTTCGTATATTCCAGCGTTTGTAAATCCTGACTCGGGGTAGGGTTTTCCTATTTGGTTCACGGGTTTAAACGGGCTAATGACTACATCTGCTTGGGTGGATTCACCCATTTGCATGAGTTTAATTAAATGGGCTCTTTCCATAGTATCACCAACTGTGCTTATATAAATCCATTTTCCTTGAGTCTCACCAATTCCTTCATTCCAGGATTCGTAAAGTCCTCGATCTCTTTGGATTAGGCGAAGTTTGGGATGGCGAAGCTTTTCTTTTATCAATTCAAATGTTCCATCATTTGAACGACTGTCTACTACAATAATTTCATCGGCTAAATCAGCCCATGACATGGCGTTATCAATATGCCGACCAATTAAACTGACACAGTTATAAGTTGGTATAATGATGCTGAGGGAAGCTTTTTTGTTCATTCTACTATTTATCCTCTAAAATCTATAGCCAAATACATCAACCTAATATCAGGGTTATTTTTAATTGAATATTATCATTTTAAACTCTTAGATTTTTTTATGCTAATTGGTCTTACAGGTTCACGTGGCATTTTGGGAAGAATATCTTCTGGTCAATTAGTTCAGCGAGGTCACGAGGTCGATCCCTTCGTCGGCGATATATGTGATTTAGTTGCTTTGCAGTCTTGGGCAACGGGGAAAAAATTCGATGCAGTCATGCATTTTGCAGCCGTTGTTCCCACCCAAGTCGTGCAATCCGATCCAGCATTAGCTTTTCGCGTAAATGTCGGAGGAACAGCTAATTTAATTTCCGCTTTTAGTAAGGCAGAGGGAAAGCCTTGGATTTTCTATGCAAGTAGTAGTCATGTCTATCGTCCACAGCTTGAGCCGATTGCGGAAAATGCCATAATTTCCCCAATGAATGCCTATGGCTTAACGAAGCGTATGGGCGAGCAAGTGATTGAGCATTCATCAGCCGCAGCGAAATTACCATGGTGTATCGGGCGCATTTTTAGTTTTTATCATCCTGAGCAAAAGGGGTCATTTCTTTATCCCACATTGCAAAAACGTTTTGCGACCGAGAATTTAAATGAACCTTTTGTGCTTCATGGCATGAACGATGTCCGTGACTTATCTTTGGCCGATGATCTTGTAGCTATAATTATAGGTTTAGCCGAGAAGCGTGCTACTGGCATTGTCAACATCGGTTCTGGCTCGGGTATGCGTATTGCTGACTTTGTTCAATCGATTGCACCAAGGCCACTGAAGATTATTCCAGCTACAAACAACCCGTCTACGTCTTTAGTTGCAGATATAACTCACTTGCGTCAGATTTTAAGCAGATGAATCCATTTCTGGTTAGTATTATTATACCCACTTTTAATCGGTCAGCCATGTTGCGTCGCTGTATTGAATCAGCCATTGCTCAGACTCAATCTTGTGAGGTTATTGTCGTGGATCATGGTAGTATCGATGATACACCAAGTGTGGCCCGCTCTTTTGGAAATCGCATTCGTTACATCCGTCGAGATGAAGATTACGGAGTACACTTTTGTTGGCTGGATGGTGTTTTAGCTGCCAAAGGGGAATTCATTCACATCAATTTTGATGATGATTATATTGAGCCAAAATATGTTGAAAAGTGTATAGCTCTAATGAGCCCTGAGGTGGGATTAGTTTTTTCTAAGGTTGCCTTGAAAGATGAAGTGAGTGGTATTACTCATGCAGTACTGTTCGATAATTTTGGCCCAACTGGAGTTTATTCTTCTTCGGTTTATATGGAAAAACAAATCAATGGATTGGTTTCTCCTGGGGCAACTATCCTGCGCAAGAAAGACATTTTAGATGTCCTATTTATAGGCAAAGTGCCATTTGCACGTTATGAGTACAGGGGGGTAGGTCCGGATTGGCTAATGACCTCGGTGGCAGCGATGAACCACCCCAAAATTGGCTTTGTGGCCGAGCCTCTTGCCGTCTTTTCTTCTCATCAAGGATCGATTACTACATCAGCCCTTCAGGATAAAGATAAGAAAAGAGCTTTTCGTCGGGCGTACCGTGAATCAGCAAGGTATTATGCTTTACTGTGGTTAGTTAAAAACCTCCGCATTGATTTTTTAGCAGACTTAACTTTAATTATAATGAAAATTAAAGCGGGATTATTTTCACGTTTACGCCGGCGCATCCGTCGGATTTACATTAAAAAATCAAATGATGAGCCGTCGTAACATAAAATTAGCAGATAATACAATTTCTGGCGAAGAAATGGCATCTTTAGCTGATTGGCTAAAGGCAGGGCATCAGGTGACCAAGGGACCGCTTACGCGCCAGTTTGAAAGAGAGTTCGCTCACTATATCGGTACTAAATATAGTATTATGGTAAACAGCGGCTCGTCGGCCAACCTTTTGATGGCTTATGCTCTGCTAGAGGCGGGGTATTTAAGAAATAAAAAAGTCATTGTTCCGGCAGTCTCATGGATTACTACTCTTTCACCATTCATTCAAATGGGATTTGAGTGTCACCTTTGCGACTCAGATGAAAATGATCTTGGTGTAGATTTAAATCATCTCGAATCACTTCTTAAAAAAGAAAGCCCAGCGCTGCTCATTTTGGTCCATGTTTTAGGACACCCCAATCAAATGGAGGCTATTAATAGCCTCTGCGAAAAGTACGATTGTCGTGTGATTGAAGATGCCTGTGAGGCATTAGGTTCTGAATATAAAAATAAGAAAACGGGTTCGCTATCTTTAGCTGGTACATTCTCTTTTTATTATGGGCACCATATTTCCACCATAGAAGGAGGCGCAATTGCACTTAATGATGACAAACTTTATAGCGTGATGCTTTCAATACGGTCGCATGGGTGGTCGCGTGATGTGCCTGATGCAGATCGACTCGCTTGGAAGGCTGAGCATAGCATTGATGACTTCAGAGAGTTTTACAGTTTTTACTATCCTGGGTATAATTTGCGTTCTACAGATCTAAATGCTTACTTGGGAATCCTGCAGTTAAAACGCTTGCCTGAGATTGTGAAAATTAGGGAACGCAATTTCGAGTTATACCGTAAAGTTTTACCAGGATTTTGGTCTCAAAGAAGTAAAGATAGTTTCGTGTCCAGTTTCGCCTATGGAACGTTCGTTAAAAACCGTCTTGAACTATCAAAGCACCTTCTTGCTCACGGCATTGAATGTCGCCCGCTTGTTTGTGGCTCAATGGGCCGTCAGCCGTTTTGGATAAAGCGTTTTGGTGCTACTCGTCTTGTCGTTGCCGATAAGGTACATGACCAAGGTCTTTACTTGCCTAATCATGCGGGTATTTCTGCTGAAGATATTGCGTATATTGGAAAGCATTTTAACGAAGTCGCTTTGCCAGTTTAACTTTTAAAAACCTATCTCCATCCTATTTTCCAAAGGAGGCTATCCAGCTTGCAGGTAAAGCTTGATAGATGCCTCAATAATCCAGTTCCATTTACATGATCACGTAATCCGCGATTTTTGTAAATCCGTGGGCACTTCGCCCAAGGAGACTCGATGAACTGTCTTAATGCAAGAGCCAGCTTATCTGTATTAAACCAGGGAGGTATTTGATTCTGATTAAACCATGGTTCTCTTAGATAGGAGAGATAAAGTTCATCGTTACAATCAATCTCGAGGATGTGATTAATCGCTGCCTCAAAACTCGGGAAGTCGGTTACATTGATAAAACTTTTAGGATTAAAATCTTTGGCAACATCGGGATTACCCCAGTAAATAGGAATGCTGCCCGCCATCATCGCTTCGACAATTTTTTCAGTAGTATAGCCTGGCGAGGAGGAGTTTTCAAAAGCTAGCGTAAATTTGTAATCCTTAATAAATTCAATTTTGTTATCAACCAATCTGCCCAAATTATTAAAATGCCGTCCTCCTGAATCTACTTTTTTCCTGCGATTCAGCATTCTAAAGAATCGATTTCTTTCGAGGCTTCGAGGATTTGAAACAATAAAGTTAGCAAACTTAGTTTTACTCTTTAATAAAACGTCCCATTGAGTTTTAGGAGATTTTAATAGTGCATTAATATCTTCAACATAGAGCACATATTGGGGGAGTCTGTAGTGTTTGGGCTCATTAGGTAAATGGCAAAATGTAATCGCAAAATCACATTCCTCAAAGTCGGGTAAAACATTTTCTGAAGTGTAGAATATTTTTCTCCCTGAGAATTCTCGGTGTTTATTTCCAAACACAGAATAAAATAGTATATCCGCATTCTCAAATGAGGATACTTCTACAGTATAGATTTTATTTAAAACTTCTGTGAAGTAATTCCGTTGAGGATTAAATCCTGAAAGTTTGTCATTTGTGTGGTGATTAAAGATGAAGTCACTAAAAGCAATTTTTAGTTTAGGGTGCTTGTCTGGATTTTCATTTTCCATTTTATTCATGGGGTCCGAAGCCAGCCAGATTGAGGGACTTTAAGTAATCCATTGCACGTTGAGCGCGTAGTTTAGTGTTTTCTCCCGATCCCGCACCCATAGCGAGAGATTGTTCTTCTGCGCCTTGCTCGAGCAGACAGCCCAACTCTTCCATTCGGCGGAGACTTACTTCGTCTGTTGCAACACGAATACGAGGAACCTGATGCAGGGCCAGATAATTGCTCAGGTAAACATCATCATGAAACCGGCAGCTTGTGTTGGTGAGTACTTTAGCTAGGTAACTTTCGAAGTCATCGGCGAAGAACGAACGATGAACAATAAAGCCAGCAAAGCCGCAAAGAATATCTACGTTGCCATTCGGCGGAGACCATTTTCGGTAAAGGTAATTGTCGGCATAGCCGTACGCCGCTGTTGGGTTGCGTTGAGCAAACTCGATTAAGACCTCTAAAGCTTTCGGTAGATGGCGAACGTCATCATCCACAATAAAGAACCAGGTGTTATTATCTGCGGCCGTGCGGCGAATTGTCGGGATAAGCTTAGTCCCAGGGCCTTCATCTTCGCAGCGAAATACCTTTACTGGATAATTTTTGATAAAATCTGGAATAATGTATTCCGCCCCAGTGCGCGCAAAGCGGTGGGGGATATTGAGGTGAATCTCATTTGGCGGCCTTGATTGTCCAGATGTGAGTGACTGTAGTACTGGCTCAATCAAATGAATTCGATCAGGTGCGGTTGTGAGAGTGGCAATAATGTAGAGTGAGTCCTTAAGCGCAGGGCGAATCTCCCGATTGCGCCAGAACGATTCAGCTTTTTGCATTCTCAACCGATACTTACGCTTACGACGCCAGACGCGGGTGGCTTTGCGCAAGAAGATAGTAAACAGCGATGCGATTGTAATTATGCTGATAATCCAGTACAGTTTCTGCATATTCATTCAGTAGGATTATAAAGTTATCCCCGCGGCCCGAACTTACGCTGAGGCGGTTGTGAGGGAGGTAGGGCTTCGATTTGCACACCGGCACATGCGGGGTGTTTGGCGAAGTAGCCATAACTTTCAGCATCAAAACGCGTGGTCATCGCACTGGTAGCTTCGGCAATTAAAATGCGCCCATCGGGCTGGGTGAAGCCGATTTGCACCGTGGTAATGCCATCGACTTTGCGCGTATGGGTGACGAGTTTTTCCATAAACTCGCTAGCTTCTGGACCAGGCTTTAAAGCAAAAAGAATTCGCTTAACCAAACTCGGGGCTCGGCGAAGCGGACTGACGGCATGTGCGTTGATCGACCATTCACTTCGCTCTTCGCGCCAGATGAGCCGTGCATCGACAATGACGTGCGCCCCATCCATCAAAAGTGGCACGTCGCCATCTTTGATGCCAGCGATTGTCTCATAAGCCTCGGAAAAAAGGTTCACCGGAAAACTCACACTTCGCGAAGCCACGGTAAATAATGCCCAGGGAC
>Ga0228702_1002035_pt1 | contig 12071 bp, 10 predicted proteins | sample McNCre217_Aug_MG_2_FD_178018 | JGI IMG/M metagenome (GOLD analysis project Ga0228702, IMG submission 178018) | Freshwater microbial communities from McNutts Creek, Athens, Georgia, United States - 20-17_Aug_MG | ecosystem: Environmental > Aquatic > Freshwater > Creek | place: USA: Georgia... | reverse complement strand
CTAATTTTTATAATTAATCGCATCTTTCGGGTCTATCTTTTGAATCAATTGTGTGGGGATGAAGATCATAATGCTCACTAAAATAACCGTGGCTAGGTTGACCAATACCCAAGTGAGTCCATCCCATTGAATGGGGACGGCCGACATATAATAATTTTCAGGATCGAGCGGGATGAATTGGTAGGTGGCTTGTACCCAACAAAACGTCGCGGCAAATACATTGGCAATGGCTAAGCCTCGCAGCATGATGAAGAAACCATTCCACCAAAATATACGCCGAATTTGTGCATGCGTACTTCCTAATGCCGTTAACAAACCGATCATGGGGATACGTTCCATGATTAAGACCCAAAGCGTTGCAATAAGATTAAAGCAAGCTACAAGCATCAAGAGGCTGATGAAGATGATGATATTGCGATCGAGCATTTTCATCCAATCATACAATGCCGGGTAAAGCTCTTCACTGGTTTCTAATTTCCATTCGTGGGGAAGCGTTTTTAAAAGGCTATTCGGGTCGATTTTGGATTTTAGGTGAATCTCATAGGTGCCTAACGAATCATTCGTCCAACCGCTCATTTTTTGGACCCAACTACGTTCTGCCAGTACAATGAGTTTGTCCATTTCTTCCAAACCGGTTTCATAGATCCCGGTTATTTTTACTTTGCGGGGTCTTTCGGGTTGGCTTAGGAAATAGAGAATAAGTGATTCGTTCAGTTTGACGTTTAACTGTTTGGAAAGGCTCTTACTCAGGATGATATCTTGTGCGTTTTTTAGTTGGGATGAGCCTTCTCGCATGTTTTCAGCTAATTGTTGCGGAGGCATGTCGGAGCCGATTCCTTTGACAACCACGCCCGACATATTTTCTTTGCCCACAAGTATAGCGGGTTTTTGGACATGGGCTTGCACGTGATCGACCTCAGGGAGTTGGTCGGTTGCTTTTTCCCAGGCAAGGTTGCGGGTCATTGGAGATTCCGCTAAGGAGTGATTTTCAGAGATTTGACTAATGCGAATATCGCCTGAAAAACGAAGCATTTTGTTTAGAATGGCCTGTTTAAATCCGAAGAGGATGGAGAAGGCGATCAAGATAATTCCTGCACCCATGGCAATGGTTCCAATGCCCACGTAGGTCACCGTCTTGGAAAAGGAGGTGTCTTGGGTGTTTCGGATTCGCCGTGCGATGAACAAAGGGAATTTCACCGGTTTCTTATTTCTAATTTTTATCGGATATTTGGTCAGTCTAAACCAACGCGCAAAGAAAATGGGATTGCTTCGAAACTACAAACTTATCCTCGTATTGTTTTTTATGATTAGCCTAAGGGCTGTCGGTCAAGTCATTCCAGGGGCCTATCAAACCCAGAAATACCTTCCGCTACTCAAAGGAAAACAAGTTGCCCTCGTTGTGAACCACACGTCTGTCATCAGTAAAACGCATCTGGCAGATAGTTTGTTGGCCTTAGGCATTCAAGTAAAACGGATTTTTGCTCCCGAACACGGCTTTCGAGGTACTGCGGATGCGGGGGCACATATCGATAATGAAGTAGACGCGAAAACGGGATTGCCTTTGGTATCCTTGTATGGTAAACACAAGAAACCGTCGCCAGAGGATTTGTCGGGGATCGATGTAGTGATTTTTGATATTCAGGATGTGGGTACTCGTTTCTATACCTACAGTTCTACTTTGCTCTATGTTCAGGAGGCCTGTGCGGAGAATAAGGTCAAATTATTGGTCTTCGATCGTCCCAATCCCAATGGCCATTACGTCGATGGTCCGGTTTTAGATCCTACCAAATATGCTTCTTTTGTGGGTTTGACCGCCATTCCGGTCGTTCATGGCCTAACGATGGGGGAGTATGCTCAAATGTTGAATGGGGAAGGTTGGTTAGCGAACAAAGTTGTTTGTGATCTTCAAGTAATACCTGTCAAAAATTACCATCACAAGGCAATCTATCATGTACCAATTGCTCCTTCCCCCAACTTGCCCAATGATCAATCCATAGGCCTTTATCCATCCTTGTGTTTGTTGGAACCTACTATCGTGAGTGTGGGCCGCGGAACCCAAACACAGTTTCAGGTAGTCGGAACCCCTAATCCAGCAGCTGGCAACTACACGTTTACGCCGGTTCCGACACCCGGTGCCATGGATCCCCCTTTAAAAGGACAGTTGTGTTATGGCTTGGATTTGCGACAAGTGAATTCGCGTAAACTAGGATTTAGCCTGAGCTATTTAATTGAGATGTTCGAAAAGACGGGAAGGAAAGAGACCTTTTTTACCTCGCCGGCCTTTTTCGATAAGTTGGCCGGCACGGACAGCATACGCTTAGGCCTATTAGCAGGCAAATCGGAACAAGAAATACGTGCGAGCTGGAAGCCTGCCTTGGATCGCTACAAAGAAATGCGGAGGCGCTACTTAATTTATCAGGATTAGTTTTCGGAATTTGCCTAGAAATTGCGACCTTTGCCGTTTATTTTTAAGCAAAAGGCTGTATGGCGGAAAAAATTATTATCCTCGACTTTGGTTCTCAAGTGACGCAATTAATTGCGCGTCGCATTCGTGAGGCACAAGTATATTGTGAAATCCACCCTTTCAATCACATTCCAAGCATCGATGAGTCGGTGAAGGGAATTATTTTGTCGGGAAGTCCATGTTCTGTTCGTGATGCAGATTCGCCACGTGTGGATTTGAGTCTTTTTGGTAGCTTACCTATTTTGGGAATTTGCTATGGTGCACAATTACTTGCACATCAGGGTGGAGGTTCTGTTCAAAATTCGGGACATCGTGAGTATGGTCGGGCGCACATGACAAGTGTCAAAGAAAGTCCTTTGTTGAAGGGATTATCGGCAACGGGTCAGGTTTGGATGTCACATGGTGATACGATCATGGAATTGCCGTCGGAGTATGAATTAATCGGTTCAACCGAAACGGTTCGAGTGGCAGCATTCGCCCATGTTTCGAAGCCAATATTTGGTATTCAGTTTCATCCGGAGGTAACGCATTCCACGGAGGGAAGTATTTTGATTCAAAACTTTGTATTGGGAATTTGTGGGTGTGCCCCTACGTGGACGTCGGATTCCTTTGTGGATCGTACGGTGGCTGAATTGAAAGAGAAACTAGGCTCGGATAAAGTAGTTTTAGGTTTATCGGGTGGGGTAGATAGTTCGGTGGCAGCGGTGTTGTTACACCATGCGATTGGAAAGAATTTGTATTGCATTTTTGTGGACAATGGTTTGTTGCGCAAAGATGAGTTTGAGCAGGTGTTGGAATCGTATCATTCCTTGGGATTGAATGTGAAAGGAGTGAATGCCAAACAACGTTTTTACGATGCATTGAAGGGTCTTTCAGATCCGGAATTGAAGCGTAAGGCCATCGGCAAGACATTTATTGAGGTTTTTGATGAGGAGGCGCATTTAATTGAGGGAGTTTCTTGGTTGGGCCAAGGGACGATTTATCCGGATAAGATTGAATCTGTTTCCTTAAAGGGACCGAGTGCAACGATTAAATCTCACCACAATGTGGGTGGTCTTCCGGATTTCATGAAGTTGAAGATTGTGGAGCCTTTGGATGCCTTGTTCAAAGATGAGGTGCGTTTAGTGGGTAAGACTTTGGGCATTCCCCAAGAGATATTGGGACGTCATCCCTTCCCGGGTCCGGGATTAGGTATTCGTATTCTGGGCGATATTACGCCCGAGAAAGTTGATATTTTGCAGAAGGTGGATGCCATATTTATCAATGGTTTGAAATCGGAAGGTTTATATGATCAAGTTTGGCAGGCAGGTGCTATCTTGTTACCGGTGCAGTCGGTGGGTGTCATGGGCGATGAGCGTACCTACGAGCAGGTAGTTGCCTTACGTGCGGTAACGAGTGTGGATGGTATGACGGCCGACTGGTGTCATTTACCTTACGAGTTCTTAGGTCGTATTTCGAATGAAATTATCAATCAAGTTAAAGGAGTTAACCGAGTTGTTTATGACATCTCGTCAAAACCACCTGCGACGATTGAGTGGGAGTAACAAAAAAAGCCTGGGCAACCGCCCGGGCTTTTTTTATGTCAAATTACCTCTAACCTCTTACCTCTTACCTGTTGCGTAGCTAAACTCGCTAAATACACCACTGTCTCCGTCGCTTTCTGCATGTCTTGGACGGAAACCCATTCTTGTTTGCTGTGGAAGGCGTGTTCGCCGGCAAAGATATTGGGGCAGGGTAGGCCCATGAACGTCAGGCGTGATCCATCGGTCCCTCCACGAATCGATCTGGTTTCCGGCTGAAGGCCGGCCAAACGCATCGCTTCCATAGCCAAGTCCATACAAGCAGGATGATCTTTGAGCACTTCAAACATGTTTCGATATTGCTCCTTTTGTTCGAATTGTACTCGGGAATTTGGGTATTTTCGAAGGACGTCTTCGCTGATTTGTTTCAATAGATTCCCATATTCAATCAGTTTTTCGGTTTCAAAGGCACGTAATATGAATTCGATTTGAGCTTCTTCCACAGAACCACGCATGTCAGTTGGATGGATGAAGCCTTCTTTTTCCTCCGTCGTTTCTGGGCTGCAATGGTCTTTTGGGAGACTTTCGATAATCTCCGAGGCAATTTTTAATGCACTTTCCATACGCCCTTTGGCGAAACCGGGGTGTTGAGACACCCCTTGGATGTCGATTCGAAAATAATCAGCGGAAAAGGTTTCATTCTCCAGGTGACCTCGCTTTTCCCCATCCAAGGTATATCCGAATTCAGCCTTTATTTTGGCTAAATTGATGTGGTCGGTTCCCCGGCCTACTTCCTCGTCGGGGGTAAATACAATGGTGATAGGGCCATGAGGCGCCTCGGGATGTTGGGTCCAAAATGATACGGCATCCATGATTTCGGCCACCCCCGCTTTGTTGTCGGCCCCCAATAAAGTCAAGCCACTTGCAGTAATGATATCATTTCCAAATTGTTCCACCAAATCGGGATGTTCCGCCAGTCGGATCACAACTTGTGGATCATCGGGTAGGATCATGTCATGGCCTTGGTAATTTGGGTGGACGATGGGTTTCACGTTGGCACCACTGCAATCGGGCGACGTATCCATGTGGGAGCAGAAAAAGATACCAGGCACTTCGTGTTCTACGTTACTGGGTAGGGAAGCGTATACATAGCCATGTTCGTCAAGTTCGGCATTGTAGATTCCTAATGCGCGTAATTCGTTCACCAAAACCTTTCCGAGATTTTTTTGTTTTTCTGTCGTGGGGCTTGAATTTGAAAGCGGATCAGATTGGGTATCAATTTGTACGTATTGAAGAAATCGCTCTTGTGAACTAAAGGAGTAGTTTTGGAACAATTGAGAGATGAGAGCCATAAAATCAATATTTTTTGAAATATGCGAAGAAAAAATTGTGTTAAATAAATTTATTTGAATTGGATTAATAAAGGTAATCAACCTTTCAAAATATCGTATTATCTTAGAGGCTTCAATTTAGCCCACAGTTCTAAACTGTCTCTGAATTGCTAGACCTTATACCTTATATTTATAAAGATTATGTCTCAAAATGCAGTGATCAATGTGGATGGTAAAAGTTTTGAATTGCCTACGTTAGTGGGTACTGAAAACGAAAAAGCTATCGATATCGCCAAATTACGTGATTTAACAGGATACATCACCTATGATCCAGGTTACAAGAACACAGGCGCAACGAAGAGTGCAATTACTTTTTTAGATGGAGAAGAGGGAATTTTAAGACATTGTGGGTACAGCATAGAGGAGTTGGCCGACAAAGCGAGTTTCTTAGAAGTAGCCTATCTGTTGTTGCACGGCGAATTGCCTACGCAAACTCAATTGGATGCATTTGAGTCGGCTGTTCAGAAATACACGGTTTCGAATCAAGCTTTGTTGAATATTGCGCAAGTTATCCCAACGAGCACGCATCCGATGAGCGAATTGTCTGCTTTGGTGGGTTTGATGGAAGGTCAATATTCGACCGACGAGAAAGAAGATAATATTTTACGTTTATTGGCTGCTTTGCCAATTTTCGCAGCTTGGAATTATAAGAAGAGTATTGGCGAGGCGATTGTTGCCCCAGATCAATCTTTGGATTATTGCGCTAACTTCTTAAAAATGATGTTTGCGAAGCCAGGTGAGGCATATCAAGTAAATAGCATCGTTTCAAAGGCGATGAATAAATTATTGATATTGCATGCGGATCATGAGCAAAACTGTTCGACTTCGACGGTTCGTTTGATTGGTTCATCACACGCAAGTTTGTTCTCTAGTATCTCAGGAGGTATTATGGCTTTATTTGGTCCGCTTCATGGTGGAGCTAATCAAGCGGTAATTGAGATGTTGGAGGAAATTAAGCAAGCAGGTGGCGACACGGCGAAATTTATCGCCATGGCGAAAGACAAAAATTCGGGTTTCCGTTTGATGGGCTTTGGTCACCGTGTTTATAAGAACTTTGATCCACGTGCTCGTATTATCAAGAAAGCAGCGGATGATGTTCTAACGGCTTTGGGCGTTCAAGATCCAATTTTAAAGATCGCACAGGAATTGGAAGCTGCAGCTTTGAGTGATGAGTACTTTGTGGCTCGTAAATTATATCCAAACGTCGATTTCTATTCAGGGATTATTTACCGTGCTTTAGGTATCCCAACCAATATGTTTACGATTCTTTTCGCGATTGGTCGTCTTCCGGGTTGGATTGCGCAGCATCAAGAAATGATGACAAATAAAGAGCCTATTGGTCGTCCACGTCAAATTTACGTAGGAGCTACTCCACGTGCTTTTGTGGATATCAATCAGCGATAAGTTTAAAAATTAGTCCATTGAAAAAGCTCTCCAATTGGAGGGCTTTTTTGTTTTATCGATCTAATCGGCCTAATTTTGAAACGTATGATTCAAAAAATATTCATAGGGATAGCGCTAATAACCAGTAATGCTTTGCTTTGGGCACAGCGTCAAGAGGGTGTGGGAACCTATTATCATGAGCGTTTCTGGGGGATTCGGACGAGTTCTGGAGAAGTTTATCATCCTTTTGTCTATTCCGCGGCTCATCGAACGCTTCCCTTTGGAACTTGGGTAGAGGTTGAATTACTCAAAACAGGGAAGAAGACGATTGTCAAGGTGAATGATCGCGGTCCTTTTTTTCAGGGCGGGGTGATTGATGTCTCAAAAATTGCGGCTAAAGAGTTGGGATTAGTGGACTACGGAAATTCCAAAGTGAAGGTTCGGCCACTGTCTGAGCTGGAATTAACCGATTCCTTGAAGTCATTTTTGTTTAAACGAGATTCCTTGGCCAAAGTGGAGCATCCCAAACCGATGCGAAAATCAAAACGTAAAAAGAAGAATCGAAAAAGGAAAAAGCGTTAATCAACGAGTATTTCAATTCGTCGGTTTTGCTTTCTCTCGGTAGCTGATGGATTTTTAATTTTAGGTTGGCTGTTTCCAAATCCCTGCGTCTGAATGCGTTCAGATTCGATTTTTAGCTCCATTAATCGCAATTTAATATGAAGTGCGCGTTTTTCAGATAAGATAAGGTTCTTGTCTTCCGAGCCAACCTCGTCCGTATGTCCATGAATTCGGATCTTTTTAGCAGGATGTTGATTCAGATATTCTGATAGTAATTGCAGGCTTTGGGGGATACTGTCAAAACGCCAGGCATTCGTAGGAAATTCGATGTCGTCGAAATGAATGGATTCGAAGGTAATCACTTTAGTCTTTTCCTCAAAAAGCGAGTCGGGAAGATAGACTTTCACAATCCCCAAATCTTGTTGGGCCTTATTCAGTTTTCTTGAAATGTAATAATATTCCGGCTTTTCAGCTGTTGAAATGCCCGCGTCATGGTAATCTGTATTGATGTTAGGAATGGCTTTGGCTGTTTTACCCACGGCTGGAAATTCAATTTGATAAAAATCCAATCCGCCCAATCCTCCTTTTTTGTTGCTTGAAAAGATAAACCTCTTTTTAGCTGTGAGCAGGTAAGGCCCTTGTTCATCTTCGGCGCTATTGATGTTTTCGCCAAGGTTGATGGGGAATTCCCATTGGCCCTGTTGGTTTTTTGTTGATAGCCATAGATCACGCTTGCCTAATCCACCGGGTCGATCTGAGGCAAAAAACAATTGTTTTCCATCGCTCGATAAATGTGGTTGTCCCTCCCAATCATGGCTATTTACGCGAAAACCAAGGTTTTTGGGTTTGGTCCATGAGCCATCAATCCATTGGGTCTCATACAGGTCGCAGCCGCCGAAGGAATTGGGGTATTCACAACCCGAAAAGATCATGTAAAGTCCATCGGCCGAAAAGGTAGGTGTTCCTTCATTGTTTTCCTGGTTGAGTTCGGTAATGGGTCGGGGTGCTTCGAAATGGCCATCGATCAAATTGGAAACAAAAATTTCTTCATCCGAATGGATTTCCTTGCGAACAGTGAAATACAGTTGTTTTTGGTTTGGCAGGAATTGAGGGAAATACTGTGTTCGGAAAGAATTGATGATGGGGTCAACCTGAACGTTTTGAATCGTATCGACTGGCTCAAATAAAGTCAAGAAGGGAATGAGCCAGGCCAACATATCATTAAGGGATTTGTAGGAACTTATGGGTTTGTACCGAAATTTGCCAATTTGGATTGGATTTTACAAATTCTACAATCAAAGGATTGATGCTTTCTTGTTTCGACCATTCCGGTTGTAGGTATAAATGGGCGCTTTGGTTGATTTTGGAAGCCCATTCGTTTGCCCAAGCAATATCTGAGGGATGATAGATAACTACTTTCAATTCATGAACATGGGCAAGTATACTAGGATTTGGCTCCTTGAATTTCTTTGGGGAGAAACAAATCCAATCCCACAAGCCCGTAAATTCCTGGCAAACACCGGAGGTCTCTATATGTGTCCGAAAGCCAGCGCTTTGGAAAGCTTCGGTCAAGGGTCCTAAATCGTGCATGAGCGGTTCTCCACCCGTAATAACGACTAATCTGCCTGGGAATTCAAGCGCTTCATTTAGTAGGGTCTCGACTGATTTAATGGGATGGGTATCCAAGGGCCAAGACTCTTTCACGTCGCACCAATGGCAACCCACATCACAACCGCCCAAACGAATGAAATAGGCGGCATGACCTTGATATTTCCCTTCGCCTTGAATCGTGTAAAAAGATTCCATGACGGGGTATTCAAAATCACCTCTTTTTAAAACTGATTTTATATCTTTGGTCTTTAATTGCATGTTCGCCTAAATTCAACGTAAAAATACGGGTTGAAAAGTAATTTAACTAATTAGGATTCGTTCTAAATTAATTGAGTGGATTCTTTTTTTTGTTTCATGACTAAAAGATATTTTTCGAGAACTTGTTTGCTACTTGTCTTGGCTTGCCTTAGCTGCTTGGGATTAGTCGGATGCTGGTCGGCACGCTGTCCGCGGGAAACCTGCCACGTTCGTGTTGAGCACCGACATGGCGAAAATTATTACCGACCACATGAGGCACTTTCCTGGATGTGGACACCTCGTTACAAGCATGTTCGAGCTGTTTCTTATTCGGAAGTGGCCGCTAAAACATCGAAAACAAAACGTATTTGGGCTCGTATATTTAAACCGAGTCCTAAAGTATCTGCTCAAAAACCTCGCTAATGAAGCCAAAAATTCATGTGGCCGCTGGGGTATTGAATCAGACCCCTTTGGATTGGGAAGGTAATTTCCAACGAATTCTTGGTGCCGTTCACGCCGCTCAAAATGCCGGGGCTCAATTGCTTTGTCTGCCGGAAATGTGTTTGACAGGCTATGGCTGTGAAGATCAGTTTTTTGCCCCTTTTACGCAGCTGAAAGCTCAGGAATACCTAAACAAATTAGTTGATTATTCGGCTGATATGGTTTTATTGGCAGGCTTGCCGATGCGTTTTGAGTCCCAACTCTATAATGTAGTTGCGGTGCTCTATCAGGGTAAAATTCAGGCATATATTCCCAAGCAACATTTAGCCAATGACGGTGTGCACTACGAGGCACGTTGGTTTCATCCATGGCCAGCTGGAAAGCGCGCTTCCTTAGATGGCATTCCTTTTGGGGATTATCGCATTGGAATGGGCGAGATTCGATTGGGTATCGAGATTTGTCAAGACGCCTGGGAAGGGGAAAGGCGCCCTGCACATGCGCTAGCCAAGCGAGGCGTATCGATTATTTGTAATCCAACGGCCTCCCATTTTTCATTTGGGAAGTCGGCGATTCGTCGGCAGCTTGCTCACGATGGCGCTTCCATCATCGATGGCGCTTATGTATTTGCCAATTTATTAGGGAATGAATCCGGTCGAACCATCTTTGATGGGGACGCCTACATTATACAAAACGATCGTTTGATTGCACAAACGCCTCGTTTTTCTTTCCAGGACTTTCAGGTAATTGCCACAACCGTTGAGGTAAATGGGTATATAGAGTCGGGCGAGGATCTCATCCAGATTGGAGAATTAGCCCTTAAAAACCACCAAGATATTTTCGTTGATAGCCCAGCCTGGGAAACGTCCTCTCATTTAAAAGAGGAGGAATTCGCTCGGTCGATAGCCTTAGGGCTTTGGGATTATGCTCGTAAGTCCTATTCAAGTGGTTTTGTGTTGTCGCTTTCGGGTGGGGCAGATTCTTCCGCCATTGCCTCTTTATGTGCTGCTGCAGTTTATTTAGCCGAAAAGGAATTGGGATGGGACGGAATCAAAGCCCGACTTTCCTATATCCCTTGGATTAATTCCTGCCAGGATACAAGGGAATTGATCGCCAAATTCATGACGACGATTTACCAAGGAACCGTTAACTCATCGGTAGATACGCGACAAAGTGCGGCTGAATTAGCGGCTTGTATCGGATCTGAGCATCATGAGATTGAAATTGATGGATTGGTGCAGGGCTATCGAACATTGATTGAAAAGACGATTCATCGACCACTGACTTGGGAAAAAGACGACATTACGCTTCAGAATGTACAAGCGAGGGTCCGTGCCCCGAGTGTATGGATGTTGGCCAATATTAAAAATTCTTTACTCCTCGCTACTTCAAACCGTTCGGAAGCAAGCGTGGGATATGCCACGATGGATGGAGATACTTCCGGATCTATTTCTCCGATTGCCGGCATTGATAAGGCCTTTTTACGTTCATGGTTGAAATGGATGGAAACCGTGGGTTTGGATGGACAATGGTGCGTTAAAGGATTGAGCTATGTGAATCGCTTGGAGCCGAGTGCGGAATTAAGGCCGTTGGATACCAAGCAGGTGGATGAAGAAGATTTGATGCCCTATCCCATTCTGAATGCCTTGGAGCGTTGGTCCTTTTATGAGCATCAGAGTCCGTCGGATTGTTTGGCATTGCTGACGCAGCAATATGGTACACATTATTCCGAGGAAGCCTTGAATGGATTTATACACCGATTCTTTCGATTATGGGCACGTAATCAGTGGAAACGAGAGCGTTATGCGCCGGGTTTCCATGTGGACGATTACAGTTTAGACCCGAAGTCCTGGTTGCGTTTCCCGATCTTATCCGCGGGATTAGAAAAAGATTTACCACAATAAAAAAATATGCATTTAGTCGTTGATATAGGGAATACGGATATTGTCTGTGGATTTTACACGGAGGCGGGATGGCAGGTACATTTGCGTACTCCTACGCATCAGCCTTGGACAGCGATTCGTTTGGAGCATTGGATTCAGAAGGAATTGGCGGAAAAAGGGTTTCAGGATGTCAAAGTGGAGTCGGTTTTAATTAGTTCGGTGGTTCCGCCGGTATTGATTCAGATTCAGAAGGGATTGGAGCATTGGGTTGGTTTTCCTGTGAAGATTATGGGACCCGAATTATATAAGTCTTTGCCGATACAGGTGATTAGTCCGGATGAAATCGGGGCGGATTTGGTGGCTAATTCAGTTTATGCGCATCATCATTATGAATCGGATGTATTAATAGTTGATTTTGGAACGGCGTTGACATTTACCTTGGTGGATCGAGACGGAAAAATGCAAGGAGTTTCCATTGCACCGGGTTTAAAAACGGCTGTTAAATCTTTGTTTTCCCAAACGGCCCAATTGCCTGAGGTGCCTTTGGAAATGCCAGCTTCGGCATTGGGTTTTGATACGGTTT
>Ga0228702_1002034_pt1 | contig 12071 bp, 12 predicted proteins | sample McNCre217_Aug_MG_2_FD_178018 | JGI IMG/M metagenome (GOLD analysis project Ga0228702, IMG submission 178018) | Freshwater microbial communities from McNutts Creek, Athens, Georgia, United States - 20-17_Aug_MG | ecosystem: Environmental > Aquatic > Freshwater > Creek | place: USA: Georgia... | reverse complement strand
ACCTTCGACATCGACGCCAACGGCATCGTCCACGTTTCTGCAAAGGACAAGGGCACCGGCAAGGAGCAGTCGATGACCATCACCGGTGGTTCGAGCCTGAGCAAGGACGACATCGAGCGCATGGTGAAGGAAGCCGAAGAGCACGCAGCAGAAGACAAGCAGCGTCGCGAAGACCAGGACACCCGCAACAGCGCAGAGCAGATTGTTTACAGCACCGAGAAGCTCATCAAGGAGAACGACGAGAAGCTTCCTGAGGACGTAAAGACCGAGGTTCAGGCCGACGTTGACGCTCTAAAGACCGCGCTTGCTGGCGAAGACATCGAAGCAATCAAGTCGGCACTCGACAAGCTGAACACCAGCGCACAGAAGCTAGGCGAGGCAATCTACGCTGCAGCTTCGGCAGAGGCACCAGCTGAGGGCGAAGCGGCATCGGGCGAAGACGTAGTTGACGCCGAGGTTGTAGACGACGAAGACGAGAAGAAGTAATGAGCGAACAGGAAAACCAGCAGCCAGAAGAGGTTGCGGCAGACCAGGCAGCGGCTGCGGCCGACGCCGCGGATGTCGCCGGTGAGACCGACGCGATTGACGAGGCGCTCGCCGACTTGGTTGAGGACCTAGGTCCGATCTCAAAGGAAGCCGAGCTTCTTGCAGACCTTCAGCGTCTACAGGCCGAGTTTGTGAACTACAAGGCACGCGTTGAGCGCGACCGCGATGTGGCTCGCAACAACGCAGTGGCTGAAGTTCTACGCGCATTCTTCCCAGCGATGGACGACCTTTCGCGTGCCGAGGCACACGGAGACCTTGAGGGGTCTCCGTTTGCCGCGGTAGCAAACAAGCTGCGTGCAGCCGGCGAAAAGTTCGGCCTGAAGCAGTTTGGCGCAAAGGGCGAGGCATTCAACCCAGAGCTGCACGACGCACTTGTTCAGACCCCAAACCCTGAGGTTACCGAGCAGGTCATCGGCGACGTAATCGAGCCTGGCTACCAGCTTGGCGAGCGCGTCATCCGTGCGGCCAAGGTGGCCGTCTTTATTCCTGCGGAATAAAGACCATCGGCGGGGTATTCCAGCGGAATAAAGCCCCGAGGGCACGCGGGACCTAACCCCGCGGGCACCCCATCCCCAGTAACAACGACGAGTAAGAGAGGCGGACATGGCTAGTCAAGATTGGTTTGACAAGGACTTCTACAAGATCCTTGGCGTAGCAAAGGACGTGTCCGAAGCCGAGCTCAAAAAGGTTTACCGCAAGCTTGCACGCCAGTATCACCCGGACTCAAACCCGGGTGATGCCAAGGCGGAGGCTCGCTTCAAGGAAATCTCCGAGGCCTACACCGTGCTGAGCGACAAGACTCAGCGTGCCGAGTACGACGCAATTCGTGCCGGCCACGGCGGTGCACGCTTCACCGGCGCAGGCCCAAACATGGGCGGTGCTGGTTTCGAAGACGTGTTCTCCAACCTGTTTGGAGGAGCGCGAGGCGGTTTCGGCGGCGGTGGATTCCCGGGCGGCTTCGGCGGTTTTGGTGGTCCAACCCCGGGAGCAGACCTCACCGCATCGGTGACCATCGACTTCATCGACGGCGTCAAGGGAACTACAAAAAAGTTGAGTTTCCAGGGTGGCGAAGATGTCTCGTTCAAGATTCCGGCTGGCATCAACGATGGCGCGAAGATCAAGCTTCGCGGCCGTGGGCAGCCATCGATGAACGGCGGACCCAATGGCGACCTGATGGTTACCGTGAACATCAAGCCGCACCCGGTATTCACCCGCGATGGCAACAACGTGCGTGTGAACGTGCCGGTGACCTTCGCCGAGGCAGCGCTTGGAGCGACCATTCAGGTGCCGGTTCTTGGCGGCGACCCAGTGAAACTAAAGGTTGCACCGGGCACTCCAAACGGCCGAGTTCTTCGCGTGAAGGGCAAGGGCGTTGTGACCGAAAAGATTCAGGGCGACCTTTTGGCCACCGTGGAGATTGCGGTTCCAAGCCACATGAGCGACAAGGCGGAGGCAGCGCTTCGAGCATTCGAAGAACTGCTACCGGATGAAGATCCGCGTGCCGAGCTGCTCTCCAAGGCAGGCTTGCTCTAACGGCAGGCGGCCTGGCCTGAGGGCCACCATCGGGGTGGGAAACCACCCCACAGACTTCAACTAAGGAAGGAACAAACGATGGAAGAGATCAACGAAGATACTCCGCTGTTTGTTATTTCAGTGGCGGCCGAGTTGGCGGAAATGCACCCGCAGACTCTTCGCCAGTACGACAACCTAGGCCTTGTGGTTCCTGAACGAACCGCGGGCAAGAGCCGTCGCTACACCATGCGCAATGTGGCGCAACTCAAGGAAGTAGCGCGTTTGAGTGCCGAGGGCGTAAGCCTTGCGGGCATCAAGCGAATTCTCGAACTTGAAAATCAAAACGTGGAACTGAGAAAGCGCGTGCGCGACCTCGAAACCACACTCGCTAATGAGCTGATGAACCGTCCGGGTGCCCGTGTATTTGCCTCGGGTGATCAGGGTGTAGTCACGCTCCAGCAGGGTAAGCGACCTGCAAAAAACTCGTCGGTGGTCCTCTGGACTGCCGCAAGGAGGTAACACAATGAACAACCCACAGAACTCAAACCAGGAACAGAAGTCTGCTCTTGAGCAGTTCGGAGTAGACCTAACCGAGATTGCCAAGAGCGGAAAGCTCGACCCGGTCATCGGCCGCGATGCGGAAATCCGCCGCGTATCTCAGGTGCTCAGTCGCCGCAGCAAGAACAACCCTGTGCTCATCGGTGAGCCGGGCGTTGGCAAGACCGCGGTTGTTGAAGGCCTCGCTCAGCGCATTGTCGCTGGGGATGTGCCGGAGAGCCTGAAGGGCAAGCGCCTGATTTCGTTGGACCTTGCAGCGCTGGTTGCCGGTGCCAAGTACCGCGGAGAATTCGAAGAGCGCCTCAAGGCCGTGTTGGCTGAGATCAACGCGGCCGAGGGTCAGGTAATCACTTTCGTCGATGAGCTACACACGCTCGTTGGCGCGGGTGCGGCCGACGGCTCGATGGACGCGAGCAACATGCTCAAGCCGATGTTGGCCCGCGGTGAGCTGCGACTCATCGGTGCCACCACCTTGGACGAATACCGCGAACGTATCGAACGCGACCCTGCACTCGAGCGCCGGTTCCAGCAGGTTTATGTTGGCGAGCCATCGGTGGTTGACAGTATTGCGATTTTGCGCGGACTGAAGGAACGCTACGAAGCACACCACAAGGTGAGCATTGCCGACAGCGCTCTGGTTGCAGCCGCGACCCTTTCGAACCGCTACATCACCGGACGCCAGCTGCCAGACAAGGCGATTGACCTTGTGGATGAGGCCGCGAGCCGACTCCGCATGGAGATTGACAGCGCGCCGGTTGAGATCGACGAGCTTCGCCGCTCGGTCGATCGACTCAAGCTTGAAGAGCTCGCGCTCGAGAAGGAAAAGGACGCTGCCTCGAAGGAGCGTCTGAGCAAGCTGCGCGATGACCTGAAGGTCAAGTCTGAGGAACTCAAGACTCTGAACGCGCGCTGGGAGAAAGAGCGCGGCGAGCTGAACCGCATCGGTGAGCTAAAAACCAAGCTTGACCAGTTGCGCATTGATTCCGAGCGCGCACAGCGTGAGGGCAACTTGGAGAAGGCTTCGCGCCTGCTTTACGCCGAGATTCCTGCGCTTGAAAAGCAGCTGGTTGAGGCCGAAAAGGCTGAGGCCAACGAGGGCGACCGCATGGTTGGCGACCAGGTTACCGAGAACGATATTGCTGCCGTTGTGGCGGCTTGGACCGGTGTGCCTGTTGGTCGTTTGCTTGCCGGCGAATCACAAAAATTGCTGCACCTGGAGGCCGAACTGGGCAAGCGCCTGATTGGTCAGAAGCGTGCTGTGAAGAGCGTTTCGGATGCGGTTCGTCGCACGAAGGCTGGCATCGCTGACCCTGGACGCCCGACCGGATCGTTCCTGTTCCTTGGCCCTACCGGTGTTGGTAAGACCGAGCTGGCGAAGAGCCTCGCCGAGTTCCTCTTCGACGATGAAAAGGCCATGGTTCGCATCGACATGAGCGAGTACGGCGAGAAGCACTCGGTCTCGCGCCTCGTCGGTGCCCCTCCGGGATACATCGGTTACGAACAGGGTGGTCAGTTGACCGAAGCCGTTCGCCGCCGCCCGTACTCGGTGGTCCTGCTGGACGAAGTTGAGAAGGCGCACCCGGAAGTATTCGACGTGCTGCTTCAGGTTTTGGATGATGGCCGTCTCACCGATGGCCAGGGCAGAACCGTCGACTTCAAGAACGTGATTCTTATTCTGACCTCGAACCTTGGCAGCCAGTACTTGGTTGACCCGGATGTTCCGCAGGATCAGCGCGAGGCCGCCGTGATGGCAACCGTCCGTTCGTCATTCAAGCCGGAGTTCCTAAACCGCCTCGACGACATCGTTGTGTTCAGCGCGCTCGACAAGAGTGAGCTGGGTCAGATTGTTGAACTGAACATCGACCGCCTCACCAAGCGTTTGGAGGAGCGCCGACTTCAGTTGGCAGTGACTCCGGCCGCGCGCAGCTGGCTTGCCGAAGAGGGTTATGACCCGATTTATGGCGCACGTCCGCTTCGCCGTTTGATGCAGCAGCAGATTGACGACCAGTTGGCTAACCTGCTGTTGGCCGGTTTGGTCAGCGATGGTTCGCTCGTGCTCGTTGATGTTGCCGCCGATGGCTCGGCCCTGACCGTGACGCCGGCGAACATTGAGTAAGGCTGGCGCAGCCGGCGCGGGATTGACCGCCGCAGATGCCGTGCGCGCGCTCGAGGTTTTCGCAAATCCTGGGCGCTCGCGCGACCTGGGTTGGTTTTTCAAAACCGGGCCGGGCGAGTATGCCGAGGGCGACATCTTCATCGGCGCGAAAGTACCCGAGGTTCGCAAGGTGGCGGGGGAGTTTGCTGCTCTGCCGCTCACCGAGGTGGAAGTTTTGGCGCACTCGCCCATCCACGAAGAGCGACTCATGGCCGATGTGCTTTTGGTCAACCGCTATAAGAAGGCCAAGGATGATGCCACTCGCGGCGAGCTTTTTGAGATGTGGCTGCGCCTTGGTTATAAGGGTTGCTGGAACAACTGGGACCTCGTTGACGTGGCTTGGCTCTTTGGAGATTGGCTAATTCGCCACCCGAATCCGGAACTCTTGGACTCGCTGGCAGCGTCATCGGTGCTTTGGGAGCGACGGATGGCTGTGCTGCTTACTTTTGCGCAGATCAAGATTGGGAAGTTCGACGACTGCCTTCGCGTTGCCGGTTTATTGCACGAGGATTCGCATGACCTTATCCACAAGGCCGTTGGCTGGATGCTGCGCGAAGTGGGCAAGGTTGAGGACGATGCCTTGCGCGAATACCTTGATGAGACGGCCGCGACAATGCCGCGAACCATGCTGAGGTACGCGATTGAAAAGCAGCCTGAGGCTCTGAGGCAGCACTACCTTGGATTGGCAAGGGCTAGGAACAACCGCTAAACTTGTAAGGCATCACCAGGAGACGTCGCATAGCCCGGTCGAGTGCGCCTCACTGCTAATGAGGTAAGGACTAAAAATCCTTCGGAGGTTCAAATCCTCTCGTCTCCGCAAACAAAAGCCTCACCCTTTCGGGTGGGGATTTTTTGTTTGCGTGGATTGTTGTTCGGAGGATTTGGGAGGCGGTCGCTGTCAGGCGACCAACGGCTCCTCTCGTCTCCGCAAAATAAACAACCCACCCCTTCGGGTGGGTTTTTTGTTTCTGAGGGATTGGGCTCAGCGCCTTACTTCTTGATTTCGTAGTGGATGAAGCCGGTCTTCTTTGCCACTCGGTCATAAAGCTGCTGCGCAGTCTTGTTGGTCTCGGCGGTCAGCCAATAAACCTTGCCAGCCCCGGCCGCATCCGCCCATCCGCTCACATGTTCAATAAGAGCGCGACCAGCGCCGGTTCCGCGAGCAGCTGCCGAAACGAAAAGATCCTCAAGATAGACGTAGTCGCTGCGCGACCAAGTGCCCGGATGGGTTAGCCAAGTGACCATGCCTATAGCCTCGCCATCCTCGTTCAGCGCCAAGGCCGCGTGCATGTTGGTCGCCTTGGCAGTAAGTCGCTCAAATGTGTGGCGTGTAATTTCCGGTTCGAGCTTGGTCTCGTAAAACTCCAGATAGCCGTTCCAGAGCGGAAGCCAAGCATCGAAGTCGTCGGTGGTGAGCGCGCGCACGTGGGTCATGCAGTTGAGTTTAGTTTGCGGAGTTGTGGCGTTGCTCGCTCATTCTGAGATAGCGAGATTTAGCATTTCGATATGGGAAACATGGGGGATTCGCCGAAGAAGCGAAGCATCCGCTGGTATCAAAGGCCCGCGTTCGGCGTGATGCTGTTGGGCATCATGATGGAGTTGCTCGCGTACCTGATCTGGCTATCGTTTGTGCTTACTCATGACGGCATCGGGGTGAATAGTGATTTTGGCGCTCAGTTGGACATCGCCCCATTCACCTACCTGAGTGTTTTTGTTGGGGCTGTGATTATCTTCATCAGCGGGCTCGTTCTGATTTTTAGGCGCCCTAGAAAGTAGCCGCGCGGGCTTAGCCCGCGGGCCTCTATTTGATTGGGTACTCGGTCCTGGTGATTCGGTGCACAAGGAATCCGAGTAGCAAGATTGCTGCTGCTCCCATCGCAAGCGATGGCAACACAACGTACCAAAGCGGTTGCGCCAAATAGATGACGATCGGGTTCGCGCCGGCCGGTGGGTGAGTGAGGCGGGTTGCGCGCATCGCTGCGATGACCCCACCCACAGTGAGCATCAGAGTCCAGGTGTTATGTGGCAGAAGGCCAACCAGTACCAGGCTGATGGTTGCGGAAATTAGGTGCCCACCGAGGACGTTGATTGGCTGCGAAAATGGCGATTTGTGTGCCGCAAAGACCAGAACAGCAGTGCCACCAAAAGGTGCCCAGAGCAATGGCATGTGAGTTAAATCGGTGATTAGGGCAAGCGCGCCAACCACCAAGAAGCCACCGATTAGATCGATGATGATTTCCTGCCAAGAGGCTTTTGGCTGGTGAAACTTTACGAGACGGCGCATTGTGAATCCTATGAACGAGTCCCTCAAGGCTAGCAAAGTAGAAACCCCGGAGCAGGGTGACTGCTCCGGGGCTTTCCGGTCACCTAAAAGTGATTAGTAGTTCAAGAATCAAAATGATTACTTTCGCCACAATCAAAATGAGGTCCAGCAAGTGCCGTTTAGACATTTGCACTCCATTCATCGTGCACGCACCTATTGAACGGTCAACCAGAAAGATTGCACTTCCAATTGGAAGCTCAATCTGCTTATACTCCAAAGTGATCCATCACTTCGGAGTATTGTTCCGACTGACAGCTCACACGAGTGTCAAACAAATCCCCTGGCTGCTACCGGGGGATTTGTTCTTAACTGGACTAAACAAAGGGGCGCTTTCTGCCCAGTTCGAAGATTGTGGCAGCCTGAGCAAACTGTCATCGAAGGTTATGCACAGTGCAGACACCCCGTGCAGGTACCCTTAAGTAATGCCCATCACCCCGAAGTACACCACCGTTTTGTGGGACCTTGACGGAACCGTTTTAGACTCCGGCCCGGGGATCTTCGACTCCTTCCGCAAGACCTTCGATGCCATGGGCATGACCCAGCCAACCGATGAGCAACTTCGCGCTTTCGTCGGCCCACCGCTGATGACCACATTCAACGAACTTCTTGGGCTTTCGCCGGACGACTCCATGCGAGCCTTCGAGCACTACCGCACCTTCTATAACAGCGGCGGTGCGCTAAACGCGAGCCTCTTCGATGGGGTTCTCGACCTTGTGGCCGAGGTGGGAGCCGCCGGCATCACAAACTCACTCGCTACATCAAAGGCCATCAACGGTGTGCGTCTGGTTGGTGAGCACTTCGACTTCCTAAACCACTTCGACTTCCTAGGCACTGCCGACCCAGCCGCCGGCCGCCACTCGAAAGCCGATGTCATCGAGTACGCAATCCTGGGCCTGAAAGCCGCAGGCGCGGACACCTCGCGTGTAGTTCTCATCGGCGACAGAATTCACGACATTGAAGGCGCCCGCGAACACGGCATTGAGGTTGGCCTTGTGAAGTGGGGTTACGGCACCGAGAGCGAGTGGGCCGAGGCCGATTTCGTGGTTGATAACGTTACCGAATTGGCCGCTGCACTCGGCCTACAAGCGAGCTAGGCTTTACCCATGGCTACTAAGTACAACATCACCGTTTCGCAGCAGATTGACACACCAATGTCGAAGGTTTTTGGCATCATCAACGACCTCAACCAGTTTGATGCGTGGAACCCGTTCAAGCCGATGGACCCGAACGTGAAGAGCTGGCTTGGCCCTATCACCAGCGGTGAGGGCGCGGAGTACAACTACGAGTCGAAGAAGATCGGCACCGGCCGAATGACATTTACAGGCGTTTACGACGACTCAGTCATCCGCATCAAGATGGAATTTTTGAAGCCAAACCAGGAAGTTGCTCTTTGCGAGTGGCGCCTGACCCACGTTGGCAACGGCGTTGAGATGACCTGGACTATGGACGGCGAACGCAAGTTCCCGATGACCCTGATGGTCAAGGTTTTGGGCATGGACAAGATGATGGCCAAGCACTTCACCGATGGCCTGGGACGACTTAAGGCGCTCGCCGAAGCAAAATAAACTTCTTGTACTAAATCCGGGGGGATCGATTGAACTACAAAAAACTGGCTGCTGCTGTTGCTGCTACTGCACTTGTTGTTGGCGCTCTTTTGGGTGGTGCTGGTTCGGCAAGTGCTGCTTCTGGCGACGCATACCAGCCGGAATTCGCGTCAATAGATCCGAACAGCCAGATTTTGTATGTGCTCAACGATAAAGCCGGCAACGATGCCACTGGCGTAGCCACGGAAATCCCGCCTGAAAAGCAAACAGCAAACCATGAGGGTTGGAAGTGGTGCACGAGCCTAAGCGACACCAACTGCGATTTCAAGAACTCAACTCTAGCTATTCAAGGCAACGCGGTTCTTCAAAACTGCGCAAACACTGTAAGCGACTTCTGTCTAGAGTCCCTTGAACTTGCAGCCCCAAACTCTGACTTCAAGCCAGCAACTTTTGTCCGCGAGGCGAACCAGCCAGTTTGGGCACCGGATAAGGCGCTGGGTTTCCCGGGCGGAAGTGGTCCATCGCTTTACACATCCGCAGATGCCCCAACTGCTGGCGGGCAGAACACTTACGCGGTTCGCGTCACACTAAAGATCAGCTTCAATCGAAGCACCGGCAAGTTCGATACGAATGCCCTTGCTGCAGCCGTTGTGCCGTATCGCACGGTCAATGACCCGAACGTTTTCGGCCTTGCAGGCTCGGGAACTGGCCTAGGTCAGGTATGCGGCTGGATTGAACCAGGCGTTTGCGGTGTCACTCAAGACTGGGTGCCTGGAACCAAAGCAAGAATATCCGTAAAGGTGCCATCGAACCTTGCGGGTTGGTTCAAGGGTCGTATCCAATCGCCACAGATCAGCATCAATGCAGTAAATGCGTCGACAAACCGCCTGGTTGTCGAAGCTGAACCAGCAGTTGTCCCACAGATGGCAATCGCTAAACCTCTGTCCTATTGGGAAGAACAGCGCCAGCTTGGCAATGACATCGGATGGTGGGGTGGCCCTGGTTTCAAGGAGACCGGCACCGGCTCTGGCGACTCAGGCGTAGACAAGTTCATCGACCGCTTCCGGACCGAGCTCAAGGATACGGCGACGGGCTTGAGTTCCATGTGGAACTTTGCCACGGTGAATGCCGGAAACGGCAGCCAGTGTTTGCAGGATTCGTCACGAGTTCTTGGCATTGTTACTACAAATGCCATGGGCTACGACGGCAGTTCACCATCCTTCGAAAATGGCATGTTGAGCTACCACGTAAGTGGTCTCCACTACGCGCCTGATGGAACAACCCTCAATGAGGGAACCTACGACCTTGTGATGCGAAGCGATGCTGCTCGTTGCCTCTATGGATTCACCAAGGCCCCAATTTCGGCCACAGTTTCGGTAATCTCAGCTTCAGGTGATTTGAAAACTGCGGTAACCACCGTGAACGAAAAAGACGGCTGGCTAACCATGCGCGCCTATGGCTTTACCTTCTCGAACCCGGTCGTGAACGTGAAGATTACTCAGGCCAAGGACCCAAGCGCGTCGTCTACGTCGTCTGGGTCATCGACGGGATCATCCACCATCACCTGCGTGAAGGGCAAGCTGACCAAGAAGGTTTCGGGCACTGCGCCAAAGTGTCCGGCTGGATATAAAAAGAAGTAAGAAAATCACACTGGGGGAATTGTGAAGAAGTTACTTAGGTTTGCGGCTGCGCTAGCCGCCGTGTTTTTGCTGCCACTGCCTGCGTTTGCCGCGGATGCGTGGGTTCCGCCGAGTGGACAAACTGCTGCCGTTGGTCAGAGCATCATCTCGATCGGTGATGTTTCTGACGGAAACTGGAATACCCGCCGCGAGGCCATCAAGTGGGGCGCCGATTACGCACACTCTGAGGCCTATGTTTGCCACGACGTTCCAATGAATGGTCCTTGCGACCTGACAACGAGCGGTTTTAGTTTCTACGGGTCGAACCTTCTTGTTCCGTGCGAGTCGGCTCAGCAAGAAGATTGCATCGAAACCCTTACATTCACGACGGCCGATGGCAAGACCGTATCCGCCCATCATGTCGGCAACGCCGGTGGGCCGATTTTCGACGCCATCCCGTCACTGAGCCTTCAAAAAGGTGGTCAGGTTTCTTTCTGGCAAGCCGATGGTGTGAATAACAGTGCGGGAACAGACACCTACGCTGTTGTTATCCGATCGCGCCAGGACTGGATGCCATCTATGCAACGCTTCTTCACTGTAAGCCTCGATGCCGCGGTCATTCCTTACCGAGTTCAGACCGGAAACTACGAGGCTCCTTATGAAAAGGGCTTCAAGAATGCCTTAGGCATCAATCAGGTAGCAGGCTACGGGCACGACTGGAACTGCGTCTGGACTGACACCGGTACGTGTGGCATCCGAGCAGACTTTGTCGGCAACCCGAAGGTTTCGGTTAAGTTCCGCGGGTCAGCTGACCTTGGCGGCTGGTTCCGCGGGCGTCTTGCTCACACCGGCATCGATATCGCACCTTTCAGTAAGAAGAACTACCTCTACACGGTCTCGGGTGAGCCGGTTACGATTGGCCGCTTCGCTGTAGTTGCAACTGCAGAAAACACTTCGGACCGCGTAAAGGCATTGTTCCCTATTGGTTCAGGCGGATCTGGAAATGAGCTCTTCCAGGGCAACAGCGCTAAGGGCGCATTCTCGACGGATGGCTACACCGGTGCTCCGTACACCATCATTGAAGACTTCCGAAGCGTTGTTCACGACACTGCTGCTGGAACAAGTTCGCTCTGGAGCTTCGAGAGCATAAGTGAAAATAGCAATAACGCCTGCCTTAGCGAACACGGCCGTGTTCTGGGCATCGTGACCACCGACGCCACTGCCTATGACGGTGTTGCACCTACCTTCGCAGACGGTCAGCTCACCTATCGAGTAGCGGGTCTTCACTACATGCCGGATGGCAAGACTCTCACGGATGGAACCTACGACCTCGTGATGCGCTCGGACGTTGCTCGCTGCCTATATAAATTCAGCAAGGCGCCGATTTCGGCAACAGTTTCGGTCATCGATGACAAGGGTGAATCTAAGACCGCGGTCACAACCGTGAATGAAACTCCAGATGGCTGGCTGCACTTGGGCGCTTACGGATTCACCTTCTCCAGCCCGAAGATCAACGTGAAGTTGAGCCAGGAGGGTTCGGCGGCAAGTTCAACTCCAGCACCCGCGCCAACTTCCACCATCACCTGCGTGAAGGGCAAGCTGACCAAGAAGGTTTCGGGCACTGCACCAAAGTGCCCGGCTGGGTACAAGAAGAAGTAGCGTCAAACCCGCGCCGATGCTGGCCCTCACACTTGGGGTTGGACATAAACGCGGGGTTGAGGTAAACTTATGAAGTTGCTCTGAGGCCTAGCTTCAGAAAAACACCCAACGCGTTTGTAGCTCAACGGATAGAGCATCTGACTACGGATCAGAAG
>Ga0228702_1002031_pt1 | contig 12080 bp, 9 predicted proteins | sample McNCre217_Aug_MG_2_FD_178018 | JGI IMG/M metagenome (GOLD analysis project Ga0228702, IMG submission 178018) | Freshwater microbial communities from McNutts Creek, Athens, Georgia, United States - 20-17_Aug_MG | ecosystem: Environmental > Aquatic > Freshwater > Creek | place: USA: Georgia... | reverse complement strand
GAACATGAAGAACCTCATCATCGTTGGTGTGGGCATCCTCATGATCGTTTACGTGACCATCGGCGGCATGAAGGGCACCACCTATGTGCAGATCGTCAAGGCGTTCCTGCTCATGATCGGTGCGACCCTGCTGACCATCATGGTTCTGTGGCACTTCAACTTCGACATCTCGTCGCTGCTCGGCCACGCTGCCGAGAACTCGGGCAAGGGTGACACCTTCTTGCAACCGGGTATGAAGTTCGGCAAGGACATCATCGACCCTGCTACGGGCCTGGTTGACGCAACCAAGACCCTCTACAGCAAGCTCGACCTGATCTCGCTCGGCCTGGCACTCGTGCTCGGCACCGCCGGTCTGCCTCACATCCTGATCCGTTTCTACACCGTTCCGAACTCGAAGGCCGCCCGCAAGTCGGTCAACTGGGCAATCGGCAACATCGGTGTTTTCTACCTCATGACCATCGCTCTTGGTTTTGGTGCTGCCGCTCTGGTTAGCCGCACTACCCTGTTCCGCGGTTTCAAGGTTGACGACGCCGGCTGTGTGATTGACAAAGACGGCAAGATGATCGGCGACGCCTGCACCACTCTTGACAACCTCAAGAACCTGTCGGCTGATGCCAAGAAGGCACTCGTTCCAATCGACCCATCGGGCAACGTGGCAGCTCCTCAGCTGGCTCAGTTCCTCGGTGGTGGCGAAGGTTCGACCGGTGGAGCAATCATGCTCGCTGTTATCGGTGCAATCGCATTCGCAACCATTCTGGCCGTTGTGGCTGGTCTGACCCTGGCATCGTCGTCGTCGTTCGCACACGACCTCTACGCCAACGTAATCAAGCGCGGCAACGCCTCGCCTGAGAGCGAAGTCAAGGTTGCCAAGATTGCTGCCGCAGTAATCGGCCTGGTTGCTATCGTTCTGGCAATTGGCGCACAGACCCTCAACGTTGCGTTCCTCGTTGCCATCGCTTTCGCGATTGCGGCTTCGGGCAACCTGCCTGCGGTTCTGTACACCTTGTTCTGGAAGAAGTTCAACACTCGCGGTGCCGTTTGGGCCATCTATGGTGGTCTGATTTCGGCTCTGGTGCTGCTCGTATTTGGTCCTAACGTGACCGGCTTCGAGACCAGCTTCCTGAAGTTCAGCGAGTATGGCTTCCGTTTCGACTACTTCCCTCTGGCAAACCCAGGTATCGTTTCGATCCCGCTCGGCTTCTTCTTTGGCTGGCTCGGAACCGTTACCTCGAGCGAAAAGAACGCTGCAAAGTATGCAGAGCTCGAAGTTCGCTCGCTCTCGGGTGCCGCCATCGGCAAGGCAGTCCAGCACTAAGCGCAACAACACGAGAAACCCCGTCCGTTTGGGCGGGGTTTTTCTTTGGCTAAACTGGATGACGTTGTCGGCGTTCGCGCTGGCATCCGCCACCCTAGCTCAGTCGGTAGAGCAGCTCCCTCGTAAAGAGCAGGTCAGGGGTTCAATTCCCCTGGGTGGCTCGAAATTAGGGAGTCACAGGTGTTGTCGACCGTCAAGCGCAAGTCACGCGGCTTGACCATGCTCGGCCCGGCTCTCGTTGCTGGCGTGGCTTATCTAGACCCAGGCAACGTGGCCACCAACCTTGGCGCCGGTGCCGGCTATGGCTACCTGCTGGTGTGGGTAATCGTGGCCGCAAACCTGGCCGCCTGGCTGGTGCAATACCTTTCGTCGAAGCTCGGTCTCGTCACCGGTATGAGCATTCCGACGCTGATCGCGAGTCGCTTCGAGGGCCGCCCGGCGGTGCGAATCGCATACTGGTTGCAGGCCGAGTTGGTCGCCATGGCCACCGACATCGCCGAACTCTTGGGTGGCGCAATCGCGCTGCAACTTATTTTTGGCTTGCCACTTTTGGTCGGCGGGCTAATCACCGGACTCGTTTCGATGGCGCTGCTCGCGCTGCAATCACGCGGCTGGATTCGCTCGTTCGAATTCGTGATCTTTGGCCTTGTGCTGGTTACGGGCGCTGGGTTTGTGGCAGGCCTGTTCATTCAGCCACCGAGCGCGGCCGACCTCGTTGGCGGCCTAGTACCGCGCTTTGGCGACCAGGGGTCGGTGTTGTTGGCCGTTGGCATTCTGGGCGCCACGATCATGCCGCACGCGATCTATGCACACTCGCGCCTGAGCCTCGACCGATTTGGCCTTGCCGATTCGCACATCCGTTTGCGCGAATTATTGCGGGCAACCCGATGGGATGTCTCGGTCGCAATGGCCATTGCCGGTGCAATCAACCTCGTGCTGCTTGGCCTTGGCGCCGAGACTCTGTTTGGCAAGGCGACGGGTGATTCGATTGCGGGCGCATACGCATCTATCGATTCGGCGCTCGGACACTCGGTTGCATTGCTGTTTGGCATAGGCCTGCTGGCCAGTGGGCTTGCCTCGACCTCGGTTGGCACCTATGCCGGCAGCGTGATCATGGAGGGGCTGTTGCACCGCAAGACCTCGCCGATTGTGCGACGCGCGATCACTCTGGTGCCGGCTGCGCTCGTGATTATTTCGGGTGTTGGTGCCACTCAGGCGCTGGTCTTTAGTCAGGTTGCTTTGAGCTTTGGTATTCCGTTTGCGGTGTTTCCGCTCGTGCGGTTCACGAGCAACCGCAGCTACATGGGTGCCTATGCAAACTCGCTCGCGACCAAGGTGCTGGGCTACTCGTTGGCGGCAGGGTTGACCGCGCTGAACGCATACCTAATCGTGCTCAGCATCGCAGGCTAAGCGGCAATCACGCCGGCTCGAACGAGTCGCGCTCGGCCGGCCTCTTCGATTGGCGACTCGGGGCCGATAGTCGCCCGGATCGTGCGCAGCGAGGCACGCGTGGCCCAAATCACTAGGCGTTCGGCGCGAGTAGTCAAACCCAGCAGCGCACGATGTTGCGGCCGCAGGCTAACCACGGCAGCGGCAAATAGCAGGCGATAAACCTGGCGCGCCACCCACGGCAGCGGGGGATTGCGAATGAATCCGACCACTCGCGCAGCCCGATCATCGCATCGCAAAATCTGTTGGCGTTCGAATTCGGCAAGGGCCAAATCGAGTTCGCGCTGGTTGGTCGGCACGCCGGTTAGGCCGAGTGGTTCGACCGATCGTGCCCACTGCTCGATGTAGGCATCGGCTCCGCTCGGAATCTCGGCATCGCAATAGAGCTGGTGGCAGCTCAGGAACGAGTCCATGAAGGCGATGTGAACCCACAGCAAAAGTTGTGGGTCGCGGGCCGAATATCGGGCGGTCGAAGTGCCAGTTGAGGAGTACTCGCCGGTTACGCGATCGTGAAGCCGATTCACTCGACTCGCCTCGCGTTCGATGGCTTCGAGCGAGCCGAACGTCGTCACGGTCAGCCAGCGAATCGTGCCAGCTAGGCGACCAAGGGGATCGGCCTCATAGCGGGAGTGGTCGGCTACGCCCGCGAGCGTTGCCGGGTGCAGCGCCTGCACGAGCAGGGCGCGAATGCCGCCAACTAGCGTGCCCAAATCGCCATGCACTAGCCAAGGGGCCGAGTCTGGCGTATACAGGCCGGGGCCGTCACCCGCGGCAATAACGTCGAGCCAGGGTGGCACGCCATCCGGTGCGCCCGATAACAGGCGACGAAAGCGCATAGAGAAGAATTCCTGCAACCGCGTGTTTCTTGGCGCTACGGATTTGGTGGTCGTGCTTGGCGGCATGCAAATGCCAACTCGCATAGGGCACCGCAAATTCCGCGCCGCAGTTCGGTGCACAAAACTAGACTGACCTCGTGCCATTTAGAAATCGCAGGGGTATGCGCGCCTCGACCCGCTCGGCCGGCCCGGCCCGCGTTGTGTCGCTCGCCTATGCGATCGGCATCGTGCTGGGCACTCTGCTTTTGCTGCTGCCGATCTCGAAGGTGGGCCCTGGCAGCGCCAATGTCATGGAGGCGGCCTTCACCACCATCTCGGCTCTGTGCGTAACCGGCTTGGCGATTGTCGACACGGCTACCTATTGGACGGGCTTTGGTCAGGCCGTAATTCTTGGCGAGATCGCAATCGGCGGCTTTGGCATCATGGCGCTTTCGGCGCTGGTCGCCGTGTTCTTTGCCAACAAGATTGGCCTCAAGGCTCGACTAAGTGCCGCGAGCGAATCGGGCCTCGCAGGCCTTGGTTCAATGCGTTCGATTTTGCGCCGCGTATTTTTCATCACCGTGGGCATCGAATTCTTGATTGGCGCGCTGCTCTTTGTGCGGTTCGTCACCGAATATCACATGTCGGTTGGCAAGGCTCTCTGGCACGCATTGTTTCACTCGGTTTCGGCCTTCAACAACGCAGGCTTTGCGCTTTATAGCGACAGCCTGATGAGCTTCGTGAACGACCCCTGGATTCAACTACCACTCGACGTTGCGGTGCTGTTTGGCGGGCTCGGTTTTCCGGTTTTCATCGAGCTGTTCCGTGCGGCGCGGCACAACCTGCGTCGCAACCAAGGCAACTCAGGTGTGCGCGAGGTCTGGCGTTGGTCGCTAAACGCACGAATCGTTCTATGGGCGAGCGCGATTCTGGTCGTTTTGCCGACGGTGTTTTTCGCTCTGGTCGAATGGGCCAACCCAGGCACGTTCGGGGGCCTTAGCGACGGATCCAAGTGGCTCAACGCCTTCTCGATGGCGGTGCAGCCACGCACGGCAGGGTTCAACTCGGTCGATTTGGCGCAGGCGCATCCGACTTCTTGGTTGGCCATGGATATTTTGATGTTCATCGGTGGTGCATCGGCCTCGACCGCGGGCGGTATCAAGATCGGCACTGCGGCTGTGTTGGTGTTTATCGTGTGGACCGAAATTCGTGGCGAAACGGCCGTCAACATTGGCAATCGCCGGCTGCCTCGCTCGATTCAACGTCAAGCGCTGACCCTGGTGCTACTGGCGGCCATGGCTATCGTTGCCGCAACTTTCTATTTGATGTTGATCACCAAATTTGGTCTAGATCGAATCCTGTTCGAGGTGCTGTCGGCGTTCGCGACGGTGGGTCTCACCACCGGAATCACCACGCAGTTGCCGGCGGCCGCCCTGATTGTGCTGATGATTCTCATGTTCATTGGTCGAGTCGGCCCGATGGTGGTTGCCTCGGCCCTCGCCACTCGTTATTCGCAAAAGCATTTCGAATATCCAAAGGAAAGGCCGCTAATTGGCTAAGTCACTTCGCCCACGCTCGGCAGCAGCAAACGCCAAGGCAACCTCGGTAGCCGTCGTTGGTATGGGCCGGTTCGGCAGCGCTCTCGCGCAGGAGCTCATGGCGCTCGGTCGCGAGGTGCTCGGCATCGACTCAGACGAGACCCTGGTGCAAGACCATGCATCGCGGCTGACGCAAACCGTCAAGGCTGACTGCACCAGCGAGGCCGCGCTCGAAGAACTCGGCATCACCGATTTCGATTCGGTCGTGGTTGCCATCGGCAGCGACCTTGAGTCAAACATCCTCTGCTGCTCGATCCTTCTGGGTCTGGGCGTTAAAGACCTGTGGGCTAAGAGCACCTCGGCCGCCCATGGGCGCATCCTGAAGCAGCTCGGCGTGCACCACGTGGTCTTTCCTGAAAGCGACATGGGAAAACGCATCGCGCACCAGGTCGGCGGCGACCAGCTCGACTATGTCGAGATCGACGAAAAGTTTGTGATGGCCAAGACTCGCGTGGCCGAGCGCTTCGAGGGCAAGTCACTCAAAGAGCTTCAGTTTCGCGGCACCTTTGGCATCATCGTGGTTGCCTCGAGTCACGCCGACGAAAACTATCTGCCGGCTACGCCCGACACCGTTTTGAATCGCGGTGACCACCTGATTATCGCGGGGCCGAAGGTCGAGCTCGAGGCTTTCTGCCGGATTAGCTAGGCGAATTTTCGGGGGGGGGTATGCGAAAAATACTTATTGGCTGGTTGGCATTTGCGCTGCCACTAATTGTTGGGCTTGCACTTTGGGCTATCGCCTGGCAAGGCGTCTCAACATCAATTTCTGCGGCCAGCACGAAAACGCCAAGTCAAGCAGGTGTGACGAATAATCAGTGGCCACGAACGTTCGACTTCGCGACCGAAGTGCAAAAATCCGCGAATTCAGCAGAGTTCACTGGCGACTGGGCTGGCTTTGGGTCGGTTGTGCCAAATCGTGAGGACGGTAGCGTCGACGTTTACTGGAAAGGTGCGCCGTCGCCGTTGTTCGAAGCAATCCGGTCACGGTTCGCAAGTGACGTCATGGTGCACATGCACGCCGTGGCAAACAGTTTTGCCGAATTAAGAGGCGCCGCGGTGCAGGCCACGAACTTAACCGGCGCTCACGAAGTTGAAGGTGTTGAGCTAACGGGAGCTGCCGTAGAACCCGATTGCAGCGGCATCGTTGTTGGCTATGCGCCGGGAACCACGGCTTCGTTGCAAAAGCTACGTGCCAAATTGGAGCGTGCGACGGGCGTCGAGGTTCACTTGAGCGAAGAGCCGCGCGTAACTTCGGCGGTTGCGCCAGCTCCTGCTCCCTAGGTCGAACCCGAGCTAGACGGTCGCGCGGCGAGCGATGCGAATCTCGAGCGTTGCCGTTGCGAGAATCACAAAAAGGGCCACCGATGTGGTGATGATTGTCAACACGTTGACGTACAGCATCGAGTAGGCCATCCAGAGCAGACAGCTCGCGATTGTGAGCGCCAGTGAGCTGATCGAAACCGCCGTGGCGGTTGTGCGGTTGCGGTTGATAAACGTGCGAATCAGTTGCGGCAAGCGTGAGGCTGTAAAGGCGGTGAGCCCAATGCTCGACAACCAGGTCGGCGCAAACAAGACAAAGGCGAAGCCCGCGGCTGCAAGCCCGCAAACCATGGCGAGCGACTTTAGGTTGCGGCCGCGAATTCCAAAAACGACCATGGCCGTCGTGACCAGGGTGAGCGTGTTGGTAACCCAGATCGACGGGCTGTGCACCAGAACGCCATAGCCCGCCCAAGCCGAGAACTGCACACACATGAGCAGCCAGGTGCCCAGCTCTAGACCGTCAGCGTGGCCAAGGCGACGAATGCGCATGATTTGCGGCAAGCCCTGCACCACGCCGATACTGCCCGCAATGAAGCCGCAGGTTTCGGCAATTATCTGGATGAGTTCTTGGGTCACGCGATCAACGCTCTCACAGGTTGCGACGCATTGGCGGCACGAGTGCCCACAAGATTGCGCAGGCGTCGATTGCCTCCTGGCTGAGCGCCGCGGCGGTTGGCGTCAGCAACCCGGCCGATCCGGCGAGCATGGCCACAATCGAAAGCGCGATGCCTGTCACGGCCGCCTGCTTTGCCCTCGCCATCGCTCCCTGAGCAATCGCGATGGCCTTGGGCAGGTGGGCCAGTGAATCTTCGAGAATTACGACATCCGCCGCCTCGCTGGCTGCGGTTGCACCTCGGGCACCCATGGCAACACCGACATCTGCGGCGGCCAGCGCGGGTGCATCGTTGATGCCATCGCCAACCGCGATTACCGCGCCAGCGACCCTTCGGCGCTTGCCATGCGACGCCTGAACCTGAAGCTCGCGCACGAGTGCCAGTTTTTGCTCGGGCGTGCACTCGGCAACGACGCGGTCGATGCCAACTTCGGCGGCCACGGCGGCGGCGGTCTTGGCGCGGTCGCCGGTAGCCATTACAACCTGGCGCACACCAAGTTTGTGCAAGGCCGCCACGGTTTCGATTGCCTCGGCGCGCACGGGGTCATCCATGCCAATTAGTCCAACGAGTTCGTCGTCGATTTCGATCGCGATCAGCAACGATGAATCGAGTTCGGCCCAACCTGGCAAATCGCCCTGTGGTTGACCAACGCGGATGCGCACGCCGTCGACGATGCCGCTGAGCCCGTGCCCGTGAGTTTCGGTGCTCTGGCTGGCACGTGACAACTGCAACCCGCGTTCGGTGGCCGCCTCGACGATTGCACGGGCCACAACGTGTGGGCTTTGCAACTCGAGCGATGCGGCTAGGCGCAAGACCTCGAGCTCGTCGTGGCTTGCTGCCACAACCAGGCGCCCTAGGCGTGGGCCGCCGTGAGTCAGCGTGCCGGTTTTGTCGAGCACAACGGCGCGAGTGCGAGCCAGAGCCTCGAGAGCCTCGCCGCCCTTGACGATTGATCCGGTCGCGGCCGAACGACTCATGCCGGCGATGATCGCGATTGGCACGGCCAGAATCAGCGGGCAGGGCGTTGCGGCAACAATCACGGCAACGGCGTGCGAAACCTCGCCCGTGATCAGCCAGGCGGCGCCGGCAAGGGAAATCGCAAAAGGCACAAACCAGATTGCCCAACGATTTGCGAGTCGCACACCGGCGGCCGATTCGGCCTTTGACTGCGCTACCAGACGCACGAGCGCCGAATAAGTGCTGTCGGCCTCGAGGCTGGTGGTCTGCAGCTCGACCGGGTCGCCCGCGTTCACCACGCCCGACGAGATCGCCTCGCCGACCGAAACATTGCGGGGGATAGGCTCGCCGGTCAGTGCGCTTTCGTCGGTCGAACACTCGCCGAGTGCCACCGCATCGAGCGGAACCACCTCGCCCGACCTAACCAGGATGCGACTGCCGACCAAAACATTGGCGAGCGGCTGGTCGCTCAACCGGCCGCCCTCGCCGACAACGTGGGCAACCTTAGGGGCGCGGCTCAGCAGGGCCTCGAGGCGATTATTGGCGCGCCCCTGTGCCCAACGCTCGAGCGAACGGCCGGTGGCAAGCATCACCGTGATCACGGCGGCCGCGAGCCATTCGTTGATTGCCGCCGCGCCAATGATTGCCAGGAGCGCGAGGCCGTCCGAGCCAAACTCGCCGTGGCGAATCGCGCCAACGACGAGGCTCAAGGCCAGGGCAAAACCGATGGCGGCGGCTGTCGCATACGCCCAAAAAAAGTTGAAACCCCAACCGGCCCCCAGCAACAACAGGCTGACCACAAGAATCAAATAGTCATTGCGAATTTGTTTGCTCACGATTCAAGTCTGCCACTCGGTGCATCGAAAGCCTTGGCTCAAGTTGTCGCACTAGGTGCATAGACTCTGAACATGAACGCGCATCACGAACGCAACGAACACCTTGGTGGCCCAACGATTCAGTTCTTGGGCGCCGCCGGCACGGTCACGGGCAGTCGCTTCTTGCTCAGCTACCAGAACGTGCAGGTCATGGTCGACTGTGGCATGTTTCAGGGCCTAAAAGAACTGCGCCTAAAGAACTGGAATCCGCTGGCGGTCGACCCGGCCAGCATCGATGCCGTTGTGCTCACCCACGCCCACCTCGACCACTGCGGTTATCTGCCCAAGCTCGTTAAAGACGGCTTCAAGGGTCAGATACACGCGACGCCATACACCTGCAAGCTTGTCGATGTGATCCTGCGAGACTCGGCTCGCCTGCAAACCGAAGACGCCAAGTTTGCGGCTCGGCATGGCTTTTCGAAGCACGAAAACCCGATTGCGCTCTATGGCGAGGCCGACGCCCAGCGCGCGATTCAGCGCCTGGTCGAAGAGCAGTTTGGGCAGCGCGTGCAGGTTGCGCGCGAAACCTTTGTGACCTGGTATCCGTCGGGTCACATTCTCGGTGCCGCATATGTCGAGGTTGAATTCTTTGGCAAGCGCATCTTGTTCACGGGCGACATGGGGCGCGACGAACACCCGCTGCTGGTGCCACCGGGCGACATTCCCGCCGGCCACTTCGACGCAATTGTCACCGAGTCGACCTATGGCGACCGCGAACACGAACCGCAAACCACCGACTTTGAGACGGCGATCAACGACGCCGTCGAGCGCGGTGGTTCGGTGCTGATTCCTGCGTTTGCTGTCGACCGCACCGAGGTGATTCTGGTGCGCCTTCGCGAACTGGCCGAAGAGGGTCGAATTCCGAACGTGCCAATCTATGCCGACTCGCCAATGGCGTTGCGTGCGCTGCAGTTTTATCGCGAGGCGATCAACACCGCATCGCCCGAGATTCGCCCCGAGATCGTCGACGAGTGGAAAGACCGCGACCCGTTTGACCCGGGCAGCCTAACCGAGCTCATGACGGTCGACGAGTCAAAGTCGATCAACAACCCAGCCGGCTCTTGCATCATCATCTCGGCAAGTGGAATGGCCACCGGCGGTCGCGTGGTTCACCACCTCGCCGGCATGCTGCCAAACCCAAAGAACACGATTCTGCTGGTTGGCTATCAGGCGCTCGGCACTCGCGGTCGACGCCTTGCCGATGGCGAAACCGAGATCAAGATGCACGGCGAATATGTGCCCGTGCGCGCTCGAGTCGAACAAATCCAGTCGTTCTCGGTGCACGCTGATGTCAACGAGTTGATGGCCTGGTTGGGTTCAGCGAGCGAGGCCCCTGGCCGCGTGTTCGTTGTGCACGGCGAAGAGGGCGTTCAGGAGTCGCTGCGCGATCGCATCAAGTCACAGCTCGGTTGGAAGGCCTCAGCGCCTACCGACGGCCAGATCTTCGACCTTTAGCGCTCGGTCGAACCCTTACCGTTGGGGTTCGACTTGCGAAGCTCGGCTCGACCGGCGTATCCCGCCCAGAAGAGCCCGCCCATAGTGACCGCGCCACCGAGCACTCCTAGCCATGGCCAACCGAGGGCCGCTGCTGCCGCGCCAAGCACCGAACCGACCGTGGTGGCCGAAAGCTGGATGAACAAAAACCGAACGAACGCACGCACCGCATAGGTCGTTCGGTTCGACGCAGCCTCGACTCGCTGCAGCACTTCAAGCACGTCTTTGTCGTTCATCGCGTTGGCCTCCTTCGGCTTGCCAGTTGCCTCCAACTTTAGACTTGAGACATGAAAAGCCAGAAGTATGCTCGTGCGCTGACCGTAGTCGCCGCGAACCTGGCCCTGCTTGCATCCGGAGTCGCGGCATCGGCCGCGCCAAGCCCAAGCCCCGTGCCAACACCGGTGCCAACACCCACCAATTCGATTGCCGTTGGCGAGCCAAACCCGGCAACGCCCAGCGCAACCCCAACCCCAACCTCGCCCGGTGGCCCGAGCGCATCGCCGACGCCAAGCGCATACCCAACCGCCGGCGCCGCCTGCTCGGCAACGCCCGCGACCACGTCAAAAGACCTCGGCAAGTTCTATGCCACGGTGATTGATGTGCAAACCGGCCGCGTGCTGATCGACATCCGCGGCAGTGAACAGACCCCGAGTGCGAGTGTGCTCAAGGTGGTCACGGCCGCGACCGCTATTCAAAATCTGCCCACTGACTACGTTGCCAAGACCTCGGTCTATTCGCTGCCGAGCGACCCAACCACGCTGGTTTTGGTCGGCGGCGGCGATCACACCCTCAGCGCCATGACCGGCGCGAGTTTCACCACGTATCCGAAGCCGGCCCGCCTCGAGGCGTTGGCCGCGCGCGTGCTGCAAACCTGGACAAGCTCGGTGGAGATCAAAAAGATTGTGCTGGTCGACGACTTTTTTGCCGGCCCGGCCTACAACGCGGCATGGAAGGCAAGCGACCGCACTAACGGCTACATCTCGCGCATCACATCGCTTCAAATCGACGCCGACCGGGCGAATCCCGACCTGAGTTCGACCGCCTATTCGGGCTATCGCAGCACCGACCCGGTGGCTCGAGTCGGCAAGGCCTTCAAGGCGGCCCTCGGCGATCTGGCGCCGAACGCCAAGCTCGTCGCCGGCAAGCTGCCGACCGGCGCGCGTCTGATTGCCCAGGTTTCTTCGCAGCCGATCACCACCTGGCTCGATCACGCGCTGACCTATAGCGACAACACAGAGACCGAGTTCATTGCTCGTCACGCCGTGAAGGCCGCCGGGCTGCCCGCCAGCTTTGCCTCGATTCAGGCGGCTGCGACCGCCGCGCTGCGGGCCAACCAGATTCAACCCGTTGGCCTGGTGATGAAGGATGCCTCGGGCCTGGCTCAGGCCGATCGCGTGACCGCGCGCCTGATCGCGCAAATCATGGCCCAGGTTGGTCGCCCAGAAAGCAAGCTTGCCTCGATGATCGACTATCTGCCGGTGGCAGGCGAATCCGGCACTCTGGCGGGCCGTTTCAATGGCAAGAACGCGGTTGCCGCCGGCAAGGTTCGCGCCAAGTCGGGCTTTATTCCGGGGCTTTATAGCCTGGCCGGAATCGTGAATTCTCGCGACGGCGGCAAGCTGGCCTTCGCCGCATTCGCTCGC
>Ga0228702_1002030_pt1 | contig 12081 bp, 10 predicted proteins | sample McNCre217_Aug_MG_2_FD_178018 | JGI IMG/M metagenome (GOLD analysis project Ga0228702, IMG submission 178018) | Freshwater microbial communities from McNutts Creek, Athens, Georgia, United States - 20-17_Aug_MG | ecosystem: Environmental > Aquatic > Freshwater > Creek | place: USA: Georgia... | reverse complement strand
ACATGGAAATGATTCCCGAAAATACCTTCAAATCAATTATCAAAGTCGTAGGTATCGGTGGCGGCGGATCCAATGCGGTGAAGCACATGCAAGAGATGGATATTAAAGGTGCCGACTTGGTTATCTGTAATACCGATTCACAAGCTTTAGCTTCAAATCCGGTGCAGACGAAGATTAAGTTGGGCCAACAAGGATTAGGTGCGGGAACAGACCCCGAAGTAGGCCGTTTGGCAGCGTTGGAAAGTCGGGAAAAAATCCAACACATGTTGTCGAATGAAACCCAAATGGTTTTCATTACAGCTGGTATGGGTGGAGGAACAGGAACAGGAGCAGCGCCAGTTATTGCAGAAATTGCTAGAGAACGTAATTTGTTAACCGTTGCCGTTGTAACTGCACCCTATAATTGGGAAGGGCGCGACAAAATCCAATATGCCCTAAACGGCGTAGAATCATTGAAAAAATATTGTGACACGGTCATCGTGGTCATGAATGATAAATTAGCTGAGCATTACGAAAACTTGCCGATGTCGGAAGCTTTCTCAAAAGCAGACGATGTTTTGGCAAAAGCAGTTAAATCCGTTGTGGACGTAATTGCGAAACCTGGCGATATCAATACGGACTTCATGGACGTGAAGAAAGTTTTGACGAATGCTGGTCGGGCGATGATGAGTTCCGCATACGGAATCGGCGACAATCGCGCATTCGATGCCATTGCGGAAGCTTTGACATCTCCATTATTAAACTCACAACAGATCAATGGAGCAAAACGCATCTTGGTAACGGTTTCTACGGGAAGTGGTAATCCGTTGAAAATGAAGGAACAAAACATCATTATTAACTACCTGAACGAACGTATCAAATTGCAAGCAGATATGGTCAAATTCGGATTCTCAACCGATGAAGAATTAGGGGATAGCTTGTACTTAACAGTTATCGCAGCAGGATTTGAACATGAAGGTGATGAGTTCAGCACTTATTTCGAAGGTGCTGAGGTGACCTATGAAACAACAGATGATTCAGGTCAACGCGAGTTTACACCAGGCAGCACGATTACCTTAGATGCGGAGTCAGCAAATAACCCGATGAATGAAGAAGAGCGTTTCAGCTACATGGTGGATGTTTACGCAAACGGAGGCTTGAGCGAAACAGAATTCGAAGTTCCAACCTATCGCCGGAATTCTGTCAAGTTATATGCGTTGAATCGACTTCCAGAGGAAGAGTGGGTAACAACTGATTTGTACTAATCCAATCGAACTTGCCGTATAGTTTCGCGAATTAATGCCTCGCTGGCGTAAGCTATGTCAAATTCTGAGACTTCCGTCAAACCACCCATCGATATACCTGGTCGGCGATAATCCATCGCGGAATCACGCACAGTTCGCGCACTGGTATGCACGGCGTCAACGCCTATGTCGATAAATTGTCGGCAATTCTGTGGATTCACACCACTTCCCGCCATAATTTCAATTCGACCGGCAGCCTTCACAACTAATTGGGCAATGTTTTCAATTCCCTCAAGCGCCTTGTTCTTTTGGCCTGAAGTTAAAATGCGTTGAAAATTCAATGCAATCAATTGCTCCAAAACGACTTCTGGCTCTCGACTCACATCAATTGCCCGGTGGCAAGTCAAGGGAAAATCTCCTACCCTGCTACGTAAATCCTGAAGAAATGGAACATCCAAATCGCCATTGGGCAGTAGCGCCCCAACGACCAAGCCATGTACACCTGAACGAATGAGTTCATCAGCCTCCTCAAGCATCGTTTGTTTTTCGTTAGCATCATAACAAAAATCACCACCTCGTGGTCGCAACATGGCATGAACCTCCAAAGATGTTGCGGATAAAACTGCTTTAACAAGCCCCGCCGACGGCGTACATCCACCGTCATGTGGCGATGCACATAACTCAACACGATCCGCACCTGCACGATCAGCCGCCAAACAGGATTCCAATGAATATGCACAAACTTCTACCGCGAGCCTTGAATTTCTTTTCATAAAAATAGGCCTAATTAGGCCGTTAAATAGCTTTTTTGATAATTAACGAAAATTTAAGAAATAAATCTTTTATAAATATTTTTTTATTTTACTTTTGCAAACAGATCAAAATGAAATAATAAAATTACGTAACATATGTATTGGACATTAGAACTTGCCTCCTACCTAGAAGATGCGCCTTGGCCAGCTTCTAAAGATGAATTAATCGACTTCGCGATTCGTACGGGATCTCCTTTAGAAGTTGTTGAAAACTTACAAGAATTAGAAGACGATGGTCAACCCTTCGAAAGCATCGAAGAAATTTGGCCGGACTATCCGACAAAGGATGACTTCTTCTTCAACGAAGACGAATATTAATTAAGAGGCGAAAGCCTCTTTTTTTGTGGCCTTAATTTCCTCACTTAGGACCTGGTTTCGTAAAGCAATCCCCCAGCGACGGTGCAAGACATCGTCCCAACAAGTCGCCATTTCATGTTGCTTCAAGTAATCAATTTCAGCATGAATATAAGGCAATTGAGGATGCAACAATAGAGTATCTCCTTGAAGCAAAGCAAAACTGTTTGATCCATAGGTTTCCCACAAATGATGTTGTGTTGATGCTGATAATGACAACGCAGTAGCATCTCGCAAAAATTGCTCGCGCAAAGTTTCATTGCCACCCGATAAAATATGATTTGCAGTCAAACAAGGTTTTGGAACTTGGTTTAATACCTCTCGTTCCAAGACGTCCATTGTATCAGCAGCCATCACCCGGTAAGTGGTCCATTTGCCACCCATGATGCTGACCAATTTACTTCGGCCATCTACTTCAACCTCATGGTCACGTACCAAGGATTTTGTATCCGATTCCATCGCAGCATCCAAGGCCGCTTGCAACAAAGGTCTTTGGCCTACAAAGGTAGAAGTCACATCCGACCGAGAGGCTTTACCTGAAGCATAACGATTAAAATAATCGAGCAGGTAATCGATTTCCTCCGACAAGATCGGCGGGTTTTCACGCAAGGTATCAGGCTCGTCGGTGGTTCCCACTAAGACATAGTCACGCCATGGAATCACAAAAATCACCCGACCATCATCCGTTTTTGGAATCAATAAGGCTGTTTTACCTGGCCAAAAAGTGGCTGGCAACACAATATGAGCACCCCGACTCACCTTCATGCGTGGTTTTAATTTCGGATTCGCCATCGCACGAATCGCATCCGTAAAGGGACCCGTCGCATTGACAACGGCCTTCACGGCAATTTGATATGATTCCCCAGAAATGACATCCTGAAAGCATACCTCCTTCACTTTTAAACTCTTAGGAGAATGTACAAAGCCTGTAAGTTCCGTATAGTTCAACACACAAGCGCCTGCCGCTTCCGCAGATTGGAGAATTGCTAGCGCATAACGCGCATCGTTCAATTGGCCATCATAATACAAAACACCTCCACGCACATGCTCCAACGAAATAGCAGGACTTAATTCGCGCATTTGCTTGGGACCTAAACCTCGGCTAGGTTCCAAATTTGTATGGCCGGCGATGCGATCGTATAACCACATCCCAATGCGGTAATACACGCGATCAAACCAAGTATAACAAGGCGTTAATAAAGCAAGAGGATGAGCCAAAAAAGGCGCATTTTGCAATAAAATTTTACGTTCATGCAAGGCCTTGTACACCATTTTGAATTGTTGCCAATCCAATTTTTTAACCGCCTGCTCGAGGTAACGAACGCCGCCGTGGACCAACTTCGTTGATTTGGAGGAAGTTTGCGATGCAAAATCCCCTTTTTCGATCAATAGCACTCGGTAACCGCGCAAAGTAGCATCCAATGCCACACCAGCACCCGTCGCGCCACCTCCGATGATACACAAATCAAAAGGCTCTGATAATTTCTTTATTTGGTCCGCGCGATTAAAGGCCATCCGATTAAGTAGGTTTACAAAGGATAAAGTACGATTTACTTCAATTTACTCAACAAATTCTAAAATAAAACGCAAAAGATTCATTTAAAATTGATAAAAATAGAAGAGATTTTATAATTTTGCAGTCCTTTGGCTAGCAACATATAGTCAAAGTATCAAAGCATTATAATTTTATGGCAAAGAAGAAAGACGTTAACGAATCCATTGAAATCATTGAAAGCCCAGAGGCACTTCAACACGAATTAGAAAAAGTCACTGGATTTTTCGATCAAAATAAATCAACCGTTATTGGTGCAGCTGTGCTTGTCGTTGCGATCATCGTGGGATACTTTGGTTTCCACTGGTACCAAAACACGCAAGATGCTGAAGGAGAAAAGAAATTATACAAAGCGGTTTACGCATTTGAATCAGATTCATTAGCAGCAGCATCGAAAGATTTAGCGAAAGTTTCGGATGAATTTGGTGGCAACACACAAAATTTAGCTGACTTGTATTTGGGTATTACTTTGTTGAAACAAGGTAAATACGATAACGCAATCGAGAAATTGAAAAATTTCAGCAGCGGCGATTTATTAGTTCAAGCACGTGCTTATTCATTAATTGGCGATGCATATTCTGAAAAGAAATCCTATGCTGAGGCTATCGAATATTATACGAAAGCTGCTGATTACAAATCAAATAAGTTCTTTTCGCCAGGCTATTTGTTGAAACTTGCAAACGCATACGAAGCAAATAAACAATCGAAAGAGGCATTGGATACTTACACAGCGATCACGGAAAAATATCCAGAAGCTGCTGAAGCGATTCCAGCAAAGAAATATAAAGCGCTATTAGAAAGCTCTATCTCTGAATAATAAAGTTTACGAAATTGTCATGAGGGGATAAGAGCATCAGCTTTTATCCCTTCTTGTTTTAGCCCCATCACCATGTCATCTGCCTTAAAAAACTTAAGTGATTTTAGTACTGCCAACTTGCCGGATGTTTCCCAAAAGCGATTCGCGATTGTCGTCGCAGAATGGAACACAGAAGTCACGGGCGCCTTATACACAGGTGCTTATGATACGCTATTGAAATATGGTGCTCAAGAATCAAACATCGTCAGCGTTCAAGTTCCAGGCAGTTTTGAATTAAGCTTAGGGGCGCAAAAGATGGCAGAGAAAGCAGACATCGATGCAGTGATTTGTTTAGGCTGTGTCATTCAAGGCGAAACACGTCACTTCGACTTCATCTGCCAAGCCGTAGCTGATGGCATTACAAATGTGAGTTTGAAATACAATAAACCGGTTATTTTTGGCGTATTAACCCCAAACAACCAAGAACAAGCCATGGATCGCGCAGGCGGTAAACATGGCAACAAAGGAGATGAGGCAGCCATTACTGCCATTAAAATGTTAGCAATAAATTAAGATATACTATTATGCAAGTTTGGAAATTTGGCGGCACATCCGTAGGAAAGCCAGAAAGAATGCAATCGATTCGTCAACTTATCACAGAGGACGGCAAACCTAAAATTGTTGTTTTATCAGCTTTATCTGGTAGCACGAATGCATTGTTATCCATTTCAGAATCATTAATCGCACAAAATCAAGCAGAGGCGAAAACCAAAGCATCTGATTTACGTGCGCATTACGATGCCTTTTTAACTGAACTTTACCAAACGCCTGCGGGTCTTGCGAAAGGTCAAGCAATCGTTACGAAGGAATTTACGTTCATCGACAGCCTGATCGCTACGGTACCTTATACCGTCAAACAAGAGAAGGAAATGGTCGCTTTGGGCGAATTGTTATCGACTCAAATTTTCGAAGCCTATTTGCAAGAAGAAGGAGTAAATTCAGCTTTACTTCCTGCTTTGGATTTTATGGTGATCGATGAAGACAATGAGCCAATCATGGCTGAAATCGAAACGAAATTAGCGGCAACTTTAGCTCCTGTAAAAGACAAGCAAATCTTCATCACACAAGGTTTCATTTGCCGCAATCCAGCAGGCGAAGTTGACAACCTGAAACGTGGAGGTTCTGATTATACTGCTTCATTAATTGGCGGGGCCATTCAAGCCGAAGAAATTCAGATCTGGACGGACATCGACGGGATGCACAACAATGATCCGCGCATCGTGAAAAACACCTTCCCGATTCGTGAATTATCTTTCGCTGAGGCAGCGGAATTGGCCTACTTTGGCGCAAAGATTTTGCACCCAAGCACCATAACTCCAGCCAAAATCAAAGGTGTTCCTGTACGTTTGAAAAACACGATGGAACCAAGCGCCTTTGGTACCTTGATTTCGGAAAAATCGACAGATGTGGAAATCAAAGCCATCGCTGCCAAAGACAATATCACGGCTATTTACATTCACTCGACTCGGATGTTGAATGCCTATGGATTCTTGAAGCGTGTGTTCGAGGTTTTCGAAAAATACAAAACACCCGTGGACATGATTACAACATCCGAAGTTTCGGTTTCGGTAACAATTGATCAAACTGCGAATTTGGATGCCATCATGCGTGAACTGCGTGAATTTGCCGAGTTAGAAGATCCGGATAAAGACCAAGTAATTATCTGCATCGTGGGTAATTTCTGGGCTGACAAAGAAGGTATTGCGATCAAAGTTTTGGATGCCATCAAAAACATCCCAATCCGCATGATCTCCTACGGAGCTTCTGAGCATAACATCTCCCTTTTGGTTGATGCCAAACATAAAAATGATGCATTAAACGCATTAAACGAAGGACTTTTTTAAACAAACACCATGTTAACGATTCCATTTATCCGGACAAACACGGAACTTACGATTGCCGGTTTAACGAAAAAACACGTAGCAAATGCTACTGATATCGTAGGCCAACTCATCGCTATGGATGACAAACGTAAGTCATTACTCCAACAAGCAGAGCAGGCTTTGGAAAAATCCAATGCTGCTGCCAAGGAAATTGGGGCGCTTATGCAATCTGGACAGAAGGAGTTAGCCGAAGGAAAGCGTGCAGAAACAGCCGCACTAAAAGGTGATATCAAAGTCATGGAAGAAGCGGCGCGTGTCGCAGAGAAAGAATTAACCGACTTACTCGTTACGCTTCCGAACCTTCCACACAGTTCTGTTCCAGAAGGAAAAGTTGCAGAAGATAATGAAGTCGTTTTAAACTGGGGGACTATCCCTACCTTAAACGAAGGAGCCAAACCCCACTGGGATTTGATCAAAGATTATGACATCATCGACTTTGATTTAGGCAACAAAATTACGGGTGCAGGATTTCCGGTATATAAAGGAAAAGGAGCTCGTTTGCAGCGTGCATTGATCAACTTCTTCTTGGATGAAGCAATCAAGGCTGGCTATTATGAGATCCAACCTCCTATCTTGATCAATGAAGATTCGGGATTTGGTACTGGCCAATTGCCTGACAAAGAAGGTCAAATGTATGTAACCCAAGCGGAAGGATTGTATTTAATCCCAACGGCCGAGGTACCTATTACCAACTTATACCGTGACGTGATTGTCAACGAGAAAGAATTGCCCATCAAAAACGTAGGCCATACGCCGTGTTTCCGTCGGGAAGCGGGCTCATGGGGCGCACACGTGCGTGGCTTGAATCGCTTACATCAATTCGACAAAATCGAAATTGTACAGATTCAAAAACCGGAAAATTCATATGCTGCCTTAGAAGAAATGTCTTTACATGTTCAAAGCATTCTACAAAAATTAGAATTGCCTTACCGTGTATTAAGACTATGTGGTGGTGATATGGGCTTTACATCTGCGTTGACCTACGACATGGAGGTATGGTCGGCGGCACAAGGACGCTGGCTGGAAGTGAGTTCGGTTTCCAACTTTGAAACGTACCAAGCAAATCGCTTGAAATTGCGTACGAAGATCGAGGGAAAATCAATTCTATGTCATACCTTGAACGGATCAGCATTAGCATTGCCTCGTATCGTGGCTGCTATTTTGGAAAATAACCAAGGACCAGATGGCATTAAGATTCCAGCTGTTTTGGTTCCTTATACGGGCTATACGCACATCAACTAGTCCACACTCAATCGGAAACCCTCGCCGTGCAAATTCAATAATTGTACGCGAGGGTCTTCTTTTAACAACTTGCGTAGCTTTGTCATGTATACATCCATGCTGCGCGCATTGAAATAGGTATCATCTCCCCAAATCAATTTCAGTGCATAGGACCGACTAACCGGTCGGCCTAAGTTCTCACACAATAATTTCATGAGCTCGTTTTCCTTTGGGGTAAACTTTTGTTCGTTCCCTTGAAAAACTAGGCGCATTTTCGCCGGATAGTATGTAAAATCGCCTAATTGAATTTCATCTGCCAAAGCCGGCAAAGATTTATCTGAATGGGTCCGACGCAGTATGGCTTCCATGCGCGCCACGAGTACATCCATGGAAAATGGTTTGGTCAAGTAATCATCCGCACCCACTTTAAAACCTTGCAAGGTATCTTCCTCCATGGATTTGGCCGTCAAAAAGATAATAGGCACATCCAAGTGCGTTGCGCGAATATCTTTAGCCAAAGAGAAGCCGTCTTTCTTAGGCATCATGACATCAAAAACGCAGAGATCAAAAGTTCCCTTAACGAAAAAGTCCAAGGCCTGATCTCCATCATGCGCCCAAACTACTTCATAGCCCTTTTTCTTTAAAAATTCGCTCAACAATAGGCCCAAATTAGGGTCATCTTCTGCCAATAAAATTTGTGGATTAGTTGCCATAAGGTATCGTAATTTCGAATGTACTTCCTTTTCCTAATTGACTTTTCACTTGGACATTTCCGCCATGTGCTTCAACAATTTTCTTCACATAACTCAATCCCAAGCCAAAGCCTTTGACATTATGCACATTGCCCGTAGGAACCCGATAGAAGGGCTCAAAGACCTGAGTTAACACATCCTTTTGCATCCCGATTCCCTTGTCTGAAACGAGGATCATAAATGTCGAATCAACAGCCTTCGTTTCAATGCTGATCGATGGAGCTTCTGCGCTGTATTTAACCGCATTGTCAATCAGATTGTTTATCACATTACTCATGTGAACTTCATCGATCAATAATTCTGCCGGCTGGTCTGCAAATGAAGTGTGAATCACCCCATTTTTGGCCATCAACATCGGCTGATTCATCTCAATAACCTGCTGAATCAGTTCATGCATATTAATCTGCTTCTTCTTCAACACAATTTCTTCCCGTTCCATTTGAGCCGTTTGCAAAACGCGCTCAACTTGTTGGCCTAAACGCACATTCTCATCCTTAATAATCCCCAAATAGCGTTGGATACTTCCATTGTCATGCACACTAGCATCTTCCTGTATCAGCTGGGTAGCTAGAGAAATCGTCGAAATGGGCGTCTTGAATTCATGCGTCATGTTATTGATGAAATCATTTTTAATTTCGGCCAATTTCTTTTGCTTAAGGATGGTCATCATGGCAATGTAAAAACAGCCGACCATGATGAAAAGCAAAATCGCGGAGCCCAATAAATTCACGCCCATCGTTTGCCAAATGAAGCCCATCGAGTCAGGGAAGTACACATGCAAGAATTGACCTGAGGCATGCAAGTCATTCGGAAAAAGTGCCGCCATGAATTGTGGCGTATGTTTTTTGATGCTTGCATTGGAAGCAAAAATCCAATCTTTCGCTTGTTTCGGTGCTTGTGGAGCAATCCCAAAGGCATAAAGTAATTGAATATGTTTCGCGGCTAATTCTTTTCGAAGCATGCTATCTATGTAATGCGGTTCAACGCGTTGCGGAATCGGGCGTTCTTTGAACAAAAAATCCGAAAAAACCTCTCTCGCTAAAGCCGTTTTTTGAATCACTTTGTCAACTTCTTTGGGAGCAACATCAGCAGCAGACGGCTTCAAAGGCAATTGCTCTTTTTTAACACGCGTTTTCGTATCTTTTTTGATAAACTGGCGATGTCGCATTGCCCGCTGGCGTTTTTGAACTCGGGGAGATAACAAATCAGCAATTTGCTGGTCTTCTTGCAAGCGCCGTTGGATATCTTGTTCCGGATCCACATCAACTTGATACTCCTCCGTAATTTCGGCAATCTGTCCATTGGGAAGCAAAAATGACTTTCGAACATACATGATGTCGGATCGCACTTCATTATGAATCGCACCTCGTTGGTTGTTTGAAATACCTTCAGGACCAATAAAATTCTCCGCGATCGGGGATTCTGAAGGCGTTGGCGCAACCGGGCGTTTCGGTTTATGACTAGCTAATTTAGTAGACAAATCTTTTATTTTTTGTTGGTGCGCCTCATAGGTTTTATGGCGTTCTGCAAGCATTACGAGTTCTTGCTTTTCCAATTTTCGAACCACCTGTGCCAAGCCATCTTGCACATCCGATGCGAACTGTTCCTTTTTGGTTTCGAGCATGAACCCGAGCCAATACGCCTGAAAAGCAATGAGTCCCAGCAATGCGAGGGTCATCAAGCCAATAATCAAGCGAATTTTCTTTTGGGTCATAAATTTGTAAAAATCGAATTACAAATGTAGAAAAATGCAAGAAGGATAAAAGAGCTCTTAACACTTCTTAACAAACAAGATTCAAAGGCATTTCGTAAGTTTGCTCCGCATTAAAAAAATAACGCATGAAATATTTAATCCTAACGGCCGCTTTGGCCTTCGCGAGTACAACAGCTTGGGCTCAAGAAAAACAAGAAGCAACGATCAAAATTGTTGTTGATGACAACGGTAAGCAAAAAGTTATTGAGCGTCACTTTTCCGACATCAGCAAAGCGGAAGGTGAAATCAAAAAGCTTTCGGACTCGCTTGATTTAGAAGTGAAAATCTCTGGAGATGTAAAGAAAATCATCCGTATGGATGTGAATAAAAAAGAACTAAAAGGCGGCGATGTTGTCATGGAACGCCATGCCGGTTCACCCAGTCCCGGTCAAGAAAAACGTGTCATGATTATTCGCAAAGGCGATAAAGATGGCAACATCCTATCGGAAGATATCCAAGGCCCACGTGAATTTAAATTCGAATTTGATGGCCCAGGTGATCGCATGAAAGCCTTCCGTAAAATCCATAAGGACGTTCTAGGTGAAGGATCCAAAACCATTCATGGCCTAAAAGCTACGCCAAACAAACCGTTCAATGGAAAAATTAGCGTAAAGTTTAACGCACCCGAAAAAGGGAATGTCTCGATTTCTATCCTTGATGTCAACGGCAAAGAATTAGCCAATGAGCAAATCAAAGATTTCCAAGGCGATTACTTGGGACAAATCGATATCAAGAAAGCAGGCGCAGGTGTCTATTTCATCCGTGTTAGCCAAGGCACCGACGGAGCTGTAAGACGAGTTAAGGTTGATTAGTTCATTTCCCCAGGCTAAAGCCTGGAGTTATAATTTCCGCCTAAGATAAAACCCTGAACATACGTTCGGGGTTTTTTATTTACCCATATTCGCCCAAGCAAAGGCGTACATATCCGCTGTCAATTCAATCAACTTCGCCGTATTACTCGATCCATGCCCACTGTTTGTATCAATACGAATAATCACCGGATTCTTACTTGTATTCTTCGCTTGCAAAGTTGCCGCATATTTAAATGAGTGCGCAGGAACCACGCGATCATCGTGATCCGCTGTCGTAATCAAGGTCGCAGGATAAGCTTTTGCCTCAATGTTGTGTAATGGCGAATAGCTATACAACACTTTAAATTCCTCCGCATTATCACTCGAGCCATAATCGGCGATCCAGTTCCAACCGATCGTGAATTTTTGGAAACGTAGCATATCCATCACTCCTACGCCTGGCAATGCCACGCCAAATAATTCAGGATGTTGGTTGATAACAGCCCCCACCAGCAATCCTCCATTCGACCGACCGGAAGCAGCTAAATAAGACGCTGACGTATATTTTTGTTTGATTAAATACTTCGCAGCATACACAAAATCATCAAAGACATTTTGCTTATTGAGCTTCATGCCGGCCTGATGCCATTTCTCTCCATACTCACTGCCGCCGCGTAAATTTGCCAATACATAGACTCCACCTTTTTCCAACCAAGCCATTAAGCTAGCGGTGAAAGATGGTGTCGAACTAATGTTGAATCCACCATAACCGTGTAAAATCGTTGGGTTTTTCCCATTCAATACCAAGCCTTTTTTACTCACAATGAACATCGGAACACGCGTCCCATCTTTGCTCGTATAGAACTTTTGAATCACTTGAAAAT